>Ga0213837_1001761_pt1 | contig 10795 bp, 10 predicted proteins | sample SWPATP12_FD_160572 | JGI IMG/M metagenome (GOLD analysis project Ga0213837, IMG submission 160572) | Coastal seawater microbial communities from Marineland, Florida, United States - SWPA TP1 #2 | ecosystem: Environmental > Aquatic > Marine > Coastal | place: USA: Florida | collected 2016-08-06
ACATGGGGTTGGCCTGGGTAACCTAAGCCAATTCCAAGCATGCCAAAAATAAAAGCAACAGCCATCCAACCACTATGAACACCTGTCCATGAAAGCTGGCTAGCATTGAAGTTAGCTTGTAAGCCGATGACTAGTTCATTTAAGCCGCCAACTTGAACGATAGCGAAAATAGGTAAAAGAAGCGCGGTTGTTGCCATAAGCAGACCTTGCAAAGTATCGGTAACGCTTACAGCCCAAAACCCACCTAGAAGGGTATAAATTAATATAATTAATGTGCCGAGCATTATTGAATTACTGACATCCATAGAGAAACTGTCGGCAAACGTAGTTCCTGCTGCCTGAAATTGTGCAGCGATATAAAAAGAAAATGAAAATACGATAGCGAAACTTGCCAATAGAGCGATTGGTTTTGCCCAAGCACCTTTACCCATGAGAATTTCTGTTAGTGTAATAGCGCCGGTTTTCTCTCCCATTGCTTTCATTCTAGGAGCTAACCAAAGCCAGTTAAAACAATAACCACCTATTACCGCAGGAAAAATCCAAAGTGCTGAAAACCCCATCATATAAGTCGCACCACTTACACCTAACAAACTCCAAGCGGAAGATGCGCTGGCAGAAGAGCTGATCGCCGCAACCCAAGGACCTAGTGTTTTTCCACCGATAAAAAAGTCTGCCGTTGTTTTGGTGCGTTTGCTCGCCCAAAAGCCAATACCAATAAGAATTAATTTGTAACTGATAAGCGTGATCAGAATTACGGTTTCTCTGTTCATATTATTTTTAGTTGTAAGAGAACTCTGGACATTAGATTAGCGAATAAGGGGATCCAAATGCAATCTGAATAATATGTACTTCTAAGAAAATAATGAGATGTTACTCGTTATATATCATTTATTTTCGGTACTTGGGTTGCTCAGAAAGATTGGTTAGAATCACAAGACTGGCAAAAAATTACGGCGGCTTGTAGAGCGGCCAACTAGTAAATATAAAGTGAGGGCGCGATGGAATATAAACAGATTGATTCAACTTCAACTAAATCTATTGCGCTCGTTGCTCATGATAATATGAAGGAAGATCTTATTCATTGGTGTCAGACATACCAAGATAAGCTTCAACCTCACCAATTGTTTGCAACTGGCACAACGGGAATGATGCTAGAAAAGCAGACGCCATTAATCATCAACAAACTTTATAGTGGTCCATTAGGCGGCGATCAGCAGATTGGTGCATTAATCACAGAACAAAAAATCGATATGCTTTTGTTCTTTTGGGACCCGTTAGAAGCACAACCTCATGATCCTGATGTTAAAGCTTTACTTCGTTTAGCCGCAGTATGGAATATTCCAGTAGCGTGTAATCAAGCGAGCGCAGACTTTTTAATAAACTCAAACCTTCTTGATAAAGCCTATGCTCGTAAAATACCTGATTATGATGCGTACTTATCTAATCGAAGTTAGGGTTTAATGCTTTTAGATATACCTCGGTCGCAAAATCAATAAATGCCTTAACTTTAGGAATTTTTGAACGGTTACGTGGGTATAGTGCGTAAACATCTACATCTTCCATACCCCAATCGGGTAATATTTGAGTGATTTCGCCGGAGCTGATTTCCTTTTTTACCATATATTCAGGCAATACCCCAATGCCAATACCATCAAGGATAGCTTGTTTAAGAATGGTAAAGTCATCAACAAGTAACCTCGGAGTACAATCGACTGTGAAACTCTTATTATTTTTTGTTTGTAGTGGTAGCCGAGTGTCGTTATTGAGCGCATTCATTACAAGTATTTTATGGTCGCAAAGCTGCTCTGGGTGAATAGGTTCATTCTGGTGTTTTAAATAGTTATGGCTTGCGAATATTCGTCTCGAAATTGTGCCTAGCTTTTTTGCCACCAACATAGAATCTTCTAGGTGCCCTATACGAATTACAACATCAAACCCCTCTTCTATGAAATCCACGCGGCGATTCACTAAATTTAGCTGAATATTGATATCAGGGTACTGATGCATAAAATTGGCAAGACAAGGTTTGAGAATTTGTTGTCCTGTTGCCACCGAAGCCCCTACTTTTAACTTTCCTTTATAACTTTCAGTAATTTCAGAGATGGCCGCATTGGCGAGATCTATTTCTTCGTGAATTCGTTTACAGTGCTTTAAATACTCACTTCCTGCTTCGGTTAGATGTTGTGAACGTGTTGAGCGTTCAAGTAACGTGACTTTAAGCCTGTGTTCTAACTTAGATACTTTTCGGCTTACATTGGCTTTGGGAATGCCTAGTCGATCCGCCGCTAAAGTAAAACTGCCCGTTTCCACTACGGCCAGAAATACCATCATGTCATTTAAATCGTCATTCACTGTATTGCGCCATTCTATTGTTGTTGTAAATGAGATTATCTTATCAATTAAATAGTATTTATTAAACAATAGTCAGGTTTTAAACTGGTCACATATTGAAATTGAGTAGAGCAAGAAACAAAGCTCTAGAAGGAGACAACAATGCAGATTTTAAGTAGAGATTCATTACCATTGGGTGGTTTTGCTGGGTTAACGGAACATAGATTAGTGACGGATCGTCGTGTATTTGGTGGTCGAAAAGCGCCACAAACGTTTGATGGTATCGGTAACTTTGTTTACTTGGCGGATGCTCGTTTTAACCCTAAAGGTGAAACACATATGCATCCTCACAAAGAAATTGATGTGATCTCAGTGATGATGGAAGGCAGAGTTGCCCATGAAGGTTCTTTAGAGCATGGCCAAAGTTTAGAAGCTGGTTACGTTCAGGTGCAAAGAGCTGGTGGAGAGGGTTTTTCTCACAATGAAGTAAACCCAGATACAACCAAAAACCGCATGTTACAACTTTGGGTTTTACCTGACGAGTTAGGTCAGCCGGCAGGATATAAGCTTTATCCTATAGAGAAGAATGGCGTAACGCACATATATGGCGGCGGTAAAGAGCAAAGTGAAAGATTTGATAGTAAAACCAATATCAAAATCGTGCGTTTATCGGCAGGTGAATCTATAGAGTTTGAACAAGAAACTCTGACATATGTGAGCACAGGTGAAGCTAAATTTAGTGATGCTAACAGCACGTTTGATGCAAAAGAAGGTGACTTAATTAGAAGTTATCAAACCGAAATAACAAGTGTAAGTGAAACCGAGCTGGTTGTTGTTTACTAAGAATATTTAATAAGAAGTTAATTGAGAGGAACAAATCATGAACAAATTTGCAGAAACATTAACACCAGATAATGCGGTTTTAGCGATGATCGATCACCAAACAGGATTGCTTGTTAGTTGCCGAGATCAAGATCCACATTTGATGACAGAGAACGTTAAAGGATTGTGTTCTATGGCTAAAACTGTTGGCATGCCAACAATTACAACGGCAAGCATGCCAGAGGGCCCGAATGGTCCGATAATGCCTGAAATCACTGAAATTTTAGGAGATGAGGTGATAGAGCGTGCGGGTGAAATAAATGCGTGGAAGAGCCCAGAGTTTAAACAGGCAATAGAAGCGACAGGTCGTAAGAAGATCATTATGGCAGGAATTGTTACTGATGTTTGCTTAATGTTTCCGGCAATTTCAGCTGTAGCTGAAGGTTATGATGTTTATGCCGTCGTTGATGCTTCAGGGACTTGGAATAGTACTGTTGCGGAAGCCGCCATTCATCGAATGACTCAAGCAGGTGTCAAAGTTGCTACATGGGCATCAGTTTTGGCAGAGGTTATGGATGATTGGCGCAGCGAAAAAGGGATGGAGCTAGGAGGAGTACTTGGCCAACACACAACTTACCGTTGGGTTTACAACAGTTATTTAGCTGCTGCCCAAGCACAAGGTTAATTGCTTGAATGCTAGACCCGCGTCGTTTAGTTCAGCGCGGGTTTATCTATAAACACAAAGAAATCGTGAAGTTATTTGAGGAAAGTTTGATGAAAGCACCCAACAAGCATGTAATTGCATTGATTAACTACATTGCCTTAGTGCCATTAGTGTATTTTATTCCAGAATTTGTTCACCCAATGTTACCAGAAAACAAGCTGTTACAAGTGGCTGTTGATGTCGCGATTATTGTACCCATTATCGCTTATGTAGTGCTTCCTACGGCAATGAAAATATTCTTTAAACAAGAATAGTTTCATATCTAAAATTAGCGGAATTGACTGTTTACGTGCTTCATAATGTTGATATAGGTGTCGGTCCACAAACTATCGCGATTATCGTGCAAGTATTGTAAAAGCTCATTATGCGCCTTGTTTGATACACTCATATGGTCACCATTAATACCATGAAAAAGAATATTGGCGATACCCCCCTGCTTAACGGCCTTTTTGACAAAATTAATGAGTTCTTCGCCAGTGGCACCATCAGGCATTATGATTAAGTCGAATTTATTTGGAATACTCGGATTATTGCCTTTTATCGCGATAAACTGAGATCGAATCACTTCGACGTAATTTCCCTCAGCTGCTTGAGTTTCCAAACAAGGAGGAGTGTAGGTTCGTTCACTTTTATTGTCCAAAGCCTTTAAAAAGCCATTGGTTATGTCTATTTCTCGGTTAATTTCATCAAACGATTTTTTGTCTAAATCATCAAATGATTTCACCCAGTCTCTATTGGGTAGTGATTTACTACATGAGTGATAAAGTGTGTGGTTGCCGAGTTCGTGTCCATTGCTAGCTGCATTGCGCCAATCTTGTAGACGAGTTAATACAACTTCGCTTCCCATGGTTAAGTAAAAAGAAGCTTTTATGCCATATTTATCAAGCGCGGGAATCGCATTATCAAGTTGGGTATGAAGTGCATCATCGTAAGTTAAGCTGACAGCAGCTTTATAGTTGTTGGGCCAACTGAATTCGCTAATCTTGTTTGCCATTGCTGGAGATGAAATCATGAGCACAACAAAAACGGCGTACATACTGGTTAAATTCATTGTTCGTTCCTATCTACTTTTAAGTAGTCAACTTACTATAAATATTTATTACAATCAGTTATATATTAATTTTCATCACTTTCAAAGCATAGCCTTTCATCGTTTGTATTTTTGTTCAAATACCCTAAACTAAATGCTATATGCATTGATTTGATGGTTTAGATGTTGCAAATTTTTCGTTGTATTTTTTTGTTAGTTAGCTTGGTTTCATTTGGTGTAGCTGCATGTGAAATGAAAATGGGCTACAGAACCACCGAGCGACTTCCGTTAATCACTAAAGCTCCTAAAAATGAAGGCTTATATGTAGAGCTGTATCGAAAAGCGTTGAATCAAATCGGTTGCAAACTTGCTGTTGTAAGAGCACCTAAAAAGCGAATTATGTATATGCTTGAAATAGGAGAGATAGATTTCTATCCTGGTTTAGGCTATTCACCAGGCCGTGAAAAGTTCCTTCACTATATAGACTCAGGCATGAATAATCGGTCAGTAGTAGTATCTCATATTGATTCAAAAGATGTTTTTCAACTTTCTGATATGGAAGGAAAAACCCTGTTAACTTCTCAAGGCTCTAAACCGATAGATACGTCAAAGTTCGATATAACAAGAAGAGCAGTTTATGATTTATCGATTGCTAAAGCGGTAGAGTTAATCGCTAATAAGCAAGCGGACTACTACTTATATGGCAGCAATAGTATTCGATATTATTTAAAAAACAATCCAAACGATAAGGTTAAAGTGAACAACTTTGATGACATTGTTGAGCCTATTTATTTGGGCTTTTCTAAACATTCTCAATTTGCCAAATCTGAACCAAATATTGTTTACGATCCCAAGCAGGAAAAATCAGTTTTTAATGTGACATCTTTAATTGCCAATAATACTAAAGCCTATGAATTTCAAGCGGCACTCGCTGAAATGAAGAAAAATGGGTATACAAAGTCATTGGTAGACAAATTTATTTCAAACTAGAATCTTTATTATTTAGAGGTGATTTAATTGGGTGCCCTATTGCCTCAATTAATTGAGACCGTTTTATTTCTATTTCTTCAGCGCCTTTTCGGTAAATATCTGCACTGATTAGATTAGTGCAGCTAAACAGTTTTCCTATAGGATTGTAAGTTAGTTGAATTAAGTTGATTAAATTATTATCGATACAATCATCTATTATATCTTTCTTAGTAGTTTCACTTTTAAACGAAAAAATAATCTTGTTGTATTTTGCATGAAGATTTATCGTTGCTTGAAATTGTATCAATGGTCTTAGCCAACGATACTGTAGTGGTATCTCGTCATGTTCGATTTGCTTATAGAAACCTTTGATAAAATGCCATTCACCTATCATAACTTCATTAAACCCTGACTCTTCATCGGCAAACGGTAGATAGAGGCTTTTTATTTGAGCAACATCTAGTGGCTTGCCGTTATCTATACTTAATAATAGATGGCTCCAATTAAAAAATTCTTCAATTAACTCTGTGGCGATTACTTTGGAAATTAGTAGGTTAGATGATTTAGAAAAATTTCTTAGAAACTTACCTTCTTTTTCTATGAGCAATTCAATATCTGCATCATTGTTTCTAGAATGTTGCCAAATACTCAGCATCGAAAGTCTATGTAATGTTGAAAAGTTTTTGTAGGTTAGCCCAGTAACAAATCTTGAGTATTCTGGAAGAATTTCATACCAGTCTGTTTTTTGTTTAATGAGGTTATATCTATGAAGAAGGAGTTCTGCATCTGAAAGCAAGTCTGTAATTTCTTTCTCTGATTCAATGAGATGCGTTTGGCATTGTGTATTAAGTGGTTGATCTAGGTTACATTTGGTATCGGTAAGCAAAGTTTCAAGTCTACTTTCAAAAGAAGAAATCTCTATGTAATCCGTAAAGGTTGGTTCATCGTTGTGAGGACTCTGGTTAAGTATAGACAGCCTTTTTTGAACTCGTTCGACCCCTCTTTCATAAAAGTTATCACTGGGTTTTGCAGTAATGCCCATCATGTAAATATAGGCATTTTCTGTGTTATTGAGGTCACTCTTTTTTGCTATATGTTTTTCAAACTCTAGAACAAGAGAAGACTTTTCTTCATCACCGGTTAGGTTTATTAGGGCTAAGACAATATATAGTGAAAGCGGTAAGCCAATGAGGATTATGGCTAACCATTTTAATAGAAATTTTATCAAGATAAGTCCTTATATCACTTGCATAAACTTCTAGCTATGTAAAAGCACAGTAAGCGATATAAGGCTTTAAGTAAATGTCTTACTTGTTCAATCTTTGTAACTTGTTTATTGGTAATTAAACTGTGCTTTTAACCTTAAGTCTCTTGATGAAGCTGCAAGTGATACTTCAAACTGCCCAGGTTCAACTAACCAATCGTTGGTATTCACATCCCAAAATGACAAGTCACGTTTGTTTAACGTCAAGCTAACTTGCTTGCTTTCTTTTGGTTGAAGAAATACCTTGGTAAATCCTTTTAATTCTCTAACAGGTCTTACAACACTTGATTGAAGGTCTGAAAGGTAAAGTTGTACAACTTCGGCACCAGCTATATCACTTGTATTTGTAATGGTCGCTGTGACAGTTAACTTATCGTCGCCTGAAACAGTGGTGCTGGAGAGTTGAATATCTGAATATTCAAACTCGCTGTAAGAAAGTCCATGGCCAAACGCAAAAATAGGGTCGATATTCTTTTTATCAAACCAACGGTAACCAATTAACACACCTTCTTTGTAGAGCGAATCTACGGCATTATAATCATCGAGCATTATTGGTGCTGTGTTTTCGAGTTTTTCTGGAAGCGTAATTGGTAACTTCCCACTCGGGTTTACCCTACCAAACAAGACTTCTGCAAAAGCATTACCAGCTTCCATACCACCATACCAACCCCAAACAATAGTATTAGCTTGTTTGTGCCATGGCATTTCTACCGCCGAACCAGCTACTAGGAATACAACGGTATTGGCATTGGCTTCCAAGAGTTTCGTGATCACTTCATCTTGCGAGCCAGGAAGCTTCATATCCGAACGGTCGATAGCTTCTCTGTCGTCACCATGAGTTAAACCACCAAAGTAGATAACCGCATCAGCATCTTTTGCAGCGGCTAAGTATTCTTCTTCTGGGCTAAATAAATCACCAGGAGCATCCCAACCAAGCAATACTTCATGGCTACCATTATAATGTAATTCGAACTTGTAAGACTGCCCTGCGTTTAGGTTGATTTTGTGCTCAAATATTTGCAACGAGTCCGATTTTTGCTCTATTTCTAGTTTACCATCTACCGATAGTTTTGCATTGCCATTAAGCTGTAACTTCAAGGTATGTATGCCAGATTCGACAGGCTTTATGTCGGCAGACATGGTAATGAATTGTTCTTTTTTGTCATCTTTAGATAGAAAGTGAGCATTCACCAACCAAGATTCAGAAAGTAAGTTTTTGTGTGCCGCATCTTGGAAGTTAGAAATGTTCCATGCGGGCGTTCCCGTCCAGTGTTTACTTGCAATGTAGTCTGCGGCTATTGGAGCGAGGGAGTTTGAGCGAGCACGCATCACTTGGATTTCAACTTGCTCTCCTAACGCATTCTGTAGTCCTTGTAGAGGCGTAATTTCGTATGGAGTTTTGACCTCCGATGAACCACCACCTAGTCCGTGAACTTTATTGGAATTTGGACCAATTACTAAGACTTTCTTTAGCTTTTCTTGTTGTAGCGGTAAAACATTTAACTCATTTTTAAGCAATACCACACCTTCAGAAGCAATTTTTCGGGCGGCTAGCTGATGTTCCTTAGTATTTCTGCTGCCTTGTTTTCTGTTTTCGTCAAACAGTCCCACGCGATGCATCAACCTGAGTACTCGTCTGACTTTATCATCCAAGACACTTTCTGGAATTTTCCCTTCTTTGATCATTTGTAAAAATGGTTGTGCAAAAAAATAGTCGTCGTAGCTAGCGACGTCTGTGCCCATTTCAAGGTCTAGGCCATTCATTGCGGCATCATAGGTATTAATATCAACATTCCAATCCGTTAGTAAAACACCGTCAAAACCCCACTCTCCTTTTAGGATGTTCTTAACTAGATGTTCTGATTGGTTGGCGTTGGTACCGTAGTATTCATTATAGGCACCCATCAACGAGTAAGCGCCACCTTCTTTAACTGCTTGCTCAAAAGCGTATAAATAGACTTCACGTAAAGTACGCTCGTCGGGTTTAGCGTTTACGCCTATGCGATTGAGTTCTTGAGTGTTTAATGCGTAATGCTTTACGTTGGCTGAAACGTCGTGACTTTGAATAGCTTTTACTTCAGGTACGACAAGAGCGCCTGCTAAAAATGGGTCTTCACCCATATATTCAAAGTTTCTACCATAAAGTGGTAAGCGAGCTAAATTTACGCCTGGTCCTAAAATAATGTCTTTCTTTCTATCACGCGCTTCAGCACCTAAAACGTTGCCGTGCAGGGTTGCCATTTCCACATCCCAACTTGCAGCAACTGAAGTTAAATGAGGTAAATAGGTTGAGTAGTCATCATCCCAGCCAGCAGAATCCCAGCTATCTCTTTGAATCTGATAACGAACACCATGTGGGCCGTCAGATAACCAGAGTTCAGGAATGCCTAATCGTTCAATGGCATTGACGTGGAATTTACCACTGGCATGGGTCATCGATATTTTTTCTTCTAATGTCATTTGCTTAAGGAGGTTTTCAACATCGGCTTCGACACTAGCTAGTCTATTTTCGATAGTGGTTGAAGGTTTTTCTGATTTCTTTTGGGATGCACTACTTTCTTGCGAAGGCTGATTGCATCCTAATAAAGAGACTGAAGCAACTAATAAAATGGGAAGTGTTTTGTTCATAGTTAATCTACTTGTTATCAATCAAAATTAAGGTATCGAAAACATCTGCGGTTTTATAACCGAGATTCTTGTCGCCATTAATTGGTTTAATATAGGTTGAGCCTATAAAGTGTTCTCGTGTTTCGCTTCCATCGTTATCGCAATATGCAAGCATAAAACCCATGATTTTTCCTTTGTGAAGTTTTACTAAAGATTTCTCTATGGGTGCTAAATACTGGAAAGTATCATCAACAATTCGAACTGCTACTTCCCAAGTAATTTGATGAGGTGCTTTTTCATTTCTGCGCCAAACACTTTTGATATGGTCATTAAGTAATATTGGACTTGCAGGTTTACCAGCAATACTTTCACCAAAATCAACGGCTTGATTATCTAACGCTACATGATACGCAAAAGCGTTAAACGAAAACTGGTGGTCTCCGCCGGAATTATCTTCATCAATGAATATTTCTAAACAATCATCATCCCAATATTTGTAAAGAGGGTTTGCGTGTTGATCAAAGAGAATATCGTCTTGGATTTGTGCATTGATATATAGGGTGTTTTCATCCCAAACCAGTTTAAAACTACCACTAAAATCTTCTTTTGTTAGGTTTTCACCAAGAATAATTTGATCAATAGGATAAGAAGTGGCTTTTTCCCAAATTGATTCATCAGACTTTCCGTCAATGGTAATGGGTTTATCCGATTTAATCGCTTTAAAACCATTCGCCAGAGTCAATGCAGGTGTCATTAACAAGCAAAGATAACAGATGACTTTTTTCATTTTTAATACGACGTGATTAGACACACTGCGCCTCTATTTCGTGTAGTTTACATTTTATTTGATCGACAATTTGGTCTAATGTGCCGTCACTCGAAATTGGTACGATATCCTTTTCTGCTTCAGTTGGTTGTTCGAAATCGTTAATTTGGCTTGCCAAAAAGTTTTCATCGACAAAATGGTCGCTTCTCTTTTTTAAGCGACTAACAATCGAGGTTTGTGAAGGATTTAACCAGAAAAATGACGGCATTAAAGGTAGGTGAC
>Ga0213837_1001763_pt1 | contig 10782 bp, 7 predicted proteins | sample SWPATP12_FD_160572 | JGI IMG/M metagenome (GOLD analysis project Ga0213837, IMG submission 160572) | Coastal seawater microbial communities from Marineland, Florida, United States - SWPA TP1 #2 | ecosystem: Environmental > Aquatic > Marine > Coastal | place: USA: Florida | collected 2016-08-06
TACGCGCCCGCCGGCAGCCCCGCCTCGGCGAGGATCTCGGCGATCACGGTCGCCGACCACGGGCACTGCGGCGCGTGCTTCAGCAGCACCGTGTTGCCGAGCATCAGGTTCGGGAACGCGAACCGAGCGACCTGGTAGTAGGGGAAGTTCCACGGCATGATCCCGAGGATCACGCCCTGCGCCGACTTCCGCACCCGCGCATCCACCCCGGAGCGCACCTGCAGCACATCGTCGGCGAGGAACGCTTCCGCGTTGTCGGCGTAGTACTGCACGATCTCGCCCGAGAACTCCGCCTCGAACACACCCTGCGCGAGCGGCTTCCCCATCTCCGTCCGGATGATCTCCGCCAGCTCACGCGACCGCGACGCGAACGCGTCCGCCGCCCGGCCGAGGATCGCCGCCCGCTCCGCCAGCGGCGTGCTGCGCCACGGCTCATAGGCCGCATGCGCGCGCTCGATCGCGGCGCGCACCTCGTCGTCCGTCGCGGTCGGGAACTCCTGCACGACCCGACCCGTGTACGGGTCCGTCACGCGGTAGTGGCTCAGCTGGTTCTCGCTCATCGATTCCTCCTCGGATCGGTGTTGGCGTCATCGTGCGGTCGACGGCGACCGGCGGATGCGCGGCGACGCCCGGGGATGGCACGCGGGCGTCGCGACTGACATTAAACGATTGAGCGTGCTCCTGTCACGCGCCGGCCTCCGTCGCCTGCTCGATCAGGGCCGCTGCCAGCGCGGCACGTCGGCGGCCCGGAGCAGCGCCCAGAGCGTGGCGCGATCGGCGAACGCGTCGGCATCGAGCTGCAGCTGCTCGGCGATCGCCCGGATGCGGCTGCGCACGGAGTGCCGGTGCATCCCGACGACGCGAGCCGTCGCGTCCCAGCTGCAGTCCTGCTCGAACCAGGTGCGCACGAGCGCGAGGCGCTCGGCACCGTCGGCCTCTGCCGCGATCGGCGAGAGCTGCGCGCGCGCGGCATCCCGGGCGTCGCGGTCGTCGAGCATCCCGAGCAGCCCGTCGAGCGCTCGCTCGAACGTCGCGGTCGCCGCGCCGGTCCGCTTCGCGCGCTGCAGTGCGGCGGCCGCCTCGGAGGCCGCGACCGGCGCGTGCCGCCAGGACGACGGCTGCGAGACGCCGGCGGTGGCATCGAGTCGCGTGAGGAAGGCATCGAGCCGCTCGCGCTCCGCGAGCGAGACGACGAAGAGCAGCCGCTCGCCGTCGGCGGTCCACAGCACGTCGCCCGCCGTGTCGCGCAGCGCGTCCTCCATGGCGTAGCGCGCGAGCGCCGTCTCGGCGCTGGCCACCACGATCGGCTCGGACGGCAGCCGGCGACCCGTCTTGAGCAGCAGCGCGCCGACCGCATCGGCCTGCCCCTCGAGCGCGAGCGCGGCGAGCGCGCCCTCGAGCTCGTTGAGCCGCCGCGTCGCGTCGACCGCGCTGACGAGCGAGAACTCGAGCCACGCCGCGGCCACGGTCGCGACGGACTGCGCCGCGGTGTCGAGCGGCTCGCGCGTCCAGATGCAGACGCAGCCGAGCGACCGGTCGCCCGACCCGAGCGTCGCGACCGTCACGGATCCCTCGGCCGTCACGACGGTCGACGTCGTGCGGCGGGCCGAGCGCAGCGTCTCGCGCGCCGCCGCGAGCGCGGCCGGGGGCACGGCGGTCCGGCTCGTCGCGCGCTCCCGCCCGCTGCTGTCGAGCAGCGCCACGCCGGCGCCGAGCTCCGTCGCGAGCCGGCGCACGACCGCGCGATGCCCCGTCGGGGCGAGCGCCGCGGCGGCGACCGCCCGCTGCGCGCTCGTCGCCCACCGCTCGCGGTCGCGCTGCAGGTCGGCGCACCAGTGGATGATCGCGAGGAACGGGGTCGCGAGCGGCACCTCGAACAGCGGCAGCCCGGCGGCTGCGCAGGCGTCCACGAGCGCCGACGGCACCTCCGGCGCGTGCAGGCCGGTGGCGAAGCCGAGCCCGAGGATGCCGCCGCGCACCAGTGCGTCGACGTAGGCGTCGGCCGAGCCCTCCCGCTCGAGCAGCTGGCGCCCGGTCGTCAGCAGCACGTGCCCGGGGGAGAGGAAGGGGGTGGGGTCGTCGAGGTCGGAGCTCGCGATCCAGGCGATCGGTGCGTCGCGGCGCGCGTCGCCCGCGACGAGCGATCGCACGTCGAGCTGCCGCTGCCCCAGGAGGCGGACGATCGTCGCGGTGCCGGGCGTGCCATCGGTTGCCATGGCGGCAATCATGGCAGCGATCCGTGCCGCAGTGGCACACCCTCCTGCGTGCGGGTCGCCGTAGCGTGCGAGCACACCGAGAGAACGGAAGCCCACCATGCACGCCATCGACGACGTCGTCGGAGGACCCGCACTGGCGCAGGTCCGCGAGCTGCGCACGCCCATCCCCGGACCGCGCTCCACCGAGATGCTCGCGCGCAAGCGCGAGGCGGTCGCCGACGGCGTCGGGATCACGCTGCCGGTCTTCGTCGATGCGGCGGGCGGCGGCATCGTGCGCGACATCGACGGCAACTCGCTCATCGACCTGGGCTCCGGCATCGCCGTGACGTCGGTCGGCAACGCGCACCCCGGTGTCGTCGCAGCGAGCGCCGAGCAGCTCGGCCGCTTCACGCACACCGCCTTCACCATCACGGGCTACGAGGGCTACGTCGCCGTGTGCGAGGCGCTCAACCGCATCATGCCGGGCGACCACGCCAAGCGCAGCGCGCTCTTCAACTCGGGCGCCGAGGCGGTCGAGAACGCCATCAAGATCGCACGCGCCGCGACCGGCCGGAGCACCGTCGTCGCCTTCGACCACGCGTACCACGGCCGGACGAACCTCACGATGGCGCTCACGGCGAAGTCGATGCCCTACAAGCGCGGCTTCGGACCGTTCGCCGGCGACGTGCACCGCGCGCCGATGTCGTACCCGTTCCGCGACGGCCGCACGGGCGAGGAAGCCGCCCGCATCGCGATCGAGCGGATCGAGCGCCAGGTCGAGCTCGACGAGATCGCCGCCGTCATCATCGAGCCGATCCAGGGCGAGGGTGGCTTCGTCGTCCCGGCCGACGGCTTCCTGCCGGCGCTCGCCGACTGGGCCGCGAGCCACGGCATCGTCTTCATCGCCGACGAGATCCAGACCGGCTTCGCCCGCACGGGCGAGATGTTCGCGTCCACGCACTTCGGGATCGTGCCCGACCTGATCGTCACGGCGAAGGGCATCGCCGGCGGCCTGCCGCTCTCTGCGGTGACCGGCCGCGCCGAGCTCATGAACGCCGCGCACGCCGGCGGCCTCGGCGGCACCTACGGCGGCAACCCTGTCGCGTGCGCAGCAGCGCTCGCCTCGATCGCCGCGTTCGAGGACGGCCTGGTGGAGCGGGCTCGCGAGATCGGCGACATCATCCGGGAGCGGCTCGAGGCGCTGCGGGCGTCCGATCCCCGAGTCGGGGATGTTCGCGGCCATGGCGCCATGATGGCGATCGAGCTCGTCGACCCCGTGACCGGCCGGCCCGACGCCGCGCTCACCGCTCGCGCCGCTGCTGCGGCGCACGCGGCTGGCGTCATCGTGCTCACGTGCGGCACCGAGGGCAACGTCATCCGCCTCCTGCCGCCGCTGTCGATCGGCGACGACCTGCTGCGCGAGGGCCTCGACGTCCTCGGCGACGCGATCGCACGCGGATGACCGCCCTGCTCACGGCCCAGCTCGGGCCGCTCGACGAGGCGCGCGCGCAGCTGGCCGACGCCGTCGAGATCCTGGGCCTCGACGAGGGCGTCGCCGCGATGCTCGCGGTGCCGCGGCGAGAGATGACCGTCGCCGTGCCGCTGCGGCGCGACGACGGCTCGATCACGACCTTCATCGGGCACCGCGTGCAGCACAACCTGTCGCGCGGCCCCGCGAAGGGCGGCCTCCGCTACAGCTCCGCCGTCGACCTCGATGAGGTGCGCGCGCTGGCGATGTGGATGACGTGGAAGTGCGCGCTGCTCGACGTGCCCTACGGCGGCGCGAAGGGCGGCATCGCCGTCGACCCGCGCACGCTGAGCGACGGTGAGCTCGAGCGGCTCACGCGGCGCTACACGAGCGAGATCCTGCCGATCATCGGACCGACGCGCGACATCCCGGCGCCCGACATCGGCACCGACGAGCGCACGATGGCGTGGATGATGGACACCTACTCGACGGCGGTCGGCCACACGGTGCCGGGCGTCGTGACGGGCAAGCCGCTCAGCCTCGGCGGATCCCGCGGACGCGCGAGCGCCACCTCCGCGGGCGTCGCCCTCATCGCCCGTGCGGCGCTCGAGCACGTCGGCATCCCGGTGCGCGGCGCGACCGCGAGCGTGCAGGGCTTCGGCAAGGTCGGCCGCGACGCCGCCCGCTTCCTCGCCGAGTCGGGCTGCCGGATCGTCGCGGTGAGCGACGCCGACGGCGCCGTCACGAGCGCAGCGGGTCTCGACATCGCCGCGCTCTCGGCCTACGCGTCACGCACCGGTTCGGTCGCCGGGTTCCCCGGTGGTGACCCGATCGAGCCGGCGCGCGTGCTCGAGCTCGACGTCGACCTGCTGGTGCCGGCCGCGATCGAGGGCGTGCTCCACGCCGGCAACGCCTCGCGCGTCACCGCTCGCGTCATCGTCGAGGGCGCGAACGGCCCGACCACGAGCGAGGCGGATGCGATCCTCGAGGCGCGAGGGACGCTGGTCGTCCCCGACATCCTGGCGAACGCCGGCGGCGTGCTCGTCTCCTACTTCGAGTGGGTGCAGGCCAACCAGTCGTACTGGTGGACCGAGCGCGACGTGCAGGAGCGCTTGGGCGAGCGCATGACCCGAGCATGGGGCGACGTGCTCGACGAAGCACGACGGCGACGCGTCTCGCTGCGCACCGCCGCGACCTGCCTCGCCGTGGAGCGAGTCGCACAGGCACACAAGCTGAGAGGACTGTACCCGTGAGCATCACGACCGACACATCCATCCGCGAGGCCCAGGTCCTCGATGCCGTCCGCGGCCAGCTGTTCATCGGCGGCGAGTGGGTCGATGGTGAGCAGGGCACGATCGACGTGCGCGACCCGGCGACGGGGGACGTGCTGAAGCAGATCGCGAACGGCTCGGTCGAGGACGGGGTGCGGGCGCTGGATGCTGCGGTGGATGCGCAGGAGTCGTGGGGCCGTACGCCCGCGCGGGTGCGTGGGGAGGTCCTGCGGAGGGCGTTCGATCTGCTGCAGGAGCGGAAGGAGGAGTTCGCGCTCCTGATGACCCTCGAGATGGGGAAGCCGCTGGCGGAGGCGCGGGGCGAGGTCGCGTACGGGGGTGAGTTCCTGCGCTGGTTCTCGGAGGAGGCGGTCCGGATCGATGGCCGCTACACGATGACCCCGGAGGGCACGGGGCAGATGATCGTCACCCATCGCCCGGTGGGTCCGTGCTTCCTGATCACGCCGTGGAACTTCCCGCTCGCGATGGCGACGAGGAAGCTGGGTCCTGCGCTCGCGGCCGGCTGCACGGCGGTCGTGAAGCCGGCGACCCTGACGCCGCTGACGACGCTCGCGCTGGTGGCGCTGCTGGAGGAGGCGGGCCTGCCGAAGGGGGTCGTGAACGTCATCACCACGAAGTCGACCGGTGCCCTGTCGGAGCGGCTGCTGGCCGATCCGCGCCTGCGGAAGGTGTCGTTCACGGGGTCGACGCCGGTGGGCGTGCAGCTGCTGAAGCTCGCGGCCGACAACGTGCTGAAGGCGTCGATGGAGCTGGGCGGGAACGCCCCGTTCGTGGTGTTCGACGATGCGGACCTCGACAAGGCGGTGGAGGGGGCGCTGCTGGCGAAGTTCCGCAACATCGGGCAGGCCTGCACGGCCGCGAACCGGTTCATCGTCCACGAGTCGGTCGCGGACGAGTTCTCGCGCCGGATCGGTGAGGCGGTCGAGGGCATGAAGATCGGCCGCGGCACCGAGGAGGGTGTCCAGATCGGCCCGCTGGTGGAGGACAAGGCGGTCGACAACGCGGTCCGGCTGGTGGACGGGGCGGTCGCGGACGGGGCGACGCTCGTGACCGGCGGGAAGGCGATCGACGGGGCGGGCTCGTTCTTCCAGCCGACGGTGCTGGATGGGGTGACGGCCGAGATGGCGGTGTCGGTCGAGGAGATCTTCGGGCCGGTGGTGGCGATCCAGCGGTTCTCGACCGAGGACGACGCGGTGCGGCTCGCGAACGCGACCGAGTACGGGCTGGTCGGCTACGTGTTCACCGAGGACACCAAGCGCGGGCAGCGGATGATCGACCGCATCGACACGGGCATGATGGGCCTGAACGTCGGCGTCGTCTCCAACGCCGCGGGCCCGTTCGGCGGGGTGAAGCAGTCCGGGCTGGGACGGGAGGGCGGCGCCGAGGGCATCCACGAGTACCTCGAGACGAAGTACACCCTCATGCCCAACCCCTTCGCCTAGGCGGGAGTCGTCTCGAGACGCGCGCCCTCCGGGCGTGCTGCTCGACGAGCGTGGGTGGGGGCGTCCTCCTCGACGAGCGCGGGTGCGCGGCGACGGACTATGCGTCGTCGATCGCCCGCCGCAGCGTGCCGGGCGTCAGCGCCAGGGCCCACTCCGCCACGTCGGAGGCGAAGGTCGCGGAGGCCGGGTGCTCCTCCTCGATCGCGCTGTTGACGGAGGAGCCGCGACCGTCGATGGCGATCCAGATCCGCACGCTCGCCGCCTCGGCATCCGTCTCGGCGAACTCGCCGTCCGCGATGCCGTCGATGATCAGCTGGGTGAGGCGCGCGCGGTCGAGGAGGTCCTGCTCGTCGAGCGTGCGGTTGAGCGCCGGGCTGAAGCGCGACAGGTGCCGCGCATTGAGCCACAGCCGCGCGAGCGGCAGCGACGCCCCGCTCTCGATGTAGCCGATGAGGTGCGCCAGGCGCCGCAGCGCATCGCCCTCCGCCGGGAAGAACCGCTCGCGCTCGATGATCGCGGCGCGGGCGAACCCCTCGACGACGAGGTCCTCCGCGGCGGGGAAGTAGTGCGTGATGAGCCCGGGGCGCACGCCGAGCCGCTCCGCGACAGCGCGGAGCGTGATCCGCTCGAGGCCCTCGTCGATGGCGATCGACGCGGCGGCCGCGAGGATCTCCTCGCGCCGCTCCTCCGGCCGCTTCCGAGATCTGCGCTGGGCAGTGCTTGACGTCATGCCGTCCATGCTATTGACTGTGTGACCAACAGTCCATTGGGCACGTGACCAATAGCAACGATGCTCGGTCCGGAGAGGAAGCGCATGTCCCAGAGCCCGAACACCCCGGAGGCGTTCGTCGACACCGCCGCCCGTCCGGAGACCCGCGGCATCGAGCTGATCGGCGAGGCTGCCCGGCACGGGCGAGCCCGTGACCTCGTGCTGGTGTGGGCGGCGCCGGGGGTCAGCATCCTCAACTTCACCATCGGCGCGACGCTCATTCTGCTCGGGCTCGAGATCTGGCAGGCGATCGGCGTGATCCTCGCGGCGTCGCTGCTCTGGGTCCTGCCCGGCGTCATCGCGGCGAGCGGATCCGCCGCCGGCACCTCGGGCTCCGTCGTGACGCGCGCGATGTACGGGATCCTCGGCAACCGGCTCTTCGTGGCCTTCGTCGGCTGGTTCATCGGCGCCGTGTTCCTGTCGCTGACCTGGCTGGCATCGTCGTTCATGGGCGCCGACCTGCTGCGGCGGCTCGGCGTCGAGGACCCGGTGTGGGTGCCCATCGGGGTGACGCTCGTGGTCTCCACGGTGACGGTCGTCGTGGCGATCTTCGGCCACGGGCTGATCCTGCGGGCCTACCCCGCGATGGCCGCGGTGCTGTTCGTCGTCTTCCTGCTGGTCACGGCGTTCATCCTGCCGACGGTCGACTGGTCGTACGCCAACCCCGAGCCGCTCGAGGGCACCGCGCTGCTGTCGTCGCTCTCGATCGGCTTCACGATCCTCGCGTCGACGCCGCTGTCGTTCATCAACAGCCCGGACATCGCCCGCTACCTGCCGCGCTCGACGAAGCCGTCGCACATCGCAGCCGCGACCGCGCTCGGCGGCGCGGTGCCGTTCATCGTGTTCACGAGCGTCGGCGTGCTGCTGGCGACGGGGCTGAGCGAGTCCGCGTTCGAGATCGGGCTCGACGCGGCCCTGTTCGAGCTGCTGCCGGTCTGGCTCGCGCCCATCCTCGTCGTCGGCGTCGTCGTCAACACGATCGCCCTCAACGCGATGACGACCTACACGTCGAGCATGGCGCTGCAGGCGATCGGGTTCCGGCTCCGCCGCATCCCGGCGGCCATCATCGTCGGCATCGTGGGCACCGCGCTCACGATCTACCTCGTGCTGTCGTCGAGCCTGCTCGAGGCCGCGAACCTCATGCTGCAGTTCCTCGTCATCGTCTCGGGGCCCGCGATGGCGATCTTCGTCGTCGACGTGCTGCTGCGCCGCTACGCCTACGACGGCGTCGACCTGTTCGACGACCGTCGGGGCGGCCGGTTCTGGTACAGCGGTGGATGGAGCATCCCGGGCCTCGCGGCGCTGTTCGTCGGGGGCGCGACGACGGCCGTGTGCCTGGCGACGGATGTCTGGGCCGGCCCGGTCGCGCAGGCGACCGGCTTCGTCGACCTGTCCGTACCGGCGGGGATGCTCGTCGCCGGTGCCATCTACGCGGTGCTGCTCCGCACACCGCTCGCGAGGGAGGGACGACCGTGACCACGCTCTACCGCAACGGACGCATCTTCACCGCCGATCCGGATGCCGCCTGGGCCGAGGCGCTCGTCGTCGACGGCGACACCATCGCGTTCGTCGGCGCCGACGCCGGCGCGCCGCAGGCCGACGAGACGGTCGACCTCGGGGGACGCCTGGTGCTGCCCGGCTTCACCGATGCGCACACCCACCTCCTGATGCTCGGCGCCGCGCTCGGCCAGGTCGGCCTCACCGACGCGCAGAGCCTCGACGAGATCCAGGCGATGCTTCGCGACGCGCGCGCCGCCGACCCGGGCGCGGCCGCCCTCTGGGGCCGCGGCTGGCTCTTCGGGTCCATCCCGGGCGGCAGGCCGACCGCGGCGATGCTCGACGCCGCGGTGCCCGACATCCCCGTCTACCTCGACGCCAACGACTACCACTCGTGCTGGGTCAACACCGCGGCGCTCGCCGAGCTGGGCATCACGCGCGAGACGCCCGACCCGCTCGGCGGCGAGATCGTCCGCGACGAGCACGGCGAGCCGACGGGGCTGCTCCTCGAGACGGCCGCGACCCACCACGCCTGGGCGCACCGCGATGCGGTCACGGTCGACGCCGACCGGGATGCCGGGGCCGAGCGAGCCATCGAGGCGTACCTCGCCGCCGGCGTCACCGGCGTCGTCGACATGGCCTTCGACGAGCTCGGCCTGGCCGCGCTGCAGCGCATGCAGGAGCGGCGAGGCGACCTGCCGATCCGCGTCGCCGCGCACTGGTTTATCGACAACACCGGCGACGAGGCGCAGAACCTCGCGCAGGTGGCTCGGGCCGTGGAGCTCGCGGCCGACCCTTCCACTCCGTGGCTGCGGGTCGTCGGCATAAAGCTCATCCTCGACGGCGTGATCGACGCGTGCACCGCGGCCATGCGGCATCCCTACGCCGACGGCTCGAACGCCGACCCGATCTGGCCCGCCGAGCACCTCGAGCCCGTCGTCGCCGCGGCCGACGCGGCGGGGCTGCAGGTCGCGATGCACGCGATCGGCGACCTCGCGAGCGACGTGGCGCTGACGGCGATCGAGCGTGCCGTCGCGAGCAACGGCGAGCGACCGCGCCGGCACCGCATCGAGCACCTCGAGTACGCGGCGCCCGGCACCGCCGAGCGGATGGCGCGGCTCGGCGTCACGGCGTCGATGCAGCCGGTGCACGCCGATCCGGCGATCTTCGCCAACTGGGCCGAGATGCTCGGCGACGAGCGGGTCGAGCGCGCGTTCCCGTGGGTGGAGTACGAGGACGCCGGGGCGCTGCTGGCGTTCTCCACCGACGCGCCCACCGCCCCGCACGGCGCCCTCGCGAACATGTACGTGGCGGCCACCCGGGCATCCGCCCTGGATCCGAGCGTGCAGGCCGTGCATCCGCACTTCGCCCTGCCGCTCGAGCGCGCCATCGGCCATGCCACGCGCGACGCGGCGGCCTCCGTCGGCGACGGCGCGTGGCGCGGCCGCATCGCCGTCGGGTTCGCTGCCGACCTCGTCGTGCTCGACCGCGATCCGTTCACGGCCGGCGCGCGCTCGCTGCTCGAGGCCCAGGTGGTCGAGACGATCGTCGCCGGGCGCACGCGCTATAAGAAGGGGTGAGCGCAGTCGATCACCGTGCCGCAGCCTGCGCGGCGTCGAGCACGGACAGCAGCTCGAGCTTCTCGTGGCTCTCGCTGCCCGGGGTCGCGGTGAAGACCAGCAGCGAGTGCGCCTGCGCCGGGTCGAGCAGCACCTGGCACTGGAGCTCGAGGTAGCCGACCGCCGGATGCTGGTAGCGCTTCATGTCCTTCGGCGCGAGCCCCACCTCGTGCTGCTCCCACCGCGCGCGGAACTCCGCGTTCGTCGCGTGCAGCTCGTGCGCGAGGCGCGCGGCCCTCGACTCGGGCCCCCGGAGCGTCGCCACGCCTCGGAGGCCCGAGACGTAGAGGCGGGAGTAGAAGTCGTGGTCCTCGGCCGGATGGAGCGCGCGAACCGCCGGGTCGGTGAACCACCGGTAGCCGATGCTGCGCGCGGCGCCCGTGAATCGCGTCGAGTCGCCCATGAGGGCCGCGCCGAGCCGCGTCTGCCGCAGGGTCTCGCCGAGCTCGGTGACGATCTCGGCGGGGGTGTCGCCCAGCCGGTCGAAGATTCGCATCATG
>Ga0213837_1001767_pt1 | contig 10762 bp, 9 predicted proteins | sample SWPATP12_FD_160572 | JGI IMG/M metagenome (GOLD analysis project Ga0213837, IMG submission 160572) | Coastal seawater microbial communities from Marineland, Florida, United States - SWPA TP1 #2 | ecosystem: Environmental > Aquatic > Marine > Coastal | place: USA: Florida | collected 2016-08-06
TCTGCGTTCGACGGGTTCCTGAGGATCTGTGATGCGCTTAGCACCACGGCCGGCAGCTCCTCCGCGAGTATCCCGGACCGGTCCAGGATGCCCTGCGCATGCTCGTCATCTTCCAGATCGACCAGCAGGTGAGGCAGGCGGTTGGCGGCTGCGAATTCCAACAGGCGAAGAGTGTCCCGGCTGAAACGTGAACCCACGATGCGCATGCCCGCGCCCGAGCTGATCAGCAGGATCCGCCGCTGAAGATATGCCCGCAGGATGGTCTCGCCCACAGCGGCGTCCGTCAGGACGGCACGGCGCAGGTCGTCCCCGCTGATCTGCAGCACTTCACCCGCCCCGGCGGACACAGTGCTGACAAAGGCGGGTTGCCCCTCGACCAGACCCAGTTCTCCGAGGAATCGTCCCGGCCCGTGAGCTTCAAGGATCCGTGTGTCGGGACCGAGCTCAGCGGTCTGCCTGCCACCTGCGGTGTGCAGCCCCTCGACGACCAGGATTGTGCCCTGCAGGATGACGAAAAAGTCAGCCTCGACCGTCCCCTCCTGGATGAGGACCTCTCCGGCCGAGGTGGCACGGCGGGTGCCGGCGCGGCCCAGCAATTCGATCTGGGCTTGGCTGAGCCGTGGATAGGCGCCGGAAACATCCGGCGTTTCGATCGGCGTCGGTCCTGCGACAGGTTCCATCAGCTCGTTTCGCCCGCCGCTAGCCTAGACCAGTGCCTCATGGGGGTAGCACCAGCGCCAGTCCTCGCCGGGCTCCAAGGAACGAACGATCGGATGCAACTCGTTGGCGTGAGATCGCGCGTGCCGCATGGGTGAGGAATCACAACACCCAACATGGCCGCAGGATAGACACAAGCGCAAATGAACCCAGGGGGTGCCCAGGGCCAGACACTCCTCGCAGCCCTGCGGCGTGCGCACTCGGACCGGCCGAATCCGCGTCAGGTGCGGATCAGGAATTACAGGAATCACCATGTTGGCTCCTATATCAGTCTGGCCGTGAAGCGAGCCTTGCCGCGCAGATCAGGATTGGGGCCCTCACGCCGGAAGCTATAGCTCAATTGGCAGCCTTTAGTTTTAACCCATCGAGAGACGTGTATTTGGGCGTTCGCCCAGCCTGCGCAGTCCGATACCGGAGGCGATCAGAAGTACCCCAAGGAGAATTGCGAAGGACGAGAGCAGGCCGAGGAGACTGAGTATGCCTGGGCCGGGAAGAACCACCAGGAAGAGCCCGAAGAAAATGGTGATGAGTCCTGTGATCAGCCAGAGCCGCCATGACCCGACAGTCCTTCTGGCTTCAACGGCCAGCGCGATCTGGGAGACACCGAGAATAACCGCCCACAGGCCGATGACAAGCGCCAGCGAGAGCGCGGTGATGCCCGGCCAGGCGAACGCGACGAGACCCGCGAGCACGGAGACGATTCCGCCCACCAGTTGCCAGACCGACCGGCGCTTGCTGCGTGTAGCGTAGTGCACGATATTGGCTGCCCCGTCAAAGAGAGCGTAGATCCCGAAGAGGATCACCAGTGCGAGTACGGAGACTCCGGGCCAAAGGACGACCAAGATACCGAAGAGAATGGCGGCAGCACCCCGGATGATCAACGCCATTCCTGAGCCCTTGAGCAATTGTTCTGCCAGTGGTTCGGACACGGCCACACCTCTGTTTCTTGAATTGGTTTCCTAATCTTGCTGGTCCGAGCCGCACGAGCAGGTCTAACGCGTTGCGGTGCTGCCCAATGTGACCTTCACCGACTTTGTATCCTGCCCGCGCTGGAAGCCGACGTCTGACTGCTGGCCCGGCTCTTTCTTGCGGATGGCGGCAAGGAGATCGGTCACGCTGCTGATCTTCTGCCCGTCGAACTGGGTGATGATGTCACCTGACTGCAGTCCCGCATTGGCTGCCGGTCCTCCCTTGGCCACTTCGATGACAAGCGCGCCAGACGTGGTGGGGAGGCCAAAACGGTCGGCAACCTCTTGGGAGATATCGGTCGGAACGATTCCAAGGACCGGGTGTGCGGCCACTCCGCTCTTCAGTATCTGGTCCGCTACATCGGTAACGGTGGCCGCGGGAGTCACGAACCCGATCGACACGGCGCCTGAGCTGGGTGGCAGATATGCTTCCGAGAGTCCGATGATTTCAGAGCTGATGTTGACCACGGCCCCACCGGAATTGCCCGGGGAGATGGGCGCGTCTGTCTGTATGAGGTCGATGAGCCCCTGGGGCGACCCCTCGGTCGGGGGCATATTGCGGTGAAGGGCGGAAACAATGCCCGCCGTGACGGTCTGCTCCAGCCCGAGCGGGCTGCCTATGACAACCGTTAGTTGCCCGACTTCTGGAAGCGCCGTCGAGAACTTGGCCGCCGGAAGGTTGCCCCGGTCAGCCTTCACCACTGCCACGTCGGTCGCGTCGTCAACGCCGACGACCGTGGCTGGCGCCTGAGATCCATCCGCGAAGTGGATCCGGACGCGCTCTAACGGCTTCTCTTGCGGGTCCTCAACCACGTGGGCGTCCGTGACGATGGTCCCGTCGCTGCGGTAGACCACTCCACTGCCGATGCCGCCGGATGTCTCGATCGTCACCACGGAAGGCTCGACTTCTCTGACGATCCTGGGAACGGCAGAAAGGTCCCCGGTGGAAGTCGGAGAGCCGGCACTGTGGGATTGTAATGCCGGAGCCGGAGGCGAACCCGTGCACGCCGACCCGATTACGAGGAATGCCGCACCGAGGGCGGCGGTCCAAACCCTCCCGTGTCCTGGACCCGGGGGCGCGGCCGTATCCCCGGCGGTCGGCGTTCTGGGCATACTCATTGGATTCCCGATGCCTTCTTTCAATGCCGTGCGGAAGCAGCTGGCAAGTTGAGTCTCCACCGCCACCACCGCGTCCGCATGGTCACGGGATGCCCAAAAACCTCCCACACTTGAATCCGTCAGGTCAGCCGCATCAAGCCAGTGCGTGCCGGGATCTCCGGACCGGACGGAGTGAGGGGGCGCCCTAGGCGGCCAACCCACCCCCAAACGCACGGATCGAGAACGCGCGGTATGCGTCGCCAGGTTCGGGCGGATCCGGAAGTCAGGAAGATCAGAACCAGTGGTTGGGTAGCCGAAGGCGAGCCAGGCCCGGACCGTGTCCCGAGAGATCAATTTTGTGGAAAATATTCGACCCTTCAGGGTCATGCCGTCGCTCCGGCCCGAGGGCAGACTCAACCTGTAAGACCCCATGAAACGCCCTTGAGCCTCGTGACCCAGCCATAGGGCGTAGATCGTGCGGGTGCCGCATCGGGCGGACGTCGCCGCAGGACCGGTCGCGCCCTCTAGGACCGGAGTGAGTCATGGCCAAAGCAGTAGGAATTGATCTCGGAACAACCAACTCGGTGATTGCCGTCTGGGAAGGCGGGGAAGCCCGCGTCGTACCCAACGCGGAAGGGGCCCGCACCACTCCGTCAGTCGTGGCCTACACGGACACCGGGGAACGGCTCGTGGGGCAACTGGCCCGCCGCCAGGCGATTCTCAACCCCAAGGGGACTATCACGTCTGCCAAGCGGTTCATCGGCCGGCACTACGACGAGATCACGGACGAGGCCAAGGCCGTGAGTTTCGACGTCGTAGCGGACGACAACGGCGTGGCGCGGTTCCAAGTTCAGAGCAAGAAAGTCGCGCCAGAAGAGGTGAGCGCGCTCGTTCTGCGCAAGCTGGTGGACGACGCCGCGAAACAACTGGGCGAAAAGGTGACGGAGGCCGTCATTACAGTACCCGCGTACTTTAACGACGCACAGCGCACCGCTACCAAAGACGCGGGCCGAATTGCCGGGCTGGAAGTCCTGCGCATCATCAACGAACCCACCGCAGCGGCCTTGGCCTATGGCATCGACAAACGTCAGCATGAGACGGTGCTCGTCTTCGACCTTGGCGGCGGAACTTTTGATGTGAGCCTGTTGGACGTGGGGGACGGGGTCGTGGAGGTCCGCTCAACTGCGGGCGACACGCACCTCGGCGGGGACGATTTTGACCGCCGCCTTGTCGATTACCTAGCCGACGACTTCCAGAAGGAGACGGGCATAGACCTCCGGGCGGACCCCCAGGCATTGCAACGCCTGTTCGAGGCTGCCGAGAAGGCGAAGGTCGAGCTGAGCTCTGTGACCCAGACCCAGGTGAACCTTCCCTTTATCACCGCCGACGCCACGGGCCCCAAGCACCTGACGACCACCATTCGGCGGTCCGTTTTTGACGACATCACCCATGACCTGGTGGAACGAACCCTGGATCCGGTCAAGCAAGCGATGACGGACGCCAAAGTTAGCGCCAACGACATCGACGAAGTAATTTTGGTCGGCGGCTCCACCCGCATTCCGGCGGTACAGAACGTCGTGCGGCGTCTGACCGGCGGCAAAGATCCCAACATGAGCGTCAATCCAGACGAAGTCGTGGCTATCGGCGCGGCGATCCAGGCCGGGGTTCTTAAGGGAGAGGTCTCGGACGTCCTGCTGCTGGATGTTGTGCCACTTTCCCTGGGTGTCGAAACCCGGGGCGGTGTGATGACAAAGATCATCGAGCGCAACACGACCATCCCCGCCAGGCGCAGCGAAGTGTTCTCTACCGCCGACGACAACCAGCCCGCCGTTGACGTGGTGGTCTTGCAGGGAGAGCGCGAACTGGCGGCGGATAACCGGGTGCTGGGCCGGTTCCAGCTGACCGATATTCGGCCAGCGCCCCGCGGAGAACCGCAGGTCGAGGTCACGTTCGACGTCGACGCAAACGGCATTCTGAACGTAACGGCCCGCGACAAGGACACGGGTAAGGAACAGGGCATCACCATCAGCGAAGGCTCCAACCTCGACGCCAAGGAAGTCGAGCGCATGGTTGCCGAGGCTGAGTCCCACAGAAGCGAGGACCTGCAGAACCGGGAGCGGATCGACGCCCTGAACGAACTCGATGGGGTGGCCTACCGCGTTGAACGGGCCGTCAAGGAGCTTGGTGACGCAGTCCCGGTGCACGACAAGGCCCGCGCGGAACTGCTGATTGGCCAGGCGCGCGATGCCGTCAGCAACCAGGCGGACGTCGGCGCCGCGAGGGAGCTGGTTTCGGAGCTTCAGCAACTGCAAGCGGCGCTTAGTGCCTCGGCTACCGCCGCGGCCAGCGCAGGAGCGGGGCAGAGAGCCTCATCTGACCCCGAAGCGTCAGGGGACGCAATCGACGATGACATCGTCGATGCAGAATTCGATCGTGGCTAGGAACTGCAATGAGCGACCCGGCAGGGCCGGCCGGACAGGCCCATCCAGGAAATGACGAGGCAGAGGCCACCGCAGCCGATGCAAGGGAAACCGAAGCGGCGGCACAAGCGGATGCATTGGCCAAAATGGAGGACCAGTGGCGGCGTGCGCTGGCTGACGCTGATAACGTCCGCAAGCGCGCCGCCCGGGACGGCACCCAGCTGAGGGCACAGGAGCGGGCCGCGGTCTCTTTGGCATGGCTACCGGTCCTGGACAACCTGGAACTAGCCTTAGCTCACGCCCCGTCCGCGGGGGATCCGCTCGTCGAAGGCATAGCCGCTATCCGATCCCAAGCGATCGATACCCTGGCCCGTCTGGGCTACCCGCGGATCGACGCCGAGAACGTCCCCTTTGACCCGCGGATTCACGAGGTGGTCAGCGTATCGGAAACAGACGAGGCTCCCCCCGGGACTGTGCTGACCGTACTGCGCCCTGGCTACGGCGGCACGGATACTGTCCTTAGGCCAGCCGCCGTCGTTGTGAGCCGGGCGGTGAACGCTGACCGTGGCTAAGGATCACTACTCAGTTCTCGGCGTCTCCCGCACGGCGACGCCTGAGGAAATCCAACGCGCCTACCGCAAACTGGCCAGGAAACACCATCCGGACGTGAACCGGGAGCCGGGTGCAGCCGATAAGTTCAAGGAGATCGGCGAGGCCTACGATGTTCTGTCAGATCCCGAAAACAGGGCGCGCTACGACCGTTTCGGCGCCGATTTCCGGCAATACGCCGGAAGCGGCGCGGGCCCGGGGGGAGGCGGGACGCGGTGGGGCTCCGGAGGCCCGCGCCCCGGCCCCCGGCCCGGCCCGCGCCCGGCCAGGGCCCCGTACGGCAACGCCCACGTCGACATGGGCGGCGACGTCGACTGGGAGGATCTGCTCGGTGGCTGGTTTCGGCAACAGGCAGGAGGGCCGTCCCAGGGGGCGGACCACGAGGCCGAGCTTCGGCTGACCCTGGAAGAAGCGATCCGTGGCGGACGGCGCACCGTCCGCCTGGCCCGGCCGGGTGGCGAAACCCGGAACTACGACGTCGACGTGCCTCCCGGCGTGCTCGACGGCGAGCGTATCCGCCTGGCTGGGGACGGCGCGGCCGGGCGCGAAGGGGGCCCGCCCGGCGACCTCCACCTGACGGTTCGGCTCCAGCCCGACGGCAGGTACCGGCTAAAGGGCCGGGACATCTACTTCGACCTTCCGGTAACGCCGTCAGAGGCGGCCATGGGGGCCAAGATCAAGACCCAAGCGCCAACGGGCACCGTCACGATCACCGTGCCCGAGGGCTCCTCCAGCGGCCGCCGGCTGCGGCTGCGGGGGCAAGGCATGCCGAACCCGCGGGGAGTTCCGGGGCACTTGTATGCCGAGCTCAAGATCATGGTGCCGCCGAGCCTTAATAAAGAGGAGCGCAAGCTCTACCAGAAACTCGCCAGCATCTCCGACTTCAATCCCAGGGAGGAGCGATGAGCCAAATGTATTCGCTCGCCTACCCGTGGCGCCTGAATCTCGAAGCGGTAGCGCGCAGCAGCGGGGTCCATCCGGACATCGTCAGGCGGTTCGTGGAGCTGGATCTGATTCGACCGCTGGGCGGGGATGCTCCCGGCGGCCCCTGGTTCAGTCCGCGAACCCCGGAACTGATCGCCCGGGTCCTGCGGCTGCACGCGGAGCTGTCGCTGAATTATGCGGCCATTCCGCTGGTACTGGACCTCCTGGCGCGGGTGGACGCGCTGGAACGACGCTTGGTCGAAATCACGCAGGTGGAAAGGACTACTTCGCGATGAATATGGAAAGTTTGACGCAAAAGTCGCAGGAGGCCTTGGCCGCGGCCCAGCGGATAGCCGAGCGCAATGGGCACACCGAGACTGACGGCGAACATCTGCTGCTGGCCCTGCTGGAGCAGGAGGGGGGCCTCGTTCCGAGGTTACTCGCGGGCATGCAGATGGACGTGGATGAGTTGAGGGCTGCCGTCGAAGCCGAGCTGAGGCGAAAGCCAAAGGTCACCGGCCCGGGAGCGGCGCCAGGCCAAGTATATGTGAGCCGCAGGCTTGGCGCACTCTTGGACGCCGCCGAGCGCGAGGCCAAACGGCTCAAGGACGAGTATGTCTCGGTGGAGCATCTGCTGGTGGCGTTGGCGGAGGAAGGCCGTTCCACAGCGGCAGGCAGGGTGCTGGCCGAGCACGGCGTCACGCGGGAGGCGTTTCTCTCGGTCCTGACACAGGTCAGGGGAAACCAGCGCGTCACCTCGGCGACCCCGGAGCAGACCTACGAGGCGCTGGAGAAGTACGGCCGGGACCTGGTCGCGGACGCCCGCACCGGAAAGTTGGATCCGGTCATCGGCCGCGACGCGGAAATCCGGCGGGTCGTCCAGATCCTTTCCCGCAAGACCAAAAACAATCCGGTGCTGATCGGCGAGCCTGGAGTCGGCAAGACCGCCATTGTCGAGGGACTGGCGCAGCGGATCGTTCGGCAGGATGTGCCGGAAGGGCTGAAGAACAAGACCATCTTCTCGCTCGACCTGAGCGCCCTCGTGGCCGGCGCCAAGTACCGCGGCGAGTTCGAGGAACGGCTGAAGGCGGTGCTGGCCGAGGTACTGGCGGCAGAGGGCAGAATCCTGCTCTTTGTAGATGAACTCCACACCGTCGTCGGGGCAGGAGCGTCAGAGGGGTCGATGGACGCCGGGAACATGCTCAAACCTATGCTGGCCCGCGGCGAGCTGCACATGATCGGCGCGACCACCCTTGACGAATACCGCAAACACATTGAGTCGGATGCGGCACTGGAACGCCGCTTTCAGCCGGTCATGGTTGAGGAACCCGACGTGGAAGACGCCATTTCCATTCTTCGCGGCCTGCGGGAGCGGCTGGAGGTGTTCCACGGCGTGCGGATCCAGGACAGTGCTCTGGTGGCTGCGGCTGCCCTGTCCCACCGGTACATCACTGACCGGTTCCTGCCCGACAAGGCCATTGACCTCGTGGATGAGGCCTGCGCCCGGCTGCGGACGGAGATTGATTCCATGCCGGCGGAACTGGATGAGCTCACGCGGAAAGTCACTCGGCTCGAAATCGAAGAGGCGGCACTCTCCAAGGAGACCGATCCGGCAAGCAACGCCCGGCTTGAGGAGCTGAGGCGTGAATTGGCGGACCTGCGCGGTGAGGCCGACGCGAAGAGGGCCCAATGGGAAGCCGAGCGCCAAGCGATCCACAAACTGCAGGAAATCCGCAGTGAACTGGAGCGGGCTCGGCAGGAGGCCGAGGAAGCCGAGCGGAATTACGATCTCAACCGGGCGGCGGAGCTACGCTACGGCAAGCTTGCCGACCTTGAACGACGGCTGACCGGCGAGGAGGAGCGGTTGACCGCAAAACAGGGTGAAAAACGCCTACTCCGCGAGGTGGTGACGGAGGACGAGATCGCCGACATCGTTGCGGCATGGACAGGCATACCGGTCGCACGGCTGAAGCAGGGCGAACGTGAGAAAGTCCTGCACCTGGACGAGATCCTGCGCGCCCGCGTCGTCGGGCAGGAAGAAGCGATTAGTGCTGTGTCAGACGCCATCATCCGGGCCCGCTCCGGCATCCGGGATCCCCGCCGGCCCATCGGTTCCTTCATTTTCCTCGGCCCGACCGGCGTAGGGAAGACGGAGCTTGCAAAGGCTCTGGCTGCGGCGCTCTTCGACAGCGAAAATGCAATGATCCGGCTGGACATGAGCGAGTATCAGGAGCGCCACACCGTGAGTCGACTGCTGGGGGCGCCTCCAGGCTACATCGGTTACGACGAGGGAGGACAGCTCACTGAAGCGGTGCGCCGGAAGACGTACTCGGTGGTGCTGTTCGACGAGGTGGAAAAGGCCCATCCGGACATCTTCAACACCTTGCTGCAGGTACTCGACGATGGACGGATTACGGACTCCCAGGGCCGGACCATCGATTTCCGCAACACCGTCATCATCATGACCTCCAATATCGGCTCGCAATATCTTCTGGAGGGTTCGACCGAAGGCGGGGCGATAACGGAGGAGGCGCGCGGCATGGTGATGGGTGAGCTCCGGGCGCATTTCCGCCCCGAGTTCCTCAACCGTGTGGACGATACGGTCCTGTTCGCGCCCCTCGGACTGCCGCAAATCGAGCGCATCGTCGATCTGCAGTTCCAACAGCTGCGGCAGCGGCTGGCCGAGCAACAAATAGAGCTGCGCCTGACCGAGGAAGCGCGCCTTCTGATAGCCGAACGCGGCTTCGATCCCGTCTACGGAGCTCGCCCACTGCGCCGCTACATTTCCCATGTGGTGGAAACGCAAGTGGGGCGGGCCCTGCTCCGCGGAAGCATCGCGGAAGGCGGAGTGGTCACGGTGGCGACATCAGGAGGGGAATTAGTAGTTGACTACAGCACGCTGGAGCTGGAAGGGGCTGGAACCCTATGAACAAGGCCATCATCAAATGCCCGCATTGCGGCAAGTCTAACCGCGTGCCGGCTGTTGCCGAGGGCCGTCCGCGCTGCGGGAATTGCCACCGGGAGCTTCCCTGGGTCGTGGAAGCGGGGGATGGTGACTTCGGCGAAATCGCTGAACGGTCCGACGTTCCGGTCATGGTGGACTTCTGGGCGGTGTGGTGCGGACCCTGCCGAATGGTGAGCCCCGTACTGGACCAGTTGGCTCACGAACGCGCGGGACAAATCAAACTTGTGAAGGTCGACGTGGACCACGCGCCGCAGCTCTCCGCCAGATTCGCCATTCAGGCGGTGCCAACGTTAATGGTCATCGTGGACGGCAAGATTGTCGCGAGACAGGCCGGCGCAGCGCCCGCCCCGGTGCTCAGATCCTGGCTGGAGAAAGCACTCATGTCGTAGCCCAGGAAGCCTTGGACCGTCTGGCCTGGCGCGTTCTCGGAATCGCCGGCCTCTGCGCCGGACTGTTGACCCGCCATGGGTGGATCTTGCTGCTCACCCTGGGCCGTCATACGCTACAAAGCCGGCAATCCGGCGGTTCATCGCGTGGCGGCCCGTTGCCAAGAGCAGATCCTGCCGGGCCATGTGCAGCGCACCTGCGACGGTGTCCAGCAATAAGTCATTGAAGACTGTGCCGTGGTCAACTGGACTGGCCCAGGCTGACGACAAGGTTGATCGCCACTGCGACCACGAAGGTGGCGAAGAAGTAGGAGAGCAAGGCGTGCCCCAGGGCGATCCTGCGGGAGGGAGTGGATGACTCGTTTACATTGCTCGCGTTGTACGCCATGCCGATCGAGAATGCTGCGTAGGCGAAGCCGCTGTATGACGGGTCCTCGTCCTGGTTGAAGCGGAACCGTTGGCGGTCGTCGTGGCAGTACATCCGAGCGTACTTGAATGCATACACAGTGTTGACGAGAGCCCACGCTTGCACGATGCCGAGAGCCGCCAGGATCGCCGCGGCCACGCCGATGAAGTCCTTCTGCTGGCTGCGGATCAATGCGAAGATGACCGCAATGAGACTGACGAATGTCCCGGCGATGATGAGGGAGTCAACGAGCCGCCGAGATCTGCCTT
>Ga0213837_1001768_pt1 | contig 10761 bp, 8 predicted proteins | sample SWPATP12_FD_160572 | JGI IMG/M metagenome (GOLD analysis project Ga0213837, IMG submission 160572) | Coastal seawater microbial communities from Marineland, Florida, United States - SWPA TP1 #2 | ecosystem: Environmental > Aquatic > Marine > Coastal | place: USA: Florida | collected 2016-08-06
GCAGCCCTCTAGCGACCTACCCGCGGATGGGACGAGCAGCCCCGTGATCCGCTGTCTGGTCTTGCTCCGGGCGAGGTTTGCCTAGCCGCCGCGCTCGCACGCGACGCTGGTGGGCTCTTGCCCCACCGTTTCACTCCTGGCCCGCTCGGGCTCTCGCCCAGGCGGGTGGACCTGTTCTCTGTTGCACTTTCTCGCGGGTTGCCCCGGGTGGACGTTATCCACCGCCCTGCTCTGCGGAGCCCGGACGTTCCTCGGCGCAGCACCCGGAGGTGCCGCGACGCGACCGCCTAGCCGACCGATCCGCGCCCCCAGGATAACGCGGCCGCCGCTACGGCGCTGCGGGCGCGAGCGGCTTGCGGTAGTAGGTCGTCGCGTGCAGCGGGCGGCCGCCGAAGCGCGAGAACTGCCGGGCGGAGCCGGGGTTCTGCCGGCCGACCGGCGTCGAGCGCAGCGTGCGGCAGCCGAGCTCGGCGAGGTTCGCGTGCAGCCGGCGGCTGAGCAGCGAGACGATGCCCTTGCCCTGCGAGTCGGGGCGCGCGCCCTGGATGACGAGCACCGCCTCCCGTCGCAGCTCGGCCCGCCGCGCCGCGACCGACCAGGCCTCCCTCGGCCCCATCCGCCCTCCGGATCGCTGCAGCACGGGCGAGGCGTCGAGCACCGCGACGACGAAGGCGAGCGGATGGTCGTCCTCGTCGCGAGCGATGAGGAAGAGGCCCGGCTCGTGCAGCAGCCACAGCCCCGCCGTCTGGGTGCGCAGCTCGCCGCGCGAGAACGGCGTGAAGTAGGGCAGCAGCGCGAACGAGTCGTTGAGCAGCGGCAGCAGCGCGCGCAGGCCGCGATCGAGGCCGAAGCGCGTCACCTCGTCGATGCGGATGCCGGCGGCGTCGAGCTCGGCGACGCTCGGGCCGTCCTCGTCGACGACGTCGACGATCCAGGTGTCGGCCTCGTACCAGCGCTGCATGCCGCGCGCCTCGAGCACCTCCGGCAGCCACGGCGGGTTCCAGGCCGCGTCGAGGAAGCCGCGCTCGTCGAAGCCCGCGGTGATGACGCCGCCCGACTGGTTCGGCAGCAGCTGCGCCGGCCCGAACAGCTCGTGCGCGCCGGCAGCGGCCGCGCGCCCCTCGATGTCGTCGAGCAGGGCGTCGACGACGGCCGGACCCGGGGCCTCGAGCGCGCCGAACACGAGCGCGCGGGTGCCCAGGCGAGCGTCGAGCCGGTCGTCGCGGTGGACGATCGCGCGACCGACGGGACGGTCGCCGTCGAGCGCGAGCAGCAGCGTGATCGGATGCGGGTGCGGATGCCTCCCACGGTGCCACGCGCGGACGGTGCGCTCCGGCAGCGGCACCGCCATGCCGCCATGGGTGTCCTGGCCGAGCCGCACGAAGGCGTCGAGCCCCGCGTCGTCGGCGACCTCAACGACCCGCATCGCGACACCCCCTCCGCGGCCTTCCGCTGGAATGCTACGGCGGCCGGGACGGCGGGCTACAGCCCGCTCTCCTCCGTGCGCACGAGGATCGCCGAGGAGTTCGGGTCGAGGATCACCTCGTCCTCGGGCGCCTGCCGGATCTGGTGCAGCTCCGACGCGTTGAGCTCGACGCCCGAGGCGGCGGAGGTGCGGTGCTGCAGCAGCGTCGCGCCGATGCCGTAGCGCTCGCGCTGGCGGTCGTAGAGGGCGAGCAGGTCAGCGGGCACGGAGACCGTGCGGTCGGCCCGCTCGGCGCGCGCCTCGGCGAGCTCGCGCTCGAGCCCGGCAGCGACCTCGGCGCGCTCGGCCGCGAGGCGGTCGCGCTCCGCGCGCGCCTCGCCCGCCTCGGCGCGGGCAGCCGCGAGCGCGGCGGCCGCGTCCTCCTGCGCCTGCATGGCCTCGAGCTCGAGGTCCTCGAGCGTGGAGCGGCGCCGCTCGAGCGTCGCGATCTCGTGCTCCGTCGCGGTCGCGGTCTTCGCATCCTTCACGACCTGCAGCCGCTCCTGGTCGCGCTTGAGCCGCGCCTCGACGAGCTGCACGTCGCTCTCGATGCGCGCGACCTCTGCCGTGGCGTCGTCGTGGGCGCCGAGCCGGTCGAGCACGGCGCGGTCGAGCCGCGCGAGCAGCGCGTCGAGCTCGTCGATCCGCTTCGTCTGCGGCAGCGCCTTCGCCTTCGCCTGCAGCCGCACGATGCGGGTGTCCACGTCCTGCAGCGCCAGCAGCCGCCGCTGATCGCCGTTCGTCGCCTTCAGTGCCATGCGTGCTCCTCCTGCGGGACCGCGAAGTCCCATGGGTCTGTCCGGATGTCGCTCACGAGCACCTCGACGCCCGAGAGCGCCGCGCGCAGCTGCTCGGCGGCGGGCCGCAACCACAGCGATTCGCTCGCCCAGTGCGACACGTCGACGAGCGCCGGGCCCTCACCCGCCGCGTGACGCTCGCGCGCATCGGAGGCGGGGTGGTGGCGGAGATCGCTCGTGATGTAGACGTCGGCGCCGGCCACGGCGCGCTCGCGCAGCAGCGAGTCACCCGCGCCGCCGCAGATCGCGACGCGCCGCACCTGCCGCGCGGGGTCGCCCGCGGCGCGGAGGCCTCCGGCGACGGCGGGCAGCAGCGTCGCGAGCGTGCGCACGAGCTCGCCGAGCGCGACTGGCTCCGGCAGGTCACCGACCCGGCCGAGACCGAGCGCCTCGTCGACGCGGTTGACGACGATCGGCGTCGCGTCGGTGAGGCCGAGCATCGACGCGAGCTCTCCGCTCGTGCCCCGGTCGACCGCATCCGCGTTCGTGTGGGCGGCGAGCAGCGCGACGCGCTCACGCACGAGCCGGGTGATGACCCGGCCCGCGGGGGTGGTCGCGGCGACGCTCGTGGCCCCGCGCAGCAGCAGCGGGTGGTGCACGAGCAGCAGATCGGCGCCCCGCTCGACGGCCTCGGCGGCGGTCGCATCGACGGCGTCGACTGCCAGCAGCACGCGCTCGACCGGGTCGGCGGGATCGCCGGCGATGAGCCCGACTGCGTCCCAGTCCTCGGCGGTCGCAGCCGGCCAGAGCGACTCGACCGCGCGCTGGACCTCCGCGACGCTCGTCATGCGCTCCATCCTAGGGATGCGCGCCCGGCGGCCGCTCCGCTCGCGCGGCCGTGCGGTTCAGCGGGGCGCCATCCGCAGCGCGCCGTCCATGCGGATCGTCTCGCCGTTGAGGTAGTCGTGCTCGACGACCGACACCACGAGCTGCGCGAACTCGTCCGGACGGGCGAGCCGCGCCGGGAACGGCACTGTCGCCTCGAGCGCGTCGCGCACCTCGGTGCCGATGCCGGCCATCATCGGGGTGTCGACGACCCCCGGCGCGATCGTCATCACGCGGATGCCGTGGCGCGCGAGGTCGCGAGCGGCCGGCAGCGTCATCGCGGCGACGGCCCCCTTCGAGGCGCTGTAGGCGGCCTGGCCGATCTGTCCGTCGAAGGCGGCGACGGATGCCGTCTGCACGACGATGCCCCGCTGGCCGTCCCGGTCGTCGAGCGGCTCCGCCTCGGCGATCCGCGCGGCGGCGAGCCGCAGCACCTGGAAGGTGCCGAAGAGGTTGACGGCGATCGTGCGCTCGAAGGCCGCCTGGTCGTGCGGTCCGTCGCGGCCGATGAGCCGCTTGCCGGTCGCGATGCCGGCGCAAGAGACCGCGATGCGCAGCGGCGCGAGCGACGAGGCTTCGTCGACGGCCCACTGCACATCGGCCTCGACGGTCACGTCGCCGGGCACGAGCCGGATGCCGTCCCGCGGCCCGCTCGCCGTGGACGCCTGGGCGCGCTCGATCGAGGCCGGCAGGTCGAGCCCGATCACGAGCGCGCCCCGGTCGGCGAGCGCGGCAGCGGTCGCGGCGCCCAAACCCGACGCCGCTCCGGTCACGAGTGCGGCGGCACCACGGATCTCCACATCGACCTCCTCGTCAAGCGCCGCTCGGCGCTCGGCCACGCTACCGCCCGGGCACGCTACCGCCCGGTCGAACGCATCCCTGCTGTACGCGGCGTGGCAGGATGGCCGCCGGGCGGTTGGCGCAGTTGGTAGCGCACTTCGTTTACACCGAAGGGGTCGCCGGTTCGAGCCCGGCACCGCCCACCGGAGGGCGTTGTCTGCTGACCCGCTCCGCCGCGCAGCGGGTCAGTGCTCGGGCTTGTCCTCGTGGTCGATGCCCGCGTGCTCCTTGCCCCTCTCGAAGTTGAGCAGTCGGAGCGCGTTGGCGACGACGATCAGCGTCGAGCCTTCATGGATGAGCACGACCGCGCCGATGTTCAGCCCGAGGAAGGTCGCGGCGATGAGGAAGGCGACGACCGCGAGGCTGGCGATGAGGTTCTGCCGGATGATCCGGCTGGCCGCGCGGCTGAGGCGCACGGCGAACGGCACACGCCCGAGGTCGTCGCTCATGAGCGCGATGTCGCAGGTCTCCAGCGCCACCGTCGAGCCGGCAGCCCCCATGGCGATGCCGACGTCGGCGCGCGCCATCGCCGGGGCGTCGTTGACTCCGTCTCCCACCATCGCGATCGGGCGGTGGGATTGGGAGAGGCGGGTGATCTCGGCGACCTTGTCCTCGGGCAGCAGCTCTCCCATCGCGGTGTCGACGCCGACTTCGCGGCCGACCGCGTCCGCCACGCGCTGGTTGTCGCCGGAGATCATGACCAACTGGCCGACGTCTGCGTCGCGCAGGGCGCTCAGCACCTGGGCGGACTCGGCGCGGGAGGCGTCCATGACGCCGACGATGCCGAGGAACCGGTCGCCACGTCGCACGATCATCAACGTCTGGCCCAGGTCCTGCGCCTCGGCGTAGGACCTGGCGAGCGAGACGGGCAGGGCGAGTTGCTGCTCATCGAACATCCGGAGGTTGCCGACTTCGACGGTGTCTCCGTCGATCGTCGCGCGGACGCCCCGGCCGACGACCGCGCTGAGGTCGGAGGCCTCCACCCGGTCCGACTCGGGGACGCGGTCCGTGAGGTCGCGGACGATCGCGCCGGCGAGCGGGTGATCGCTGAGCGACTCCACAGCGACGAGGGTCGGGATCAGCGCCGCTCCGGAGCCGTCGTCCACCGGGATGACGGAGGTCACCCGCGGTGTGCCCCACGTCAAGGTGCCCGTCTTGTCGAAGGCCATCGCCTTGACCCTCCCGAGCGTCTCGAGCGGCGCGCCTCCCTTGACGAGCACGCCTGCACGGGCGGCGCGTGCCACGCCGGCCAGCACGGCTGCCGGCGTCGCGAGCGCGAGCGCGCAGGGGCTTGCGGCGACCAGCACGGTCATCGCGAGGTAGAACGCATCGGCGAAGGGCTGCGCGAAGGCCAGCATCGCGACGAGCAGGGTCACGGCGACGCCGACGATCACGGCGGGCACGTACCACCGCTGGAACCTGTCGATGAACTGCTGCGTCGGCGACGCGGCCTGGTCGGCCGTGCGGACCAGCTCCACGACCTTGCTCAAGGTGGAGTCCGCCGCGGTCGCGGTGACCACGATCTCCAGCGCGCCAGGGCCGTTGACGGTGCCCGCGAAGACCCGGTTGATCGGCGGGAGGGTGTCGATGGTGCGCATCGCTCGTCCGGGGTCGGACACGGGTTCCTTCTCGACCGGGATCGACTCGCCCGTCACCGCTGACTGATCGACGGCGGAGCGACCTGACGCGACGAAGCCGTCGGAGGGGATGCGCGAGTTCGGGCGCACGACCACGACGTCGCCCACGGCGATCGCCTCGACCGGCACCTCGACGGGCTCTTCGCCGTCGCGGCGCCGTACCAGCGCGCTGCGCGGTGCGAGCTCTGCGAGCGCCTCGATCGACTTGCTGGCGCGGCTGAGGGCGTACTCCTCGAGCGCGTGGCCGAGGCTGAAGAGGAACAGCAGCACGGCGCCTTCCGCCCACCTGCCGATCAGGGCGGCACCCAGTGCCGCGACGAGCATGAGGAAGTCGACCTCGAACCTCCCTCGCAGCGTGGAGGAGATCGCCGCGCGAATGGTGAAGAAGCCGCCGAAGAAGTAGGTGGCGAGGAAGAACGCGAGCGGCAGGCCGACCAGAGGCATGCCCAAGGCGTACTCCGAGATCATCCCTGCGGCGTACGTGATGCCCGAAGCGATGGCGAACCAGAGCTCCCACCGCGGCGAACCGTGGGGATGATCCGCCGGGTTGTCGGTGGGCGCGAGCGTGGCGGGGGAAGCACTCATCCTCGGATGATACATCTCAACATCATGATATTGTGTGAAGGTGAATGGGGGCCGTGCTTGGATGGGACAGCGGGGCGGATGACCGCGAGGATGCCGCGCATGAGTGCTGGCCCTCTCGCCGCGGCGGATGCCAAGAGGCTCGCCGAGATCATGCAGGCGCTCGCTTCGCCGGTCCGCCTCCGGATCCTGAGCGTGCTCCGATCGCAGCCGAGCACCGTGACCGAGCTGAGCGAGCGGCTGGAGCTCGGCCAGACGACCGTGTCGAACCACCTGCGGCTGCTGCGCCATCTGAGCCTCGTGACCAGGAGCCCCGAGGGCAGGCACGTGCGCTACGACCTGTTCGATGACCACGTCACCGATCTGCTCGAGGGCGCGCTCGACCACCTCGAGCACACCTCGCGTCGGGCGTGAACGGCGCCACCGACAGCGTCGCGAGGCTCCTGCAGCTCAGGACCGCGGCGTCACGAGCGGCGCGCTGTCACGCGAGCTGCGCGAGCGCCTCGCGGTACGCGTCCATGTCGCGCGAGGCGGACGGGCTCACGCGGAAGTGCGCCGCGATCCGGCCGTCGCGATCGATGACGTAGGTGGCGCGGGTCGCGGTGCCGCGCTCCGGCAGGAACGCGTCGTACGCCTGCGCCACGGCGCCGTGCGGCCAGAAGTCGCTCAGCAGCCGGAACCGCAGCCCCTCCTGCTCGGCGTAGACGCGCAGCGACGCCGCGGTGTCGACCGAGATGGCGAGCACCTCTGCGTCCGCGTCCTCGAACGCGGCGAGCTCGTCGCGGATCGCGCACAGCTCTCCGGTGCAGCGGCCGGTGAAGGCCGCGGGGTAGAAGACGAGCACGACCGGGTGGCCGCGCAGGGCCGACAGCGTGACCGCCTCGCCGGTGTGGTCGGTGAGGGTGAAGTCGGGCGCCGCGGCGCCGATCTCGAGCGCATCCTGTGCCATGCATCCCATCGTGCCAGAGCCGACGGCGGCACTGCGATGGATGCACGCCGCGGTCGATAGGGTGGATGCTCGGGCGCGCGCACCCAGGCCGCCGCGAGATATCGACGTCAGGAGCATCGGTGCTGAACGACCAGGACCCCTACTCGGGCCACACGGACGACGTGGACCCCAGCGAGACCGCTGAGTGGCAGGAGTCGCTGTCGCAGCTCGTCGCGGCCAACGGCCACGAGCGCGGCCGCGAGATCATGCTCAGCCTGCTCAAGCGCTCCAAGGAGCTGCACCTGGGCGTGCCGATGGTGCCCACGACCGACTACATCAACACCATCGCGCCCGAGAACGAGCCGGAGTTCCCCGGCGACGAGGCGATCGAGCGCACCTACCGCCGCTGGATCCGCTGGAACGCGGCGATCATGGTGCACCGCGCGCAGGCGCCCGGCATCGGCGTCGGCGGCCACATCTCGACCTACGCGTCGTCGGCTGCCCTCTACGAGGTCGGCCTCAACCACTTCTTCCGCGGCCAGGACCACCCGGGCGGCGGCGACCAGATCTTCTACCAGGGCCATGCCTCCCCCGGCATGTACGCCCGGGCCTTCCTCGAGGGCCGCCTGAGCGAGACGCAGATGGACGCGTTCCGCCAGGAGAAGTCCAAGGCGCCCAACGGCATCCCCTCCTACCCGCACCCGCGGATGATGCCCGACTTCTGGCAGTTCCCCACCGTCTCGATGGGCCTCGGCCCGATCGACGCCATCTACCAGGCGCAGGCGAACCGCTACCTCGCGAACCGCGGCATCAAGGACGTCGCCGACTCGCAGGTGTGGGCGTTCCTGGGCGACGGCGAGATGGACGAGGTCGAGTCGCGCGGCGCGCTGCAGCTCGCCGCCAACGACGGCCTCGACAACCTCAACTTCGTCATCAACGCCAACCTGCAGCGCCTCGACGGCCCGGTGCGCGGCAACGGCAAGATCATCCAGGAGCTCGAGTCGTTCTTCCGCGGCGCGGGCTGGAACGTCATCAAGGTCGTCTGGGGTCGCGAGTGGGACTCGCTGCTCGAGAACGACCACGAGGGCGCGCTCCGCAACCTCATGAACGTCACGCCCGACGGCGACTACCAGACCTACAAGGCGGAGTCGGGCCTGTTCGTGCGCGAGCACTTCTTCGGCCGCGACCCGCGCACGCTCGAGATGGTCAAGCACATGACCGACGACGAGATCTGGAGCATGAAGCGCGGCGGGCACGACTACCGCAAGGTGTACGCCGCCTACAAGGCAGCCGCCGAGCACAAGGGCCAGCCGACCGTCATCATCGCGAAGACGATCAAGGGCTACGGCCTCGGCAAGTCCTTCGAGGCGCGCAACGCGACGCACCAGATGAAGAAGCTGACGATCGACGACCTGAAGACGTTCCGCGACTACCTGCAGCTCGACATCTCGGACAAGCAGCTCGACGCCGACCCGTACAACCCGCCGTACTTCAACCCGGGCACCGAGTCGCCGGAGATCCGGTACCTGCTGGAGCGCCGCCGCGAGCTGGGCGGCTTCACGCCCGAGCGCCGCTCGAAGCACACGATCATCCCGCTGCCCGAGGCGAAGACCTACGACATGCCCAAGAAGGGCTCGGGCAAGCAGCAGGTCGCCACCACGATGGCGTTCGTCCGCCTGCTCAAGGACCTGCTCCGCGACAAGGGCTGGGGCGAGCGGATCGTGCCGATCATCCCCGACGAGGCGCGCACCTTCGGCATCGACGCGTTCTTCCCGACGGCGAAGATCTACAACCCGCACGGCCAGAACTACACGTCGGTCGACCGCGACCTGCTGCTGAAGTACCGTGAGGCGCCCGACGGGCAGATCGTGCACGTCGGCATCAACGAGGCAGGCGCCATGGCAGCGTTCATCGCCGCCGGGTCGTCGTACTCGACGCACGGCGAGCCGCTCGTGCCGATCTACGTCTTCTACTCGATGTTCGGCTTCCAGCGCACGGGCGACTCGATCTGGGCGGCAGCCGACCAGATGACGCGCGGCTTCCTCATCGGCGCCACCGCGGGCCGCACGACGCTCGCGGGCGAGGGCACGCAGCACGCCGACGGCCACTCGCCGCTCATCGCGTCGACGAACCCCGCCGTGCTCGCGTACGACCCGGCCTACGGCTACGAGATCGCGCACCTGACCCAGATGGGTCTCGAGCGGATGTACGGCGACACCCCCGAGGACATCATCATGTACCTCACCGTCTACAACGAGCCCTACGTGCAGCCGGCCGAGCCCGAGGGCGTCGACGTCGAGGGCATCCGCCGCGGCATCCACCGCGTCTCGGTGAGCGACCACCACCCGATCAAGGTGCAGCTGCTCGGCTCCGGCGTGGCGCTGCCGTGGCTCCACCACGCGCAGGAGCTGCTCGGCAGCGACTGGGGCATCTCGGCCGACATCTGGTCGGTCACGTCGTGGAGCGAGCTGCGCCGCGACGGCCTCGCCGCCGACGAGCACAACTGGATGCACCCGCAGGACCACGCGAAGGTGCCGTACGTCACCCAGCGCCTGTCGGAGGCGGAGGGCCCGTTCATCGCGACGAGCGACTACATGCGCGCCGTTCCCGACCAGATCCGCGAGTGGGTGCCCGGCGACTACGCGACGCTCGGTGCGGACGGCTTCGGCTTCGCCGACACCCGTGCCGCTGCCCGCCGCTTCTTCACGATCGACAGCCACTCGGTGGTCGTCCGCGCCCTCGAGGCGCTCGCGAAGCAGGGCAAGGTGCCGCTCGGCATGGTCACGCAGGCGATCGACAAGTACAGCCTCCACGACGTGAACGCCGGCCAGTCGGGCAACGCCGGCGGCGAGTCCTAGGGCCGGCGCTGTCCGCCGAGGCGGAGCTCAAGGCGCAGCAGCTCGCGTGGCTGCGGCGCACCTCGGGCGACCTCGCGACGCAGGTGATGCGGGCGCTCGACGACCGGCTGCCCTGGTACCGCACGATGCCGCCGTCGCGACGGAGCGCGGTCGGGCTCGTCGCGCAGTCGGGCATCACCTCGTTCATCGCGTGGCACGAGGATCCTGAGGCGCAGCCCTGGATCGCCGCCGACGTCTTCGCGGCGGCGCCCAGGGAGCTGCTGCGCAGCGTGAGCCTGCAGCAGACGTTGCAGCTCATCCGCACCGTCGTGTCGGTCTTCGAGGAGCGGATCGGCGACGCCGACCCCGCGATGCGCGAACCGATCCTGCGGTACTCCCGCGAGATCGCCTTCGCGGCGGCCGACGTCTACGCCCGCGCCGCCGAGTCGCGCGGCCTCTGGGACGCGCGGCTCGAGGCGCTCGTCGTCGACTCGATCCTCACGGGCGAGCACGACGACGAGCTGCCGAGCCGCTCCGCCGCGCTCGGCTGGCACGGGCGCGGCGAGTGCGCCGTGCTCGTCGGCACCGCGCCGCGCGTGCTCGACGTCGACGTCATCCGCCGTCGAGCGCGGCATGCCGGATGCGACGTGCTCGTCGGCGTGCAGGGCACCCGGCTCGTCGTCGTGATCGGCCGCGCCGCTGCCGAGAGCGAGGACGCGGCCGAGGAGCCCATCGCGTTCCTCGCGATCGCGGGTGAGCTCTCCGAGGCCTTCGGCGAGGGCCACCTCGTGCTGGGGCCGGTGGTGCCGAGCATCGTCGAGGCGGCGCGGAGCGCGAAGGCGGCCCTCGC
>Ga0213837_1001776_pt1 | contig 10722 bp, 7 predicted proteins | sample SWPATP12_FD_160572 | JGI IMG/M metagenome (GOLD analysis project Ga0213837, IMG submission 160572) | Coastal seawater microbial communities from Marineland, Florida, United States - SWPA TP1 #2 | ecosystem: Environmental > Aquatic > Marine > Coastal | place: USA: Florida | collected 2016-08-06
CAGCAGACCTCGCCGTCGTCGTGGTCGGCACCAACTCCCGCGTCGAATCCGAGGGCTACGACCGGACCTCCCTCGAGCTCCCCGGCCTGCAGGACCGCCTGGTTCACGCCGTCGCGGCAGCCAACCCGCGCACCGTCGTGGTGGTCAACTCCGGAGCCCCCGTCCTCCTGCCCTGGCGCGGCGAGGTCGCCGCGACCCTGATCGGCTACTTCGGCGGCCAGGAATTCGGCCACGCCCTCACCGACATCCTCACCGGTGCCACCGAACCCGGCGGCCGGCTCCCCACCACCTGGCCCGCCAGCCAGGACGACGTCCCGGTCATCAACGTGACCCCCGACGCCGACGGCACCCTGGTCTACGACGAAGGGATCCACATCGGCTACCGGGCGTGGCTCAAAGCCGGAATCCGGCCCGCCTACGAATTCGGCTTCGGACTGGGCTACACGTCCTGGACCCTCCAATCCGTGGCCGCCCCCGCGGCGGCCGCGCCGGGCGACGTTGTGCCGCTGGGCGTCACACTGCGCAACACTGGTCACCGCCCCGGAAAGCACGTCGTCCAGGTCTACGCCGAACGCACCGGATCGGCCGTGGACCGCCCGGTCCGCTGGCTCGTCGCCTCCGCCCCCGTCCGGGCGGCCGCCGGCGAAACCGTCACCGCTGTCCTTGACGTTCCCACCCGGCTCCTCGCCTACTGGGACAACGGCTGGACCTATGAGGCCGGCGACTACACGCTCCGCATCGGCACGTCCGTCAGTGACCTGCCGCTGGAAACCACTCTCACCCTGACCACAGCTGTCCAGGAAGGTGCCGCATGAACATGCCCAACCCGCTGAACCTGCCCAACCCGCTGATTTCGGGCTTCAACCCCGACCCCAGCATCGTCAAGGTCGGCGGGGACTACTACCTCGCCACGTCCACGTTCGAATACCTGCCCGGCATCCCGATCTACCACAGCACCGACCTCGTGTCCTGGACCCGGATCGGCCACGTGGTGGACCGCGAAGGGCAGCTCCACTCCCGGGACGTGCCCACCCTCGGCGGCGCGTGGGCACCCACCATCCGCTTCCACGACGGACTGTTCTACCTGGCCGTCACCGACGCCATGGCCCGCGGAACCCTCGTGTTCACGGCCACGGACCCGGCCGGCCCGTGGAGTGACGGACTGGTCATCGAAGGCGCCGTGGGCATCGACCAGGACCTTGCCTGGGATGACGACGGCACCGCCTACATGACCTACTCCGGGCTGGACACCGTCACCGGGAACATCACCGAACACGGCGGCATCCTCCAGGTCCGCGTCGACCTCGAAAGCGGCAGGGCCCTGGAGGAACCCCGCAGCGTCTGGTCCGGAACCGGACTGATGTTCCCCGAGGCCCCGCACCTCTACCGGCACGGCGGCTACTGGTACCTCATGATCGCCGAAGGCGGGACCGAGCGCGGGCACAGCGTCAGCATCGCCCGCGGCACCTCCCCGGAGGGCCCGTTCGAGAACAACCCGGCCAACCCGGTCCTCAGCGCCCGCAGCACCGACCGTCCCATCCAGAACACCGGCCACGGCGACCTCGTGCAGACCCCCGACGGCGGCTGGGCCATGGTGCTGCTCGGCATGCGGCCCCGGGGCATGACCCGGGCCTTCTCCGCGCTCGGCCGGGAAACGTTCATCACCCCCGTCACCTGGGAGGACGGCTGGCCGGTGGTTCAGCCCGTCATCCTGAATCCCCGCCCCGGGGCCGAATTCGAAGACAATTTCACGGATCCGTCGCTCGACGGCGGCTGGATCGCCGTGCGGCGCTTCCCTGAGACGTTCGCGTCCACGACCGAGCGGCCCGGCCGGCTCACCGTGACCGGTGACGGTTCCGGCCTGGACGATCCGCGGCCGGCCTTCCTGGGCCGGCGCCAGAAGCACCAGGTGGAGACCATCTCCGCCCTGGTGGACGCCGGATCCCCCGCGGACCGGGGCAACGCCGGCGGCCTGGCCGTCCGCTACGACGAGGCCCACCACTATTCCATCGAACTGAACGGGACCACCGTCACGGCCCGTGCCCGGATTTCCTCGATCGAACAGAGCTGGACCCGCCAGGTCCCCGGCGGGCCGTTGGAACTGCGGATTGAGACCCGCGAACCAAAGCCGGACAACGCCATTGGCAGCCTCAGCTCGGACACCGTCGCGCTGCAGGTCGTCGTCGACGGCAAGTTCGTGACCCTGGCCGAACTGGATGGACGGTACCTCTCGGCAGAGACCGCGGCGTCCTTCACCGGACGTGTGGCCGGGGTCTTCGCCAGCCGCGGGACCGTCGCGTTCGACTGGTTCCGCAGCTCGGGCCGCGAACCTCACTAGGACCCGTCGCCGCCCCGGGCACTCCCAGCCCGGGGCGGCGCTTCGCCGGACCGCAGCCCTTCCTCCATCCCGCCGTTTCCCGAAAGGCCCCCCGTGACATCACCGTCCGTGACATCGCCGTCAGCCACGCCCCGGCAAACCGCCGTGCGGCAATCCGCCGTCCGCAGGTTCACCGCGGAGTACCGGACGGACACCCCCTTCGTGGCAAGCCCCCGGCCCCGGCTCAGCTGGGACACCGCCACGGACAGCCCGGACTGGCAGCAGGACCATGCTGAACTTCGACTCACCCGCGGCGGAACCGTGGAGTCCGCGGTGCACGACGGCGCCGAATCGGTGCTGGTGAACTGGCCGTTCACGGCCATTGCCGCCGGCGAGCAGGTGGATGTCGCCGTGCGGGTCACCGGGAACGACGGCGGCACCACCGACTGGAGCGCGCCGCTGACCCTGGTGGGCGGCTACCTCGACCGAGAGTGGCTGGCTGAGGCCGTCGGCCTGCCTCCCGCCGCCGGGAAAGCGACCCCGCTAGGGCAGCCCGGCCAGCTGCGGCACGAATTCACTGTTCGTGAGGGTCTGGTCAAGGCCACCCTGTTCGCCACGGCGCACGGCGTCTACCAGGCCGAAATCAACGGCACCGAAGTGGACGACCACGTCCTCAAACCGGGCTGGACGGCCTACGCCGACCGCCTCAACCACGAAACCACCAATGTCACCGCACTCCTGACGCCCGGCGCCAACGCGATCGGCGTCTGGCTTGCCGGCGGCTGGTTCACGGAAAAGTACGGCTTCCACGGCTTCGCCAAGCCGTTCTACGGCGGGCAGCCCGCGGTCAAGGTGGAACTGGTCCTCGAATATGCCGACGGCACCCGGCAGACCGTAGCCAGCACCCCCGACTGGCGGACCACCACGGCCGGACCGCTGGTTTCCAGCGGCATCTACGCCGGTGAATCCTTCGACGCCCGCCGCGTCGAGGCCGGCTGGTCCGCGCCGGGCTTCGAGGACGCCCACTGGCTCCCCGCGGCGGCTGCCGGCGGGGACTGGGCCGCTGCGACCCCGGCCGTCGCTCCTCCGGTGCGCCGGATCGAGGAACTGGCCGTCGCCGAAGTTCTGACCACCCCGTCCGGCGCCACGGTGCTGGACTTCGGCCAGAACCTTGTAGGCAGGCTCCGGATCCGGATCCGGGTCAGCGGCGAGGCCGGCCACCAGATCACGCTCCGCCACGCCGAAGTGCTCGAGAACGGCGAACTGTCCCTGCGCCCGCTGCGCCAGGCCGCCGCCACGGACCGCTACGTCCTCTCCGGTACCGGAGAGGAAACCTGGGAACCCCGGTTCACCTTCCATGGCTTCCGCTATGCCCAGGTGGACAACTGGCCCGGCGAGCTGGACCCGGCGGCGATCACCGCCGTCGTGATCCACAACGACATGCGCCGGACCGGCTGGTTCAACTGCTCGGACCCGCTGCTGAACCGCCTGCACGAGAATGCCTTGTGGGGGATGCGCGGCAACTTCCTGGCGCTCCCCACCGACTGCCCGCAGCGTGACGAACGGCTCGGCTGGACCGGCGACATCCAGGTTTTCAGCCCGACGGCCAGCTTCCTCTACGACTCGCTGGGCTTCCTCAGCTCCTGGCTTGAGGACCTCGCCATCGAACAGGGCCATCGCGACGGCATTGTGCCCATCATCGTCCCGTCCGTGCTGGGGATGCTCGAATCGCCCGTGGCGGCCTGGGGCGATGCCGCCACTGTGGTCCCGTGGGTGCTGTTCGAGCGCTTCGGCGATCACGTACTGCTGGAACGCCAGTACCCGAGCATGCGCGGCTGGGCCGATGCCCTGCTTCGCGTCCGTGACGACTCCGGGCTATGGCAGGGCCAGATGCAGCTGGGCGACTGGCTGGACCCCGCGGCTCCGCCGGACAAGCCCGGAGCCGCCAGGACGCACGGCGACATCGTGGCCAGTGCCTACCTCTTCCGCTCCCTGGACCTCGTGGCCAGGGCTGCGGCCGTGCTGGGCGAGGATACCGATCACGGGACGTACGCCGCGCTGGCAGAGGAAGTCCGGGAGGCGTTCCTCGCCGAATACGTCACGCCCGCCGGGCGCATGGTCTCGGACGCCCAGACCGCCTACTCGCTGGCCCTGATGTTCGGAATCAGCACCGCCCCGGCCCAGCGCCAGGCCCTCGGCGACCGGCTCGCGGAGCTCGCCCGGCTCGGCGGATACCGGATCGCCACCGGGTTCGTCGGCACGCCCATCATCGCCGACGCCCTCACCGTCACGGGTCATCTGGACGCGGCCGAACGGCTGCTCACCCAGACCGAATGCCCGTCGTGGCTGTACCCCGTCACCCAGGGCGCCACCACCATCTGGGAACGCTGGGACTCCATCCTGGAGGACGGCAGCGTCAACCCCGGCGAAATGACTTCTTTCAACCACTACGCCCTGGGCGCCATCGCCGACTGGATGCACCGGACCGTCGCCGGCCTGGCCCCGGCCGCCCCCGGCTACCGGAGGCTGCGTATCGCGCCGCGTCCGCTGCGCAGCCTGCAGCACGCCGAAACCTCGCATGAGACGCCGTACGGGCCGGCCCGGGTTGCCTGGACGCGGGACGGGAACCGGATCAGGGTCGAGGCAACGGTGCCCCCGGGAACCACCGCCGTGGTCTCGCTGCCGGACGGCTCCGAGGAGTTCGCGGTCGGCTCCGGACTGCACCGCTGGGACGTGCCGGACCCCGCCCGCGCAGAGGCGCCGGAAGCCGTGGCACTGGACACCCCGCTGGCGCGGATCATGGACGACCCGCAGGCCTATACCGCCGTATGGCAGGCCATCGACGCCCACGACCCCGCCGGGGCCGCGGCGTTCCGCAAGGACACCACCTGGTACCGCCAGACCACCCTGGACCAGAGCCTGATCTTCACGCAGCCGGCCGTCAAGCAGGCCATCGCCGCCGCCCTGGCCGCGCTCAATGACCAGCGCCGCCCCTCCCGAAACCCCTGAGAACTCCGAACTGAGAAGGCACCGATGACCACTTTCACCGCCGAAAGCCCCCTGTACTTCGTCATGGGACACTCCGAAGGCAACCGCATCCTGAGCGAACGGGTCCCGACGCTGACCAACAACCCGCTCCTGCACACGCTCTACTTCCACGAGGTGGGCACCATCCTGGGAACGGAAGACGCGCTGCAGGGCAAGCCCGAGGAGACGGCGGAGATCCTGCGCCTCATCGGAGCGCTGGAACCGGAGGACACGGTTGCCCAGCGTCTCGCGGCCGGCGCCGCCGACCTCCCCGCCCCGGCCGCCGGCTACGAGCCGGACACCGTGGAACGCGGCAGCGCCGCTGCCGTGTACCCGTCGACGGCGGCCGCCCAGGCACGCTTTCAGCTCACCCTTACCGGTCCCTCGCACAGCAACCCGTTCACCGACGTCGAGCTCCGGGCAGAATTCACCGCGCCGTCCGGGAAAACGCTCAGCGTCCCCGGCTTCTACGACGGCAACGGCAGCTACAAGGTCCGGCTCCTGGTTCCCGAAGCAGGGGACTGGACGTTCGCCACGTCGAGCAACGCCCGCTCGCTGGACGGCGTTACCGGCACGTTCATCGCCGACGAGGCCGATGCCGGCGCCAAAGGCGTCGTCCGGGTCGCCAATACCTTCCACTTCGCCTACCAGGACGGCACCCCGTATCTGCCGGTCGGCACCACGTCTTACGCCTGGACCCACCAGGGCGACGTGCTGGAGAAGCAGACCCTGGACACCCTCGCCGCCGGACCGTTCAACAAGATGCGGATGTGCGTCTTCCCCAAGTCATACCTGTTCAACGAAAACGAGCCGGAGCTGTACCCCTTTGAAGGTTCGTTCGCTGCCGGCTTCGACTATGACCGGCCGAACCCGGCGTTCTACCGGCATCTGGAGCAGCGCATCGGCCAGCTCGACGAGCTCGGCATCGAAGCGGACCTGATCCTGTTCCACGCGTACGACCGCTGGGGCTTTTCCACGATGAGCCCGGGCCAGGATGACCGCTACCTGAAATACGTCGTGGCCCGGCTGGCCTCGCACCGGAACATCTGGTGGTCGCTGGCGAACGAATACGATCTGCTGTTCCGCAAGACCACCGAGGACTGGGAGCGGTTCGCCGGCATCGTCCAGGCCGACGACCCCAGCGGACACCTGCTCTCCATCCACAACTGCCAGGACTTCTACGACTACAGCCGTCCCTGGATCACGCACAGCAGCATCCAGCGCCAGGACGTGCACAAGACCGCCGAATTCACGGGGGAGTGGCGCGACCGGTGGCAGAAGCCCGTGGTCATCGATGAGTGCGCCTACGAAGGCAACATCGACCAGGGCTGGGGAAACATCACCGGCGAGGAAATGACCCGGCGGTTCTGGGAAGGCGCGGTCCGCGGCGGCTATGTGGGCCACGGTGAAACGTACATGCACGCCGATGATGTGCTGTGGTGGGCCAAAGGCGGGGAGTTCCACGGCAGCAGCCCGGACCGCATCGCCTTCCTGCGCCGCATCCTCGAGGAGACACCGGGCGGTTTCCTCGAGCCGCTGCCAAGTGCCTGGGATGTCCCCACCGCCGGCATCCGGCACAACTACGAGATCAGCTACTTCGGCTTCAACCAGCCCACCTACCGGAACTTCGTCATGCCCGCCGGACGCCGCTACGCCGTGGACATCATCGATACCTGGAACATGACCGTCGAGACCCTGCCGGACACCGTCCAGGGCCGCTTCCGGCTGGAGCTGCCCGGCAGGCAGTTCATCGCCGTCCGGATCCGCACCGCACACGAGGGAGGACGGTCCTGATACTCCACGGCGAAGATCTCGCGGTCGACGCCGGGAACCGCACCCGGCTTTTCGCCCCCGCCGAAACCATCGAAGCGGGCGCCTGGCGCCTGCAGCTGCGCGGGGACGAACTGGCGGACATCGAATACTGCGGCCACCCCGTGCTCCGGGGCATCCGCGCAGTGGTCCGGGACCATGACTGGAGAACACTCGCACCCGACGTCGAAGCGATCACCCGCAGTGACGGGGACGGCATCACGAGCCTCGGGCTGACCATCGGCTTTGAGGGTTTCAATGCCAGCTACCGCGCGGAGCTGGTGCTCCGGGCTTCCGGCGGCGAACTCTCGGTCACCTTCGACGGCGTCGCCCCGGGAGATTTCAGCAGCAACCGCATCGGGCTGGTGGTCCTGCACCGGCCCGACGACGCCGGACGCGGCATCACCGTCACGCACCCCGGCAACACCCGCACCCAGTGCGCTTTTCCCGTGGAGATCAGCCCGCATCAGCCCTTTCGGGAGGTCGCGGCCATGCACTGGGAACGGGACGGAACGGCCTTCGGACTGGAGTTCAGCGGGGACACGTTCGAAACCGAGGACCAGCGCAACTGGACCGACGCGTCCTTCAAGACCTACAGCACCCCGCTTTCCAGGCCCTTCCCCGTTGCGGTCCGTGCCGGCGACCGCGTCCGCCAGAGCATCCGCCTGACGGCCGAACCGGCAAAACCGGCAACCCGGGCCCGGGACACCGGGTCTTCGGACATCGGGCGGCCGGACTCCGCGTCCGCCGTCGTGACAGTCCACCACGCGGCAGTCGGCATGGTTCCGGCGCTTGGCACGTCCGCCTCCGGGTCCTCAGCCCCGCTGGTCCCTGTGCCCGGTCTGGCCGCGCTGCTCGTCGAACTACCCGCGGACGATCTGGCAGCGGCTACGACAGGGATCCGGCAGGCCCGGCGGCAGGCGGCCGAACTGGGCGTGGCACTGGACGTCCGGCTTTCCGGGCAGGCGCCGGAATCCATCGCCGCGGTTCTGGAGCTGCTGCCCCTGGACCAGGTGAGCCGGCTCGCCGCTTTCGGCTCCGGGAGCCACGTCACCGAGCCTGAACTGTGGCAGCACCTGCAGGCGGAGACACGCAGGCGGGGCTTCGCCGGGACGCTGGTGGCCGGCGCCCGCTCCCACTTCACCGAGCTCAACCGAACAGCGCAGCTGCTCCCCGCGGACGCGCAGGCCATCACGTACAGCATCACCCCGCAGATGCATGCCACGGAGGTGCCCCACATCGTAGAGTCGTTGCAGATCCAGCGGCAAACGGCCCTCAATGCGCTCCGGATCGGCTCCGGCCTTCCCCTGCACGTCGGCCCCATCACGCTCAAGGCACGCTTCAACGCGGTCTCCACCGATGACGCCGAGGACCCGCAAACAGCCGAACTCGCGGCCACCGACCCCCTCCAGGGTGAAGAGTTCACGGCCGCCTGGATGCTGGGCAGCATTGCCGCCCTCAGCCTTCCCGGCGTGGACTCCATCAGCTATTTCGAGGCCAGCGGTCCACGGGGCCTCCGCGCGGACGGCGGCGACGACACTCCTGCAGGAAGATTGCTGGCCGGGCTCGCCGCGCTGCGGGGGGCCGATGTCCTGAAGGCCGACGGCGGGAGTCCCGGTCTTGTGCTGTATCCGGTGCGGGCCCGGGCCGGCGTCGTGCTGTTCGCCGCGAACCTCACGCCGCAGCCGGTGCGCCCGGCGGTACGGCTGGAAGACGGCGCCATTTCAAACTTCGACATTCCGGCGTGGACAGCAGTGTCCCGCCCGCTCAGCTGAACAACCACCACGAAAAAAGGGGACCACGATGTCCAACAGGCTCGCAGGAAAAACGGCACTGGTTACCGGTGCCGGGTCGGGCATCGGCCTGGCCGTCGCCCAGCGATTCGTCGCCGAAGGCGCCCGTGTCTTCTTCGCCGACATTGACGTCGACGCCGCCGACAAGGCCGCCGCGGCCACCGCGGCGGCCGGTGCCGCCGGCATCGCCACAACACTGCAGATGGATATCTCCGACGAGGCAAGCGTCGAAGCCGCCTATGCCGCAGTCGCCGCGGAGGGGCCGCTTGACGTCGTCGTCGCCAACGCGGGCGTCCAGCTCTTCGGCCGGGACGCCCGGGTGGGTGACCTCGATCTGGATGTCTGGGAGAAGACCGTTGCCGTGAACCAGCGCGGCGCATTCCTCACGCTCAAGCACGCCGTCCGCGCCATGGAAAGCCGCGGCGGATCCATCGTCTGCACCGGCAGCCCCACCGCGGTGGTGGCCTGCGGTCAGACCTTCACGGCCTACTCCAGCTCCAAAGCCGGCGTCCACGGACTGGCCAGGGTGGTGGCGGCCGACTACGCCGCAGCGGGGATCCGCGTGAACACCGTGATCCCCGGCTACACGGAAACTCCGCTGGTGCGGGCCATTGCCGAGGACCCCGCCAGCCGGGCCGGCCTGGTCAACTCCACGATGCTCGGACGGGCAGGCACGGCCGCCGACGTCGAAGGCATCATGGTCTTTCTCGCGAGCGACGAATCCGCCTACGCCACCGGCGGGCTCTTCACTGTCGACGGCGGCCTGACGGCCCTCTGAGTACGTTCTGGCCCTCCTGACCTCGTCTTCCTCGCGGAGTTTCCCCACCTTTAGCGGCGCGACGCCGTCAAACCCCCGCGGTGCGGCGCAACACGCCGTCCGGAGCCTGCGAAGGTGGGGAAACCACGACGCCGTTGGGCCGACGCCGGCGCCGGGCCCGCCTAACCGTCTGGCTCACTCCCCGTGGACGGCGGCCTGACGCTCCTCGGACCGGTCCAGATAGGCCAGCAGCAGGTCCGCGGCGCGGTCCAGGTCCCCGGCTTCCAGGGCCGCGCAAATATCCTCGTTGTCCGGCAGGTAGCCCCGGTAGAAGTGCGCGTCCAGGGTGGCCTTGTGGAAGAAGAGCCGCATTTCGGCCAGGACCTGGGCCATGATCGTGTCCAGCCGCCGGCTCTCCGCCAGGGCCACGATCGCGCCGTGGAAATGCTGGTTGGCGTTGCCCAGGCCCTCTTCGTCGTCGGCTGCGGCCGCGGCTTTGCCCTCTTCCACCGCGGCGCGGACCGCTGCCACGCGCTCGGGGCTGCCGCCGCCGCGGATCGCGCTCACTTCGATGGCGCGGCGCACCGCGTAGACGTCGTGGATGTCGCCGGCCTCCAGGCTGGCCACGAAGACCCCCCGGTTGGGGTGCCGGACCACCAGGCGCTCGGCCGCCAGTTCGGCGAAAGCCTCCCGGACCGTGTTCCGCGAGACGCCCAGGTCCTCCGCGATGGTCGATTCGGTGAGCCGGGCTCCCGGCAGGAGCAGGCCCTCGGCCAGCTGCAGGCGCAGCTCGGCCGCCACCCGGTCCGCCACGGACGGAACCGCCACACGCAGACGGGCCGCCGCGCCCAGCGCGGCACCCGCGGCGGCGTCGCGCTGCTTCCCTGCCGCGGCTCCGGGCGCCGCCCCGTTTCGCTGCCTGGCGGAAAGGACTCTGGATCCTGCTTCGGAGCTGGTCATACTCCAGAATTTACACGATCGTCACATCGTTGGATTGAAGAATCGTTGAACAATCTGAA
>Ga0213837_1001779_pt1 | contig 10694 bp, 9 predicted proteins | sample SWPATP12_FD_160572 | JGI IMG/M metagenome (GOLD analysis project Ga0213837, IMG submission 160572) | Coastal seawater microbial communities from Marineland, Florida, United States - SWPA TP1 #2 | ecosystem: Environmental > Aquatic > Marine > Coastal | place: USA: Florida | collected 2016-08-06
GCACCCGGGGCGATCCTTCCAGGTCCTCGGTGCGCCGCGCCGCCGCCAGCATCTCCCGGGTGGGTCCGCCGCCGCCGTCGCCGTAGCCGAACGGAAGCAGGGACATGGTGCCGCGTCCGTGGTCCCGGTAGTTCCGCTCGGCGTGCGCCAGCTCCCGGGCGCTGATTTCGGAGCTGTAGGTGTCCACCGGGGGGAAGTGCGTGAAGAGCCGGGTGCCGTCGATCCCTTCCCAGTGGAAGGTGTGGTGCGGCATCCGGTTGACCTGGTTCCAGGAAATCTTCTGGGTCAGGAACCAGCGGCTGCCCGCGGCCTTGACGATCTGCGGCAGCGCGGCGGAATAGCCGAAGGTGTCCGGGAGCCAGGCTTCCTGGCATTCGACGCCGAACTCGGCCAGGAAGAAGCTCTTGCCCTCCAGGAACTGGCGCGCCATGGCTTCGCCGCCGGGCATGTTGCTGTCCGATTCGACCCACATGCCGCCCACCGGGACGAACTGGCCGGTCTTGACCTTTTCCCTGATGCGCCCGAACAGCTCCGGGTAATACTCCTTGATCCAGGCCAGCTGCTGCGCCGAGGAGCAGGAGAAGACGAACCCGGGGTCCTCGTCCATCAGCGCCACGACGTTGGAGAACGTTCGCGCGCACTTGCGGATGGTTTCCCGGACGGGCCACAGCCAGGCCGAGTCGATGTGCGCGTGGCCGGTGGCGACGAGCTGGTGGGCCGAAGCGTAGGCCGGGCGAGCCAGCACCTCGGAGAGCACGGCTCGGCCGGCGGCGGCCGTGCCCGGGACATCGTCCGGATCCATGACGTCCAGCATCCGTTCCAGCGCCCGGAGGATCTCATGCCGCCGGGGCAGTTCCATCGGGAGTTCGTGCATGAGCCCGCGGAGGGTCCCAATGTCCTGGTGCAGTTCCCAGAGAGTCTGGTTCAACTCGGCGATCACGATCGGGCCCAGCCGGTACTGGGCCTCGGAGCCGGCGGTCGCCTTGTCGCCATAAGGGGTGGGTGCAAAGGTCCAGCCCTGCGACAGGTCCGGGTTCGCGGCCGCCTCGACGTAGAAGTCGACCGACATGCCGCTGCCCAGCAGCTTGAGGGGGATGTACTGGTTCCGCGGGGAGATCGCCTTGATCACCGATCCGTCGGCCCGCCAGGCCGTGCCCTCGCACTGGAATCCGGGCAGGTCGCTGCTGAAGCCCAGGTCCACCAGGATTTCGACGGCGGTGTCAGCGCTGCTGCCCCAGGAATCCGGGACTTCGCCCTGGAGGCGCAGCCATTTGGTGCTCCATGGCCGCCCCCACGGCGCCCCTTGCTCCTGTGGGCCGAACGTCTGCAGCAGCGCTTCCTGCACCGGGACGGGTTCGCCCGGAGCGTCCCAGCTGCTCAGCGCGAGTGGAACGGTGCGCGGGTACACAGCCGGGATGATGCGTTCGCGGACAAAGCGGTCCAGCCGGACTTCCGTGAGACGGCGGTCGTCGTGCAATGTGCTCCTCTTTGCGCTGGGGCGGGTGGTGCAGTGCAGGGCCGGTTGTGAATCCAGTCGTTGGATAAAATCTACCCGGGCGGCCTTCAATAACCAACGGCTCAAGAACCAACGGTTCGCGGGCAGCGGCCAGTCACGCCCGGTGGTCAGCCGACGGCGGCAGGCTCAGAGATCCGCTCGCGCCCGGCGTAGACGTTCAGGGTGGTGCCGCGGCTGAACCCGGCCAGCGTCATCCCGCTGGCTTCCGCGAGTTCCACGGCCAGGCTGGAGGGTGCGCTGACGGCGGCCAGCACGGGGATCCCGGCCAGAGCGGCTTTCTGCACCAGTTCGAACGATGCGCGTCCGGAGACCTGCAGGACGGTCCCCCGCAGGGGCAGCAGGCCCTCGCGCAGCGCCCAGCCGACCACTTTGTCCACCGCGTTGTGCCGCCCCACATCTTCCCGAAGGCAGAGCAGTTCGGCCGAGCCGTCGTCGGCGATCCGGAACAGTCCTGCCGCGTGGACACCGCCGGTGGCGTCAAAGACGGCCTGGGCTTCCCGGAGCCGGTCCGGGAGGACCGCGAGGGTCTCCACCGGCACGTTCAGCGGGTCCGAGGCCGGGCTGTAGTGCGAGGACTTGTGCACGGCGTCGATCGAGTCCGTGCCGCAGATCCCGCAGGAGCTGGAGGTGAAGACATTGCGGCCGGTATCGGGCCGGACGACGTCGGGACGCAGCTGCGCCTCCACGACATTGAAGGTCTGGACCCCGTCCTCGTCCTCGCCGGCGCAGAAGCGCAGCGAGACCAGCTGTTCGGGTTCCCAGATGACCCCTTCGGAGACCAGGAACCCGGCGACCAGGTCGAAGTCGCTGCCCGGGGTCCGCATGGTGACGGAGAAGGAAAGCTGGTCCAGCCGGATTTCCAGCGGTTCCTCCACGGCCAGCACGTCCTCGCGGTGCCGGACCGGGAATTCCAGGGCCTGCGGCGAACCGTCCAGGACAAATTTGTGCACCTTGCGGCGTTGTGTCACGCGGCCCATCAGATACTCCTCATCAGCATTGCGTTCGGATCCTGCCGCGTGGCGCGGCAGGTCCCTGAATCCATCATGGCCCCGGTTCGCGGGTCAGCCAAGCAGCTCGCTCCAGTCCACCGGGCCGGCAGCGGCCGGTTTGCGGACCGGGCGTTTCGCGGCCGGTTTGACGGGGATCTTGGCGGCGGCGGGCTCGGGGAGCGCGGCGCCCCACGGCAGCGCGAAGGCTGGCACCGGTTCACCCAACTGCACCCCGTGGGGCGGGACCACCAGGATGCCGTCGGCCGCAGCGAGCCCGCGCATCATGCCCGGGGCGGCGTGCTGCGCCGGCGATGCCATCCCGTAGAGCATTCGGAACGGCATCAGCCGGGTCCGGCCGGGGTCGGGTTCGATCATGGTCCCGCACGGCACCTCGGTGACCGGCGGCGGCGTCCCGTGGCCCAGCGCGGCCAGCAGCGGGGCGCCGATCGTGGACAACGCCATCATCGCGGCGAGCGGGTTGCCGGGCAGCCCGATGACGAACCGCCCGTCCGGCAGTTCGGCCAGCACGGCGGGGTGGCCCGGCCGCATGGCGATCCCGTCGATGAGCAGCCGGCCGCCCAGTTCGGCGACCGTGCGCCGAAGATGGTCGGTGCCGGAGCGGCCGGTGCCGCCGGTGGTGATCACGACGTCGGCCGGCAGCGCTTCGCCGGGATCGTCCGGGCCGTTGCCGGGGGTGGCCTGGGGATCGTGGCCCGCCGCCGGGGGCTCGGTATCTTCGAGGGCGGCCAGCCAGTCGGCGTCGCTGTCCCCGATCTTGGCCTGCCCCGCATAGATGCCGCCGAGCATTTCGACGACGGCGGCCAACTGCGGCCCGAAGGTATCGCGCACCTCCCCCGGCGCGGGGACGCCGGTGCTGACGACCTCGCCGCCGGTGAGGACCAGGCGGACCACAGGCTTCCCGAGCACCGGCAGGGCGTCATGCCCGGCGAGGGCGGCCAGGGCCAGATGCGCCGGGTTGAGGACGGTCCCCGCTTTGATCAGCAGTTCTCCGGAGGCGGCTTCCTCCGCGGCTTTGCGGATGTGTTCGCCGTTGCGCGGTTCGCCGGGTTTGGCGCCCCCGCCGAGCTTCAGGACCGGCAGCCCGTCCTCGTCCGGGGCGATCACCCCGCTCTCGCTGCGCAGGATGGCCTTGGCGCCCGGTGGCACCAGCCCCCCGGTGACAATCGGGCTCGCCTGGTGCGGGGCCAGCCGCTGGCCCGGCTCGGCGAGGATCCAGGGCCCGCTGCCGTTGACCGCCCAGCCGTCCATCGCGGAGGACGCATAGTGCGGCATGTCGTGCAGGGCCGTTATGTCCTCCGCCAGCGTCCGGCCCAGCGCGTCCCGGAGGCGTACGGGTGCGGGCGGGATCGGGGCGGCGCAGTCAAAGGCCAGTTGCCGGGCTTCCTGCCAGGTGTGGGCAAGGTGCCGGTGCGGGGTGGCGCCGGGGTCGGTGCCTGTTTCGACGCTGGCTTCCTCGGATTCACCAGGGCTGGCTTCGTCGACGCTTCCGGTATCGTCCTGCCGCCCGGCGGCTTCCGGCCAGGCGTCGCCGTCGGCAACGCCGCGGCTGCCGTGAGGAGGTTCCGAGGTCATGCCCCGGAAGCCTCGGCGGCGGCGTACTCCTTGGCGAGTTTCCGGGCCACTCCCATGGCGGCCTGCATCGAGACGTCGTCCGGCGCCTGCCCGGTTCCGGACGCCAGGCCAGCGGCAAAGCCGGCGATGAAGGTGGTCAACGGGGCGGCGGGGCGGACCACCGAGTGGGCCGCGACCCCGGCCAGTCCCAGCACTTCGTTGATGTCGATCTCGACGTCTTCGAGCTCCAGGGCCTGGAGCAGCGCACGGCACCAGTCTTCAAGGGTTTCATCCTGGCTCTTCACCGTTTGCCTCCAAAGTTAAGTTGGGCTCCAGCACCCCGGATGGGCCCGGACCGGGCGTGGACACCCCCAATGCGGCGGCGTCATCCCAGGTATCCACATCGTCCGTGGAACCCGGCGGTACCGGAACGTTCCGCAACTCAAGACTAGCAAGGAGCGAAAAGACCGAGCCTCCTTCCAGGGCCTTCCGCCGTGCCGCGTCCGCGACCACACGTTCTAGCGCGGCCGTGCCATATAGTCCCGCCAGAGGCTGCGCACGCCCCTCGGCAGAGACGGCGACGACCCCGTCGCCGGTGGCGGATCCGCCCGGGGCTGCGGAGGGGTTGGCCGCGGCAGCGAGCAGGGCCCGGACGGCGTCCTCGATCCGGGGCATGTCGCAGGCCAGCACGAGGGTCAGGGGAGCCGGGCCGGCGGCAGCGGGGTTTCCGTTCCTTGCAGCGGCCAAGGCGGCGAGGCCGGCCGCGATCGCGGCGGCGGGTCCGGCAAACGGCGGGTCTTCGCGGCAGCCGAGCACGTCCGGTGGGAGGAGCCCCGGATCGGGGCCGACGACGACGGTTCGGCGTGCGCCCCGCGCAGCCTGCAGCGTCCGTTCAAGCAGTGTCACGCCGTCGACGGTCAGCAGCGCCTTGGGCACGCCACCAAGCCGGGCGGACCGGCCGCCGGCCAGCACAACTGCGTCGAATTCCACCAGCCCAGCCTAGCCGCATCCAGCGCGCCGGGCGCTGGCTCACTTCGAGATGCCAACTACGCCGGGACAGTGCGCCTCTTAGTGGGCCTTTTCGGGGAGCAGGAAGGGATCCCAGGCGGGCGTCGGCTTCTCTAGTTCCTTGATCTGCCAGATCGTGCCCTTGGGCGGGCCGGGGACGAAGCCGAGCTTCCAGCCCATTTCGGCAGGCGTGTGGTCCCCTTTGGCATTGTTGCAGCGCAGGCAGGCCGCCACCAGGTTCTCCCACGAATCCGCACCGCCCCGCGACTTGGGGTGGACATGGTCGATGGTGTGGGCCGCCTTGCCGCAGTAGGCGCAGCGGTGGTTGTCCCGGCGGAGCACTCCCCTGCGGCTGACTGCTGTCAGGGTGTTGTAGCGGGGCCTGATATACCGGTTCAGCAGGATCACCGTCGGCCGGCCGAGGATATCCTGCGGGCCTACGACGGGTTCGTCCCCTTCGGCCACCACGCTGGCCTTCCCGGTAAGTACAAGCACCAGCGCCCGGCGGAAGGTGACTACCGCCAGCGGTTCATATCCAGCATTCAGAACGAGAGTGCGCATCCGCATACCTCTTCACGGCCGCACCCGCCAGGGGCACGAGGGCCGGCTGCCCTGTGCATGGTCGGGCTATGGATCGACACCACAAGAGTAAACACCGAAGGCCCGGATTGCCGAATTTTTCTTTGCCCGGCCGTACGGGGCCGGTGCGGCACCGGGCTGCAGTCATGCCCCAAAACGCGAAGGACCCCTGCCGCGAGGCAGGGGTCCTTCACAATACTTCAGGCGCTGGGGGCGCTGTGGTCTTAGCCGCCGACGCGGATGAAGACCGGACCGGAGCCAACGTTGACGCTGTACAGCGCGGTGGTGCCGCCGTTCCAGCCGCCGTGGACGGCCATGCCGTTGCCAACGTAAACCGCGATGTGGGCCATGCCCATGCCACCGTTCTCGTAGTAGGCGAGGTCGCCCGGCTGGGCCTCCGCGGCGCTCACGGTGCGGCCGAGGGACAGGTAACCTGCCGGCCAGCCGTGGTAGTGGACGCCGACTGCGGCCAGCGCGTTGGTGGCCAGCATGGTGCAGTCCTGGGAAACACCGATCTGCGCGTAGGCGGCGGCGGCGATCGAAGCGCCCATGCCGCTGACGGCGGCGGGAGCCTTGGTCTCCAGCGACGCGGTGACCGCGGTGCCGGTGCCGGTGGCGGCGGTGTCCGCTTCCTGGACATTGACGACCGGCTTGGGGGCCTCGACGACCGGAGCCGGCGCGGTGGTGACAGCGGGCTTCTCGTAGGAGATGGCAATGCTGGAGGCCGCGGAGATGGTGGCCGGTGCGTTGGACTGAACTTCCATGGCCGAAGCGGAAGTCGATTCACGCTGAACGTTGGTCTCGGCAGCGTTGGCTGCGATACCGCTGGTCAGGACCAGGCCGGAGGCAGCAGCGATAACCGCAGCCTGGCGACCCATGCCACCGGCGTTGTCGCCGACGGCCTTAGCAATGACAGCCAGCGAGTTGGTCTTGGTGACCTCCGCGCGGTGGCGTGCAACGGTTGCACGAGTAGTCATTTAGTTCTCTCTTTCGTGATCCTTGGTCCGCGCTGCTTGCAGGCGGGACTGAGGACGCTCCGGCATCTTGGGGGTACGCCGGATCGCCCCGAAACGGGTTTCTTAGCGAAGGGTGTACTGCGAAGACGCGCCAAAAGCGGGAACTGCGTTAAGCGATCCATTCCGGGCGCCGGCAAGGGCAACGCGGAGCATGGAGTTCAGCGGGCTCAACTGAGCCTCGCCAGCGCGAGAACGCGCAGCATTGTGGCGTGAAGACACGAAAGTAGCCTCTCCCAATGCCTACGAGGTGAGCTGTCGGATTCGGATGGGAGTCACCCGGCCGCTCCGCTTCCTGGGAAGCTTTGCGACTTAACCCCAAGGTCTTCTTGCGAAGACCAAAATTGGTTCCCCCGCCCCTGCCAGACGATGTCATGCGAACGGACCTTGAGCGGTGGCAGAGTTAGGCAATCCACTCAAGAGCGCCAACTTCGGAGAAGTTGGCGTGCTTCATACGGTACAGCAGTTGGGACGTAATGTCACATTCAGATCACGGCGTGTCACAGAAATGCGAGCGGTCCCTCGGCTTGACTAAAGCCAGCCGAGCGGGTCAACAACTTCCCCATTGACCATCACCTCGAAGTGGAGGTGGCAGCCGGTGGAGGCGCCGGTGGTCCCGCTCATCGCCACCACATCCCCACGTGAGACCTGCTGGCCCACGTGGACATCGGACGACGACAAGTGGTTGTACGTGGTCTCCAGGCCGTTGCCGTGGTCGATCACGACCCGGTTGCCACCCCCGTAGGGGTGCCAGCCGGAAAAAGTTACGGTGCCGCTCGCGGCGGCGTGAACGGGCGTGCCGCACTGGGCCGCGTAGTCCTGGCCGCGGTGGAATTCCCCAAGGGCTCCCGTGATCGGGCTGACCCGGTAGCCGAACGGCGAGGCGGTGACCATGACATCCAACGGCGCGCCCAGGCTGCCGGCTGAGGCTGCCCGGGTGATGGTGCCGACGGACTGGGCGCTCAGCAGCTGCTTGAGCTTACTGTCCGGGTCGCCTTTGGTGGTGACGGCCGTGCGGTTGAAGTTGATCTCGGCGGCCGGGGCTTTGACCTCGGGCTGGGCCGCCGCGGAAACCGAACCCGAGCGGGCGGCGTCGGTGGCCATCACGGGGCCGGTGGCCGGAACTGTCACGGTGAGGACCAGACCCGTGGCGGCCAGGGCAATGCCGGCCTTCTGCCCGACGCCGCTGACGGCGGCGAAGTCTGTTACCTGGCGGAACGGGCTGCGCCGGCCGCGGCGCTCATCGCGGCGCGCGTCACGCGGGCGCTCGTCGAGGACGACGGCGGCCGGGCGCGGCTCCGGAGCGGGACCGGTCGCACGACGGCGGCCCCTGGCGGTCTGGGTGGTCAAAAACGGTTCCTCTCTGGATAGCCTGCGAAGTTAGCTGTCGGATTCGGGTCAGAGAGATCAAAGACCCGGTCCGCCGATGCAAGCATCCAGAGGCAGGGGTATCCAAAGGGGGTCCTGCGATTGAATTGCTTGCCGCTAGCGGACTTCACCCCAAGGCTGCTGAATCAACAGCCGGTTGTGGTTCCCCCGCCTCTGCCAGAAGGTGAATCGCCGACTGATCCGCTGGCAGAGCTCGGCTTCGGATCAGATAACGCTTTAGTATCGGTGCTAGTCATCAACTATAGGGGATTAAGGCAGACGGTAATAATTCCGTGATGTCCCCTGTGGACAACTTATCGACCGACCGGCGTCGGGATTTCGGCTCCGGTTACCCGAGGGTAACGAACACGTGGGCGGCAACCTCGGGCGGCAGTTCGAGCGCGCCTTCGATGTCCGGCACGCGGACCGAAATGTACTCGCCCACACGCTCCAGCGAGACCCTGGCGCCGGGCCGGATTCCGCCCTCGTCGAGCTGGACGAGCAGCTCAGGCTCCACCTGGATTGGCTCGGCCAGCCGGTTCACCGTGATCCGGGAATCCGCGCCGTAGCCGGCCATCGCCTCGAGGAGGTTGACCACCCCGCCGCGTTCCGGCGTCGGCAGTCCGCCCAGCTCGGCCAGGCCGGGGATCGGGTTCCCGTAGGGGGAAACGGTCGGATGGTCCAGCATCTCGAAGATGCGGCGCTCGACGCGTTCGCTCATTACGTGCTCCCAGCGGCACGCTTCCTCGTGGACGTAAGCCCAGTCGAGTCCGATCACATCGGCGAGCAGCCGCTCGGCCAGGCGGTGCTTGCGCATGACTTCGATGGCACGCTTCCGGCCCATGTCGGTCAGTTCAAGGTGGCGGTCCCCGGAAACAACCACGAGACCGTCGCGTTCCATCCGTCCGACGGTCTGCGAAACGGTGGGGCCGGAATGACGGAGCCGCTCGGCGATGCGGGCGCGGAGGGCGACGATGTTCTCTTCTTCAAGTTCCAGGATGGTCCGAAGATACATCTCGGTGGTATCGATCAGATCCGTCATTCAGCTCAGCTCCTCGAGCGCCGTCCTTGCGTCTTTCCCACCGTACAGCGTGCGGGATGCGCCCTGGCGAGATCCGCCGTACGTCACCGCACAGCCTAGCCTATTTTGAATTAGTCCGGATAATCCCTGCGCTTCGGACCGGACCCCGGGCCGGGCAACTCCGGGCGCCGCCGGCGGCTGTCTCAATGACCGGACTATGACGGACGTTTTTCCCGCCCGCGCGGCGCCGTCGGGCAGAATAAAGACGGGGTTCCGGCCACGCCAGCCAGGGCCCGTCCGAGCCACGCCACACACCCAGCCGACAATTGGAGCCACTGTGAGCGACACCAGCATCACCATCCCCGCGAACCTGCTGCCCAAGGACGGCCGGTTTGGCGCCGGGCCATCGAAGGTCCGGCCGGAACAGATGGCGGCCCTGTCCGCGGCGTCCGCGACGCTGCTGGGAACCTCGCACCGCCAGGCCCCGGTCAAGAACCTCGTGGGCTCGGTCCGGACCGGCCTGCACGACTTCTTCCGCGCACCCGAGGGCTACGAGGTCGTCCTCGGGGTCGGCGGCTCCACCGCGTTCTGGGACGTTGCCAGCTTCGGCCTCGTGGAAAGCAAGGCGCAGCACCTGTCCTTTGGCGAATTCGGCTCGAAGTTCGCCGCGGCCACCAACAAGGCGCCGTTCCTGGCGGAGTCCTCGATCATCAAGGCTGAGCCCGGCACCCGCCCGGAGGCACAGGCCGAGGCCGGCGTCGACGCCTACGCCTGGCCGCAGAACGAAACCTCCACCGGCGTCGCCGCCCCGGTCAAGCGCGTGGCCGGCGCCGACGCCGGCTCCCTCGTCCTGGTGGACGCCACCTCCGCGGCCGGCGGCCTGGACGTGGACGTCTCCGAGGCCGACGTCTACTACTTTGCCCCGCAGAAGAACTTCGCCTCCGACGGCGGCCTGTGGCTTGGGCTGTTTTCCCCGGCAGCCTTGGAACGCGCCGCCCGGATCAAGGCCAGCGGCCGCTGGATCCCGGACTTCCTGGATCTTCAGACCGCGATCGACAACTCGCGGCTGAACCAGACCTACAACACGCCGGCGCTGGCCACCCTCGTCACCCTGGATGCCCAGGTGCAGTGGCTCAACGCCAACGGCGGCCTCGACTTCGCCGCCGCGCGCACCGCGGACTCAGCCGGACGCATTTACCGTTGGGCCGAGGCCTCCGAGTACGCCACACCGTTCGTGGCCAAGTCCGAGGACCGGTCCAATGTGATCGCCACCATCGACTTCGACGACTCGATCGACGCCTCCGCGATCGCCAAGGTGCTGCGCGCCAACGGCATCGTGGACACCGAGCCGTACCGCAAGCTGGGACGGAACCAGCTGCGCATCGCTACCTTCGTGGCGATCGAACCCGACGACGTCTCCGCGCTGCTCGAGTGCATCGACTTCGTGGTGGGCGAGCTCAGGAAGTAGGCGGGCTGCCCCCTCGCGGGACGCGTCAGCGCTCGACGGCGTCGTTCGGGTTTCCCTCCCGGACGGCGCCGTCCGCCTTCCCGTCCCGGAGGGCGCCGGTTCCCGGACCGCCCGGGACGAACCGGAAATACCGCAACCCCCGTGCACGCCGGTTAAAGGC
>Ga0213837_1001780_pt1 | contig 10686 bp, 10 predicted proteins | sample SWPATP12_FD_160572 | JGI IMG/M metagenome (GOLD analysis project Ga0213837, IMG submission 160572) | Coastal seawater microbial communities from Marineland, Florida, United States - SWPA TP1 #2 | ecosystem: Environmental > Aquatic > Marine > Coastal | place: USA: Florida | collected 2016-08-06
TGCACGCGGTCCGTCGTGAAAGTGGCACGCAGGCCCGGCCCGAAGTCCTGGGCCAGGCCATAGCCGAACAGTCGACCGCGCGAGTGGGCCACGGCGACGCACCACGATGGGTCGGAGACAATGCCGGCATATCGGCTGTAGAAAACTCCGGGCGGAACATTCCGTGCGGTGGGTGTGAACGAGATGCTCAGTCGCCGAACCTCGGCCGCGTCCTCGGGCGTTGCCGGACGCACGGCAGTCTCCTGCAATGTCATGTGCCGGTCTTCCCCTCGTTGTTCCCGGATTCTGATCAGCATACGTTCAGCTGCAGTCACCCTGACTGCTCGGCGCCGCAGGCGGTACATGGTTCGACGGGGCAGGGCTATCAGCGGCTGCCGGGGCATGACAGACTGCGGCCATGAGCATTGAGCAATGGTGGCCGAAGCTGAAGCCGTCGACGCGGGAATGGCTGATTGACAACAACGGCGACGCAGTCCCGGCCGAGACTCTCGCTGAGATTGAGAATGCTGGCGGGTCTGTAGCGTCCGGTGCCTGGTGGGTGGGTGAGAACGGGCCCTCAGGTTTCTACTTCTCGGACGAGGCGATCGACTGGATTGAGGCCGTCGGGAACGGCGAAACGCCGGACACCCGCTGAAGTCCGCGTAAGGACTTTCAAACGTCAACCCGTACGAAAGTGCCCCCAGCCTGCAGAGGCTGGGAGCACTTCGTGGCGGCCTGAACGGCCCTTTCGGACGAGCCGTTTCAACTAGTGCGTCAGGTCCTTGCCCTTCGTCTCCGGGATGGTGAAGACAAACAGCGCGCTGACCAGCAGCAACACCACGGCATAGACGTTGAACACGTTGGCGAGGCCGATGGTGCCGAGCCAGGTCTGCAGGTACGGGGCGGTCCCGCCGAACACGGCCACGCAGATGGAGTACGGGACGCCGACGCCGATGGTCCGGATGCTGGTGGGGAACAGTTCCGCGTAGACGGCCGGAACGATCGCGGCGCTGGCGGCGATGAAGATCAGCATGACGGACATGCCCACTGCCAGCTGCCAGGCCGAATCCTTCAGCAGCCAGGTCATGGGGAAGTGCATGACGGCGCTGCCGGCCGCACCGGCCCAGAGCACTCTTTTGCGGCCGATCCGGTCGGACAGCTTGCCCCAGACGGGCAGGGCGGCGATGAACACGATGTTCGCGACCACGCTGGCCCAGAGCGCCTCTCCGCGGTCGATCTTCAGCGTGGTGGCGGCGTAGCTCGGTGCCACGACACCCCAGATGTAGTAGATCACCGTGAGGCCCACCGTCAGCCCGATGACCTGGAGCGCCTGCTTGCGGTGCTTCACGATCTGCGGCCAGATCGCGGCGCGCTTCTCGGAGGCCGTTTCCCCTTCGAAGGCCTCGGTCTCGTGCAGCTTGGAGCGCATGATCAGCGCGTAGAGGCCCATGGCGGCGCCGACCAGGAACGGTACGCGCCAGCCCCAGTTATTCATGGCATCGGCGCTCAGGGTCATGTTGAGGACCGCGCCCAGCAGCGTGCCGGCGAGGATTCCCACCGTGCCCGAGGTGTAGATCAGGGTGGCCCACAGGCCGCGCTTCTCCTTCGGGGCCACCTCGGAGAGGTACGTCTGCGACGACGGCAGCTCACCGCCGTGGGCCAGGCCCTGGACCAGCCGGGCGACCAGGAGCATCAGCGACGCCCAGAATCCGATACTTGCAAAGGACGGCGCGACGCCGATCATGAGGCTGCCGAGCGACGCGAGGCCCACCGCCAGCGTCATGGAGGTCTTGCGGCCGACGCGGTCGCCGATCCAGCCGAACAGGAAACCCCCGACCGGCCGTGCCACGAAGCCGACGGCGAAGATCGCCAGCGTCGCCAGCACCGCCGAGGCAGGATCCGCCTTGCTGAACAGCTGGCTGGCGATGTACGGCGTGAATGTGGCGTAGATGGCCCAGTCGTACCATTCGACGGCGTTCCCGATCCCCGTGCCGAGGAGGGTCTTCCGGGTGGCCGCCCGGCTGGCGAGCGGCGGGTCAACGATGGTGGTCATGATGTCTCCGAAAGAAGTAGGGCTAGGAAGCGGGGGACGTTGGGGTGCCGGCGGCAAGTGCCGCGATCCGGGCAATGGCGAGCTCGGCGTAGAGCGCCGCGCCGTCGGTGAGGACGCCGTCGTCGAACGTGGCGTAGGGGGAGTGGTTAAACGCGGTGGCGGTGTGGTCCGCGTCCGGTGCGACGGCACTGAGCCCGATGAAGGTGCCGGGCACCTCGTCCATCACCCGGGAGAAGTCCTCGGAGCCGCTGAGGGGCGTGGCCCAGCGGGTCAGCCTGGACTCGCCAAACAGGTTCTGGATGGTCTTTTCCGCGGTGAGGGTCTCGTTTTCGTCCGTGATGCTCAGCGGATATTCGGGGCGGTATTCGACCTCCACGTCCAGGCCGTGGGCGTGGGCGATGCCCTTCAGGAGGGTGGGAACGGCGGTCGTCATCCGTTCGCGGGAGGCGTGGGAGAACGTTCGGACGGTCGCTTCGATGCGTGCCGTGTCGGGGATGATGTTGCGTGCGGTTCCCGCGCGCAGGACGCCGACGGTCAGGACTACGGGGTCGAACATGTTGAACTGCCGCGTGATCATGACCTGCAGTGCGGTCACCATTTCGGCGGCTGCAGTGACGGGGTCCTTGGCCGCGTGCGGGGCGGAGCCGTGGCCGCCGGCGCCCAGGATGGTCACGAACAGCCCGTCCGAGGCACTCAGCATCACCCCAGGTTTGGTGGCGAACTGGCCGTACGGCTCCAGGGAGGAGAACACGTGCATGCCGTAGGCGGCGTCCGCGCGCCGGCCCGCGGCGTCCAGCACCCCTTCGCGGATCATGTGGCCGGCGCCGTCGTAGCCTTCCTCGCCCGGCTGGAACATCAGGACGACGTCGCCGGCGAGCTGCCCGCGGCGTTCTGCCAGGAGGGTGGCGGCTCCGGCCAGCATCGAGGTGTGGAGATCGTGGCCGCAGGCGTGCATGGCGCCGTCGAGCCGTGAGGTGAAGTCGACGCCGGTGCGCTCCTGGACGGGGAGGCCGTCCATGTCCGCCCGCAGCAGGACGACCGGCTTGTTGGCCGAAGCGTGCGGTGCGCCGCCGCGCAGAACGGCGGTGACCGACGTCGTGCTCTCGCCGAGGGTGATTTCGTACGGCAGGCCGTCGAGGGCTTTGAGAACTTTCTCCTGGGTGCGCGGGAGGTTCAGGCCGATCTCCGGCTCCTGGTGCAACTCGTGGCGCAGCCGGGTGATGTGGCTTTGCAGTTCCTTGGCATCGGCGGTGACCGACATATTGTCCCTCTTCCCGAACGTTTGGCAGGTGCTTACGAACCATTGTGAAGTGACTGCAGTCACAGCCTGGGGATTGACTGGAAAAATGCAAAAGTAGGATCCTGAGTACAGAAATCATGCACGGATGGAGGACCCTGGTGGAGATCAGTGAGGAAGACCTGCAGCTGATCAACGCGCTCCAGATTGCGCCGCGGATCAGCTGGTCGGATGCCGCCGGCATCCTGGGCGTCCACGCAACCACCCTGGCGGCCCGCTGGGAGCGGCTCAGGACCTCCGGCGCGGCGTGGAGCACCGCCCATCTGATGGGCGATCCGAAGCAGATGTGCCTGGCGCTGGTTGATGTGGACTGCGAGATGCGGCTGCGGGCCGAGGTTACGGCCGCGCTGGCGGCCATCCCGGAAGTGGTCACAGTGGAGGAAGCGGCCAGCAACCGCGACCTCATGCTGACCGTCATCACGCCCACGCTGGCACAGTTCAGCGACATCGTGGTGGAGCAGCTCAAGGAGATCCCGGGCCTGACCAAGTACCAGACGGCATTGTGCACCCGGCTGCACTCCGGCGGGTACGCGTGGCGGCTCAACGTCCTGGACAGGTCGCAGCTGGCCGCCCTCCAGGCGCTGGCCGGGCCCGAAGCGGCCGGGCCGGCTCCCGCACCAAACCAGGGCGCGCCGCTGCCGCAAAGCCACCTCGACCTGATTCCGTTCCTGGCCAGGGACGGGCGTGCGGCGGCTGCGGACATCGCCCGCGCGCTTGGGCGCAGCCCGGCCACGGTCCAGCGCCAGCTGAACCGGGTCCTGGCCAGTCGGGTTCTTTCGTTCCGGTGTGAAATTGCGCAGAAGTACTCGGGATTTCCGGTCAGCTGCCAGTGGTTCGCCAACGTTCCGCCGGGCCAGCACGAGGCGGCCGCCGCCGAGCTGCGCAGTTTCCGCAGCGTGAGGCTCACCGCTTCCACCACCGGCCGCACCAACTTCGTGATCCTGATGTGGCTGCATTCCCTGGCGGAGGTCCTGAACGCCGAACAGGCACTCCAGCAGCGGATTCCTGGAATTGAGCTCGTGGAAAGCGTGGTGGTGCTCAACACCGCTAAACGCGTGGGCTGGATGCTGAACCCGGATTCCACCGCCACCGGGGCTGTCGTGGTGCCGGCTGCCGAGCTGGCGCCGACGGCCTGAGGGCACAGATTCCCACTGCCCGGCTGCGCTCCTGCCCGGTTACTTCGTGGCGGCACGGCCCGACACCGGCGTGTCCCGCGAAAAACGCCCAATTTCGGGGCTGCGGCAGCCGGCAACTGGGCAGGAGCGCCGTGCAAGCCGGTTTACTTCCAGCGCTTCGGCCACTTCACGTTCATCAGTAGCAATCCGAGCAGGAGCGCGTCGACCGTGATGATTCCCGCCATCAGGTAGGCCCACCCGATCATGGCTCGTCCGCCACCGGGCAGCCGGAACTGCGCGTGCCTACCAGAATGCCCATGGCGATCTCCTGACGTGGATCCCCCCAGTCACTCGATAGTCCCCCAAGTGTGCCACTGCGCCGCCTCTGGAGGAACCGCGATACCCGCCGGCCCAAGCTTTTCCCAAGTCGCCGCGCGGGTGGTGCCAACTGGTGCAACCAGGCCGTCGTTGAGCGGGTTCCGGGCGTGATTTTCTGCACTAATCTGGGGGAGTGGCCAGCATTCGAGAAGCTCAGAAGCAGATGACCCGCCGATTGTTGCTTGAGAAGGGCCTGGAGCTTTTTGAGGAGAAGGGGTTCGCCGCCACGACCGTGGACGACATCGCTGCTGCCGTGGGCACCACCAGGGCCACCTTTTACGCGCACTTCCCGTCCAAGGCCCAGCTGATGCGGTCGCTGGTCGAGCGGTCCAACGAGATGCTGACCGAGGCGGATGTCCAGCCGCTGCATTCTGTGGTGGAATCCGGGGACCGTGAACTGATCAGGGTGTGGCTCGCGCGGAAATTTGATCAGTGGGCCGACATCCGCCCGTACGTCGTTGCGGCGCACCAGGCTGCGGCCAGTGAACCGGATATCCAGGCGGCCCTGGATCAGTGGTTCGACTCGGCAATCGACGACATGCAGGCGGGCCTGGACCGCGCCGGGAGGTTCGAGCCGTCCAGCCGCCGTGTGCGGTGCGCGCTGGCCTTCGGGGAGCTGGAGTTCTTTTCCCGGCGCTGGATGCGCCTGGGCTGGACCGTGGACCGCGACACTTCGCTGGAACTGATGGTCGACAACTGGTGCTTCCTGCTGGCTGAGTAAGCAGGAAGCACCAGAACACAGGCCGCCGCGGCGGCGTCAGTCCGTCTGGCCTTCCGCCTTTCGTGTGGTGAACGGCAGGACGAGCCGGGACTGGTGCGCGGCGTCGCGGTAGATCTTGTGGGTGACGGGACGGCCCACCGGCAGGTGGAAGGCATCCGGCGGCAGCAGCGCGTTGTGTTCGTCGGCCAGCGGCTCGGCGTTGGACAGTTCCACCGTCAGGACGTGGCCCTGCTTGAACGTATTCGCGAACGGGTAGAGGCGCAGCACGTACTCCTCGATCTGCCCAGGCTCCACCGGAACGGTCCGGGTGTGCGGGTGGAACGGGTTGCCCTCGGTGGTCCGCTCATCGAGCTCGCGGTGTGATGCCTTGAGGTAACCGCTGGTGATGAGCTGGCGCTTGCCGTTGGGAGCGTAGTCCCACAGGCGCAGGATGAAGTTGGTGTCCGGCTGGTCGATCTCGGCGAAAATGTGCGCGGCGCCGGTGCCGATCATCTCCGTGGCCTCCTCGAACGGAGGCGTGGACCAGCTGATGATCTCCACCTTGTCGGTCACGGTCAGCGGCGCCTGGTAGAAACCGTCCGGGACGGCATACTCCGCCCCCATCAGTTCTGGTTCCGTCGACAGCTTGTGGCGCGGGCGCAGGTAGAGGCTCGTGTAGTCAATGTCCTTCGGCGGCCACGTCTCGGCGGTCACCAGCTCACGGGAGCCCTCCACGAAAACGCTCACGGTGGGCTCGTCCATGACACCGTTGTCGATGCCCTTGATCCAGTAGTCGTACCAGCGGAACATCTTGTCGTGCTCTTCGATGAAGGGCCGCGACTGCATGGGCGGGTAGGGGCCGATGTCCAGCTTCTTGGGGCCCTTCAGCGAGTCGAACAGCTCGATGGTGCCGTCCAGGGTCCAGCCGCGGCCCTGGTCGAGCTGCAGCCATACCGGAATGTCGATGTTCGGGGCCAGTGTGATGGGGTTGCGCTCCTCGTACCAGTCGCCGTCCAGCTCGTTCATCACGATGTCGAACCAGGCTTCGTGGTTCTTCGGGTAGTGCAGGACGTGGACCAAGTTCGGCCAAGCCGCGATGTCCGGATCCGCCAGGCGCTTCGCGACAAGCTTCTTCAGCTCCCCGGGGGAGTACTTCTCGATCATGCGGGACTTGACGCCGTCGGTGAACGCCCAGCCGGAGTCACCGCCGCGGCCCTCACGCGCGGCGCGCGGCATGAACCACATAATGCCGCCGTGGTAGGTGGTCTCGTAGAAGTCGTAGTGGCCGCCGCTGACGAAGATCGCCTTCAGGCTTGGCGGGCGCTCGGCCGCGGCCAGCACTTGCATGGAGCCGAAGTAGGAGATGCCGACCATGCCGACGTTGCCGTCGCACCACGGCTGCGCGGCGACCCATTCGATGAAGTCGTACGCATCCTGGCCCAGCGGGACGCCGCCGGCGTTGTAGTTGCCGATGTGTTCGCCGCCGGAGTGGCCGGAGCCGCGCAGGTCGCCGATGACGTGGACGTAGTCCTCCTTGACGATGCGGGCGATGTCGCCGGCCTCGATGCAGCCGTCCCACATCGGGCTGGGGCGCCGCTGCGGCGGGGTGGTGAGGGCGAGGGCCTGCAGTTCCTTGCCGTAGGGGCTCAGCGCCACCAGTGCCGGGCGCGGCTTGTCATCAAGGCCCTGGTAGGCGTCCGCGGCGAGCTCGACGCCGTCCCGCATGGGGACCCGGAGATCCTTGCGGACGGCGACCTTCTCCCCGCCGGCGTCGATGGTCTGATACTCATTCATGATTGCGAAGCTCCTCAGTTAAGACGTCTGGTTGAACTGCGTGAGATGGCCGTGCATCGTGGTGAAGAAGGGGGACGGTTCCAGCGTGGGGTCTCCCGTGTAGCCGAGCTCTTCGGCCACCGGGGCGAACGGGGAATACACCGAATCGGTCTCCCGCAGCCCCGCGTGAAGGTACCGGCCGACGGCGTCGTCGATCCTTGCCTCGAGGTCCAGGCTGCCCTGCAGGGCATTTCCGGCCGCCTCCCGGTCCAGTTCGACGCCGTACGGCACGCCGTCCGCGCCCCGGTAGGGATGCCCGAGGTACAGGTGCTGCGGGCGGACCTCGTCGCGCAGGTACCGCAGGCTCGCGCGGTAGGCGGCCGGATCCTCGTAGCCGGGGAAGCCGTTGGCAGCCCCGTGGATCTGCACGGCGTCGCCGACGAAAACCGACTGCTGCCCGTCCACGACGTAGGCCACGGATCCTGCCGTGTGGCCGGGGATGTGGTGCACGGAGACGGTGACGCCGCCGCCCAGGGAAAGTTTCTCGCCGCCCTTCACCAGCATGGTGGGCTCCATCTCGCCGGAGATGACATGGTTCGCTGCCCTCGTCTGCTCCTCGAGGGCGTTCGGGTTGTCGATGTACTGCTGGCGCACGTCCACGTACTGGTCGACGTGTGCACGCCGGGACCTCAGCAGGTGCGCGTCGGCCTCATGGATCACGACGTTGGCGCGGCGGCCCGTGAGCTCCCACAGGGCGTGCGCACCGCCGAGGTGGTCGATGTGGCCGTGGGTCAGCAGGATCCAGCGCACGTTCTCGATGCTGCGGCCCAGCTTCTCGAGCGCAGGGACCATGCCCTCGGCGGGCGATGAGGCGATGCCGGTGTCGACGATGGCTGGCTCCGGGGCGTCGATGAAGAAGCTGTAGAGGCCGAACCGGCCCCAGGGCGAGACCAGCGGATGGACAGCGACTGCCGCCGTCATGGTGCAGCTCTCCCGTTCAGGAAGTCACCCGTCTCCTGGAAGGCCCGGTAGAACTCCGGGATCCAGGAGAAGTTCTGGACGAAGCCGTGGTTGGCCCCCGCATAGCGGCTGACGGTCGTGTTCACGCCGGCCTCCGCCAGGCGCCGGCCGTACAGCTCGCCTTCGTCGCGCAGGGGGTCGAACTCGGCCGTGATGATGAGTGCGGGTGGCAGGCCGGCGAGGTCTGCCCTCTTGATGGGCGAGACGAGGGCATCCGCCGGGTCCGCGCCGCTCTCAAGGTAGAAGGAGTTGAACGGCAACAGGCCCGCCGTCTCCAGCCCGTACCCCTCGGCGTTCTCCCGCAGCGACGCGTAGCGGTCGACATCGAAGTCCAGGTCCAGCGACGGGTAGAACAGGACCTGGTGCGTGAGCTGGGAGAAACCGTCGTCGTGCGCCTTCGCGGCGACGGCTGCAACGAAGTTGCCGCCCGAACTGTCGCCTGCGATGGCGAGGTTGTTCCCGTCCCATTTGAGCGACGCGCCGTGCTCGGCCGCCCAGCGGAGCACCCCGTAGCAGTCGTCCAGGCCGGCCGGGAAGACGGCCTCGGGGGCCAGGCGATAGCCGACGGAGATGACCTTGTAGCCGGTTGCCTTGGCCAGGGACCGAGCGACGTGGTCGTGGGTCTCCAGGCTGCCCAGGAAGAACGCGCCGCCGTGGAAGTACACCAGCAGGCCGTAGGCGTCAGCCTCGACCGGAGTGTAGATCCGCACGGGAACGTCGCCGGACGGAGTCGCCGCCGTCAGGTCCTCGACTTTGTGCAGCGGCGGCCGGTGTTCGGCCGGGGCGACGTGGGCGGCCTCGCCGGCGCGCATGGCCGCCGGATCCAGCGGTGAACCGTCCGGCGCCGGCAGGGTGCTGAGGATTTTGGCGATCTGCGGGTGGATAGACATCGTGTGACCTCTTTACTGGTTGGCCGGGAACGCTGAGTCCACGGCGTCTGCATGCCAGCCCTGGCGTGACACCCGCTGCAGCTCATCCGTCAGGGGCTTGCGGGTGGCCTCGTAGATCGACAGGGCGTCCTTCACGGAATCGCCCTGCAGAAGCGCGTCGGCGAGGCCGCCGGCGTCCAGGATCGCCGAGTTCGCGCCCTGGCCCTGGTGGTGGAGCATCGCATGGGCGGCATCGCCGAGCAGTGCGACTGAGTCGGTGTGCCATGAGTCGATGGAATCGATGTCGAAGACCGAACGGCTCGTCACCTGGCTCAGGTCAAGTTCCTTGGCGACCTGGACGATCCGTTCGTCGAAGCCGTCCAGGATCTTCACCAGATACTCGGTCGAGATTTCCGGCGCCCACGATCCGTCCTCGGACGGGGCCGTGATGTCGAAAGAGAGCTGCCCACGGTGCCGCAGCGGCAGGTTGTAGGCGATGGTGCCGTTCTGGCCCATGTAGAAGCGCGGGTTGTCGTCGGTCACCAGCCCGTGGGCGTCGTCGATCGAAATGACTGCGCGGTAGGCGTGCTCACCGGAGAAGACCGGCTCCTTCCGGGAGAACAGCTGGTTGCGCACCGTCGAGCGGATGCCGTCGGCGCCGATGACGAGGTCGGCGGTGACGACTTCGCCGTTCGCGAAGGTCAATGTGGCGTGGTCGCCATTGTCCTCGATGGTTTCCAGCTTGTAGCCGAGGTGCACCATGCCCTCGGGGAGCACACTGAGCAAGGCATCGATGAAGTCGCCGCGGTGGATCATGCGGTTGTGGTTGACCTGTTCGTAGGCGTGCAGGAATGGCCACTCCTCGTTCGCGAGGACGTGCTTACCGTCCGCGCTGAGGATCTCGAGGTGGTCGCTGGGTGAGCTCACCGCGGCGATCGCGTCGAAGATGCCCCACTGGCGGAACAGCTCGACCGACGGCGGACGCAGCCCGATGCCGGCGCCGACCTGGGCGAGGGCGGACGCCTGCTCGTAGACGTGGACGTTCTCTGCGCCGATGCTCTGCAGGGCCTTGGCCAGGGAGGCCCCGCCGTAGCCGCCGCCGATGATGGCGATTTTGAGGGTCTTGATCTCTGAAGTCTTCATTTTGTGAGTTCGCTTTCTTGAGCCAGGGCGGACCTGGAAAACTTTTGGGGTGGTCTGTCCGGGGTCAGGCTCGGAGGGACAGGAAGTCGGCCGGGTTGTCCTCGAGGAGGAGTTTGATGGTGGCGTCGTCGATGCCGGCGGCGCGCATGTCGGGGATCATGTCCTCGAAGATGTAGTTGATGGTGTGGCCTTTCACTCCCGGCCAGCCCAGCGGGCTGCAGTTGGCGTCGGCGGAGACGAGGAGCTTGTCCGCATAGCCCTTGTTCACCAGGTTGACGAAGTGCCCCATGCGTTCGGCGCGCTTGCGGCCCCAAAACGGGGGATCCGGCAGCTCGAGGTCGTAGCCGAAGGTGTCGAAG
>Ga0213837_1001782_pt1 | contig 10670 bp, 4 predicted proteins | sample SWPATP12_FD_160572 | JGI IMG/M metagenome (GOLD analysis project Ga0213837, IMG submission 160572) | Coastal seawater microbial communities from Marineland, Florida, United States - SWPA TP1 #2 | ecosystem: Environmental > Aquatic > Marine > Coastal | place: USA: Florida | collected 2016-08-06
CTATCACCGGCATAGCGGCACGCTAAATCTTGCTGACGCAAATTCATGATCACCAATTGCGCAATATCGTGCAGATACCTATCGCCTTCTGTATACCCATGTTTTTGGTTGAACAAAGAGAAGTTATTGATATCGATAATGGCGATGACAGCTGACTTGCCAGACTGCTGTAATTTATTAATTTGTGTTTTCCAATACTCTGCGCGGTAAAGCTGAGTGATGGGATCGATAGCATCGTGATCGCGAAAGTCCCATTCTCTGCGTCGTAATTGCAAGTTTAACGCGCGCTGCTCTAGGTGCCACTGATACAGTGCCGCGGTCATTACTACCATACCCACAGCCGCAGGATAAGACTCAATCATGCTTAGCCAATAAGCCTCTTCGGGATAATGAAAAAACTCATCCAAGAAATCTAAACTGACTGAAAATAGAAAGAAGCCGAGTCCTACCGTGAGAAGGCTCGTTACTTTACCCGGAGGACGGCTGGCAAGCGCAGCTAGCATCCACGCCAAAGTTAAAAAAGCAATGCTTCCCTCCCCCACAATATCGAGGCCTGATATCACGGTGCTTTCTTTTGCATTGCCAAACATAAAAGCTAAACAAACCGCTAACGCCACTACGCAAAATGTAAATGCTAGCCAAAGCTTGTGATGCCTAAATTGTGTTGAATTTGTAAAGGTAAACATAGTGCTCTCTTTGGAAATCTCTTGAATTGGATACATCACGCGTTAGTCCGACCAGCGCCAGCGTTTATAACAAAACGAGAGTCTTGCCCAAATCTGATGAAACTGTCGAGGGTCAGTTTGGCTCAGCAATGTGACATCTTGATGGCAGCGAACTTTAGGAGCATAAAAAAAGACACACAAACCAAACAAAATCAGTAATTTAAGCAAGGGTCAATTTAGCTCAGCCAATTGCAAATAGGCGACAATTACCGATTGTGTACCGCTTGTTCCATCAAATCGTCATATAACTGTCATGCAGGATTCTTAGGGTACCCATTCACTTACTTAGCACTTATTCAAAACGCCTTTTTACTGCTTAATTAATTGGAAAATAAATGAAAATTAAAACCGCGTACTCTTCTCTAACACTTGCCTGCATAGCGGCAATGGGCCTTAGCGTCGCTACACCTGCTTCAGCTGCTGATGGCGTAATTATCGGTTCAGTAAAAGACGCCGCACAGACGCGCAGCTATACCGGTGCTCAAATTAAGCTTAAAGAATTAGGACTGGTTACTGAAGCAGGCACAGACGGTACATTTCGGTTTCCCTCTATTCCAGAGGGTACTTACACGCTAGAAATTTCTTATCTTGGTGAGGAAACGGTTACGCAAGCGATAAAAGTGACAGATAACGGCATTGCGCGCGCAGCCGTGGAGTTTGGCAGCGGCGATACTATCGATGAAATCTTGGTGCGTGGTCAACGAAGCGGTCAGGCAAGTGCCATAAACCAGCAGCGAACGTCAGATCGTATTTCGTCTATTGTATCCGCAGATGCCATTGGACAATTTCCAGACCAAAATGCTGCTGAGTCGTTACAGCGTTTACCAGGCTTGTCGATTGAGCGAGATCAGGGTGAAGGTCGTTTCGTCGGCATACGCGGTATCGACCCCAACTTGAATAACGTAACCATTAACGGCTTGAATATTCCCTCGCCTGAATCAGGCGTACGTTCAGTAGCCCTTGACGTTATTCCCTCTGAACTCATCCAAACATTAGAGGTGTCTAAATCGGTAACGCCCGATATGGACGGAGACGCCATTGGTGGTTCAGTCGCGGTGAAAAGCGTGAGTGCGTTTGATAAGGCTCGTGATACCGCGAGCATTACCGTGCAAGCCAGTCAAAATGATTTGCGCGATGAAACCAGTCCAAAGCTTTCTGGTACGTTTACCAAGAAGCTTTCCCCTGAATGGGGGGTGGCTGGCGCTATCTCCTACTTTGACCGAGATTTTGGTTCAGACAATGTTGAAAGTAACGGTGACGATGAGCTTGAGCAACGTCACTACACGATCACTCGCGAACGTTTGGGTAGTGCGTTAAATATCGATTTTCGTCCTGACTTCAACAACCAATATTTTCTTCGCACACTTTACAGTGAGTTTTCTGACGACGAATACCGTCAAGGTAATATATTCACGTTCGATGGCGAAGACTCAGAAATAGAAAGAGAAAGTAAAGACCGCTTTGAAAGCCAGAGTATTTTTACTGTGGCGCTTGGTGGTGAACACCAATTAGATACCTGGAAAGCAAACTGGCAGCTCGGTTATGCAAAGTCTGATGAAGACGAGCCAGATGCACTGTATTACGTATTCAAAACCGAAAATGACAGTATCGACGCAGACTTAAATACTATGCGTCCAACCGTGTCACAAAACGCTGATGCCATGGACTTATCAACCTATGAAGTCGATGAGATCAGCTTTGAAGATAACTACACGAAAGATACCGAAACCAGTATTAAATTCGACGCCGCCCGCCCCATCAACCTTGGTGGCTATATCGGTGAGTTAAAAATTGGCTCGAAATATCGAAGCCGAGAAAAAGACCGCAACAGCAGCATCGCTATTTTTGATGGAGAATTCGACGACCTAGACGCTTCGCAATTCGGAGCTGCCAGTCCAGACTACTCTCTTGATGGCTTTGGGCCTGGGCTTAATCGAAGTGAAATGCGTAGCTACTTTAACGAAAACCGCGAGAGCTTGGAATTAGACAGCCTAAATTCTGAAGTAGAGTCTCGTGGCGCGACCTATGTGAATGAAGAGGATATTTTTGCCGCTTATATCATGGGCAGCGTAGATATAAATAAACTTCATTTGGTAGCAGGTGTACGCTATGAACGTACTGACTTCTCTACATCGGGTATGCGAGTAGAGCTTGTAGAAAACGAAGAAACCGACGTGGAAGAAGTGGTAAATACGCCATGGGAAGCAGAGCGCGACTACGATCATTGGTTACCCAGTGTAAATGCCAGATACACTGTTTCAGATAAACTTCAGCTTCGCGCTGCCTACACCCAAACTATTTCAAGGCCAAAATTTGAAGATGTAGCGGCATTTCAAATCATCGAGAGTAAAACAGAAGAAGATGATGGCGTATTTGTAACTGAACGAGAGGCGGAAGTTGGCAACCCTGACCTTCAGCCTTACGAAGCACAAAACGTTGATTTGTCGATTGAATACTATCCAGGTGACATCGGTGTAATTTCAGCAGGGCTGTTCTACAAGAATATCGATAACTTCGTTGTATACGCTGATGTTGCAGATACAACCGGTTGGGAAGGTTTTGAAGAAGTCATACAGCCAATTAACGGCGACTCTGCCGATTTAACCGGCTTAGAACTTTCTTGGGTAAAAGCCTTTAACAATGGCTTCATTATTTCAGCCAATGCTACTTTTACCGATTCTGAAGCGACTACCTTCTTAGATGGCGAAAAATTTGAAACCCAATTGCCAAATCAATCAGACCGTATTGGCAATATCACCATTGGGTACGAAGCGAATGACTTCAGTGTACGTCTAGCCACCACCTATAAAAGCGACAATTTCGAAGAGATTGATGGTGACATGCTCAGATTTGAAGACGACCACGTACAGGTTGATTTCATGGCGCGCTACTACATCAACGACAGCATGCAGGTGTATTTCAACGGCATCAACTTAGGTGACGAACCTTTCTACAACTATTTCGATACGCGCAACCAAAACGCGCAGTATGAAGAATACGGCCGCACGTTCGAACTTGGCTTTACTTGGCAGCTTAACTAGGCAGGTATATCGAAAGTTAATTATCGGGTTTGAAGGCCGTAGGTAGTTTGGCCTTCAAACCTGCTCTTAATAATCTGTAAGCCATGCTTTAGTCGATGCGCCATGCATGGTTTGATCTCAGTAAGATTCAGGACAATAACAACAATGACCAATCAGCGTCACACCAAAACAGTTTTTAAAACCACATTTACCACAGCGGCACTTTCAAGCGCACTCTTGACGTTGTTCGGTTGCGCAGCCAATCACGATACTAATACCAGCACAGATACCAGTGCGAATATCAAGTTAGCGCACAGCGAAAGCCAGCTAGTAAAAGCAGAAAGCCAAGACATCGCGTTACCGCTAACAAAGCTAAAAAATGGTCTAAGCCTGACTATGCACTACCAAACGCACGCCGACCATTCTAACACCAAAAGCGCTTACAAAGACGCTTACAAAGACACCCATGCTAACAACACTAGCAAGGACGCCCGCGCCAACAACAAACATAAAGTTTACGATGACACCCACGCTATCAACATTAATGTTAACGAACATAAGGGTATTTCACTAAGTAACTCTGAAGGAAAAAAACACTTCATTGCGGGACATTACACCTTAGCAAATGCTGAAGTTGTGGAGTCTAATTCAAAACAATGGGTGTCTTTAGTAGTGTTCAATAACAACACCCAGTACATAGAGGTGTATCGCATTAACGCCGCGTCTCTTGAGATTGATCAACCGCAAACTCAATTGACCAAAGGTTCTGAAGCCATTTGTGCTACAACATCAAGCGCTGGCGAACTGCAAATTGTTAATATCGATGCGACCGGCACACTGAATCAGTATGAATTTTACAACGGGCGCTTTTTATCGCTTAGAGACTTTGCGATAGGTCCAGGCATTAAAAGTTGCGCGATAAATGCCAACACCGAAACGCTATACCTTGCTGACGAATTTGCCGGTGTGTGGCAATTAGATACCGATATTGAAAGTGAGCTAGCAAAAACCCTTATTTTTCACGATCAAGATGTTGCCATTGAAGGTGTAGCCACCCTATCTTCAACGACGGTAGATGGCGTGGATATCGCTGCCTGGGTGAGCCCGGATGCCAGCGGGGTATGGCTTAAAGCGCCATGTCTTACGAAATTTGTCTCGCTAATGAATACGGCGAACGAAAGTAACTCAGCAGCTCGCCAATTAAAAGCAAACAACAGGTCTACTTCTATTCAGCCTGAATTCGTTCACCTGTCGTTAAGTGAAGAAGGCACACACATTTCTCTTGTTGTTGATGATGATGAATCAGGCGACGTGTTTTCTGCCGAACTTCCCTCAAAACTAAGCGCAGCTTTACTTCATCGACAATGCGGCACCGATTTTAAAGCTACCTCGCCAAAAGAAAATCACATGGAGAAGGCATATACAAATAACAGCGCATCCCAACATGCAAACCTCACTATCAAGGTTAAACCCGATGTTGAAACTGACCCAGTGGAAAATCATGGCGACGCTGCTGACGACCCAGCCATTTGGGTCAACTCGCACAGCGCTTCACAAAGCCGCATAATCGGCACCGACAAAAAAGGCGCATTAAATAGCTATGACTTAGCCGGCAAGCTAGTGCAAAGCCTTCCTATTGGCAGAGTGAATAACGTTGATGTGGGATACAAGGTATCTGTGGCAGAAACCAAAGCTCAGCAAAGCGATACGCCACTTATCGATATCGCAGTGGCATCAAACCGGTCGAATAACAGTTTGTCTGTATTTGAAATAGATAAACGCGGTCATATGACTCAACTTGGCCACATAAGCACTACACTCAATGATATATACGGCATGTGTCTGTTTGTGTCAGGCGGAATAGCTCATGTATTTGCTAACGACACCAGTGGCCGCTTCGAACGATATAGCGTGTCTATCTCCCCAGACAAAGCTGTTGATGGACATTTAACACAGTCCTTTTCACTGCCCTCACAGCCAGAAGGATGTGTTGTGGATACTAAAACGAGCACGGCATACTTAGGTGAGGAAGGTGCTGGGATTTGGGCCTTGGATATTACTTCAAACAGCAATCAGCCTCAGTTCATCGCTGAGATAGAAGCCCCGGTAGAAGCTGATGTAGAAGGTTTGGCTCTGTTTAATGTAGATGCACAAACTTACCTAATCGCATCTAGTCAGGGTAATAACAGCTATGCTATCTATCACGTACACACTGAAAACCCTGAAGTCTTGGAACTTATGGGGCTTGTTCAAATTACGGCAGATAAAGCCGCGCAAATTGACGGCGTGTCGGAAACAGATGGGCTTGATGTAACCAACGCTAACTTGGGAGGAAGGTTCACCGAAGGGCTTTGGGTAGTACAAGATGGAAGAAACGTCATGCCTAGCGAGACCCAAAACTTTAAGCTAGTTGCTGGTGCCTCACTTAAAGATGCGATCAGAAAATTAGCGAGCGCCAAGCGTGAACGCCACTCAGACATGTAACGGATAATTCGAAAAGTAAATAAAAAGAAGGCGTTAAGCAAGTTAACGCCTCCTTTCTGATATATGATAAATGCATGGCGCCGCACTAGCTTCAAGCCGTTCTAACCCAGCGCCGCATCTTCATTCATTACGCTACCTGCAGCGCTAAACCCTACCAAGCTAAATAAAAGTGCGTTATCCCAAACAATGTCTAACCCGCGCGCTGGTATCCATCATTCAATTGAACATCAATAGCCCGTAGCACGGCCGTTCGATTAATTGAGCCTAACAGTACCCCATCATCATCAACAATGGGGTAAACTCTCGGCTTTTCCTTTAACAGTAATTGCGCTAACTCTATTACCGACATATAAGGTTTGATAGAAATTACAGGGGTTTTCATGATTTCCCCTACTCTACAAATTTGTTCGCGATAGTAGCTTGACGCGATCATTTGAGCGATACAGTCTTGCTCAGACAAAAAGCCCACCACTCTACCTTTGCTATCGAGTACCGGACCACCACTCTGCCCACTGGCTAATAACACTTCGACAGCCTGCGCAACGGGCATATCGACATTAAGCTTCACTGGGTGAGTATTCATATAATCACTGACTTGCAACGATTCCATTTTCAATTCTCCAGCCGTGGCGCCTAATGTGACCGATACTGCGACTTAATTGGCGTTACGGCACTTCAATTATTTTTAACCACATGTGAAAGCAATTTTCCCCCACACTTTAAGATTAGACGTTTCGTTGCATACAAGCCAGCACATTTAACATTAAAATAACAAATAGTTTTTCAGTGATCAGTCTTTGTAAATTGCCACTTTCACTTCACCATTTATGTCGACGCTAGCGCGGTACATACCCGCAGAATTGAACGGCATAGCGACGTTACCTTTAGCGTCAATAGCAATCACACCGCCATCGCCACCGGCTTTTACAAGTACGTCGTTAACTACAGTGTTCGCAGCGTCATTTAACGTTAAACCCTGGTACTTCATTCGCGCACAAATATCTGCTGCCACGTTGTATCGAATAAAATATTCACCATGTCCTGTGGCCGATACCGCGCAGCTTTCATTGTCGGCATAGGTCCCCGCTCCAATAACAGGCGAGTCTCCAATACGTCCATACCGTTTAGCCGTCATTCCGCCAGTGGATGTTCCCGCGACAATGTTGCCCTCTTGGTCCAACACTACGGCTCCAACAGTGCCAAAGCGCTCATTGCCTTGCTGCGAACCGTAACCACTCGAGACCTGCTGCATACGTGCTTTCGCTTTATCTAAAGCCTGTTTGCGAAACTCGGTATCAAAAACGGTGTTGTCTACCTGTTCAAGGCCGTTTTCTTTTGCGTAATCTTCAGCGCCTCTCCCAGAAAGCATAACGTGTGGAGATTCATTCATTACCAATAACGCAGCCTCTATTGGGCTTCTTATTGTTTTCACCCCCGCAACAGCACCTGCATTTTTACTGCCGCCGTGCATTATCGACGCATCAAGCTCGTGCTCACCGTCGAAGGTATATACCGCACCGATGCCAGCATTAAACAACGGCGAGCTTTCAAGAATTTTGATGGTTTCTACTACCGCCACTTCACCTTTTTCGCCTTTCTGCAACAAGGCGTAGCCATGCTGCACCGCTTGGGTTAATACTCTTTTGTAGTCCGCTTCTTTTTCTGGCGTCATCGATGATTTTAAAATGGTTCCTGCACCGCCATGAATAGCGATAGCTACGGGTGTTTTTCCTAATTGTTTGGAATCATCCGCTAATGCGGGAACACTCGTAATGGCAAACGATGCAGCAAGCGCGCCTATTGCATACAGTGCATGTCGAACTTTATTGGATTGGCGAAAAATACGAGATGGGTTCAAAAGCTTTACTCCTAATAGCTACGTTTTACGTGCGCGCATAATCTGTGAGATGGTTTGAGTACAGATTTCTAGAATCAATTCAACGCGCTCTGTTGATGCGATTTTTACGCGACCTTAGACGTAAGATGACACAATTAGCTTAGGTAGGCTAGGCTAGGCTACCTCAAGGATCTCTAAGAAAGTATTAAGATCATCGGTGATGGAAGGGAGTAGCGCTTCAGCGTCTTCCCACTTTTTCGCCTTTGACAATTCCCATAAGCTCTCAAAGTCTCGTTGTAACTGCACGGCACCAATATCTGCAGACATACCTTTGAGCTTCAATGAAAGCACCTGAACCTTTTCGAAGTCTCGACTATCAACAGCCTGCTGCAGTAATTTAAGCTTGTCAGGCGCGCTTCTGGAGTACAGGTCGCAGACACGAGAAAATAGCGCTTTATCGCCCATTATCCGAGCAATGGCATCGTCTTTTTCCCAACATCCATCAAGCCCCTCAGAATTGTTTTCATCAGCTTGAGTTTGATTGACGTTATCAATTTCAGCCTCCTTCTCCGAGCCCTCGCGAGCGGCGATATCATTAGCTATTTTCGCGTTTTTTATCGTGGGGGCTATTTCTACTTCAGACTCTTTACTTGACTGAGCCTCTGTTCTTGAATGCGATAGCGTGTCGCAGTCCATTTCTTTTGAGATGGCACTCAACAAACTGTCAACCAGTGGGGGTTCGCTGGCAGTGATTCCGGTACCTGACCTCGTATCAGTATCGTTAAGCTCTGCACTTGCTAATGCCGTTATTTGATGCACTAACCATTGTTTCACTTTAGGAATAAGTACATCGGCCATGACAGGCTTTGTCGCAAAGTCGTCCATACCTGCCTCTAAACATTTCTCTTTTTCGCCGAGCATGGCATTGGCTGTCATGGCAATTATAGGTACATCTTTGTGCATCGCTCCTGCCTTACCTTCTCGTATGGCTCGGGTAGCGTCATAACCATTCATATTAGGCATCTGACAATCCATCAATATGCTGTGAATTCTGCGGCCTTTGCTTTCACATTTCGTCAAGAACGCCACAACTTCCTCACCATCGCTGCAGGTAAACAATTTAACAGGTAAACTTTCCAGCACTCCCTTCGCCACCTCGCGATTGATCATATTGTCATCAACTATCAATAAGTTGGCATTCTCAATAGACAATTGCTGCTCAGTATCGTCTGCTGCCCCTTCATCGTCTGAGATGTCCTCAGCTTTCCCTTTACCCGATGAGATATCTGACTGGTTTAATGTATATCCCGACAGCGCAGCGTCTAACCCTTGTTGGACAATTGCAAAACTCGACCTGAATAATGGCTTTGGCAAGTAAAGCGGCACAAGGTGATTGAAGTGGAAAGGTGTCCCTTCTAGTTTTTGAAGAATATAAACCACAGGTAACGAACCTGCGTCTTTAGTGGCAGCTTGTGCCTGCCATATATCATCTAGCTCACGAATGAGTGAACTGGCCTCGTCCACAATAATGGCATTAAATTGCGTCCAAGGTATTGTTCCTAATTCAGAATGCTTACCTATTACTTGCGGCTCTGCACCGACGTGTAAGGCTAAACAACAGATGTTTTCCTCTAAAGGTGGATAACTTGCAGAAACACCGATTGTGATCCCGTTAAGCAGCATACTTTCGTTTTCCACCGCCATTTTATGCTCGAACGCGCTGTCGTAAGTTGTTTCAGGAAGTGTAACGAAAAATGAGAAGGTGCTGCCAATGTCAACTTCAGAGTTGAACGTAATGTCTCCTCCCATAAGCTGGCTCAATTGCTTGCAGATAGACAAGCCAAGTCCGGTACCTCCGTATTGGGTAGCAACAGATGCATCAGCCTGCGTAAACGCGGTAAACAGTTTGGGCTGATTTTCTTGTGCTATCCCTACGCCCGTGTCACATACGCTGAAATGAAGTTGTTGTGTCCCCGCATCTACATCACTTAACGATGCTTGTAGCTTTATATGCCCTTCTTCAGTGAATTTAATAGCATTGTTCAATAAATTACTAAGAATTTGGTTGATTCTGTGTGGATCTGAGTTTATTTCCACGGGGGGAAGACCTGTTGTGTCAACAAGAAGCTGTAGTCCTTTAGAAGCTGCTTTAACGGTAAAGACCTTGGCGATAGACTCGATAAGTGCAAGCGGGTCAAAATATTGATTATTAATATCAAGCTTGCCCGCTTCAATTTTAGACAAGTCGAGAACGTCGTTAATCAGCACACTGAGATTGTTGCAGCTAATTTCCATCATGGAAACAAGCTGTTCAGCTTTCTCATTAAGGGGCTGACGCTTAAGTAGCGCCAACGAGCCAACTACCCCGTTTAACGGTGTTCTCATTTCATGGCTAATATTGGAAATAAAAGAGCTTTTAACACTGCTCGCTTTTCGCGCCTCTTGCGTCGCTTCAACAAGTTCTTTCGTCCTGCTTACCACTTTTTCTTCAAGCTTCAGGTTTACCCTTTCTATCGCGTCTTTTGCCTTTCGTTCGTCGGTCACATCTCGAATTACAACAGCAACACCTGAAAACTGTGATTGTTCACCCCAAATGGTAGATGC
>Ga0213837_1001786_pt1 | contig 10653 bp, 7 predicted proteins | sample SWPATP12_FD_160572 | JGI IMG/M metagenome (GOLD analysis project Ga0213837, IMG submission 160572) | Coastal seawater microbial communities from Marineland, Florida, United States - SWPA TP1 #2 | ecosystem: Environmental > Aquatic > Marine > Coastal | place: USA: Florida | collected 2016-08-06
CCATCGCCGGCGCGGCGCCCAGCGCCGTGCGTGCGGCTTGCGGCGGGCGCGCCTGCCTGCGCGCCGACGACGTACGCGAACTGGTGCTGGCGCCGCATCCCGGCGCGCGCCGGATCGTGATCGACGCGGCGCCGCTCGACCTGGCCGGCATGGGAGGCAACGGCGACGCGCTGTATCGTCACCTGCAGGTCAAGGAGGGACGGCTCGCCTGGCAGGCGCTGGAGCAGAAAGGGCATGGGGCCGCTGCGGCGCCGGTGCCGGTCACGCTGTTCGACCGCGCCGGCGCGCCGCTGTGGGAGGCCGGCAGCGCCAGCGCGGCGGCGCGCGATGCGGGCCTTGCCACGCTGCTGGGCCTGAACATCCAGCATGCAACCAGCGTGGCCGGCATGCTGGCGCGGCTGCCTTCAGCAAACGGCCGCGCGCATGCCGCCACCTTGACGCTCGACTTGTCCCTGCAGCGCGCCGCCCAGGCCAGCCTGGACTGCGTCGGCATGCGCCGCGGCCAGTGGGACGGGACGCGCTGCCTGGGCGGCGCGACCCCGCCGGCCGGGCGCCAGGCCGGGCTGGTGCTGCTCGACACCGGCAGCGGCGATATCCTCGCCGCCGCCAGTGCTTCATCATCAAGTCCGGTCGCGCACGCCGATTGGCGCGAGGTGCGCGACTTCGACCGCGTCGACCCGGCCCGCAGCCCCTTGCGCCAGGCCGCCTACCAGCACGACGGCGGCGCCGAGCGCAGTCCGGGGTCCACCTTCAAGATCGTCAGCGCGCTCGGACTCGAGCTGGCCGCGCAGCGCGACCCGCGCCTGGACGCGCTGCTGGGAGGAATGCCGCTGGCCGGGATCAATGCGCTGGCGGCTGCGCGCGGCTACGCCTTCCGCACCGATGCGCCGGCATATCCCAACAGCGGCAGCGGCGCGCACATCACCAATTTCCGCGACGGCATCCTCGACCGGCGCGCCCAGGACGGCAAGCTGGGCCTGGCCCAGGCGCTCACCTACAGCCTGAACACCTGGTTCGCCTGGGCTGCGGAACTCTCCGACGCCAGCCTGCTGGGGCAGGCACAGGACGGCGTGCCCAGCCTGCGTGCGCTCGACGAGAATGCATTGGCCGGCGTGCGCCCGATCGCCGACATGGCGCGCCGGCTCGGCTTCGAGCGCACCTTGATGCTCGACGGCGGCCTGCTGCCCCCAAGCTACGACTGGCGCGGCTGGGATGCGCTGCAGGCGAGCGTCGCCGCTTTTGACCCGATCGGTTCGCGCCACGAACTGCGCCAGATGGCGATCGGCCTGCGCATGCAGGCCACGCCGCTGCACATGGCGATGGCCGCCGGCGCCGTCGGCGAGGGCAGGGCGGTCAACCCGCGCCTGCTGCTGGCGCTCGACGGGCGCAAGGCGCAGGCGGAACCGGGTGCGCCGCTCGGCGTGCGCCTGGACCGCATCCGCGCCGGCCTGCACGGGGTCGTCGCCGAGGGCACGGCGGCGAGCGCCTTCCGCGGCGCCGAATTCGGGCGCCTGCGCGCTGGCCTGTTTGGCAAGACCGGCACCGCCCCGGTGGGCGACGATGGCCAGGCCAGCGTCTGGTTTACCGGGTATCTCGAGCCGGGCAGCATTCCCGGCCAGACGCGGCGCCTGGCGTTTGCGGTGTTCGTCAGCCGCTCGGACGCGACCGGCGGCGAGCATGCGGCCCCGGTCGTGGCCAGCCTGCTGCGCACGATGCTTCAAAACGAAAAACAGACACGCCAATGAACCCCTCCTGCGCGCCTTGATTTTGTGTTTTCGTGGCATGATTTACAAAATCCGTTATCTCGCGGATATGCCATCAGACAAGAGGAAGGTATGCGTTTGCCGGGAACCCGGTATCAGGAGCCTGGGTGGGAGCAGGTGCGCAAACTGCTCGGCCAGTGCTCGCTCGATGTATTCAGCCGTTGCGACGTGGACGCACTGCTCCCGCAGGGCGATGCCCTGGGCGTGTACGTCGAACTGCTGGCCGAGTCGCTGCACGCGGCCAGCCGCAGCGCGCGCGCCCAGGCGGCCGGCAACAGCTATGGCGACAGCGTGGTCGAGCTGGCGCTGCTGCTGGTGTACGAACTGGCTGCGCGGCCGGGCGACTTCGACGCCTTCCGCACGGCGCTGCCGCCGGCGCATGCACGTGGCGAGGCCCTGCTGCGCAAGAAGGTCAACGACATGTTCGCGCTCCTGCGCGACAAGGTCGATGCCGACAATTACCAGGCCGCCTGCGGACGTCCCTGCAGCCCGAATCGCATCTATGCCTACCGCATGCTCGATACCGCGTATGGCGAGCTCGCGCGCCTGTTCGCCGGCTGGCGCGAACACCATGCCCAGGTCAGCGCCATCCTCGGGCGTGGGCTCGACGGCGCGCTGCCGATCGAGGTCAGGCAATTGACATCGATCGCCGGCTGCCGTCCCGAATGGATCCTGCGCTGGAGCGAAACCCTGGAGCGCTTCACGGGCTCGCCCGGCCCCCTGCACACGCGCTCGAAGCGCTTCGACAGCCTCAAGGGCAATGCCGGCAAGATCAGGGAAATGCTGCTGGAGATCGGCGAATACGAGGCCTTGTCGGCAAACCGCGACCGCGACTGGCTGCAGGACCTTGACACCTCGGCCGCCTGGATCGAGGATTACTGGCGCGTGCTCGACGAATCGAACGCCGCCGCAACGCCCGGACCGGACCTGATCCTCGAAGTGCTGCAGGACGAACGCGATGTGCTTGACGTGCCCGCGCCTGCCGCCGCGGCGGGGGCAGACGATCCCGTCGCCGTGCTGCGCGCGGAATCGGTTTCACTGCCCCCCGGCTTCGTATTGGCGGCGGGCGCGGCGCAGGATCCGGCCAGCTGGAGCGCGCGCATGCTGGCAGGCGACACGCTGGCGGTGCGCCTGGCCGTGTATGCCAGGCTGCTCGGGCTGGACGACGACAGCTATCCGGACGCCTGGCGCGACCCGGCCACCGGCCAGCTGCCGACGATGGCGCAGCTGGCGGCGCTCGACGCCGTCTCGCTGCCGACGCTGCGCAAACGGCGCGACGCGGCGATTGCCCGGCTGCAGGACGCAACATCGAAAGGGAGAAGCACATGAAGACAAGCAGCGATATCGACCGCAAGCTGCGCGAACGGCTGCTGCTGGCGCCACGCGTCGAGGGCGACCGCCTGATGCTGGGCGACGCCGTACTGCTGGCGGCCCTCGACGGCAGCCGCGCGCTGACCGCCGGCGAACGCGCGGCCCTGCAGGGCTCGCCGCTGACCACGCGCCGCCTGCGCACGCTGGCGATCGAACGCCGTGTCGCGGCCAACGATGCCTGGCAGGGCAGCCACGGCATGCTGCGCGCGGCCGACAGCGGCGCGGCGCTCACCCGGCTGGCCACCGACGACGGCTTCTGGCGCCTGCATTTCGTGGACAGCGGCGGCGCGCGGCGCGTGATCCTGCAGCTGATGCCGGAGGCGCCGTTCGCCGCGCGCCTGCTGCGCGGTGGGACGCTGCTTCGCGTGCTCGACGGCGCCGGCGCCGAGGTATTGGCGGGCCGCCTCGACCTCGACGGCGAGTGTGAATGCGCCTGGCCTTTCGCCGACGATCCGGCGGCGCACTTTCAGCAGCGCGGCGCAGTCTTTTGCGTGCAGCCGCAGCCGGGGCCACAGCCTTGATGCTCGACCTGTTCAAGCGCATGGCGCGCGCGCCCGCCTTCGACGGCGCCGGCCTGGGCGTGATGACGGTCGCGCGTCCGGTCAGCGCCAGCTGCCTGCTGCCGCCGAACGGCATTGGCGTCGTGGTCGCCGCCAGCGGCCGTCCGCGCCGCGTCAGCGCCGGCGCTCGCCTGGTGCTGGCCGCGGGCGAGACCGGCTGGTGCTTCCATGGCGGCCCCTACGGCTGCGACCTGGCGCCGTTTGCCGCCGCGCCCGAGATCGGCCTGCGCGTGCACTTCGCCATCGACAGCCCGGACCCGCGCGTGACCCAGCAGCGCTTCGACCTCTTCCTCGCCAGCGAAGGGGCGGGCGAGCTGAGCGTGGCAAGCCTGGCCGCGCGCATCGAAGAGGCCTTGCAGCGCGAGCTGGCCCAGGGCAACCTCGAGCTGCCGCCTTGCACGACGCTCGACGAATGGAATGCTTTCCGGGGCGGCTTCAACCAGCTTCTCTACACGCGCTTCGGCCTGACGGTCGACGATTGCGTGCCGGTGGACCTGGGAGACACCCGCGATTTCGCGCGCGCGCTGGCGGCGCGCGCGGTGAAGGAGTGCGTGCCCCTTGCGCCCGTCGCCGCAGCGCCTGCCGCGGCATCGTCCCCGGTCGACGCCGCCGCCATGGATGCCCGCGTGCTGCGCCGGCTCTTTCTCGAACTGCCCTGCGTGATGTGCCGCCTGCGCGAGGCGGCGCTGCCGCAGGGGCAAGCGCTGTTCCACCAGCAGCAGGCTTTGCTCCAGCGCCTGGACCTGGCCTGCCTGGCCGCCTCCACCATGCCGGCCCTCGGCCTGGCGGCCCCCGGCCAGCCGCTGGACATCGAGACCCAGCGCCGCCGCGCGCGCCACAGCCTGCGCGCAGCAGGCGCGCTCGACGAAGCCTGGGCGCTGCTGGCACGCCTCGAACGCGCCGACGACGAGGGACTCGAGTTCCTGTTCGACGAAGCCGACCGCATCGTCGCCAACCTCGAATCCGCACTGGATGAACGCAAGCGCGTGGCGCCCGAGAGCGAGGACGCATGAACGCGGCACTGCCAAAACCTCCCGACACGGTCGCCGTGCGCAGCCAGCTGCAGGATGGCAGTTTTGTGACGGTCACCGCCACGCGCCGTGCGCGCGCCGGCCGCGCCGACATCAAGTGCAGCGCGCCGGGTGCGCCCCAGGTGGCCGCGCGCATGGCGCAGGTGGCCCATCTGGCGCGCCATACCGAGGCGCGCCATGACAGCCGCGACCAGGTCGTCATCAGCATCGACCGTGCGCCCGGCGACTCGGCGCGCGACTGGGAGCTGGCCGTGGTGCTGGCCGACCGTGCGGTGCGCGGCCTGCTGGCGCTGCCGCGCGGCGTCCTTGCCAACGGCTGGTCGTCGCAGTGGCAGATTGGCCGCATCGACGGGCACGACGTGGACAGCGCCGCGCCGGGCGCACTGCGCGGCGGACCCGGTCACTTGCCTCATCTCGGCGCATTGACGGGCCAGCCCGACGTGGCGGCCTCGGTGTCGAGCGCGCGCGCCTGGTTCCCGCTGCACAGCGGCGGCATCAACGACGCCTTGTGCTGGGTCGAGGTCAGCGTCTATCCGCTCGAGGCAGGTGGGACGGCCGACGAGGAAGCAATCGCGGCGCCGGGCCTGGATGGCGTGCGCCAGCAGGCGCTGCGCCACGTGCTGGCGGGTGCGCGCCATTTCGACGGCGAAAAGGCCGCGCGCTGGCGCACCACGGTGCGCTTCGGCCACGATGGTTTCCACGGCAATTCGCACGAGCTGGCCCTGGTGCTGGCCGACCGCCTGGCGCGCGGACGCGAATTCGTGCCGCGTGGCCGCATCATCGCCAGCGGCGCCTCGAGCGCCTGGCATGCCGGACTGGTGGAGCCGGTCGAAGGGCTGGCGCCCAAATGTGCCCTGATCGAACGCGAGGCGCAGCTTGGGGACCGCGTGCTGCTGCCGCGCGCCTGGGAGGCCGGGCTGCCGCCCGGTTTGCAAGACGCGCTGCGTGCGAAGGGCGCCAGCCTGGTCTGCGTGGAGCGCATCGGGATCATTTGAGGCGGCGCCTGATAGAATCGGCATGGGCCGTCGCGTGTTCAAGAATTACCTGAGATGGAGTGGGATCATGGTCCAGATGTTCGGTTTTGGCGGTAGCAAGTGTCCGCGTTGTGCGCACAAGAACGTGGGCGGCGCCGGCTATTGCGCCGCTTGCGGCATCACGCTGGGCGCGCCGGGCCGCAGCCCGGTGCTGGTCGACAACCGCTGGGTCGCCGGTCCCGACGAGCTGGCCGTGTTCTTCGGCGTGCAGGCCTTGTCCGGCATCTTCGTGAAAACCCTGCGCGTGCCCGCCACCGCACGGGCCTACATCCTGCAAGGCGGCCAGGCCACCGAAGTGCCGCAGGGCGAGTACGAGATCGAGGGCTTCTTCTCGCGCCTGAATCACCTGCTGCGCGACGGCCACGCCGAGATCCTGGTCACGCGCACGAATGCGCTGCCGGTCGAATTCGCGTTCGACGATCTCGACACGGCCGAACATCTCGCCGTCGGCGCGCGCTTTACCGTCAGCCTGCGCATCGAGAACGTGCCCGCCTTTGCGCGCCATTTCATGACCATGCCCGGCACCGTGACGACCGCCCAGCTGCGCGAACTCTTGCAACCCGCCGTGCGCCAACTGGCCGCCGAATTCGTGGGCAGCCGTTCGCTGCGCGAGATGGCCCACGAACCCACACTGCGCGGCCAGTTCGACGAGCGCCTGCAGGGCGCGCTGCGCCTGCTGCTGGCGGACTACGGCCTGGGCGTGGTGCAGGTCGACACGCTGGCCCTGCGCCACGACAAGTTCGACGCCAACCGCGCGCGCATCGGCACCCTGTGGCTGGCCGCCGACGAGCGCCGCGTGCAGATGACGCATGCGCGCCAGCTCGAGGAGCTCTACGACGAGCAGGCCTGGCACCGCATTGCGCGCGAAGAGCAGGCCGGGCGCCAGCGCCTGCGCCGCCTCGCACTGCAGGAAAGCGAAACCCTGGAGCGCGGCCAGGTGAAACTCGATCATGCCGAACGCGCCCTTGCCATGCGTGCGCGCGAGATCGAACTGTACGGGCGCATCGCGGAAGCCAAAAACCGGCGCGAAGCGCTCGAACGCGGCGCCGGCGAGGTGCTGGCCGAACTCGAACACGACCTGGCGCAAAAGCGCGGCCAGCGTGCGGGCGAACAGGCCGAGTGGGCCCACCTGCAAGCCCTGGCCGCCATCCGCATGCGCAGCGCACTCGAAGTGGCGCAGCAGGAGGCGCAGCAAACGCGCACCCTGGCGCGCCAGCGCTTCTCGCAGCAGCTGCTCACCCAGCAGATCCGCAACAAGGTCGAGCAAGCCAGGGAAATCGAGGATGCCACGCGCCAGCGCGCTGAACTGGCACGGCTGCGCGCCAGTGAAGAAGCGGCGGCGCGCCGTGCGCGCGACCTCGACGAGGAAGAGCACAAGGCCCAATTCGACCTGGTGTTGCTGGCCAACGCCGCCCGCTTGCGTGCGCAGGAGCGCGAACAGGAGTGGATCGAGCTGCAGGCGCAGGCGCGCGTGCGCGAGCACCTGCGCGGCGAGGACCTGGAAGCCGAAGGCGTCCAGCAGAAGCTCGACGCGCTGCGCCGCGCGGGCGGCCAGCAGGAGTCGATCGCCCAGCACGAAAAGCTGCTGCGCACGATCGAGGCCGAGCACCGCCAGGCGAGCGCCGCGAAGGAAGTCGAGCTGCTGGGGGAGGAAAGGCGCCACCAGCAGCAGCGCGCCGAGCAGGAGGCCAGCTGGCAGCAGGAACTGCGCCGCCTGGGCGCGCAGCGCGCCGAACGCGCCGCCCAGCTCGCGCATGCGCTCGATCTGGCGCGTCTCGAGATCACGCGCGCCGAATCGCTCGACGCGCTCGACGACACGACCAAGCTGGCCGTCGCCGCCGCGCCGAATGCGGCTGTGCTGGCCGACTACCTCAAGACGCGCGTGCATGCGGGAATGGACGCTGGCCAGTTGACGGCCCTGGCCGGCGTCGTCGCGGCAGGCGGAGCGCTCAGCGCGATGGACGCGGCCCGCCTGGCGCAGGAGGCGCTGGAACGCGAACGCGTGCGGCGCGAGATCGAGGTCGACAAGGACCGGCGCCACCAGCTGGACCTGCTGGCGTTGCAGAACGACGTGAACAAGGCGGCGCTCGGCGCCCAGGCGCAGGTGGGTGCGGCCGTGGCGACCGCGGCGCGTACCTGCATCCACGGCCACCCGGTGCGCCTGGATGCGCGTTTCTGCGGCGCTTGCGGCGCGCCGCTGGCTTGACGAAGGCCAGATGCAAACCGCCATCGACAAGATCCGCGAACTGCGTGCACTGCACGAGGACGGCCTGCTGAGCCGCCAGGAATTCGACCAGCGCAAGAACGCGATCCTCGATGCGGCCCACGCGCAGCCGGCGGCGCCAGGCGCGCCCGCTGCCGCGCGCGGCACCGAGCTTGGCCTGATGGCGGGCCAGCACATCGGCCCTGGCAACCGCCGCTACCGCCTCGAGCGCCTGATCGCGCTCGGCGGCATGGGCCAGGTCTGGCAGGCGACCGACCTCGCCACCCACGCGGAACTGGGCCACAGCGCCCAGGTGGCCCTGAAAATCCTGTCGCCCGAACTGACCGAAAGCGCGAGCCACGCCAAGCTGCTGGTGCAGGAGGCGACCCGTGCGCGGCGCCTGGCGCACGAGCACATCGTGCGCGTCTACGACTGGGCCCAGGACCCGGCCACGTCCAGCTATTTCGTGATCATGGAATGCCTGGTGGGGGAAGACCTGGAAAGCCTGCTGTCGCGCGAAGGCGCGCTGCCGTTGGCGCGCACGCTGGCGCTGCTGCGTCCCGTCGCCGAGGCGCTCGATTATGCCTGGGAGCGGCATCGCCTGGTCCACCGCGACATCAAGCCGGGCAACGTGTTCGTCACGGCGCGCGACGACATCAAGCTGCTCGACTTCGGCATCGCCGCGCGCGCCCGTGCCGGCGGCGGCACCCTGACCGAGGCGCCGGCCCTGTCCGGCACGCCCGGCTACCGCGCGCCGGAAGCGGGCGCGCCCGGCATCCTCCCTTCGCGCGCGCTCGACGTGTATTCGGTGGCGGTCATGGTGCACCAGATGCTGTCCGGGATCGCCACGCCCGCCGGCGGCGAGCCGGCGCGTCCAGGTGGATTGAACGACAGCCAGTGGCAGGCCTTGTGCAGCGGCCTGGCCCAGGATCCCGCAGCGCGGCCGCAGAGCGTGGCGGCGCTGCTCGAGCGCCTCGCGCTGCCCGAGGCGCCCGCGCGGGTCGAACCGGTCGCGCCCGAGGCCCATGCCGCCGATGTCGCGCCCGCCGGCCCACCCGTGCCCGACCCGGCAGTACAGCAAGCCCTGGAGGCGGCCGAACAGTCGCGCAACGCGGCCGTTGCAGCCGCCAGCCAGGTTGCGCGCCAACTGCTGCGCGAACAGCAAAAGCGCGAGCGCGCCGAAGAAGACGTGGTACGCCGCGCGCGCCGCGAAGCGCTGCGCGAACAACTGGCGGCACGCCGCGACGAAGACGCCGCAAAAACCCGCCAGGCCCAGGACGAGGCCCAGCGCAAGGCCGCGCAGGCCAAGGCCGCGGCAGCCTATCTCGCCGAGCAGGAGCGCGTGCGCGCCCAGCCGGCGCCCGAGGAGTCCCTGGCGGCGACGCCGATCGAGCCGCCCACTTTGCTGCGCGACCGCTTCATCGACGGCGCGGGCGAGGGCCCGGAACTGGTCGTGCTGCGCGCCGGCCGCTTCCAGATGGGCTCCCCCGAGCACGAGCGCAAGATCGCGATGGCTTCCGGCGCCCAGCAGAACTGGCTGGCGCGCGAAACGCCGCAGCACTGGGTCGGTATCGAACGCCCCTTCGCCATCGGCCGCTACCCGGTCACGGTCGGGGACTGGCGCGCCTTTGCCGAGGCCAGCGGCTGGCAGCCGGGCGGCGAGGTCGACTGGACCGCACCCGGCTTCGCCCAGGGCGAGCTGCATCCGGTGGTCGGCGTCTCGTGGAACGACGCCCAACAGTATGTGGCATGGCTGAGCGAGCGCACCGGCCAGCGCTACCGCCTGCCGAGCGAAGCCGAATGGGAATACGCTTGCCGCGCCGGCACCAGGACCGCGTTCAGCTTCGGCGACGCCATCGACACCGGCAAGGCCAACTACGACGGCAATTTCACCTGGAACGGCGGCCCGCGCGGCGAGTACCGGCGCGGCACCACGCCCGTGGATCAGTTCGCGCCCAACCCCTGGGGCCTGCACGACATGCACGGCAATGTCTGGGAATGGGTGCAGGACGTCATGCACGAGAATTACGACGGCGCACCGCTCGACGGCAGCGCCTGGGAAGCGGGCGGCGAGCGCGCCCGCCGCATCCTGCGCGGCGGCTCCTGGCTGTACAACCCGCGCTACCTGCGCTCGGCCTTGCGCAACGGCTTCTCGGCGGTGATGTCGAACGATATCGTGGGTTTTCGGATCGTGCGCGAGTTGCCGGAGGAAAGCGACGGCGAGGACGGTTCCTGTGGCTAATATCTCACCGGTAGCGTGTTGAACGACGACGGCAAGCGGCGTATCCTGACGCAGTCAATTGGACTTTTTATCGCATCGGAGATGCCATGAAAATCCCCGAAGAGCTGCGCATTCCCGCCTTCGTGTTCGGGCTGCAAGCGGTCATGATGGCCGGCTGGATCCTGATTTTCTTGCTGATGCTGCCCGAAGGGCACTAAGCGCTCAGGACAGGGCGCCGGTGCCGCTTTCCTGCATGCGCGGCACGGGCGTGGACGGCCCGGTCCGGTCTTCCGGATACGGCCGGGCGGCAAACTGCGCCCCTGGCGGCCAGCCCGACAGTCCTGCGGTGGACAGCGTCGGTGTCAGCGCTGTCGCGTCGCCGCTGACCGGGTCGAGATGCCAGAACCCGCCATCGCGGTGAAACAGCAAGGGCAAACCGGGCGCAGCCAGGCGCGGCGTGGGTTCCAGCC
>Ga0213837_1001787_pt1 | contig 10651 bp, 9 predicted proteins | sample SWPATP12_FD_160572 | JGI IMG/M metagenome (GOLD analysis project Ga0213837, IMG submission 160572) | Coastal seawater microbial communities from Marineland, Florida, United States - SWPA TP1 #2 | ecosystem: Environmental > Aquatic > Marine > Coastal | place: USA: Florida | collected 2016-08-06
ACCGCATCGCGCACCGCCTGCACCGCCTCGGCGTGCCCTTCCTGGCGCGCCTGGGCGCCGACATCGCCCACACCCTGACCGGCATCGACATCCACCCGGCCGCGCAGATCGGCGCCAGCTTCTTCATCGACCACGGCACCGGCGTCGTGATCGGCGAAACGGCCATCATCGGCCGCCACGTGCGCCTGTACCAGGCGGTCACGCTCGGTGCGCGGCGCTTCCCGACGGACGAGAGCGGGGCGCTGGTAAAGGGGGCGCCGCGCCATCCGATCGTCGAGGACGATGTCGTCATCTACGCCGGCGCCACCATTTTAGGACGCATCACGGTGGGCGCCGGGTCGACGATTGGCGGCAATGTGTGGCTGACGCAAAGCGTGGAGCCGGGTAGTAATGTCACGCAGGCGCAGATGCGCAACGTGTAGCTTTCTCAGGACCTTGCGGCAGCAGCGGCCGCATGCGCCGGCCAGTGTTGAATCCGGAGCGTGTCCGTCGTTGCCGATGCACGGCTGCCGGCGGCGTCCAGCTTGAAGACGCTGACCACCTGTGCCAATGCGGCGGACTGCTCGTGCATTTCCTGGGCCGCCGCCGATGCCTGCTCGACCAGCGCGGTATTTTGCTGGGTCATCGCGTCCATGGCGCCGATGGAGTCGTTGACTTGCCCGATCCCGCTGGTTTGCTCGCGGCTCGCGCTGCTGATCTCGGTCATGATACCGGTGACTTTGCGCACCCCTTCCACCACCTTCTGCATCGTCGCGCCCGCTTGCTCGACCAGGTTCGAGCCGAGCTCCACCTTGCCAACCGAATCGTCGATCAGGACCTTGATTTCCTTGGCTGCCGCGCCCGAGCGCTGGGCCAGGTTGCGGACCTCGCTCGCCACCACGGCGAATCCGCGGCCCTGTTCGCCCGCGCGCGCCGCCTCCACCGCCGCGTTGAGCGCCAGGATATTCGTCTGGAAGGCGATGCCGTCGATCACGCCGATGATGTCGACGATCTTGCGCGACGACGCGTTGATCGACGCCATGGTGGTGATGACCTGGTCGACCACGCGGCCGCCTTCGGTCGACACATTCGAGGCCGATTGCGCCAGCGTGTTCGCCTGCTGCGCATTGTCGGCGTTTTGCCGGACGGTCGCGGTCAGCTCTTCCATGGCCGACGCCACTTCTTCCAGCGCGCTCGCCTGCTGTTCGGTGCGCGAAGACAGGTCACGGTTGCCGCAGGCGATTTCGGCCGAGGCGGTGGCGATATTCTCGGTCCCGATCCGAACCTGGCCGACGATCGTGGACAGGTTGTCGCGCATGGTCTTGATCGCATGCATCAAACTGGACGTATCGCCCGGACGGGTAGCCACGTCGACCGCCAGCTCGCCTTGTGCGATGCGGGTGGCGATCGCCGCCGCGTAGGTCGGCTCTCCACCCAACTGGCGCAGCAGGCCGCGCGTGATCGCAACGGCAATCGCGATGCAGGCCAGCAGGGTGCACACCGTGACCGACACGAGCAGGCTCTTCGAGCGATCGAAGACATTCGCCGCCTCACGGTTCGCTTCGGCCGTTTCCTGCTGCACGGAGGTGAGCAGCGTATCGATATCGGCCACGATCTGGCGCCGCAGTGGACTGCATTCCTTGACCAGGAAGACGCCAAACTCGGCCATCGACCGGCTTCGCGGAAGCGGCGCGGACGCTCGAGCTCCCTGGCCATGGCAGTCAATCCGGCGCTCACCTTGTCGAACTCCCGGTTTCCTTCGAAGCGAGGCTTCAGTTTCGCCAGCGCGGCCAGATAGATCGCCTTCTGTTCGTCGAGGATGGCCAACTCCTTCGTCGCATCGGCATTGTCGTCGAAGATATACGCGTTGCGCGCCGCCATCCCGGTCTGGTCCAGGGCTTCGCGCGCAATGTAGAGCGGATCGAGCTTGAGGCGCTGGACATCGTCCTGATGCTGCACGGCGTCTGAAATCGCGCCCATGCGCAACAGCGAGATCGCGGCAACGAGCATCGTCATGCAGACAACGATGCCGAAACCCAGGCTGAGCTTGGTGCCAATTTTGAGCTCGCGAATCATGCGCATCACGTGTCCTTGTGATTTTGTGTGTATTTTGAAGGGAACGATTAATACCTCAGAGCACTTAATTTCGTCAATGAAACTTATTGATAAATCATGAACAAGAGATGCATTGCGGCATATTTGCCACAAATGCAACGGCTTTCGCGGTTTTATCGACGATCGCCTTGTTCGGTCAGACCGCATGCAGCGCTCGAGCGGGCGCTGCCGGGAATAGGTTCGGGTACCCGAGCCGAATGAAAAGCGGGTCAGAACCGGGACGCTGAAGACTCCTTTTCGCTCTCAAAAACACTTCCCGCCGGAATTTATATCTGTATAAAAAAGTCAAGCTTTTTTTGTTTGTAGGCGCGGATACAACGCTAACTCTCCATTTGTCCTACACGGTGACTTCCTGAGGACGTACAAAAACATGCATATGGGCATAAAAACGCGTTTCCTGTAACCAAAACTAGTTGATGACTCAGTGAAAGTTTGTCGGACTGTCCGGAAACCTCGGCTAAAGTGCATACAAATTGATACAAATAGCCCCGCAGCGTGTACAAATTATGTACGGCAACATTTCCTGTTACATATCGAAACAAGTTCTCTGAGGAAAAATTACTGAAGGAAATTTGTTATGTTAGGTAGCGCACAATAGAATCTGCGTTTGACAATCGGAAACTAGTCGCCTATCGTCAGCCATTCGCATCGAGCGAACTGAACTGCAACACCGTTAAACCACACGGGATTCTGGGAGAGAAAACGCATGGAACAATTCGAACTGAAGCACGAGGAAAAAGTGAAAGCAGTGAGCGTCGACGATGATTGTTTCTACATCGACCTGCTCTGCGGGCTGCGCCTGTCCGGCCCGCGCCTGGTTTCCGTTCCCTTGTCCGAAGCCGACAATGCGGCGGCGCTAAGTAACCTTGCCTTGCGCAAGAACTGGGAAGCTGCCCCTGCATTTGAATAAGCCATGACGGGGTGACGGCGCCCAGACGCCAGACACCCCGCGCCGCACGATTGACAAAGCTTATAAAAATGAACACGGACTGATGGGGTTAGAATGTTCCCATGAAGATTCGTGTCGCAACTTACAATATCCATAAAGGTGTCACCTCGCTGCGCAGTACCCCCCGGGTGCTGGCGCTGAAGAAGGCGATCTCCGAATTCCACGCCGATATCGTTTTCCTGCAGGAAGTGCAGGGGCGGCATGACCGCCATCATGCGCGTTACGGCCAGCACAAGCGTGAAACGCGTGTTTGGCCGGAAACGGCGCAGCATGAGTATTTCGCCGGCGAATCGCACAATGCCCATTCCGCCTATGGCATGAACGCGGTCTATGACCACGGCCACCACGGCAATGCCTTGCTCAGCTGTTTCCCTATCGAAAACAGCCATAACCACGACATTTCCGACCACGCCTATGAACAGCGCGGGATCTTGCACTGCGTGCTGGAAACGCCCGCCGGCAAGGTCCATTGTTATGTCGTGCACCTGGGGTTGTTCGAGGGGGGGCGCGGGCGCCAGACCGAGCAATTGATCGAGGCGGTCAACAAGTCCGCGCCGAATGGCGAACCGGTGATCATCGCCGGCGACTTCAACGACTGGCGCAATACCCTCAGCGACCGCCTGCGCAACGCGCTCGGGGTGACCGAAGTCTTCGACGGACTCGGCAAGCGTTCGCCGCTGGGCGACATGGTGCGCGGCTGGGCCGGCCGTGGACCGCGCCTGGCGCCGGCGCGCACCTTCCCTGCTGCGCTGCCCTGGTTCCGCCTCGACCGCATCTACGTGCGCGGCTTCAAGATCGACGTTGCCGAGGTCATGGCCGGACCAATCTGGGCCAAGCTGTCCGACCACGCGCCGATTGTCGCCGAACTGCAGCTGGCCTGACCATGCGCAGCGTTACTTATGTAGCGAACAACGACATCACCTTGCTGGAAACAGGGCAACAGCTGTTCCCGGCCATGATCGCCGCAATCGACGCCGCCCGGCACGACGTCCTGTTCGAGACCTATATCTTCGCCGAAGACGAGGTCGCGCGCGGCATCGAGGCGGCGCTCATCCGCGCCGCCGAGCGCGGCCTGAAAGTGCGCGTGCTGGTCGACTGGTTCGGCACCGGCCACCGCGCCTGCTGCCGCCGCGCCGAAGCCTTTGCCAGGGCTGGCGTCCACTACCGCGTCTTCAATCCCTGGTTCAAGCGCGGGATCGCCCGTACGCACCGCAAGATCACGGTCGTCGACGGCGAGATCGCTTTTGTTGGCGGCATCAATATCAACGACGACATGGTGTGCGACTACGATCCTGAGCGCGCGCTGCCGGCTCCGCGCTGGGATTTTGCCGTCGCCGTGCGCGGGCCGCTGGTGGCGCAGATCCACTTCGAGGCGCAAGCCCAGTGGATGCGCGCCGGCCGCCTCGACATCCTCAGCCGGATCGGCCTGTACCGCGAGACGCGCAAGGCCCCGCCGACCGAGGGCGCGCGCCCGATGCGCGCCGCCTTCGTCGTGCGCGACAACCTGCGCAACCGCAGGACCATCCAGCGCGCCTACCTGCAGGCGATCGGCCAGGCCAAAAAGAGCGTGCTGCTCGCCAATCCCTACTTCGCGCCGGGCCGCAAGTTCCGCGAGGCGCTGGCGCAGGCCGCGCGGCGCGGCGTGTCGGTTACCTTGCTGATTGGTACCGGCGAATTTCGCATGCAGGATGCGGTGGCGCGCTCGTTTTATCCGAAGCTGCTGGCCGACGGCATCCAGGTCGTCGAATACCGCAAGACCCAGCTGCACGCGAAGATTGCCGTGGTCGACGACGACTGGGCGACGGTGGGCTCGAGCAATTGCGACGGCCTGTCGCTGTTCCTGAACCAGGAAGCAAATATCGTCGTCAAAAACGCCGCCTTTGCGCGCGCCGTGCGGGCCCACATCGAGCGTGGCGTTGCCGACGGAGAAATCGTGCGCATGGAGGAGTTCGAGGGGATGGGATGGATGCGCCGCATGCGCTATGAAATGGCCTATCTTCTGTATAAACTGACCATGAGAATATTTGCAATTGGTTATGCGTAAGGACGAGTAAGACATGGACAACGTACGCATCGACAAGTGGCTGTTCGCCGCGCGCTTTTTCAAAACCCGGTCGCTGGCGGCCGACGCGGTCGATCGCGGCCGCGTGCGCATCGACGGCGAACCGGTGAAACCGGCGCGTGCCGTCAAGCTGGACGACAAGATTGCTATCGATAACGGCTCGGACCGCTGGGAAGTGGTCGTGCTGGGCATTTCCGACAAGCGCGGCGCGGCGCCGATTGCGCGTGCCATGTACAGCGAGACGCAAGAGAGCATCGCCAAGCGCGAGAACGATTCGGAGGCAAGGCGCTTGTTCCCGGAGCCGAGCCTGGAGATCAAAGGGCGCCCGACCAAGCGCGACCGGCGCGCAATTTCGAAGGCAGCCGGGTAGGGGGCTACGTCGCGCTTTCGTAGGGTGGGCGCACTGTGCCCACGCGGAACGCGATGTCATCGGCGGCCCCTCCCACACAATAGAATCCCACCTCTAAGTTCCCGTTTGACATTCGACCGCCGATAGATAATAGTACGCTCGTTCGGATTTTCGATTCACGCAGGGGAAACGTATCAACACTTCAGCAAAATTCATGCGCAAGGGCGAGCAGACACGGGCAGCGATTCTCGATGTCGCGCTCGAGCTGGCCAGCCGTAACGGTCTCGAAGGCCTGACCATCGGCTTGCTCGCGGATCGCATGAACATGAGCAAGTCGGGCGTGTTCGCGCACTTCGGCTCGCGCGAAGACTTGCAGCTGGAAGTGCTCAAGCTCTACCACCACCGTTTCGAGCAGGAAGTGTTCTTTCCCAGCGTGAAAGAACAACGAGGCTTGCCGCGCCTGGAATCGATGTTCGCGCGCTGGGTCAAGCGGGTATCGGTCGAAATCGCCTCCGGCTGCATCTATATCAGCGGCGCGGTGGAGTACGATGACCGGCCGGGCCCGATCCGCGAATCGCTGGTGTCAATGGTGCGTGCCTGGCAGGGTGCGCTGCTGCGCGCCGTGCAGCAAAGCGTCGACTGCGGCGCACTGCAAGCGGGCACCGACCCGCAGCAACTGGTCTACGAAATGTACGGCTTGATTCTGGCCCTGCACCACGACGCACGCTTCCTGCGCGTCCCCGGCGCGCTCGAGCGCGCCAACCGCGGCTTCGTGCGGCTGATCGAGAATTACCGCAATCCCGTTCACAGCAATTAAAAAAGCCGGCATCACGCCTGCTCTTCAGTTTCAAAAATAAATCTTACCTTCGTCAGGAGAAAACCATGGGTCAGTACGTCGCGCCAATCCGGGATATGCAGTTTGTGCTGCACGAATTCCTCAACGTCACCGAAGAGTTCAAGAACCTGCCTGCCTACCAGGAAATCGACGCCGACATCATCAACCAGGTGCTGGAAGAAGGCGCGAAGTTCACCCAGGAAGTGCTGTTCCCGCTGAACCACTCGGGCGACCGCGAAGGCTGCCATTACGATGCCGCCACCAAGACCGTGACCACCCCGAAGGGTTTCAAGGAAGCGTATAAACAGTATGTCGAAGGCGGCTGGGCTGCGCTCGGCTGCGATCCGGAATACGGCGGCCAGGGCCTGCCTGTTTCGCTGAACAACTCGTTCTACGAAATGCTGAACTCGGCCAACCAGGCCTGGACCATGTACCCGGGCCTGTCGCACGGCGCCTACGAGTGCCTGAAGGAACACGGCAGCGACGAGCAGAAGGCACAATACCTGCCGAAGCTGGTCTCGGGCGAGTGGACCGGCACCATGTGCCTGACCGAAGCGCATTGCGGCACCGACCTGGGCCTGCTGCGTTCGAAGGCCGAGCCGCAGGGCGACGGCACCTACAAGATTACCGGCTCGAAGATCTTCATCTCGGCCGGCGAGCACGACGTCTCGGAAAACATCATCCACCTGGTGCTGGCGCGCCTGCCGGACGCACCGGAAGGCTCGAAAGGCATCTCGCTGTTCCTGGTGCCGAAGTTCCTGCCGAACGCGGACGGTTCGATCGGCGAGCGCAACCCGATCTTCTGCGGCGCCATCGAAGAAAAGATGGGCATTCACGGTAACGCCACCTGCCAGATGAATCTGGACGGCGCCGTCGGCACCCTGATCGGCCAGCCGCACAAAGGCCTGAACGCGATGTTCGTGTTCATGAACGCCGCCCGCCTGGGCGTCGGCATGCAGTCGCTCGGCCTGACCGAAGTGGCGTACCAGAACGCGCTGGTCTATGCAAAAGACCGCATCCAGATGCGCAGCCTGTCGGGCCCGAAGGCGCCGGACAAGCCGGCCGACCCGATCATCGTGCACCCGGACGTGCGCCGGATGCTGTTGACTGCGAAGGCCTACGCCGAAGGCGCGCGCGCCGTCTGCTCGTATGTCGCGCTGCAGATCGACCGCGAACTGAACCACCCTGACGAAGACGTGCGCAAGGAAGCCAACGGCGAAATCACGCTGCTGACCCCGATCGTCAAAGCCTTCATCACCGACAACGGCTGGATCGCGACCTCGGAAGCGATGCAGGTCTACGGCGGCCACGGCTACATCAGCGAGTGGGGCATGGAGCAGTACGTGCGCGACGCGCGCATCAACATGATCTACGAAGGCACCAACACGATCCAGTCGCTCGATCTGCTGGGCCGCAAGATCCTGATGGACAACGGCGCCAAGCTGCGCGCCTTCGGCGAGAAGATCAAAGCCTTCGTCGAAGAAAACGGCCTCGATGAATCGATGTCCGAATTCGTCACCCCGCTGGGCGAACTCGGCGAAAAGGTCGGCAAGCTGACCATGGAAATCGGCATGAAGGCCTTCACCAACCAGGACGAAGTCGGCGCCGCCGCCGTGCCTTACCTGCGCGTGGTCGGCCACCTGGTGTTCTCCTACTTCTTCGCGCAGATGGCGAAGATCGCGCTGGCCAAGAAGGATTCGGACGACAAGTTCTACGAGTCGAAGCTGGCCACCGCGCGCTTCTACTTCGCTCGCCTGTACCCGGAAACCGCGATGCTGATCCGCCAGGCTCGCTCGGGTTCCGCCAACCTGATGGCGCTCGACGCCGACCTGTTCTAAGAACGCAAGGATAAAACCATGACCAATTTCACCGTCAAGAAAGTCGCCGTGCTGGGCGCGGGCGTGATGGGTGCGCAGATCGCTGCGCACTGCGTCAACGCCAAGGTGCCTGTCGTGCTGTTCGACCTGCCGGCCAAGGAAGGCCCAAAGAACGGTATCGTTCTGCGCGCCATCGAGAACCTGAAAAAGCTGTCGCCGGCCCCGCTGGGCAACAAGGATGACGCCTCGCTGATCGAAGTCGCCAACTACGAAGACAACCTCGACGTGCTGCTTGGCTGCGACCTGATCATCGAAGCCATCGCCGAGCGCATGGACTGGAAGCACGACCTGTACGCCAAGGTTGCGCCGCACATCGCGCCGAACGCGATCTTCGCCTCGAACACCTCGGGCCTGTCGATCAACAAGCTGGCCGAAGGTTTCGATGACAACCTGAAGGCGCGCTTCTGCGGCGTCCACTTCTTCAACCCGCCGCGCTACATGCACCTGGTTGAACTGATCCCGACCACGTCGACCAGTCCGGAGATCCTCGACCAGCTCGAGACCTTCCTGACCTCGGTGCTGGGCAAGGGCGTCGTGCGCGCGAAAGACACGCCGAACTTCATCGCCAACCGTGTCGGCATCTTCGGCATGCTGGCCACCATCCACGAAGCCGAGAAATTCGGCCTGTCGGTGGACGTGGTCGACGACCTGACCGGCGCCAAGCTGGGCCGCGCCAAGTCGGGCACCTTCCGTACCGCCGACGTCGTCGGCCTGGACACGATGGGCCACGTCATCAAGACCATGCAGGACACCCTGCAGGATGACCCGTTCTTCGCGCTCTACAAGACGCCGGACGTGCTGGCCAAGCTGATCGAGAAGGGCGCCCTGGGCCAGAAGACCGGCGGTGGCTTCTACAAAAAGGTCGGCAAGGACATCCAGCGTCTCGACTTCGCCACCGGAGAGTATGTCGCCGGCGGCGCCAAGGCGGCCGACATCGTCGCCCGCATCCTGAAGGAAAAGGATCCGGTCAAGAAGTTCAAGGCCCTGCGCGAATCGACCAATCCACAGGCGCAGTTCCTGTGGGCGATCTACCGCGACGCCTTCCACTACATCGCGGTCCACCTGGATACGATTGCCGACAACGCGCGCGACATCGACTTCGCCATGCGCTGGGGCTTTGGCTGGAGCGTCGGTCCCTTCGAGACCTGGCAAGCCGCGGGCTGGAAGCAGATCGCCGAATGGGTCAAGGAAGACATCGACGCCGGCAAGGCATTGACCAACACCCCGCTGCCAGCCTGGGTCTTCGAAGGCCAGGTCGCAGAGAAGGGCGTGCACACGCCTGAAGGTTCGTACTCGGCTTCGTCGAACAGCTATGTGCCGCGCTCGACCCTGGCCGTGTACGAGCGCCAGGCCTTCCGCGCACCGGTGCTGGGCGCAGGCGGCAGCGACGCCAAGACCTTCGGCACCACCGTGTTCGAGGACGAGTCGGTGCGCCTGTGGCACTCGGGCGATGACGTTCTCGTCATCTCGCTCAAGACCAAGATGCACGTCATCGGCGACGGCGTCATCAAGGGCCTGAAACGCGGCCTCGAAGAAGCCGGCAAGAATTTCAAAGGCCTGGTGATCTGGAATACGGATGCGACCGAAGGCGGCGCCTTCTCGGCCGGCGCCGACCTGCAATCGGCCCTGCCTGCCTTCATGGCCGGCGGCGCGAAAGCGATGGACCCGATCGTCAAGGAACTGCAAGACACCTTCATGCAGATGAAGTATTCGAACGTGCCGGTGGTTGCGGCTGTCGCCGGCCTGGCGCTGGGCGGCGGCTGCGAGCTGGCGCTGCACGCATCGAAGCGCGTGGCGGCGATCGAGTCCTACATTGGTCTCGTTGAAGTCGGCGTTGGCCTGGTGCCGGCCGGCGGCGGCCTGAAGGAAGCGGCGGTACGTGCCTTCACGGAAGCCAAGGGCAACGACATCCTGCAATTCCTGAAGACCGGTTTCACCAACGCGGCCACCGCGCAGGTGTCGAAGTCGGCACTCGAAGCGAAGGCCATGGGCTACCTGAAGGAAGACGACGTCATCGTCTTCAACGCCTACGAGCTGCTGCACGTGGCGAAGGTGCAGGCGCGCGCGATGTTCGACGCTGGCTACCGCGCACCGTTGCAGCGCCCGGTCACCGTCACCGGCCGTTACGGCTGGGCGACGATCCGCGGCCAGCTGGTCAACATGCGTGACGGCGGCTTCATCTCGGCCCACGACTACAAACTGGGCGACATGATCGCCGAGATCGTGACCGGTGGCGACGTCGACCAGGGCAGCGTCGTGTCCGAGCAGTGGCTGCTCGACATGGAGCGTAAAGCCTTCATCGAACTGCTGAACAACCCGAAGACGCAAGAGCGGATCATGGGCATGATGCAGACCGGCAAGCCAGTGCGGAACTAATCAAGGACGAATGACATGAGCAAACAACTTCAAGACGCATACATCGTCGCAGCGACCCGCACCCCGATCGGCAAGGCGCCGCGCGGCATGTTCAAGACGACCCGCCCGG
>Ga0213837_1001788_pt1 | contig 10648 bp, 10 predicted proteins | sample SWPATP12_FD_160572 | JGI IMG/M metagenome (GOLD analysis project Ga0213837, IMG submission 160572) | Coastal seawater microbial communities from Marineland, Florida, United States - SWPA TP1 #2 | ecosystem: Environmental > Aquatic > Marine > Coastal | place: USA: Florida | collected 2016-08-06
GCGCGGGCGAAGTGGATCCGGCCCGGATGGTCGATCCCGGCCTGGTCTACGACGCCGACATCGAGGACTACATGAAGTTCATTCAGGGGACCGGCGTCAACCTGAACCTTCCGACCAGCACCAAGCCGCGGGACATGAACGTTCCGTCCTTCGCGCTGGGCAACCTCGCGGGCAAGATCGAGGTCACCCGCACGGTGACCGCACTCACCCCCGGTGTCTACAAGGTCACGGCCAACGTCCCCGGCATCAAGGTCAGCGTGGCTCCGGCCGCCCTGAAATTCAAGGCCGCCGGCGAGACGCGCACCTTCAAGGTCACCTTCGAAAACCAGGGAGCGGCGCTCGGCAAGTTCGCCATGGGCTCGCTGACCTGGGAGGGTGCGGGCAAGACCGTCTCCTCGCCGATCTCGGTCCGCCCGCAGTCGGTCGTGGCACCGAAGGACGTAACCTTCACCACGCAGTCCGCCACCGGTTCCGGTGACATGAATGTGGTGTCCGGTACGAACAGCCCGACCAACATGACCCTGGACGGCCTGTCCAAGGCGGATTCCTCCGCCGTCGAGCTGGTCCCGGGTCCGTTCACGGGCCGCGCCGATGCCTCGACGTTCGTCAAGACCGTCCAGGTTCCGGCCGGGGTGCCGCTGGCGAAGTTCTCGGTTCTCTCTTCTGACCCGAACTCCGACTTCGACATGTGGGTTGTCACTCCCCGCGGCGTCGAGCAGGTTGCAACGTCCTCGTCCAGCGAGACCCTGTCGATCTCCAACCCGGCCGGCGGCAAGTACACGATTTACGCGAACCTGTACTCCAGCCCGGACGGCAAGGCCCGCAAGGCCTCCGTGGATGCGGCAGTGCTTGGCGCCAACGTGGGCAACGCGACCCTGTCGCCGAACCCGCTGAAGCTGACCAACGGCAAGGCCGGCAAGCTCACGCTCAACTGGACCGGACTCGCCGTAGGTTCATACATCGGCCGTGTGACCTTCGCAGGCGCCAGCGAGCCCACGTTCGTCACCGTCGTGGTGACGCCGGCCGGCACCACCTCGGTTGCTCCCGCTGCGGGGGCTCCGGCCAACGTGGTGAACCAGGCTCCGGCGCAGGGCCGGAACAACGCCGTCTAGGCGGTTGAACACCTAACAGCAGCGATGGCCGGCGGTTTTCCCGCCGGCCATCGCTGTTTTGTGTTCTTAGGTGGCGCCGGTTGATCCCGCCGTGCCGCCGAGCAGTGGTGCCATGGCACGCCAGCGGGCGATTTCGCAGCCGTCGGTGCGCCGGAACTCGCTGTGGACCTCGCGGCCCAGGTAGCGCCCGGTGACCACGGCCACCTGCGGGCCGCCGTACTGCTGGGTGCACAGCCGGGGCGGACCGGGCTGGGGGAAGAAGATGTCTTCGCCGTGCTGGCGGAGGGCCTGAAGGGCCGCGGCGGAATCCGGCAGGGTGGACGCGCCGGAGGGGCCGCCGTCGTCGGCGACCAGGCGGAAGATGACCTCAGGTGCGCCGGGCGCCTCCGTCAGCCTGATGGTGAGGTCGACGTCGTGCGGGCTGTGCGTTCCGGGGGTGGCTGTCATGGTCGTCCTTCCTGGGCTGCGGGAAGCGGGGCCGTCGACGCGGCCGCGGCATCAAGCAGCGGCGTGAGTTCGTGCAGCAGGCGTTGGCGCAGTTCCTGGGCGGTGTCCGCGAAGGCCCGTTGATGCTCCACATATTCGGCCTTGCCGTCCGGCGTCTCGATCCGGATCGGCGGATAGCCCCATTCGCTCAGCTCGTAGGGGGACGCCTGCATGTCCATCGCCCGGATCCGCCAGGAGAGCTCGAAGCAGTCCATAACCACCTCGCTGGGCAGCGCGGGTGCGAGTTTGTAGGCCCACTTGTAGAGGTCCATGTTGGCGTGCAGGCAGCCGGGCTGTTCCATGGTCCGCTGGTTCTCGCGGCTCGGCTCCAGGGTGTTCAGCGGCACGGCGTCCGGGGTGTAGAAGCGGAATGCGTCAAAATGCGAGCACCTGATCCGGTTGTCCTCGACCACCTTGTCCGTCTGCTCGGAACCCAGCCGCAGCTTCAGGTACTCGTGCCGCAGCTCGAACTTGTCCTGCCGGTAGACCATCGCCCACTCATGCAGCCCGAAGCAACCGAACTGCGCGGGCCGGGCCGCTGTTCCCGCCAGGATGATGCCGGCAAACTGCACGGCGTCGCGCCGTTCGCGGAGGAACCGTTCGACGTCGACGGTGACCGCGGGCGTGCCCGGCGCCAGCCCCGCGGCGTCGAGCTCACTGGCATCGGGGGCGCGGTAGTACTTCCAGCCCAAGCGCTCCGCAGCAGCGGCTCCGGAGAGCACGACGCCGGCGCCCGGGTGCCAGCGCATCAGCTGGCCGGGTTTCTGGGTGTAGTAGGTGAAGAGGAAATCCTCCACCGGGTGCTTTTGGCCGGCCGACCTCCGGGCGAGGTAGGGATCAGCGTAGGTGCGGACGCGCTGCTGGTGGGCGGCTTCGCGCGCAAGCCAGTCGCCCTGCGGAAGGTGCTGCAGTTTAGACAGCCCCTCCGGTTGAGCCCAGGATGTCCTTGGCTGCCTTCCACTGCGCGATCTCGCAGCCGTCCCGCAGGCTGTACCTGGACTCGACCGCTTTGCCGTCCACGGATCCGGTGACAGTGGCTTGGTCGGGACCGCCGTACTGCTGGGTGCACGCCTGGTTAGTGGCGCGGGGAGCTGGGCTGAGCAGCGCCGCGTTCTTCTTCAGGGCGGCGCACGCCGCAGCGGCCGTGGGATGCTTGCTCTCCGCCGCCGGCACGCCGTTCTGGCAGACCAAGGTGTAGTTGACGGCCTTGGCGCTTTCGGAGGGCTTGATCATGATGGCCAGCTCGGCGTTGCCCTGGCCTGGTCCGGCGGTAGGTGCCTCGGCCGACGGGGAGGGGGCCGGGGAGGTGGTCTCGGTGTCGGCGGAGGGGGTGCCGCCCGGCGACGAGGCGGACGCGGAGGCGGAGCCAGAACCGGTGGACGAGGGGCTCGGGGACGGTCCGCCGCCCGGTGAGCACGCGGCCAGTCCGACGGCCGTCATCAAGATGAGCGCTGTGGAAATCAGGTTCTTGCGCATGGGCTCTTCTCCTCGGTCTCAGCCCCATTCTAGCGCCGCGGCGGATCCAGGGTCCGGGCCGGAAGTACCCTAGCTGCTCCTGCCGTCCGCGGATCGGGTGGCGGCGATGAGCCGCATCATGGCGCCGTGCAGTTCGCCGACCTGCTCCCGGTTCAGGCCCAGCAGGGCCATCATGGTGCCGGGGACCGCCGTCGCCTGCTGCCGCAGCGCCGCTCCGGCGGGGGTGAGCCGGACGGCGAGGCTGCGCTCGTTGCCCTCGGCCCGTTGCCTGGTGATGTAGCCCGCGGCTTCGAGCCTGCGCAGCAGCGGCGAGATCGTGGCCGGCTCCTGGGCAAGGGCGTCGCTGATGTCCCGGACGGAGCGGGGGCTGGATTCCCACAGGCACAGCATCACGAGGTACTGCGGGTGGGTGAGCCCCAGCTTGTCGAGCACCGGCTTATAGGCGCCGACGACGCTGCGGGATGCGACGGTCAGCGCGAAGCAGAGCTGGTGCTCCAGTAGGAGATCCTCATCCACGGGGGCGCTTCCGGGCGTCTCGGTGACATCCGTCATGAGGACTCCTTCTAATGGTTAGTGCACTAATGATCAGCGTACACTGATGGAACCACTCGTACGAAGGAGTCTTGGAAGCGATGGCGAAGGACAACACCGCCCAGCGGTTCATGCGGGCCACCGGCAAGCTGCGGGCAATCTTTGGACCGGCCAGCCGTTCCTCGCTCGGCCATGAGATGAGCGAACAGAACCGCCAGCTCCTGGCCCAGCGGCAGGCCGAGACCCAGCAGTGGGAGACCCTCCACCGGCCGGACGGCAGCACCTACGTGGTGCCCCGCAACCCCGAGGACAAGTCGCTGCGCTAGGCCGGCCCGGCGCCGCTGTTAGGCGGGGCGGTGCGCCGTCGCCGGCCATGCCTTTTGCCGCCGTCGGGCGTAAAATGGGCACACTGGCGCCGCCCGCGCCACCGCTGTTCTGGATGGCCCATTAGCAGGAAGTGGCCCGTCAGCAGGAGAGGGGGTGGGAAATATGGCACGTGCACTGAAGAAAGCTGTACAGAGCCGGCACCTGCACCCGTCCTCCTGGGTGCGGTTCCTGTTTGGCCCGGCCTCGCGCGGGGATTACTCCGCGCCGGTCGTGCACCGGCACGATGACTTCGAGCAGGCGTCGGAGACCGATCTCGCGGGTTTCGAAGTGGAGACGGATTCGCAGGGACACCATTACGCCGTCCGCAAGGAAGACCTCCCGAAGGAACAGGTCTGACCCGGTCTGATTCCCTGTGCAGGCAGGAAACGGAAAAGGGAGCGGCCATGGCCGCTCCCTTTCTTGTCGCCCGGGTCGGGCTGGTCGGCCCTGAGGCGTTCCGTGGCCCTTGGACGTCCTAGCGGCCGGTGCCGCCGTAGACCGTTGCCTCATCCTCGCTGTCCAGGTCGAAGGCCTTATGGATGGCGCGGACGGCGTCGTCCAGCAGGTCGGCATGGGTTACCACGGAGATGCGGATTTCCGAGGTGGAGATCATGTTGATGTTGATTCCGGCCTCGGAGAGTGCGGCGAAGAAGCGCGCCGAGACGCCCGGGTGCGAACGCATTCCGGCGCCGATCAGGGACAGTTTGCCGATCTTCTCGTTGTATTCGATGCTTTCGAAGCCGATTTCGGCCTGGGCGGCGCGGAGGGCGGCCAGCGCATCGGCGCCCTCGACGATCGGCAGGGTGAAGGAGATGTCCGTCCGGCCGGTGCCGTGGGTGGAAACGTTCTGGACGATCATGTCGATGTTGGAGTGCGCGTCGGCGATGACCTGGAAGATGGCCGCAGCCTTGCCGGGGATGTCCGGAACGCCGACCACCGTGACCTTGGCTTCGGAACGGTCGTGTGCAACGCCGGAGATGATTGGCTGCTCCAAGGCAACTCCCTCTTGAATCGTGATCTTGTCATCGGCGCTGGGAAGGACCCAGGTGCCTTCGTGCTGGCTGAATGAGGAACGGACGTGCAGCGGGACCCCGAAGCGGCGCGCGTATTCAACGCAGCGAAGGTGCAGGATCTTGGCGCCGGAGGCCGCGAGCTCCAGCATTTCCTCGCTGGAGATACGGTCAATCTTCCGGGCAGACGGGACAACGCGCGGGTCCGCGGTGTAAATGCCGTCAACATCGGTGAAGATCTCGCAGACGTCCGCGTCCAAGGCTGCGGCCAGCGCCACGGCCGTCGTGTCCGACCCGCCGCGGCCGAGCGTGGTGATCTCGTTCGTGGTGCGGCTCATGCCCTGGAAGCCGGCGACAATCGCAATGTGCCCCTTGTCCAGGGCCGTGCGGATCCGGTGCGGGTCGACGTCGATGATCCGGGCTTTGCCGTGGATGCCGTCGGTGATCATGCCGGCCTGCGAGCCCGTGAAGGACTGGGCGGAGGCGCCGTACTTGTTGATCGCCATGGCAAGCAGGGCCATCGAAATGCGCTCACCGGCGGAAAGGAGCATGTCCATTTCCCGGGCCGGGGCGGAGTCGGTGACCTGGGCTGCCAGGTCCAGGAGTTCGTCGGTGGTGTCGCCCATCGCGGAGACCACGACGACGACCTCGTCGCCGGCGTTGTGGGCGTCCACGACGCGCCGCGCGACCCGCTTGATCCCTTCCGCGTCCGCGACGGAGGAACCGCCGAACTTCTTCACGACGAGGTGCTTGGTGGCGGCAGGAATCGCGGGCAGCTCCTGTGGCTGCGGTCCGGGGTGGACTTCGGTCGTGGGCAAACTCATGCTCGCACCCTCACTGGATCATCGGGGTTCTGGGCGAAGCTACTGAACGGCGCGGCCAAACGGCGCGACTGCTGCTTCTTTGCCAAGTTTATCGCCGCCGGAGGCCCGGAGTTGAATTGTGACCGAATGGCAGACGGGCCCGGGCGCTTCCGGGGCGGGTCTTCGTGGACATGCCCACTTCTATATACGGGGGATGGGCAGGTTCACTCGCGGCCTTGGACATGCCCACTCCCGTGCGCGAAGGATGGGCATATGGGCACGATGTCCATTCGCGGCCGGGGCCGTTGGGCATGTCCATCGCCCGCACTCAGTCGGGCCGGTCCAGCCGGTAGCGCCAGGACGGAAGTTTCTTGCCGGCAGTGTCCTCGGCTGCGGTGAAGTAGCGGTCCGGCCGGAAGCCGAGGCTTTCCAGCAGCCTGCGCGAGGGGAGATTGGGTTCGTAGACGCCGGCGAAGACAGTCCGCGATCCACGTCCGGTGAACAGCCATTCCACGAGGGCGCCAGCGGCTTCCCTGCCGAGGCCGAGCCCGTGATGGTCCGGGTGCAGGATGTAGCCCAGGCTGGCCGCGTGGGCGGGAATCCTGCCGGGGGCCGGGGGTGCTGCCGAGTTCCAGGTCCGGCCGTCGCCTATGACCTCCCCGCTGGCCCGGAGCTCTATGGCCCAGCCGAAATTGAACCATTCGGCGGTCGAGGCGGCCGCGGCGGCCAGGGCTGTCCGCAGCCGGGCGCTGTTCTCCTCCGCGCCGAGGGCTTCGTGGGAGAGGTACCGCACGGCGTCCGGATCGCCGCGGAACCGCAGGACGGCGCCGTCGTCGTCGGCGGTCAAAGGGCGCAAGATCAGCCGTTCGGTGCTGATCGGAGCGGGAGGGCCGCCGGCGGGTGCCACGGGGCCGGTTAGCTCAGCGCGTTCCGGCGGCCTTCGAAGGCCCGGCCCAGCGTGACTTCGTCGGCATATTCGAGGTCGCCACCGACCGGGAGGCCGGACGCGAGCCGCGTCACGGCGATGCCGATCGACTTGAGCATCCGGGCGAGGTAGGTGGCCGTCGCTTCGCCCTCAAGGTTGGGGTCCGTCGCGATGATGATTTCCTGGATGGCGCCGTCATTGAGGCGCGTGAGCAGTTCACGGATCCGGAGCTGTTCCGGGCCGATTCCGGCAATCGGATTGATGGCACCGCCCAGCACGTGGTAGCGGCCGCGGAAGGACCGGGTGCGCTCCACGGCCAGCACGTCCTTGGACTCCTCCACGACACAAATTACGGCAGGGTCGCGGCGCGGGTCCCGGCAGATGTTGCACAGTTCCTGCTCGGTGACGTTGCCGCACACGGTGCAGAACTTCACCCGTTCCTTGACCGTGGTGATGGCGTCGACCAGGCGTTTCATGTCCTGCGGGTCGGCTTCGAGGATGTGGAAGGCAAGCCGCTGGGCAGACTTGGGTCCGACGCCGGGAAGGCGGCCGAGCTCGTCGATCAGCTCCTGAACTGCACCTTCGTACACAATGTCCTCGTTCGTTTGGGGGAGTGGCGGCCCAGACGGCCGCCGGGAGGGCTAGAAGCGCGGCGCCAGCGGGCTTCCGTCCAGGGAGCGCTCTTCGAGCAGCTTCCCGCCCAGAATACGCTCCACGGCGGCACGTCCGAAGACGCCCGACTCCTCGATCGTTTCGTCGTCGGCGCTGGGAATGTCCTGGACGTAGGTGGTGGCGGCAACGGCGGCGCGCGCGGGTGCCTTGGCGCGCCCGGCTTCCGCCTCGGGGCTGTTGGACAGGCGCTGGTAGAGACTCTGCCGCCCCGTGGCGGGAGGGGCGCCGACCGGAGCCGGGGCCGCGACCGGGGATGCCGCGGCCGTGATGACCGCAGGCCCGGAGGAGGCTGCCGGGGCGAGTTGGGGCTCGGGGGTGCGGGCGGCAGCGGAACCGGCGAAGCCAGACCCGGAGCCGCCCGAAAACGCGCCCACCGGCTCAGGAATCTGGGCAGCCGCAGGCTCGTAGTGGGGAGGCTCCGGCTCCGAGGCGGGCTGCGCCGACCCTGCTGTGGCCTCCGGCGAGGAGTGCCGCCCCACATTCAGTTCCGTGCCGACGGTCCAGACCCCGGGGGAGTGCTCGACGGCGCGCGCCCACGGGTCCTCGGAGGTGTCCTTGGCGGCTGGGGCGGTGGAGGCCGCCGCCGGGGCTGCGGGGAGCGCGTCGTTGCCGGACCGGGGTCGGGCAGGGGCGCGCACCGGTGCGGGTGAGGGCTGGGATGCGGGCCGAATCGCTGCCGAGGCTGAAGGGTCCCAGTCCATCGGCGGCTCTTCATCCAGCGGCGGGGCATCCTCGTCCCGCGGGGGACCCCAGTCCTCATCCGGGTACGAGTAGGAGCCTGCCGCCTCGGGCATGCGATCGTCAGCCGGCTTGGAGGCCGGGCGTGTGCTCGCGTCGTACATTGCAGCGGCCGGGGCGGTTAGGGCCATTGCAGCGGCCGGGGCCGGTGCTGGCGAGGCAGGCACCGGTGCTGGGGCAGGCGCCTGCTCCGGAGCGGGCTCAACTACTGCGGGGGCAGGTCGGGCATCGCCTCCGTCGCCTGCCGAGCTTCCGGCTGCGGACGGGGATTCCTGGGCGGGCCGGGCCGCGGCAGGGGCGGGGGCCAGGCCCCAAGCAACGTCGGCCGAGGTGGCCGCCTGCGCCGATGTGGCCGGGGCCTCCCGGCTAGCGGGCGCTTTTGGGTTTGGCTCAGAGCTCGCTGCGCTGTTGGCGCCGGCGACGGCGGTGATCTGGCAATCGATGCCGATCGTCTTGTGAATCGCCTGGCGCAGGTTCTCCGCGTGATCCGCCCGGCCGAAGGCACCGGCGAGCCCGGACGTGGTGAAGGACAGCGTCAGGACCTGGTCTTCGAAGTGGCCGACCTGCGCGTTGGGTTCGACGAGCGCCCAGGTGCTGCGCTTGATCTTGGTCAGGGTCTGCAGAATCTCGGGCCAGGCGCGGCGCAAGACCTCGACGTCGGGCCCGGACCCGGAAGCCGGCGCGGAGGCTGGGGCCGCAGCAGGTGACGGCGCGGGGGCCGCCGAGGGCATGCTCGCCGCGGGGCGCTCCGCCGGTTCTGGCCGGGCCGCCGGGGACTGAGTGGCCGGTTGGGTCGGGGCGTCCGGCTGGGAGGGGGTGCTCCGGGACGGTTCTGCCACCGGGGCGGCTGGCGGTGCTTGCTCCGGACGGCTGGCCCGGGCGGGCTCGACATCCGGCCGGACTGCCGGGGCGGGGCGGGAGGCGCCGTTGGCGGACGAGGCTTCCTCCACCGGCCAGTCGCTGGTGCTGACCCGCGGCGCGGTAAGGGTTGGACGCTCCGGCTGTGCATCCTGCGGGGACGCGGCGGGGCTCATCGAGGGGGCGCCGGCGGGCGGGGTCCGGTCCGGTGTTTCGGCAGCGCGGGTGGCGGCCGGGGCAGGGGGAGCTGCCTGAGCGGCAGCTGCTGGAGCGGCAGCCGGTGCCGGGGCAGCCGGTGCGGTGGCGGGGGCAGTGGCCGCCGGAGCCGGAGCAGTAGCCGGTGCGTGGGCGGGCGCCCCGACGTCGTTCCCGCCGTAATTCAGGCGCCGCTCCACCCGGTCGATCCGGGCGGCGATGCCGCGCTCGGTCTGCTCGGAGCTCGGCAGCAGGATGCGGGCGCACAGCAGTTCGAGGTGCAGTCTGGGGGACGTGGCGCCGGTCATCTCGGTGAGCGCCGTGTTGGTGACGTCTGCCGCCCGGGACAGTTCGGCCGCGCCCAGGTTGTGTGCCTGGTTCTGCATTCGCGCGATCTGGTCCCCGGGCATGCCGCGAAGAATCGACTGGGCGCTTTCCGGCATGGCCTGGACGATGATCAGGTCGCGGAAGCGCTCGAGCAGGTCCTCCACGAAGCGGCGGGGGTCGTGGCCGGTCTGGATGACGCGGTCCACGGCACGGAACACGGTGGCGGCATCGGAGGCGGCAACGGCCTCGACGACGTCGTCCAACAAGGAAGCGTGCGTGTAGCCGAGCAGGGCCACGGCCAGTTCGTAGTCCAGGCCGTTCGGGCCGGCACCGGCCATGAGCTGGTCCAACACGGAAAGCGAGTCGCGGACGGAGCCGCCGCCGGCGCGGATGACGAGCGAGAGCACGCCCGGAGCAACCAGAACGTTCTCCTGCTGGCACAGCAACTCGAGGTACGCCATCAGGGGCTCGGGCGGAACCAGCCGGAACGGATAGTGGTGGGTGCGGGACCGGATGGTGCCGATGACCTTGTCCGGCTCCGTGGTGGCGAAGATGAACTTGATGTGTTCCGGCGGCTCTTCGACGATCTTGAGCAGCGCGTTGAAGCCGGCCGAGGTGACCATGTGGGCTTCGTCAATGATGAAGATCTTGTAGCGGTCACGGACCGGTGCGTAGGTGGCCCGTTCGCGCAGGTCGCGGGCGTCATCCACGCCGCCGTGGCTCGCGGCGTCAATCTCGATCACGTCGAGCGAACCGGCGCCGCCGCGGGCCAGTTCGACGCAGCTGGGGCACACGCCGCACGGGGTGTCAGTGGGGCCTTCGGCGCAGTTCAGGCACCGCGCCAGGATGCGGGCGGAGGTGGTTTTGCCGCAGCCGCGGGGGCCGGAAAAGAGGTATGCGTGGTTGACGCGGTTCTTTCGCAGGGCCGTCATCAGCGGCTCGGTGACGTGTTCCTGCCCGATAACGTCCGCGAACGAATCGGGACGGTACCTGCGGTAAAGAGCGGTAGTAACAGTCACAGATAAACCCTACCAATCGGCACAGACATAAAAGACCCCCCATGCACCCGCCAGAGCCCATTTACCCTTGCTACCTTCCGGTCCTGGGGGAGTTCAACAGGATGACGCCACATGAGGGGCCGTCGATTAG
>Ga0213837_1001789_pt1 | contig 10643 bp, 7 predicted proteins | sample SWPATP12_FD_160572 | JGI IMG/M metagenome (GOLD analysis project Ga0213837, IMG submission 160572) | Coastal seawater microbial communities from Marineland, Florida, United States - SWPA TP1 #2 | ecosystem: Environmental > Aquatic > Marine > Coastal | place: USA: Florida | collected 2016-08-06
CCACGCTCGAATGGGTGTCTTGGTTCAATCACCACCGCCTACTCGCACCGCTCGGCTATATACCGCCAGCCGAAGCTGAGGCAAACTATTACAAGCAACTGAGCAGTCAAGCCATTCCGGCCTGACTTACACTAACCGGCCTCCACGAAAGCCGGGGCGATTCACTCTTGATGAGCAAGCCTTGAAGGTCGGATTGGATGTGAGAAACGACCCATCGTGGACACTAACGCTCAGCATGCAGTGGCGTCGCAGCGCCGTCCGCTGCATTCTATTGCTAGGCCTCGCCCCACTGAGCCAGATCATTCCGCTACTTCGCGTTTCTCCGTCGACAATTCAGCTTGGCGCAAAACGAGCTGCGTTGCTTCTTCGGATAGGTCCGGCGGGTAGCCATACATCGCCAATAACCGACGTACCTTGCGTCGCAGGTCTGCCCGTACGCTTTCCCGCTGGGTCCAGTCGAGCCGGGGCATTTTCTTGACCATTTCCGCAAGCTCCCGAGCCATCAAGCGAAGCTGGTCGGACTTTATGACCTCTTTGGCCGAACCATTCTCCGCTAAGGCGTCGTAAAACGCCGTTTCTTCGTCGCTCAGCCCGAGGTCTTGCCCATGCCGCTTCGCTTCGCGCACCCACTTCGCCAATTCGAGCAACTGCGCGATCATCTGGGCCGTGGTGATCTGCTTATTCGTGTAGTCGAGCATCGCCTTTTCGAGCGCCTCGCGGAACTTCTGCGCTTGTACGAGATTGGCCCGCTCACTGAGCTTGATCTGGTCAGCCAGCAGTTTGCGCAGCGTTTCTAGCGCCAGATTCTTCTGCTCCAGGGCAGACACCCGCTCTAGAAACTCGTCGCTGAGGATGTCCAGCCGCGCAGCGTCGAGCCCGGCAGCGGCGAACAGGTCGATGACCTCACCCGCGTCTACCGCGTCCCCGATCACCTGCCGCACCGCAGCGTCGATGTCGGCGGAACTACCGCTTCTACCGTCTGCCGGTCCGCCCTCGTCGGCGAGCCGCTTCCGAATCATCGCTGCTACCCGCTGGAAGAACGCCAGGTGTGGTGCGATTTCCTTCGTTTCCTCCCGCGGCACGGCCAACGCGAATGCGGTGGCCAGCCGCTTCACCATGCCGCCGAATCGTTGCCAGCCTGTTTCGTCGCTCGCCGCGTGCTTCACGTCCAGCACATGGTCGATGGCACCCAGGTATACGCGTAACACGTCCGCAGGTTTAACCTGAAGCGCTGTTACATAGTCGAAGTCATGGAAAAAGGCACGCAGTTGCTCGAACGCCGAGCGCATTGCAGGGACCGCCTCGTCCTGTAGTTCCTTGACTGGCTTGTCAGTCTGGCCCGTTGCGTTTGCATAGGTCGCCAGCGCGTCGGCCAGTGGATCAGCCAGTCCGATCAGGTCGACGATCAACCCACCGGGCTTTTCGCCGTACACGCGGTTCACCCGCGCAATGGCCTGCATCAGGTTGTGTCCGGCCAGCGGTTTGTCCAGATACATCGTGTGCGCGCTAGGCACGTCGAAGCCCGTGAGCCACATGTCCACGACGATTGCCAGTCGGAAGTCATCGGCAGGGTCCTTGAACCGGTCCGCCAATGACTTGCGCCGCGCCTTGCTCCGCGCATGCCAAGCCATGTGCTCGGGGTCGTTCGGGCCGTCGGTCATGATAACCTTCACCGCACCCTTCGCGTCATCGCCGTCGTGCCAAGATGGGCGCAACTTGCAGATTTCGTCATACAGCCGTGCAGCGATGCTGCGGCTCATGGTCACGAGGATTGCCTTGCCTTCCATCGCAGCGCGGCGCTCATCCCAATGCTCGACCACGAACTTCGCGACGCGCTCCAGCCGCTCGGGCGCGCCATACAGCTCTTCCAGTGGAATGCGAACATTCTCCGGCGTCTCCTGCCCGTTCTTGTCGCGACTCGCGTACTGCGCGATCTTGGCTTCCGCCTCCTGCGCACCCGTCTCGTCAATCGAGAGCTTTACGATCCTCGGCTCGTAGTAGATTGGCACCGTCGCGCCGTCGGCCACTGCCTGCCGAATGTCGTATACATCGGCGTACTCGCCGAACACATTCCGCGTGACGCGGTCGCCCGACGTCAGCGGCGTACCGGTGAAACCGATGAACGTCGCGTTTGGCAGCGCCTCGCGCATCCACCGCGCGCCACCCTCGACGAACCCGTACTGGCTGCGGTGCGCTTCGTCCGCCATCACGACGACGTTCGCCCGCTCACTGATCGTGCCGTGCGCCTCAGTGAACTTATGGATCGTCGTGAACACCACGCCGCCGCTGGCCCGGTCAAGCAGTTGCCGCAGGTGCTCCCGGCTGTCGGCCTGCACGGGGTCTTGCCGAAGCAGCGCGCGGCCCATTGCAAAGGTGTTGAAGAGCTGGTCGTCGAGGTCGTTGCGGTCGGTGACGATCACGACGGTGGGGTTGGCCATCTCCGGCGTGCGCACCAGAGTGCCGGCCAGCATCAGCATCGTCAGACTCTTGCCACTGCCTTGCGTGTGCCAGACCACGCCGCCCTTACCCGCCCCCTCATCACCCATGTGTTCCGGCGTCTTAATCGCGCGGATCACGCTCGCCCGTGCCTTGCGCACGGCGCGGAACTGGTGATACCCCGCCACCTTCTTGACAATGTTTCCCCGTTCGTCTTCCTCGAACACCACGCACGAGCGGAGGTAGTCCAGCAGCGCCGCGGGATTCAGCAGTTCGCGGATCAACGCTTCCAGCGTCGGATCTCCTCCTTGAGCCGGGCGCCATGGGGTGAAGCGCTGTCGGCCGCTGGTGATGCTACCCACCCGTGTCAACAGCCCGTCACTGGCGATCAGCAACAGGTTCGGTACGAACAGGTCGGGCGCGATGGTCTTATACCGTCCGAGCTGGTCAATCGCGACGTCCAGCGTCGCCGCCGTGTTGGCGGGATCCTTCAGCTCGATCACGACCAGCGGCAGGCCGTTGATGTACAGCACCAGGTCCGGCCGAATGCTCCTGCCATTCGTCCCAGCGATCGTGAGCTGCCGGACGACGAGAAAGTCATTGTTCGCCGGGTTGTCGAAGTCAATCAGCCGCGCCCGCCCGCCGCGCGTTTCGCCGGAGGTGGCGTCCTTGTATTCGACCGGTACTCCGTTCGTGAGTAGGTCGTGGAACCAACGGTTGTTTTCGATGAGAGAGGAATGTGGCGGGCGCAGCAGAACGCGCACCAGCTCCTCGCAACTGCTCGACCCAAGGTCTTTATTGAGCCGCTGAAGTGCAGAGCTCAGAGATCTGTGCAGTACGCCACTCGACGCGCTTTGCCGCTCGCCTACCTCATCGATCTGTGTCCCACTGCGGTTGAGCACGTTGAGGGACTGCAAAAGGCCGATCGTTACTTCTTCAACAAAGCCTTCGGTAGTGCTGATGATGCTCATGAAGCCACCTCCTGCTCGTCGGACTCTGAATCGCCCGCTCGCAGTTCCAGTGCAATGTCTCGGTATCGTTCTGGGTCGAGCGCATATATGACATCACTCGCATACTCCATTCGGTCGGCAACCTCGATCATTCCGTAAACGCTGTCAATCAGTCGATCGTCCTCATCGCTGCGTGGTGCCGGGAGCGGCCCCGCATTATCGGCGACGTGAGCTTCGAGCAACGTACTCACATCGGGCGCATCGAATAGGATTGCAAATACCTCCATCGCTGCCGCGCGCACGCCGTCTAGCTCGCGCCTCTGCGGCACGTTTGCTCCACCCCCGTGATACTGACCATTCCGCACGTTGTGGTACCAGACGATCTCATCATGCTGGCCAATGGCGGTGATCTGGCGGGTGGTGCACTCTTGGAAAAAGAATTCAACCTTGGTGTGATAGTTGTTCAACCACTGGTCTACATTTGCTCGCGGGTACTGCCGGTTGCCCCGCTGTATAGGATGGAGCCCGAGATAGGTTGTGATCGCAACTTCGATTGCATTGTCAAAACCAACCATTGCAATACGGCGGTCAAAATCTTCGCCTACCCGGTAGTGTAATTCAGCGTTCAATAGAAGCTCAAAGGGGCCATATGCCCAAGGTTTCAGCTGACGAATCATGCCTTCGCCCCCGCCAAAGATGGCTGCACACGCACCCGGCCATTTAGCAGTTGCGGCAAGAGGTAGTCGCGCAGGGCGGAGAGCTTGGAGGACTCGTGGATGCCCACCCTGATCATGTCCAGCATCGAACCTACTTGATCCTGATAAGCCGCAGTTACCGGCAAAGTTGGCAATGCCACGGGGAAGGCGGCCATGTCCTTCCAGTTAGTCCGCGGCATCTTTGTACCGGCAGACGATCGGTCAGCGTAGGCGACGAAGTCGTCCCCCGACACGAGCATTAGCAACCACGCGGCGTATTCCGGCCGCTTCGGGTGAAGCACGACGATGTCAGTCGAACAGACACCGTCGAGTGGAGCTGGGCTGACCTTATGGAAGTACGGGCGGAGCTTCCCGAAAAGAATGTCGCCGCGGTGGAAGCGGAACTTTGAACTAGTCACGCTGGCGGCAGCCCCCCACGTTGACAGCGTGAGATCTCGACGCGGCATGTGCTCTAGGCCGACGTACGGTGTCTCCCCGTTAACCTCGCCGGGAAGTACCTGCTCGCGGCGCTGCAGGCCAATCTCGCCCATCGTGCCTGTCTCCCACCCTTGCGGTACTGGCCCGAGGGGGGAATCGGTCAGACGGTCTGGAAGGGCGGCGAAGGCGGCGGGGGGCATGCCGGGGAAACTGGTCTGTCCGGCGGCCTTGGCCTTGATCGGCTCGAAGTCCACGAACCACGCCTTGAACATCGCCCGAGCCAGTCCCTCTAACGCCCGACCTGTCCGGCGGTTTTGCTCGATCTTGTCGTCGAGCGCCCTAAGGACGGTGGCGATAGCGCGTTGCTCAGGGAGTGGCGGAAGCAGGACGGGATGCTTCTTTAGAATCCCGAGGTTTGTATGTGGCACCCCTGTCTGAATCCCGTTGCTTCTGATCCACTCCTGCTGTGCCTTACTTGAGAAGAAGTAATAAAGGAAATTGACGTCTGCCTGCGCCGGGTCGACGGTCGCTTTCATTTGGCTTTGAGAAACAAGATAGCGATCGTGACCACCGTTCGGGACGATCGCAACCTGCCCGAGCGTGCCACGCTGAGTAAAAACTAGGTCTCCAGGGCGGGCGAGATTGCCGGAAAGTGAAGCCGCCTTCGCTTCATTGACGAAGACAAAATCGCCTCCCACCCACCGACCAGCCATGTTCTGGCCACGAATCACGGGAACGCCTAACTCGACGTAGTCGCTTGACACCAGATTTGATCCGAACGGTCCGCCAACGATCGCGTTGCGAATTGGTGCTGCCAATTTGCCGAATGGAACCTCCTTCCAGGAGTCATTCATCGGTGACTCCTGAAAGTGACGCTCTGACAATGGTAGCGAGCCGCTCCCCGTTCGCCAACTGTTCCTCCAACTCTGCAATCAGCCGCGGGTACTTATCAGCAAATGGCTCTGCATCGTCGGCCTGCTCTTCCGCGCCGACGTAGCGACCGGGGGTGAGTACGTAGCCGTGCTTGGCGATGTCGTCGATCGTCGCGGACTTGACGAAGCCGGGGGTTGGAGCGAATGCCCAAGGCCCGTGCTCGGCGTCGCTCCACCATTCCGGGGCAGGCTCACCGCGCCAGCGGCGGTAGTTGTAGACGATGCGGCCGACGTCAGAAGTCGGCAATGGGTCCTCTGTGCCAGGAACGCACTCGGGGTTGTCGGTGCCGGTAAGCACACGCAGCACGCGGGTCTGCATCGTGCCGAGCTTGCGGGCGTCGATGAAAAGCGTTTCGCCCACGCGGCCGCCAGGGCGATTTGGCGTGCCACGGCGGATGTTGCGGCCGGTCTTGTCGCGTGTAAGGAACCACAGGCATACAGGAATGCCGGTAGTGTAGAAGAGCTGCGCGGGCAATGCTACGATGCAGTCGACGAGATCGGCCTCGATTATCTTACGGCGGATGTCGCCCTCGCCGCCGGTGTTGCTTGACAAGCTGCCGTTAGCCATCACGAAGCCGGCTACACCACCGCCCTTGCCGTTCGGATAGGCAAGGTGGTGGATGAAGTGTTGAATCCACGCGTAGTTAGCGTTGCCGACCGGTGGGTCGCCATAAGCCCAGCGCTTGTCGCCACGCAGCAGTTGACCGGACCAGTCGCTCACGTTGAAAGGCGGGTTGGCAAGAACGAAGTCGGCTTTGAGGTCAGGATGTTGGTCGCGCAAGAAGGTGTCAGCGGGCTGCTCGCCCAGCTTGGCTTCGATACCATGAATGGCGAGGTTCATGTGCGCCAGACGCCATGTCGTGGGGTTACTCTCCTGCCCGAAGATAGAGACGTCGGTACGCCGACCCCCGTGGGCCTCGACGAACTTTTCTGACTGGACGAACATGCCGCCACTGCCGCAAGCGGGGTCGTAAATGCGGCCCTCGTAGGGTTCTAGCATTTCGACCAGCACGCGCACCACGCTGCGCGGCGTGTAGAACTCGCCTCCCAGCTTACCCTCGGCGGCGGCGAATTTGCCGAGAAAATATTCATAGACGCGCCCCAGCATGTCGCGTGCGCGTCCCCGGCTGCCTTTGAAGCCGATGCCGGCAATCAGGTCGATCAGCCCTTTGAATTTCACGGGATCGATGCCGCGGCGGGCGTAGTCGCGTGGAAGCTTACCCTTGAGGTTCGCGTTGTCCCTTTCGACGGCAAGAATCGCGTCGTCGATCAGCGTGGCGATTTCGGGGCGCGTCGCTTGGTTCTGTAGGCTCGACCAGCGCGCTTCGAGCGGCACCCAGAACACGCGCTCGGCGGTGTATTCGTCACGCGATTCAAGCAGGCGTTCGAGCTGCTCGCCCTTGATGCCGTCCTTTGTCAGCTCGGCACGCAGGTCATCGCGTCGGCTATCGAAACTGTCGGAAATATACTTGAGAAATAGCAATCCCAAGACAACGTGCTTGTACTCTGCAGCGTCAACTTGGCCACGTAGGGTGTCGGCGGCTTTCCAAAGTGTGTCTGCGTAGGTGAAATCAGTAGTGTTTGCTTCAGTACTCGCCATCAGGGCTCCGTTCTGGGTTCATTATGGGCCGCGTTCCGCTATCTCCTAGGGAGCTATCAAAAGGCCTAGTGCCAAAGCTCTGCCTGCCTGGCTACTACACACGGCCTCATCAAGTAAAAATTTTTCCCGTTTGGGGACTATAAATGGGTTACATAGCGGTTACATAACGCCAGAAAGCAAAAAGCCTAGCCACGTGGGCTAGGCTAAGTGCCTGATTTTACTGGTGCCGGCTGCCGGTTTCGAACTGGCCACCTGATGATTACAAATCAACTGCTCTACCAAATGAGCTAAGCCGGCGTAATCTGTACGGCAGGAATTATAACGCTATTTGATTCGCGTCAGCGTCGGGCGGCCGCCTTTTTTCGGGGGCTCGTCGTTGTCGTCGGGCGAATGCGACACGGGGGCTGGCGGGGCGTCGCTGGCGCTGTCGGGCACGGCCGACAGGGTCGGTGCGCTCGGGCCCGGTTCGTTCGCGGTCGTGTCGGCGGCGGCGCTGACGTCGAAGGCCATGCCTTGGCCGTTTTCGTTGGCGTAGATCGCCAACACATTGTTCACGGGCACATAGATTTCGCGCGAAACGCCGGCGAAGCGGGCGCGGAACTGGATCGCGTCGTTGTCCATCTTCAGGCCCGAGGTGGCGCCGTAGGCGATGTTCAGGATGATCTCACCCTTTTTGACGTATTCCATCGGAACCGTGGTGGAGGCGTCGACTTTTACTGCGAGATAGGGCGTGAAACCGCTGTCGGTGCACCATTCGTACAGGGCGCGCAGCAGATAAGGCTTGGTGGAGATGTCAGACATGTGCAGAGGAGAGTAACAAGAATCCGTCAATGGGTCGGCGAACGGATGCGCCAGCGCAGCCACACGGGAGATAAAAACCCCGCGTGTGGGAGGTACAAATGCGTACTGCCAGCTTACTGCGATTTATGAAACGGCGGCGCAAGGCTGGCAGGCCCGGATCAACGGCGCATGACCTTTTCCGATGGCGTCAGCGCTTCGATGTAGGCAGGGCGCGAGAAGATGCGCTCGGCGTACTTCATCAGCGGCGCAGCCGTCTTCGACAGTTCGATGCCGTAGTGGTCGAGGCGCCAGAGCAGCGGCGCGATCGCCACGTCGAGCATCGAGAACTCGTCGCCCAGCATGTACTTGTTCTTCAGGAACAGGGGCGCCAGCGTCGTCAGGCGGTCGCGAATTTCGGCGCGGGCCTTGTCGTGGGCTTTTTCGTTCGTCTTGTTGCGGTCGCTTTCGAGAACGTGCACGTGCACGAACAATTCTTTCTCGAAATTGAACAGCATCAGGCGGGCACGGGCGCGCATCAGCGGGTCGGCCGGCATCAGTTGCGGATGCGGGAAGCGCTCGTCGATGTACTCGTTGATGATGTTCGATTCATACAGGATCAGTTCGCGCTCGACCAGGATCGGGACCTGGCCGTACGGATTCATCGTCGAAATGTCTTCCGGCTTGTTGAACAGGTCGACGTCGCGCACTTCGAAATCCATGCCTTTTTCGAACAGGACCAGGCGGCAGCGTTGGGAGAACGGGCACGTGGTGCCAGAGTAGAGAACCATCATGGTTGGCGTTCCTTAAGAAACAAAGGGGCGAGCGCCTAGCACTCGCCCCGGAAAAATGTGCCCGTATTATAGCCAAGCGGGCAATGAAAACGAATTACTTCAGCTCTTTCCAGTAGGACTCGTTGAGTCGCCAGGCAAGGAAAGCAAATATGGACAGGAAAATCAACACGATAGCACCGAGTTTCTTGCGGGTTCCTTGCGCTGGCTCAGCCATCCAGCTGAGATAGGCAACCAGGTCGGCGGTCGCGGTGTCGAAGTCGGTGGCCGACATCGATCCCGGGCTCACTTGCTCCCAACCGGTGAAGGTGTGGATCTTCTTGCTGTGGTCGTGCGGATCGCTCTCTTCGACCATTTTCGGCGTGCGTACGCCCTGCATCTGCCACAACACGTGCGGCATCGCCACGTTCGGCATGACCATGTTGTTCCAGCCGGTCGGGCGGGTGTCGTCCTTGTAGAAAGTGCGCAGATAGGTGTACAGATAGTCGGCGCCGCTGCCTGCCGACGACGATTTGGCACGGGCGATCACCGACAAATCCGGGGGCGCCGCGCCGAACCAGGCTTTCGCATCTTCCGGACGCATCGCCGTCTTCATCACTTCGCCCACTTTGTCGGCGGAGAACAACAAATTGCTCTTGATCTGCTCATCGGTCAGGCCGATATCGCGCAGTTTGTTGTACCGCATGGCCGAAGCCGAGTGGCAATTGAGGCAGTGGTTGACGAACAGCTTCGCGCCGTTTTGCAGCGAGGCCATGTCGCTGCGCTCCGGTGCGCGGTCCAGCGGGAAGCCGCCTTCGTTGGCGAATACCAGCCCCGGCACCAGGGCCAGGACTGCGATCAGTTTCTTCGTGAAGTTCATGGTTGTCCTTAAGCTCGGGTCCTGCGATCAATGCGGATGGAAGGTCACGCGCGTCGGCACCGGCTTGAACCGGCCGGCGGCGCTCCACCACGGCATCAGGAGGAAGAAGCTGAAGTACAACAGCGTGCACACCTGGGAAATGAGCGTGTAGGCCGGGGTCGGCAGCTGGGTACCGAGGTAGCCGAGCGCGACGAACGACAGGCCGAACAGCACATACACCCACATGTGCCAGTTGGGACGGTAGCGAATCGAGCGCACCGGCGAATGGTCCAGCCATGGCAGCAGGCCGATGATCACGACCGACGAACCGAACAGCACCACGCCCCAGAATTTCGCGTCCAGCACCTGCGGCAACATGCCGATGATCAGCACCAGGGCGATCGCGGCGACCGCGGCCTTGGCCTTGAACGACAGGCGCGACTTGAACCAGACAAACACGACATACAGGGCGATGGCGGCCATCAGCACGTACATGAAGTCGGCCGTGGTGGCGCGCAGCACCGAGTAAAACGGCGTGAAATACCAGGTCGGCGCGATGTGCGCCGGCGTCTGCATCGAATTGGCCGGAACGAAGTTGTTGTACTCGAGGAAGTAGCCACCCATTTCAGGCGCGTAGAAGATCACTGCCGTGAAAATCAGCAGGAACATCGAGACGCCGAACAAGTCTTTCGTCGTGTAGTAGGGATGCGACGGAATCGCGTCGAGCGGGTGACCGTCAGGACCGATGTGATCCTTCACTTCGATGCCGTCCGGGTTGTTCGAACCGACTTCGTGGAGCGCGATCAAGTGCGCCGCGACCAGGCCGAGCAGCACCAGCGGCAGGGCGATGACGTGGAAGGCGAAGAAGCGGTTCAGCGTCGCATCGGAGACCACGTAATCGCCGCGGATCCACAGCGACAGGTCGGGACCGATCACGGGAATCGCACCGAACAGGTTGACGATGACCTGGGCGCCCCAGTACGACATCTGGCCCCATGGCAGCAGGTAGCCGAAGAAGGCTTCGGCCATCAGGCACAGGAAAATCGCGAAACCGAAGACCCAGATCAATTCGCGCGGCTTGCGGTAGGAACCGTAGAGCAGGCCACGGGTCATATGCAGGTAGACGACGATGAAGAAGGCCGAGGCGCCGGTCGAGTGCATGTAGCGCACCAGCCAGCCCCAGGGC
>Ga0213837_1001790_pt1 | contig 10640 bp, 6 predicted proteins | sample SWPATP12_FD_160572 | JGI IMG/M metagenome (GOLD analysis project Ga0213837, IMG submission 160572) | Coastal seawater microbial communities from Marineland, Florida, United States - SWPA TP1 #2 | ecosystem: Environmental > Aquatic > Marine > Coastal | place: USA: Florida | collected 2016-08-06
CGGGCCGGACGCCGGAGGCGCGCAGCGAACGGGCGACGAGCTTGGCCCAGTCGGCGAGGTCCTGCTTGGTGTAGCCGACGACGGTGGCGCGGCCGGTGGTGCCGGAGCTGGCGTGGATCCGGGCGACTTCCTTCTGCGGCACGGCGAACATGCCGAACGGGTACTCGAGCCGGAGGTCTTCCTTGGTGGTGAAGGGGAACTTGCCCAGATCCGAGAGTTCGCGGAGGTCGGTGGGGTGCACGCCGGCCTCGTCGAACTTGCGCTTGTACAGGGGGACCCGGTCGTAGGCGTAGGCCACGGTGTGCTGAAGGCGGGAAAGCTGCAAGGCCTCGAGCTCGTCGCGGGACATGGTTTCTTCGCGGTCCAGGACGGCGTCGCTGGGGGCGAGGGCAGATTCAGCGGTGGGGGTGGTCATGGGTTCCCTGTTTCTATTTCTTGGAGATGGTGCGGCTGCGGCCGCGGAACTCGGCGATGAGTTCACCCGGAGCGACCTCGGTGGGAAGTCCACCCGGGAGTGTGGGGGCGGGGACGGCGTCGGACGGCGCGTTCGCGTCAGGTACGGCGCCGGGGTCGGCGGCATAGATCTGGATGTCGTACAGCCCGCTGCGGCCCGTGGTAGCACGGCGGTTGGCGACCGCGGTGAGGATCTGGCCGCGGAAGGCCGGCTTGATGAAGTTGATGTCGACGCCGGAGGCGACGGTGATGCTGCCCGTGTCGATTCCGGCTTCGCCGGGAGCCGGCTTCATCGGGTTGCAGGCGAGGGCGAAAGCGGTGTCGCCGAAAGCGAAGATCATGCCGCCGTGGGCCATGCCGAAGCCGTTAAGCATTTCCTGGCGGAGCGGCATACGGATGGTGGCGTGGCCGTCGGCGAGCGCCAGGACTTCGATCCCCATCCATTCGGAGGCGTAGTCGTCTTTCAGGATGGGGTGGGTGTCCCCGGAAATCGTCAGTTCAGCCATGCGTCATTGCCTCCAGCTTTATTTACCGAATGTTCATTAGGTAATCCCATGTGGGTGCCTGCTGTCAAGGGGTGTAAGTATGCTGGGACACATGGCCAAAGGAATATATGTCAGCGCAACGACGCCGGGATCCGGGAAGTCGCTCATAGCCCTGGGCCTGGCGGACACGCTGCACCGGCACGCGGACCGCATCGGCTTCTTCAAGCCCGTGGTCCACGGCCTCGCGGAGGCGGATCCGATGGTCGCGCTCATGAGGTCCCGCTTCGACCTCGACGACGAGCGCTGCCGCGGGGGCCTGACCTTCGCCGAGGTCCGGGGCCTGCTGGCGGAGGGAAAGCGCGAGGAGATCGACTCGCGCTGCGTCGAAATCTTCGCGGAGATGTCCCGGCATTGCGACGTGGTGATCATCGAGGGCACGGACCTGACCGGCCAGGACGCCGCCGTCGAATTCGACCTCAACGCCCGGCTCGCCAACAACCTGGCTGCGCCGATGGTCGCCGTCGTCGGGGCCAAGGGCCGCACGGTGGCCGAAACCGCGGACGCCGTCGAGGTGGCCCGGAAGGAGCTCCTGGCCGAGCGGTGCTCCCTGCTGGCGATCATGGTCAACCGCGCCGCCCCCGAGGACCTGGAGGACATCGCCGCGGCGGTCCGTCCCGGCGCCTCGGGCCGGCCGGTGTACGTCTTCCCGGAACTGGAGGACATCGCCCGGCCCACCACGGGCGAGGTCGCCGCCGCGCTGGGAATCGGCCAGGTGGCCGGCCTGCCTGACCTGGAACGAGACGTGCACTCGGTCAAGGTGGCGGCCATGAATGTGGCCAACTTCCTGCACGTGCTCGACGACGGCGCGCTGGTGATCGTTCCGGGCGACCGGGCCGACGTGCTGGTGGCCTGCCTGGCGTCGTCCTTCTCGGCGGAGTTCCCGGTGCCGTCGGCGCTGATCCTGACCGGCGGCCTGGCCCCGGACCCCACCATTTATTCGCTGCTGGCCCAGGCGCCGTTCCCGATTTTCGCCGCGCCGGACGACACCTATGTGACCGCCAAGCGCGTCTCCGAGGTGCGCAGCGAAATCTGGTCCGGCCACCGCCGCAAGGTGGCTTCCGCGCTGGGCCTGTGGGCCAAGCGGGTGGACGAGGCGGAATTGCTGGAGCGGCTGCACCTGCCCCGGGCGGAACGGATGACGCCGCTGCGCTTCCTGCACGACCTGATCGAACGGGCGCGGTCGCAGCGCCGCCACATCGTCCTGCCGGAGGGCACGGACGTCCGGATTCTGCGGGCCGCTGAGATCCTGCACCGCCGCGACGTATGCGAGCTGACCGTGCTGGGCCGCGAGGCCGACGTGCGTGAACTGGCCGCCACCCAGGGGATCGACCTGGCCGGGATCAACATCGTGGACCCGGCCACCTCGGAGCTGCGCCAGGGCTTCGCGCAAAAGTACGCGGAGCTGCGGGCGCACAAGGGCGTGGACCTGGCGAAGGCGCTCGAGGTGATGCAGGACGAAAGCTACTTCGGCACCATGATGGTCCAGCTCGGCGTGGTCGACGGCATGGTCTCGGGCGCCGCGCACACCACGGCGCATACCATCCGGCCGGCCCTCGAATTTGTGAAGACCCGCGAGGGCGTCAAGATCGTCTCCTCCGTGTTCCTGATGCTGATGCCGGACCGGGTGCTGGTCTACGGCGACTGCGCGGTCAACCCCGAGCCCAACGTGGAGCAGCTCGCTGACATCGCGCTGGCTTCAGCCGAGACAGCCGCCCAGTTCGGTGTCGAGCCGCGGGTGGCCATGCTGTCCTACTCCACCGGCGGTTCCGGGGCGGGCGAGGCGGTCGACGCCGTCCGCCAGGCCACCGAACTCGTCCGCCAGCGGCGCCCTGACCTGGCAGTCGAGGGGCCCATCCAGTACGACGCCGCCGTCGACGCCGCCATCGCCGAGTCCAAGATGCCCGGCTCGTCCGTGGCCGGCCAGGCGACCGTCTTCATCTTCCCGGACCTAAACACCGGCAACAACACCTACAAGGCGGTCCAACAGTCCTCCGGAGCGGTCGCCGTCGGGCCGGTGCTGCAGGGGCTCCGCAAACCGGTCAACGACCTGTCCCGCGGCTGCACGGTGGACGACATCCTGAACACCGTCGCCATCACCGCGATCCAGGCCCAGTCGGCCGACCGTGCCGGCCAGGCCTCGGCGCCTGCTGGACAGGCCGCCCGGCCGCCCGCCGAACAGCCCGCCGAAACCAAGGCTTAGGAGGCCCCATGCTCGTCCTCGTCATCAACTCAGGCTCATCCTCGCTCAAGTACCAGGTCCGCGACGTCGAGGCAGGCAGTGTCCTCACCGAAGGGCTGGTCGAGAAGATCGGGATGGGCAACGGTGGCGACGGCGACGGCGCGATTGAGGGCCCCCGCGACCACGCGGAGGCACTGGAACAGGTGGACGGGGCGATCCATGAAGCGCTGGGGGACCGGCCGCTCGACGCCGTGGGCCACCGCGTGGTGCACGGCGGTGAACGGTTCGCCGAGCCCGTGCTGGTCAACAACGAAATCACCCGCGCCATTGAGCGGCTGAACCCGCTGGCGCCGCTGCACAACCCGGCCAACGTGCTCGGCATCCGCGCGATCGCGAAGAAGTGGCCGGAGCTGCCGCAGGTGGCCGTGTTCGACACAGCCTTCCACCGCACCCTGCCCGAGCACGCATGGCGCTACGCCGTGCCGGACGAGCTTTACACGAACCACGGCATCCGGCGCTACGGCTTCCACGGCACCTCGCACGAGTACGTCGCGCACCGGGCCGCCGCGCTGCTGGACGTTCCGGTGGACGAGTTCGACGCCGTGATCGCCCACCTGGGCAACGGGGCCTCGGTCACCGCCATCCGCGGCGGTGCGTCCATCGACACCTCGATGGGCTTCACCCCGCTCGAGGGCCTCGTGATGGGCACCCGTTCGGGCGATCTGGACCCGTCGATCCTGGTCTTCCTGGCCCGGGCCGGCTGGTCCGCCGAGGACCTCGATTCCATGCTCAACCGCCAGTCCGGGCTCAAGGGTCTGGCCGGGAACAACGACATGCGTTCCGTTGTGGAGGCGGCCGAAGCCGGTGACGCCAAGTCCGCCATGGCCCTCGCGGTGGCCTCGTACCGGCTGTCCAAGTACATCGGCGGCTACCATGTGGCTGTCGGCGGGGCGAAGGCGCTCGTCTTCACCGCCGGGATCGGCGAAAACTCGCACCAGTTCCGGAGCCTCGTCGCCGAACGGCTGGGGGCCCTCGGCGTGGAGCTCGACGCCGGCCTGAACCGTGAGCGGTCCAAGGAACCCCGGGTGATCTCCACGCCCGAGTCCGCCCTGCCGGTGCTGGTGGTGCCGACCGACGAGGAACGCGCGATCGCAGAGGCGGCCGCCGCCGTCGTCGCCCGTGCATCGGTTGCTCCGTAACTGTCCTTTTGGCCGCGCATAGCGGCACTTACGGAACCCTCGACGGGGCCACTGGTCCTAGGCTGGGAACATGACCGAACTGAACCTGCCCATCCTGCTGCCCCTCCGCACGCAGCGGCTGGTGCTGCGCCGCTTCGAGGCCGGGGACCTGGACGCCTTCCATGCCTACCATTCGCTGCCGGAGACCGCCCGCTTCCTGCCGCGGGAGGCCAAGAGCTACACCCAGTCCATGGAAACCGTGGGTAGGTATGCCAACTTCGAATTCGAAAAGGAAGGCGACTGGGTGGCCCTGGCGATCGAAGCCGCGGACTCGCCGGGGCTGCTGGGCGAGGTAGTGCTCAAGTGGCTCCCGGGCCGCGGCCAGGCCGAGATCGGCTGGAGCCTGGCGCCGGAAGCCCGCGGTAAGGGGATCGCCGCCGAGGCGGCCTCGGCGCTGTTGAAGCTGGGCTTCGAAGACCTTGGGTTCCACCGGATCGATGCCAAGCTGGACGCCCTGAACACGGCCTCCGCCGCCCTGTGTGAGCGCCTCGGCATGCGACTGGAATCGACCCAGGTGGACAAGTGGCACTACAAGGGCCAGTGGGCCACCGAAGTTGTTTACGCGATGCTTGAGGGTGAGTGGCGGGACCGGCAGCCGGGGTAGGCGCGCGGGGTGGTCGGCAGCGACGGTTCGGGAGCCGTACGTTCCTGCCCAGTTGCCCGGGTGCACAGCCTGCTGTCTCGCCGCCCGGGCCCGGAATCCCGCGGGTTGCCGCCGCTCTCCAGCGTTCAGATCAGAGGTAACTGGGTCGGAACGCCGCACCGCGCCAGGAGACACACCCGCGGCCCGGGAGGTTGCCTGTACCCCGGCGGCCGACGACGGCGAGGCCAGGAGGTCGGTGAATTGCCAAAGATGGCCGCTATGGGAGTTCCATAGCGGCCATCTTTGGCAAACGGACCCATGCGTAGCGGTCCGCCCGGGCCTGAGCCCGCCCCTGTGGTGACGCTACGGCGCCGGCGGGGCGGTGTCCGTGGGGGAGGCCGACGTCGTGACCGGGGCCGGTTCGACGGCGCCGCCGGCCGGCTGGCTGGGATCGGGCGCGAGCGTGGGATCCTGGACGGTTGTTTCGCCCGGCGCAGGCGCGACGGTTTCAGCCGGAGCGGGCTGCTCCGTGGCGCCGGGCGTCGGCGTTTGCGTCGCCCCCGGGGATACTGTCGCCGGTGCCGTCGGGGTGCCGGTCGCGCCCGGGCTGGCGCTAGGATCCGTCCGGACGATCTCCATGATCTGTTCCTTGAAGCCCTCCAGTTTGCCCTGGATCTCGGAGAGCGGGACGTTTTGCAGGTTCCGGCCGTACTCGGCGATCTGCTGCCACAGCACGCTGAGCCGGGACATGCCCTCCGGGCTGAGGGGCCCGTCCAGCGTGAGGACCAACTGGCTGGCCAGGGCGTAGGTGAGGCACCGGACGCAGTTGTAGTTGGCCGCGGTGGAGAGGTTCTCCGGAACGATCACATCCGCCTGCCCCACGATCAACACCACCTGGAAGCCCACCGCTACGGCGGCGCAGTCCTTGCAGCTGGCGAACGCGTAGGCCTCGTTGGTGTTCCGGACGTCCTCGCCGTCCTCGGCCCAGACCAGGGCGAAGGCGACGTCGTACACCACCGAACCGTCCGTGGTGTTGACCGCGAGTGACTGGTTGCCGCCTTCTTCGGGCGCGGGAGGCTTGTCGAAGGGGAACACCCACGACGGCGCGGCCGTGGTGGTGCCGTTTCCGCCGGCCTGGGCCGACTCCTCCCGGGGGACGAGCACCATACTCAGCTGCGGATCCTCGCGGGTGGGCTTTCTCGCGCCGGCGGGCCAGAGCGCGACGGTCTGCCCGGCCTGGCCCTCCTTCAACTGCCCGGCGGAGGAGGCGGGGAAGACCGCGGTGGTGATGTCGCTGAGGGTGCCGCGTTCGTAGGGCTGGACCGGCCGGTAGGTTTCGGCGCCGGGCCACCAGGCCCAGGCGAGGCCCGCCGTGACGGCTGCGATGGCGGCCATGGCTACGCCGCGCTGCAGCGTCTTGCCGCGGGTCCGTTGCCAGAGGCCGGTCACGAACTGCCGGCCCATGCGCAGCAGGATGTAGAAGATGCCCAGGACCGGCAGCCCGATGCAGGCAATCGCAAGGACACGGACGGCGGCATCGGCGAAGTTCCCGGTGCCCACGCTGTGGGAGAGCATGGCCTGCTGCTTGATGCCGTTGTCCCAGGCCGTGCCGAGGATGCGCGGCAGAGTCAGCACCATCGTGATCAGGCTGAACGCCAGCAACGGAACCGTGACGAGCACCCAGGCGGTGACGACAGCCCGTGCCCAGGGTTTGAGCAGCTGGGCCTCTGGATCGGTCTTGCGCCAGGGAATGAGGGCCAGCAGGGTCGGTTTGATCCGCTGGAACAGGTCCGGGACGCCGGTGGCGTCGGCCAGGATGTGGTACCCGTCGAAGCGCACCATCGGCATCAGTTGCCGGACCATCTGCAGGATCTGGGTGACCACCACCAGCAGCAGCGCGTCGAAGCCGGTGGCCCACCAGATACCCATGATGGCCACGGCGACGATGGCGTTGAAGTACAGGCCGCCCAGGTCGGTGCGGATCCGGCCGCCGCGGCCCAGCCGGTAGGAATCGGTGACGTCGGTGTAGAAGGCGGGCCACATGAGATACAGGCCGGTGCCCATGGCGCCCGGCGTCGCCCCGCCTCGGCGGGCCGCGGCGGCATGTCCAAATTCGTGGAAGCCGGCCGAGAGCACCGTCACCAGCAGGATCAGCAGCACCAGGCCGGGATTGGCGAAGGCCTCGTGGGTGGCCGACGCGAGCCCCTTGACCATCAGTACCCACCAGCAGGTCGCGAGGAAGGCGGCCGTCACCGCTACGACGATCAGCGGGCTGAACAGGGCGGCGAAGGGCGCGGTGAGTTTCCGTGTGCGCTCAGGATCGGTCACGGAATACCGGAAGCGCATGCCCAGGAGCGGGTTGGCTTTCTTGACCTCGGGCTGCGAACCGTCGGCCAGCCTCAGGAGGCCCAGGGGAAGAAGTTGGGAATCGATCAGCGCCCGGACGTTCTCGGCGCTGACCTGTTTCCCGGACTTGGCGCCGGCCGCTTCCGCGATCTCCTCGAGGCTGCGCCGGCCGTCCACTGCTTCCAGCACCTGGTACAGCAGGGGCGTCAGCTGCAGGGTCTGTCCGTCGGCGCGCCGCACCAGGGACGGGGCCTGCTTGTAGCCGGAGCCCTTGGTTTCGCCGATGAGCTGGACGCCGTCGGCCAGCGCCGGCGGCGGCAGGGTGCCGGCGGCCGCCGGCGACGTCGGATAGCCGGCGCCACCGGAGGCGTCGCTGCCCGGGGCAGCAACGGACGGCGGGCCGTCCTGCGCGGACGGCCCGCCATTCAGAGTAGTCATGGAGCTGCTACTGCTGGATGTTCGACTGCTGGTCAGCCGAGGCGGTCGCCTCGCCCTCGATGTTCTGGGTGATGATCGCGTCCTGCTGCGAGACGGCGTACGCGTTGCTGTCGATCGAGCCGATGTTCGCGGCGACGGCGGCGTCGATCGGGGCCGCGACGTTGGCGTTGGCGGCCACCGCACCGTTGATCGGCGCGGTGATGCCGGCGTTTGCGTCGAGGTTGACGTCGACGTTCAGCAGGTTGCCGTTGAGCGCTCCGGTTGCGCCGTCCACGGCACCGCCCAGGGTGCCGTCCGGGATGACGCCGGTGGCGCCATCCACGGCGTCGCCCACTGTGCCATCCGGAAGGGTGCCCGTGGTGCCATCCACGGTGCCGTCGACGGTGCCGTCCGGGAGGACCCCTCCGGCGTCGAGGGTCGCGGCGGTGGCGCCGTCGGCCGTTCCGGCATCGCCGGTAGTGGTGGAGCCGGTGGAGTCGGCAGCCTGGTCGATGCCGCTGTCCTGGACGGAGGTGGCGTCGGCGTCGGCGGTGATGCCCTGGTTGATGATGACGCCCTGGTCGGAAAGGGCCTGCGATTCAGAGCCGGCGGAGAGGATGTTCGCCGAGGCGGCGGCGTCGATCGGGGCCGCGACGTTGGCGTTGGCCGCGACGGCGAGGTCGATCGGCGCGGCGGCTTCGATGCCCAGGTTCAGGTCGGCGTTCAGGTCCAGGACCGAGGCGACTTCCTTGTCCGGCAGGGCAGTGGCGCTTTCGGACAGCAGTTCCTCATCGGACAGTCCGCTCATTGCTTGTTCGGTACTCACGATTGACTCCAGTTCCGGCACGGTTGCTGCTGCCCCCAATGAGCAGTGTCTCCACCGCCGCGCCTAGTGCAGGTCAATAGTAAGCATGATGATCAAATTTAGGTACCCGGGCGGCCCGCTGACCCATCGATTGCTCCGTAGCCGCCGTTTCGGGGATCCAGAAAGGCGGGTACGGAGCAGCCGATCGGGGGAGGGACCCTACTTCAGCCCGGCGCCGGGCAGCAGCTCGGTGGCGCCGAGGGAGTCCGCGACGAAGGCGTAGTCCCAGGCGCGTTCCTTCCACTGCACGTAGCGGCCGGACGCGCCGCCGTGGCCGCCCTCCATCTCGATCTTCATTACGATCGGCTCGCTGCCGGTGTTCACCTCGCGCAGCCGCTGCACCCACTTGGCCGGCTCCACGTAGAGCACCCGCGTGTCATTGAGCGAAGTGACCGCTGCGATCTTCGGATACGCCGCCGACCGGACGTTCTCGTACGGGGTGTACGACTTCATGTAGGCGTAGACGTCCGGGTCCGTGATCGGGTTGCCCCACTCCTCCCACTCCAGCGCCGAAAGCGGCAGTTCCGGGTCGAGGATGGTGGTCAGCGCGTCCACGAACGGGACGGCGGCCACAATCGCCGCGTACTTCTCCGGCGCCAGGTTGGCCACGGCGCCCATCAGCAGGCCGCCGGCGGAGCCGCCCATGGCCGCGATCCGGGCCGGGTCCACCCAGCCGGACCCGGCGAGCCAATCGGTGGCCGCGATGAAGTCCGTGAAGGTGTTCTTCTTGTGCAGCTTCTTGCCGTCGTCGTACCAGTGCCGGCCCAGTTCGCCGCCGCCCCGGACGTGGGCGATCACGAACACGATGCCGCGGTCCAGCAGCGAGAGCCGCGGAATGCCGAAGCCCGGATCCATGCTCATCTCGTACGACCCGTAGCCGTAGACCAGGCCGGCCGCCGTCGAATCCTGCCGCACCGAGGCGTGGCGGAGCACCGAGAGCGGGATCCGGGTCCCGTCGGAGGCCACCGCCCACTCCCGGGTTGCGACGTAGTCGGCGGAGGAGTAGCCGCCCAGCACCGGGCTTTCCTTGCGCAGCAGCAGTTCGCCCGCCGGCAGGTCCGCCGTCGGGAGCACAAAGTCGTAAACCCGCGACGGCGTGAAGTAGGAGGTGTAGCCCATCCGGATCACGGGGGCCTCGTAGTCGGAGCCGGCGACTCCGGCGGTGTAGAGCTCCTCGTCGAAGGCCGGCTCCACGGGGGCGCCCTGGTCCGGGGTGCCGAGGCCTGCGAGCGGCATGACCTGCACCCGTTCGATCGTGTCCTTGCGGATGGACAGCACGAGGTGGGTTGAAGTGACGCCGGCGCCGTTGACCCGCACCTGGTCCGAATGCGCGACGACGGTCCGCCAGTGCTGCTCGACCACCGGTTTGGCGAGTTCGGCCGGGTCCACGAGCGAGACCATCGAGTTGATGGCGTCCTTGTTGTGGGTCAGCAGGATGGTTTCGACCGGCTCCCCGTCCGGGCCGGCCAGCAGGAACGGTTCAGCCTCGTACAGGATGCGCTCGTCGCGGGAGATCACGGTGGTCAGCCCGGCCCCGGGCGCGTCGAAGCGGAGCAGCCGGGTTTCGCTGAACTCGGAGCAGCCGATGCTGAGTACCAGGTGGCGACGGTCTGCGGAGAGCTCAAAGCCGAGCCACATGGCGACGTCGTCCTCCTGGTAGATCACCTCGTCCTCGCTGACGGGGGTGCCCAGGACGTGCGACTTGACCTGGTACGGGCGCCAGGACGCGTCCACCACGGTGTAGAAGATCCGGCTGCCGTCGGGGGAGAAGGAGAGTCCGTAAAAGACGTTCTCGATCACGTCGGGCAGCAGCTCGCCGGTGCGCAGATCCTTGATGCGGAGGGTGAACCGTTCGTCGCCGGCGTTGTCCACGGCATAGGCGTACAGGTTCCCGTCAATGGTGACCGCGGAGCCGCCGACGGCGAAGAAGGGCTTGCCTTCGGCCTCCACGTTGCCGTCCAAAAGCACCTCCTCGCCGGGGATTTCCACGCCGACCTCGACGGCGGGCGGAGTC
>Ga0213837_1001791_pt1 | contig 10639 bp, 8 predicted proteins | sample SWPATP12_FD_160572 | JGI IMG/M metagenome (GOLD analysis project Ga0213837, IMG submission 160572) | Coastal seawater microbial communities from Marineland, Florida, United States - SWPA TP1 #2 | ecosystem: Environmental > Aquatic > Marine > Coastal | place: USA: Florida | collected 2016-08-06
CGCGCACCGTGCCGCCGCCGAAATCGGTTTCGATGGCGCCCGGGGCGATCGTGTTGACGGCAATGCCGCGCTCGCCCAGCTCCTTGGCCAGGTAGCGGGTCATGACTTCGACCGCGCCTTTCATCGATGCATACGCGGCGTAACCGGGCAGGGCGAAGCGGGTCAGCCCGGACGACACGTTGACGATGCGCCCGCCCTGGGCGATCAGCGGCAGCAGTTGCTGGGTCAGGAAGAACACGCCCTTGACGTGAATGTTGTACAGGGTGTCGAACTGTTCCTCGGTCGTTTCGGCAAACGCGGCGTGCACGCCGATGCCGGCGTTGTTGACCAGGAAATCGAGGTCGCTGCGCTGCCAGGTCGCCGCCAGCACTTCTTTCAGCCGGCCGGCAAAGGCGGGGAACGAGCTTGCCTTGCCGGTATCGAGCTGGAGCGCCACCGCGCGCGCGCCCATGGCTTCGATCTCGGCCACCACCTCCTGCGCCGCCTCGGCATTGCTGTGGTAAGTGAGGATCACGCCGACGCCGTCGCGCGCCAGCGCCAGTGCGGCGCTTTTGCCCAGGCCGCGGCTGCCGCCCGTGATGATTGCCAGTTTGTTTGCCATGTTGAAGTCCTTTGTCATGAAAGTCGCGATGAGGCCAGTGTATTGCCCAATCTCGCGCGAACAAAGGCGCGATTCGCGATTACACTGTTCACGCAGATTGAACAATTTTTGAACAAGGCATTCATGAACCGGCTCGATGCAATGGGCGTATTCGTGCGGGTGGCCGACCTGGCCAGCTTCACCCAGGCGGCCGACCAGCTCGGCATGTCGAAAGCGGCGGTCTCGATGGCGATCCGCGAGCTCGAGACGGGGCTCGGCACGCGCCTGCTGCAACGGACTACCCGCAAGGTCCACATGACGCCCGACGGCCTGACCTGCTATGAGCGCTGCCGCCACATGCTCGACGAAATGGAAGAGCTGCAAACCTTGTTCCGCCAGGGCGCCGGGCTGAGCGGCCGCTTGCGGGTCGATATGCCGATCGGCGTGGCGCGCAATATCGTGATGCCGCAATTGCCCGCCTTCCTGCACCAGCATCCGCGCTTGCAGGTGGAACTCTCGAGCACGGACCGGCGCGTCGACGTGATCAAGGAAGGCTTCGATTGCATCGTCCGGGTCGGCCGCCTCGACGACTCGTCCTTGATCGCCCGCCCGCTCGGGCATTTTCGGATGGTCAACTGCGCCAGCCCGGATTACCTGGCCCGCCACGGGACACCGCAGGCACTCGAGGACCTGCACGGGCACCACCTGGTCGATTACGCGCCCGCGCTGGGCGGACGTGCAGCGCATTTCGAGTATGTCGAAGACGGGCGCGTGCGCAGCCTGGAAATGCCGGCGGCGGTTGCCGTGAACAATAGCGACGCCTACCAGGCTGCCTGCCTGGCGGGCCTGGGCATCATCCAGGCGCCATTGTCCGGGCTGGCGGAGTTGCTGGAGCAGGGCAGGCTGATGCCGATTCTCGACGGCTGCCGGGCCGCGCCGATGCCGGTGACCCTGCTCTACCCGAACCGGCGCCACGTGGCGCAGCGCACCCAGCGTTTCATGGACTGGATCGCGGAGCTGATGCGGGCGCACACCGTGTCCTGATACGCTGACGCGCGGGCAACATGACCTATGCTAATGTCGCCTCTTTGCATGTTTTCGTACTGGAGATCCACATTGAAAAACGTCACGCCCGTGCTGTTGGCCCTTCTTGCAACGTCGGCCCAGGCCGCTGAAGCGCCGTCGTTCGATCCGCAGCGCCTGTCGCGCGACGTCAAGGTCCTGTCCTCGGACGCGTTCGAAGGCCGCGGTCCGAACACCGCCGGCGAGACCAGGACCGTCGACTACCTGATCGAACAATTCAAGGCCGCCGGCCTGGCCCCGGGGGGCGACCTGTCGGGGGGCAAGCGCAGCTGGACCCAGGACGTGCCGCTCGGCCGTTTCGAAATCACCGGCCCGGTCAAGCTGACCCTGACCGATGGCGCGGGCAGCCGCCAGCTGGCCCAGGGCGACGACATGGCGGTGCGCGCATCGATGAGCGGGACCAAACAGGTCGACTTCACCAACGCGCCGCTGGTCTTCGTCGGCTACGGCGTCACCGCGCCCGAGCGCAAGTGGGACGACTTCAAGGGCATGGACCTGAAGGGCAAGCTGGCCGTGGTGCTGATCAACGACCCCGACTTCGAAACCGGCCAGGGCGAATTCGGCGGCAAGGCGATGACGTATTACGGCCGCTGGACGTATAAATTCGAGGAGATGGCGCGCCGCGGTGCGCTCGGCACGATCATCGTGCACGAGACCGCGCCGGCATCGTATGGCTGGCCGACGGTGAAGAATTCAAACACCAACGTGATGTACGACATCGTGCGCAAGGACCCGCGCAAGGCGCACGCCCCGATGGAAGCCTGGATCCAGCGCGACCTCGCCGCCAGCCTGTTCAAGTCGGCCGGCCTCGATTTCGAGGCGGCCAAGAAGCAGGCGCAATCGCGTCATTTCCAGCCGCTCGCACTCAAGGGCGTAACCCTCTCGGCCAGCTATGCGGTCGACGCCAAGGTCATCAAGTCGAAGAACGTGGTCGCCATCCGCGAAGGCAGCAAGCTGCCGAAACAGTACGTGATGTACAGCGGCCACTGGGACCACCTCGGCATCGGCCAGTCCGATGCCAAAGGCGACAAGATTTATAACGGCGCCGTCGACAACGCCACCGGCATCGCCGCCTTGCTGGAACTGGGGCGCGCCTACGCGGCCCAGCCGGCGCCGCAGCGCAGCGTCGTGTTCCTGGCCGTGACGGCCGAAGAGAAGGGCCTGCTCGGCTCCGAATACTACGCATCGAACCCGGTCTACCCGCTGGCGTCGACGGTCGGCCTGATCAACATGGACGCGCTCAGCCCGCGCGGCCCGGCGCGCGACTTCAACATCTCGGGCAGCGCCAGGCTCGACTTGCTGGACCAGCTGGTCGCCAAGGCGAAGCAGTCGAACATTGCCTACTCGCCCGATCCGAAACCGGAAGCCGGTCACTTCTTCCGTTCCGATCACTTCCCGTTCGCAAAGCGCGGCGTGCCTGCCATCTCCTTCGGTTCCGGCAATGACTGGATCGAGGGCGGCGTGAAGGCAGGCAAGGCGTCCGAGGACGAGTATGTCGAGAAGGCCTACCACCAGCCGGCGGATGAATTCGATCCGGCCTGGACCTTCACCGGCATGGCGCGCGACCTCGGCATCCTGTACGCGGTCGGCGCCGACCTGGCCAACGCGAAGACCTGGCCGAACTGGTCGATCGATTCTGAATTCCGCGCGGCGCGCGACAAGACCAAGGCCCAGCGCAAGTAACAGTCGGGGGGGCAATCGGCCTTGCCGCCTGCGCCCCTCGATTTCACATCACGGCTGCACCTGGTTGCGTCCGCCTTTCTTGGCGACATACACCGCAGCGTCCGCGGTGGCGAGCAGTTCGCCCACCGTCTGCCCGGCGGTCAGGGTGGCGACGCCGATGGACACCGTCACCTGCACGCGCGGCGTTTCGAGCAGGGGGCATTGGGCGACGCCCAGGCGCAAGCGCTCGGCCACTTCGCGCGCTTCCACCAGCGTTGTCTGGGGCAGGACCACCACGAATTCCTCGCCGCCGAAACGCGCGCACACATCGCCCGGACGCAGGTACTCGCGCACCCGCTGGACGAAGGCGCGCAGGACATCGTCGCCGGTCATGTGGCCGAATCCATCGTTGATGCTTTTGAAGAAGTCGATATCGAGCATCAGGATGGAGAAGGACTTTCCGCTCGAAATGTAGAACGCCGCTTGCTGTTTGAGGAGTTCGTCCAGCGCCCTGCGGTTTCCCTGGCCGGTCAAGGCGTCGGTGGCGGCATCGAGTTCGACCTTTTGCAAGGCCACATGCAGCCGCGCCGCCAGTAAGGCGTTGGCACCCTGCAAGCGGATGCCTTCCAGCAGGCGCTTGGAAATGGCGGCGGTGTAATACGCGATCAGCGCGAAGAACACGCTCAGGCCGGCGGCGTAGTCCATGGCACTCTGCCGGCTGGCAACGTGCAGCAGCAGGCCCAGTACCGACACGCACCAAATGACACCGATTTGCCGGAAAAAGGCTGGTATGTAGGTCCCATACACCTGCGCATTGACCGCGATCACGCCGCACAGCAGCGCGTTCAGGACGGCGTCCAGGATCGGGTCGTGCCCCATCAGGAACCAGGCCGTCAGGCCCCAGGCGAATCCGTCCAGGCCGGCCACCCATTGCAGGCGTGTACTGTGGCGCTCGAGCTTGGCGCCATCGACAATGATGCCCTGCAATATGTACAGGCCGAGCGCCCATAGGACGAGAAAGCTTCCCAGCCACAGCAGAATCGAGGTTTGGGGAACACGGTCCCAGCAGAACCACACGGCCAGCAGCCAGCCGACAGGGGTTGTCGTCAGCGCGCGACGCAGTGCATAAGCACATTCCGAAAAGCCGGTTGCACGGGCAATGGCGACGTCGGATTCGATAGCAGGAGGGAGAGTACTCACGCGGCAGGCTCACGCTCATCGGGCGCCGCAATCGGCGCTGGGCGAACGTCCATCTCTCCCTGGGGAATGTCGCTGAGCATTACTCGTATCCTACTGGAAATTAGATCGATAAGAGGTCGAGCATACCGCAAATAAACGGCCCCATCAACGACAAGACCTGGACAAGCCCGTTACGCCGCCAATTGTAAATCGAACAATTAGTTGACTACGTGTCATTTTAATTGCACACTTTTCAAAAAAGCAATGCCGTGAAACACCGCCGAGCACAGTGCTCAAACAGCCGTACCGAACCCCAAAAACGTGAACAAGCGAAGGAACCACCTGATGCGTCAACGTATTATCTGGCTGTGCGCCGTGCTCTTGATGTGCTGTGTTCCCCCTGTTATTCACGCTAAGACACCGCCCAATCTGGGCGTCACGATCGACGTGCACCATGTGGCAAAAGACACATGGCGCGTCGACTACCGATTCGCCAAACCGGTCACCGCCTTCACCTTGTATTCGATTGGCGAACTTCGCCAGAAATCCTGGAAAGTGCTTACGCCGGGCATGCGCATGAAGTTTGAATCGGACCGGGACATCCTCGATGTCGGCGGCAAGCCGTTCAAGTCCGCCAGCATCGAGATGCGCACCTTCGACGACCTGGAGCCGAAGTCGTATGCGCCGTTCAACCGCTTCTCGGATGGGGGAACGGCAGTCTTCCTGGGCTTTATGCAGGGGAAGGGCTATCAGGGAAAACGTGAGCTTGCGGTGCTGACTGACTTCCGCCTGCATGGCCTCGCGCAGGAAAATGTGCTCGCACCGCCACCAAACCAACGCATGCCAGGCGGCGATCGCGGCTACGCGTATTTCGGACCTGCCCGCGCCGTGCGCACAGGTTCGACGCTATTCCTGATCGATCCGGCCACCCCGGCATGGATGCGCGAAACCTTGCTGGACGCCGGGGCGAAGGTGTCCGCCTATTATGAACAAGCCTACGGGCGCCCGCTGAAGGACGAGTTGCTCATTATGTTCTCCGTGTCGGGATTCGACGCGCAAGGACTGTCAATCAAAGGCGGTGCGGTCCTGGGTCAGATAAGCTACCGCTTCGATGGCAAGGCAACGCTCATCGATCACCCAAAATATCGCGAAGTGCTGAAACGACTGGTCGCACATGAACTGGCGCATCTCTGGCAAATGAACCTTGCCCGCGGCGGCTGGGGCAAGGACGATCCCTGGATCCACGAAGGGGGCGCCGAGGCGATGGCCCTCGATGGCGTGCTGCAGACAGGATTATGGAATGAGGACACCGTGGCGGCTTACAACAAGCAGCAGGCGGCAGTCTGCGACAAGCTGGGCAATTCCGTGGACTCGTATGACGGCATCTACGCTTGCGGCCTGGTCCGATTCAACAATGCCGGCCTCGCGATCGTTCCGCTGTGGCGCGCGATGATGGAGGTAGCGGAAACCACAGGTGAAGTGTATTCGGCGAGCATGATCGACGCCATCGTGCGGAAACAGGGTGGGGCGCCGCGCCCGACGGCTCCCTGAAACGACAACGCCCACTTGCAGGAGTGGGCGTTGCGTGAACAATATTCTTGGTGGCCCGGGGCGGAATCGAACCACCGACACAAGGATTTTCAATCCTCTGCTCTACCAACTGAGCTACCAGGCCAAGAGAGGCATGATTATAGCCACCCGCTCGCGCCTGTGCAAGTCCCGACTGCAACTTTCTTCGACCGCCGTGCGCGCCCCGGCTGAAGTGCGCCATCGACATGCCGCTATAATGCCAGGCATGACGACACCGAATTCCTCCACCGCACACACTACCAGCGACGTCTGCATTGTCGGCAATGGCGCCATCGCCAAGACGGCGGCGCTCGGCTTCGCCCAGGCCGGGCACAGCGTCACGTTGCTGGTACCTGCAGCGAATCCGACCGCGAACGAGGGCGCCATCGGCGGCGGCGAACGCCCCTGGGATGTGCGCGTGTATGCGCTGAACCACACGGCGCGCGATTTGCTGGGTTCCCTGAAGGTGTGGGATGCGCTCGACGCCAGCCGGGTGGCGCCGGTCGATGCGATGGCGGTGAATGGCGACGGCAAGAACGGCGGCAGCCTTGGTTTCGATGCCTTCGGCGCGCACACGGGAGCGCTGGCCTGGATCGTCGAGGACAGCAACCTGAATGGCGCGCTCGACGCCGCCCTGAAATTCGCGCACAAGGTCGAGATCGTCAAAGGCTGCGGCGCGCGCCTGCGCTGCGGCCCGCAAGGGGCGCAGGTCTTGCTGGAAGACGGCCGCCGCATCGATGCCGGTCTCGTGATCGGCGCCGACGGGCGCGATTCCTGGGTGCGCGGGCAATGCGACATCGGGATCGACTATCGGTCTTACCTCCAGAAGGCGATCGTCACCAATTTTTCCTGCGAAAAGCCGCACCATGGCGTCGCCCACCAGTGGTTCACCTGCAGCGACGGCATCATCGCGCTCCTGCCGCTGCCCGGCAACCGCGTCTCGCTGGTGTGGTCGGCGCCGGAAACCCTGGCCGCGACCCTGCTCGAAGAATCGATGGGTGAACTGGCGGTGCGCCTGGGCGAATACGCCGACGAGGCGCTCGGCACGCTGCGCCCGCTGCAGCCTGAGCTTGTGAAAGCGGTGCCGCTGGCGCTGGTGCGCCCGCATGCCTTGACCGCCCCCCACGTCGCCCTGATCGGCGACGCCGCGCATGCCATCCACCCGCTGGCCGGCCACGGCATGAACCTGGGCTTCGGCGACATCGTCGACCTGCTGCGCGTGGTGGCCGAACGCGAAGAACACCGCGCCCCCGGCGACGAACGCGTCCTGGCGCGTTACGCCAGAGCGCGCAAGGAAGATGTGCTGCTCATGCAACTGGCTACCGACGGACTCGAGCGCTTGTTCGGCGCCAACCTCGAACCGCTGCGCATTGCCCGTAATTTGGGATTAAACTTGCTCGATAAGTTGCCTTTCATTAAGCGTCAGCTGATGGCGCATGCCCTCGGTCAGTAATTTTTAAGGAATAAATAGTGATGTTGAAGACGAAGATCGCCGTGTTGGCGGCGACGGGCATGATGGCCTCGTGCGTGGGCGCCGAAAATACGACCGAAGCGGCTATCCGCAAGAATATCGAACCGCGCCTGGGCGGCGCCAAGATCGAATCGATCACCGAAACGCCCTACGGCGGCCTGTACGAGCTGCGCGTCGGCACCGACATCCTGTATGCGGACAAGAAGGGTGAGTACCTGTTCATCGGCCACGTCTACGATGCGAAAACCTCGCGCAACATCACCAAGGCGCGCGTCGAGGACCTGAACAAGATCAAGTTCTCCGACCTGCCGCTGGCCTCCGCGCTCAAGCAGGTGAAGGGCGACGGCAAGCGCGTGATCGCCGTCTTCGAAGATCCGAACTGCGGTTACTGCAAGCGCCTGCGCCAGACCACCCTGAAGGACCTGGACAACGTCACCATCTACACCTTCATGTACAACATCCTGTCCGAGGATTCGTTCGTGAAGTCGAAGAACATCTGGTGCGCGCCGAACCGGGCCAAGGCCTGGGACGACTGGATGATCAACGGTAAGCTGCCGCCGACGGCACCCGCCAGCTGCGAGACGCCGAACGACAAGATCGTCGCGCTCGGCCAGAAGCTGAAAATCCAGGGCACGCCGGCGATCTTCTTCACCGACGGCACCCGCATCCCGGGTGCGGTCGACCTGGCGGGGCTGGAAGCGAAACTCGGTTCGATCAAGTAAGCATGGTCCGGCTGAACGTCAATGGACGAGACACCCAGGTCGACGCCGACCCGTCCACGCCCATCCTCTGGGCGCTGCGCGACAACCTGAACCTGACCGGCACCAAGTTCGGCTGCGGCGCCGCCCTGTGCGGCGCCTGCACCGTGCACCTGGACGGCGCGCCGGTCCGCGCCTGCATCACGCCCATCTCGAGCGCGGCCGGTCTCAGGATCACCACCATCGAGGCGATCGGGCAGGACGGCATCGGCAAAGCGGTGCAGGACGCCTGGATCCGCCACGACGTGCCGCAATGCGGCTACTGCCAGAGCGGCCAGGTGATGAGCGCGACCGCGCTGCTGCGCTCCAACCGGGCGCCGAGCGACGCCGATATCGACAACGCCATGAGCGGCAACATCTGCCGCTGCGGCACCTACCAGCGCATCCGCGCCGCGATCAAGGATGCCGCTAGCACGCTGGCCTGAGCCGGGCGCCCGCCCGTGAACGCGGTTGGCATTCTGCTGGCGGCGGGGCGCGGGCGCCGTTTCGATCCGCTCGGCGCGCGCAACAAGCTGCTGCAGCCGCTGCCTTCCGGCGAGCCGGTCGTGGTGGCCAGCGCGCGTCATCTTCTCTGCGTTCTTCCCCGTGTGATTGCCGTCGTACCGCCGCAGGATGGCGGCGTGGCGGACGCCTTGCGCGCGCTCGGCTGCGAAGTCACGCTGTGCGCGCAGGCCGACAGCGGCATGGCGGCCTCGCTGGTCCACGCGATTTCCTGTTCTCTGCCGCAGGCCGACGCCTGGCTGGTGGCGCTGGGCGACATGCCGTATGTGGCGCCTTCGACGCTGCGCGCGCTGCTCGACGCGCTTGCGGCTGGCGCAGGCATCGCCGCGCCCGTGTTCGAGGGCCGGCGCGGCAATCCGGTGGCCTTCGGCGCGGCGCACTTGCCGGCGCTGCTGGCGCTGCAGGGTGAGCACGGGGCGCGCGCGCTCCTGAAGACCGCGTCCGTGACGGAAGTCGCGGTGGACGATCCGGGCATCCTGCGCGATATCGATACCCCTGACGATTTGGCGTCCTTGGACTGACTCCGGAAAATCGTCGCGCCGCTTGACACGTGCGTTGAACGCGTGGGCGGGAGACCGCGGGGCCGCCGAGGCCCACCCTACGGGTATGCCAGGTACGTTTGCAGCAGGACGTAGCGTGGGCGGCTTCGCCGCCCACGCGTTCAACCAGCTCCAGAATCCTCGCGCCGCCGCCGCTGGTCAGCCCCTGCGAATCCGTTACACTACGTAAATCGCCCGACTCATTTCGCCATCATGAAAAAAACAGCCCAGAAAAAGCAGCCCGCGGTTCACTACACCATCGTCCCGAAAGACCTGGCCGGCCACCTTTTCAATGTGACGGTCACCGTGCCGGCGCCCGCGCCCGATGGCCAGGTGTTCGCGCTGCCGGCCTGGATCCCGGGCAGCTACATGATCCGCGAGTTCGCGCGCAATATCGTGCGCATCCGGGCCGAATCGAACGGCGCCAGCATCCACCTGACGAAACTCGACAAGCATTCCTGGCGCGCCGACCCGGTCGCCGCGCCGCTGACGCTGCACTACGAAGTCTATGCCTGGGACCTGTCGGTGCGCGCCGCCCACCTCGACCAGACCCACGGCTTCTTCAACGGCACCAGCGTATTCCTGCGCGTGCTCGGCCAGGAAGAGGGCGCGCACGAAGTCGACATCCAGCGCCCGGGCGATCCGGCGGCAAGCACCTGGCGCGTCGCCACCGCGATGAAGGAAGCGGGCGCCAAGCGCTACGGCTTCGGCACCTATGCCGCCGCCAACTACGACGAACTGATCGACCATCCGGTCGAAATGGGCGACTTCGCCCTCTCCACGTTCAAGGCGCACGGCATCGCGCACGACATCGTCGTCACCGGCCGCGTGCCGAACCTGGACATGGCGCGCCTGCAGGCCGACCTGAAAGCGATCTGCGAAGCGCAGATATCGCTGTTCGAGCCGGAAACCCACCGCGCCCCGATCGACCGCTATGTGTTCATGACGATGGCGGTCGGCGACGGTTACGGCGGCCTCGAACACCGTGCGTCGACGGCCCTGATCTGCTCGCGCGCCGACCTGCCGACGACTGCCATGACGCAGTCCGGCGAACCGGCCGAGGGCTACCTGAAATTCCTCGGCCTGTGCAGCCACGAGTACTTCCATACCTGGAACGTCAAGCGCATCAAGCCGGCCGTGTTCGCGCCCTACGACCTGCAGGTCGAGGGCTATACGCCGCTCTTGTGGCTGTTCGAAGGCTTCACCAGTTATTACGACGACCTGATGCTGGTGCGCGCCGGGATCATCGGCGAGCCGACCTATTTCAAATTGCTCGGCAAGACGGTCGGCAGCGTGC
>Ga0213837_1001792_pt1 | contig 10636 bp, 7 predicted proteins | sample SWPATP12_FD_160572 | JGI IMG/M metagenome (GOLD analysis project Ga0213837, IMG submission 160572) | Coastal seawater microbial communities from Marineland, Florida, United States - SWPA TP1 #2 | ecosystem: Environmental > Aquatic > Marine > Coastal | place: USA: Florida | collected 2016-08-06
CAGCCGTTCCCGGCCCGGCAGCAAGGTCAGCGCACTGGGCGTCCCGTCGTGGGCGAACTCGTGGTACGCCTCGTCGACGATCACGATGGTCTGGCTGGCCTCGCCGGCCTCGTAGACCGCCTCGACGACGTCCAGGCCAAGCCCGGTGCCGGTGGGGTTGTTCGGGGAGCACAGGAAGACGATGTTCGGCTGGAGTTCGCGGACCTGGCGGGCGGCCGACTCGGCACTCAGGCCGTAGTCGTCGGCGCGGATCCCGGTGATGTACCCGGTGTCGGTACCGGAGGCCAGGAGCGGGTACATGGAGTATGTGGGAGGGAAGCCGAGGGCGGTGCGCCCCGGGCCGCCGAAAGCCTGGAGGATCTGCTGGAGAACCTCGTTGGAGCCGTTCGCGGCCCAGATGTTGTCCGCCCCCAGTCCGTGCCCGAGGTATTCGGCCAGGGCTTCGCGCAGTTCCGTGAATTCGCGGTCCGGATAGCGGTTCAGTCCGGCGGCGGCAATCGCGACGGCCTCGGAGATAGCGGCGCGGACGTCCGCCGGGACGCCGTGGGTATTTTCGTTGACGTTGAGCAGGATCGGGACGTCCAGTTGGGGCGCCCCGTAAGGGGTCAGGCCCCGCAGGTTGGTCCGGAGGGGAAGTCGGTTCAGGCGCTCTAGCTGGTCAGTCACTCGTCCAGTTTAAGTGAGATCGCCGCGGGCCCCGTAACTGTGACGCTGACCGGGGCGGCCCGGCTGCCTGCGGAGCGCCTGGAGACGGACCCGAAGAGGCCCTGCGCCACCTGGGCGGATCGGGCTAGTTGGACGGAATGAAGAGTGCCTGGCCCGGCACCACACGGGCAGCCTCGAGGTTGTTCAGCTGGATGATGTCGGCGACGACGTCGCGGGGATCGCGCTCCGGGGCGACGGCCTCGGCAATGGCCCACAATGACTCACCGGGCTGCACCGTGACAGTCACAGTGGGCGTCAGGGAAAGCTCGGCGGCGGACTCCGCCGCTTTGGCCGGGGTGTTGAGGAAACCGCTGAAGGAGAGAACCAGCGCGGCCAGCAGGATCAGCGGCACGCCGATGAACACAAAACGCCCCCGCCGGGTGAGCCTCAGCGGCGCCTGCTTTGCCCGGCCGGGACCGGGCCGCCCGGCCTGGCTGGGCTGACGGCCGGACGAGCTGCTGCCGGACGAGCTGCTGTCGGACGAGCTGCTGCCGGTCCGGCCGTAGTCGCCGAATGCGTCGCGGCCGAAAGTGTCGTGAAACGCGCTTGATGCTGACATGAACTGAGCCCTCCTGGACCATACTGTGCCGCCCGGCGTACTCCACGTACCCGCCGCCAACCGGCCTGACCTTCGAACAAAGAACCGAACACCATGTTCGGTCCGGGTCGCATAAAACTAGAACACATATTCGAATCTTGCTTGTTCTGTTTTAGCACTTATTGACGAACATTGTCGAGACTCGCTAGAACAAATGTTTGAAAAAGCTGTGCGGCTGGCCTACGTTTGAGTCAAAGAACAACCACTTCTGCAGTTGATCAGCAGGGTCTGACATTTTCAGGCCGGAAGTTCCCGGCAGCTGCAGCCACAGCGGCCGGGCGGAACGGAAAGGCGTTGGCGAACATGGCAGCACAAGCCACTGGCGGCAGGGCCACCCAGCGGGGCCCGCAGGCGGCCCGGCCACCCAAGAGCCTCACCGTTCGGCAGAAGAAGATCCTGGAGACCATCCAGCGTTCCGTGACGGACAACGGCTACCCGCCGTCCATGCGCGAAATCGGCGATACCGTCGGCCTGGCGAGCCTCTCCAGCGTGACGCACCAGCTTTCTCAGCTCGAGAAGCTCGGCTACCTGCGGCGCGATCCCAAGCGCCCCCGGGCGATGGAAGTGCTGATGCCGTTGACCCTCGATGAGGGGACCGCAAAGATTTCAGGGGTCGAGAAGTCCAGCGGCCTGCGCAGCGTCGGTGGCCTGTCCGTTTCGGAGCTGGCCAGTGCCACGGATACGGCGATGGTGCCCCTGGTCGGCCGGATCGCCGCCGGCGGGCCGATCCTGGCCGACCAGGTCGTTGAGGACGTCATGCCCCTGCCCCGCCAGCTGGTGGGCCACGGCGAGCTCTTTATGCTCAAGGTTGCCGGTGACTCAATGATTGATGCGGCCATCTGCGACGGCGACTGGGTGGTGGTGCGCCGGCAGGGCGATGCCGTGAACGGCGACATTGTGGCCGCCCTGCTCGACGACGAGGCAACAGTTAAGACGTTCCGCCAGCGTGACGGCCACACCTGGCTGCTGCCGCAGAACACCCAGTACGAGCCCATCCTCGGCGATCACGCCGTCATCATGGGCAAAGTCGTCTCGGTGCTGCGCTCCCTCTAGGACAAAGCCTCCCAGTACCTGCGAACGGGGCCCCGCCGGCGTTGACCAGTTCACGCCGTACGGGGCCTTTCGCGTTCCCTCCCAGTTGCTGGCGCCACGGCTGCGGCGCGGTCCCGGAGATCCGTGCACGTCATGGGAGCCGGGTGGCCGCAGCCACGAGCAACCGGGCAGGAACGTCAAAGTCCCCGCCGGCGCAGTCCTCAGCCCAAACATTCCCGCCCGGCAGGAGCCACGTGGCGGGCTGCTTCGATTCCATCCCGGCCGGAGCTACGTGGCGGGCTGCTTCGATTCCTTCGCCAGCCGCTCCAGGGCCGCGACGGCGATCCCTGGGTCCGTCGTGGGCCAGAACGGCGGGAGGGCGGCTCGGAGGAATCCCCCGTAGCGTTCGGTGGACAGCCTCGAGTCCAGCACGGCCACCACCCCCTTGTCCGTCGTCGTGCGGATCAGGCGGCCGGCTCCCTGGGCAAGGCGGATGGCTGCGTGGGTCGCGGACACACTCATGAAGCCGTTGCCGCCGGCCTGCGCCACCGCCCGGGACCGCGCAGTCATCAGGGGGTCATCGGGCCGCGGGAATGGAATCCGGTCGATCACCACGAGGCGGCAGGAGGTCCCCGGCACGTCGACGCCCTGCCACAGCGACATGGTGCCAAACAGGCAGGTGTCCGGTTCGTCGGCGAACTGCTTCACCAGCGCCGTCATGGTCGAATCCCCCTGGCAGAGGATGCTCATGTCCAGCCGCGGCCGCAGGGCCTCGGCGGCGTCCTCGGCGGCGCGCCGCGAGGAGAACAGGCAAAGTGCCCCGCCGCCGGAAGCCCGGATCAGTTTCTCGAGCTCGTCGAGCGCTTCCGGGGACGTGCCGCGACCGGGCTTGGGCAGGTGCTTGGCTACGTAGAGGATGCCCTGCTTGGGGTATTCGAAGGGCGAACCGACGTCGACGCCGGTCCAGCTGGGGGCGCCGGGGCCCACCAGGCCGAGGCCGCCGGCGGCCGGTTCGAATGCGGACCCGATGGCCAGCGTGGCCGACGTGAGGATGACGGTGTGGTCCGCGAACAGGCCCTCGCGGAGCCGTCCGGCCACGCTGAGCGGCGCGATATTGACCAGCGCCGGGGCGGACTCGTCCGGCTGGGAGTAGCCCTGCTGCGGGTCAAAGGTGCTGTTGCGGGAAAACCAGACCACCTCGCGGTTCTCGCGTGCTGCCAGCAGCCTCTCGCAGAGTTCCAGGATCACCATGAGCCGGGAGCGCGCGAGCTGGCGTCCGCCGTCGGCTGTGTTGGCGCTGTCCCCCTTGGAATCCGACAGTGCCGCGCGGCAGGCGTCCCGCAGTTGGTCCACACAGTCCAGCTGTTCGCTGTTGAGGCCGTTGGGCATCAGCCCGCTGGGTACGCCCTCGATGGCAAGTTCGAGGTTGGACGCGGCGTTGTTCAGCGCGTCCACAGTGATCCCGGTGTGCTTCCGGGCCCCGGACGCAGCGGCGTGCACCATGGCGACCGACAGCTGGCCGGACACGGCGCCGGTCACCCGGTCCTGGAGCTCGTGGGCTTCATCCACCACCACGACGTCGTATTCCGGCAGCACGGCGAGGCCCTCGAAGGCGCTGACGGCCAGCATCGCGTGGTTGGTGACGACGACGTCGGCGTCCGCGGCGTTCTGCCGGGCCAGTTCGCTGAAGCATTCGGCCGCCAGGGGGCATTTCTGCGCGCCGAGGCACTCCATCGAGGTGACGGAGACCTGCCGCCAGGCACGGTCCGTTACCCCGGGCAGGAGTTCGTCCCGGTCCCCGGTGACGGTGTCCTCGGCCCACTCGCGCAGCCGGACGACCTCCTTGCCGAGCTGGGACGACGGGCCGCCCATGGCCGCGGCGAAGTGCGGCACGGACGTGTCCTCGCCGAGGGAGAAGAGCTGGCCCTCCGACGGTTCCTCCGAAGGAAAGCCACCTTCGAGCTTGTGGCGGCACACGTAATTCGAACGCCCCTTAACGAGGGCAACCTTGACCGGCCGGTCCAGCGCCGGCGTGATGGTCTTCAGCAGCCGGGGCAGGTCCCGGCCCACGATCTGGGTCTGTAGGGCCAACGTGGCTGTCGAGACCAGGGTGGGCTTGTCGCTGACCAGCGAATGGGCGATCAGCGGGATCAGGTACGCGAGGGACTTGCCGGTGCCGGTGCCGGCCTGGACCAGCAAGTGGTCGCCGCTGTCAATCGCCTGAGCCACCTGCCGGGCCATTTCGTGCTGGCCGTCGCGGCTCTGGCCGCCCATGCCGGCCACGACACGGTCGAGCAGTTCGATCACGAACTCCCCGCCGCCCTTGCGGCCCGGGCGCGCCGGACCCGCCCCGGCGGAGTCAGTCCCCGCGGCGTCTCCCGTTGCGGAGTCCTCCGTTGCCGGGTCCTCTGCTGCCCCCTCCCCCTCCGGGCCGCCCCTGCCTGTGTCCGCGCCGGTCACCGCTGCCTCAGTCATTGCTGATGAACGAATCCAGTTCAGCGGCGAATCCCTCGCGGACCATCACGACGGCGCGGGTGCCCGCTTCCTCGTGGTCAAGGCTGAGGATCTCGGCGTCGGCCTCGTGCAGCTTGCTGAGCAGGTCCCCGCGGTTATAGGGGATCATCAGCTCCAGCTTCACGCTGGGCCGCGGGATGCCTTCGCTGATGGCCTTGAGCAGTTCCGGGATGCCCTCGCCGGTGCGTGCCGACACCACAACGTGGCGCGGTTCGCGCTGCTTGAGCCGCTCGATCACGAAGGGGTCTGCGGCGTCGGCCTTGTTCAGGACGATGATTTCGGGCACCTTGCGGGCGTCGACTTCGCTGAACACGTTGCGGACGGCGGCGATCTGGCCTTCCGGATCCGGGTGCGAGACATCCACGACATGCAGGATCAGATCCGAGTCGGCGACTTCCTCCAGGGTGGAGCGGAAGGCCTCCACGAGCTGGGTGGGCAGCGAACGGACGAAGCCCACGGTGTCGGCGAGGGTGTAGCCCAGCCCGTCCGAGGTCTCGGCTTTGCGGACGGTCGGGTCCAGGGTGGCGAACAGGGCGTTCTCCACCAGGACACCGGCGTCGGTCAGCCGGTTCAGGAGCGAGGACTTGCCGGCGTTGGTGTACCCGGCGATCGCAACGGAAGGCACGGAATTACGACGGCGGTTGGCGCGCTTGGTCTCCCGGGCCGGCTTCATCGCGGCGATTTCACGCCGCAGCTTGGCCATCCGGGTGCGGATCCGTCGGCGGTCCAGTTCGATCTTGGTTTCGCCGGGACCACGCGAGCCCATGCCGGCGCCGGCGCCGCCCACCTGGCCACCGGCCTGGCGGGACATCGAGTCACCCCAGCCGCGCAGGCGCGGGAGCAGGTATTCGAGCTGGGCCAGTTCCACCTGGGCCTTGCCCTCGCGGCTCTTGGCGTGCTGGGCGAAAATGTCCAGGATGAGGGCCGTACGGTCAATGACCTTGACCTTGACGATGTCTTCCAGGCTGCGGCGCTGGGACGGAGCCAGTTCGGCGTCGACGACGACGGTGTCCGCGCCGGTGGACATCACGATGTCCTTCAGTTCCTGGGCCTTGCCGGAGCCAAGGAAGGTGCCCGGATCGGGCTTCTGCCGGCGCTGGACAATCCCGTCGAGGACTTCCGAGCCGGCGGTCTCGGCGAGGGCGGCGAGTTCGCGGAGCGAGTTTTCGGCGTCGGCCAGGGTGCCTTCGGTCCAGAGCCCGGCCAGCACGACGCGCTCGAGCCGCAGCTGCCGGTATTCGACTTCGGTGACGTCTTCGAGTTCGGTGGACAGCCCGGCGGTCCGGCGCAGGGCGTGCCGTTCCTCGAGGTCCTGCTGGTCGCCGTCGTAAGTGCTGTGTTCCTCGTCCAGCCGGGAGATCGCCTGGGCCTTGCCGAGCACCGAGGCTGGCTCTCCGGCAGCCGGGGCCGCCTTCCGGGCAGGGGTGTCCTTGGCGAGGATCCGGTCGATGACAGCCTGGATTTCCGCAGGACTCATGTCCTGGGATGCTGAATCGGGTCCGGGGTTGGGCTGGCTGGTCATGGTCTCCTTTAGAGGTTCGGCAGTTTCAGAATAGTGCCGATCGGTGCTGTGCGGGGCGGTATTCGCGCTGGGCTGACGACTATTGGTCATTCATGGCCTCCTGGGATGCCTGCGGCAGCGGTGGCGCCGGCAGGGCAGGGCTCCGGGCGGGAGCGGTGGGAAGAGAGGGATCAGGCTTCTTTTGCCTTGAGGAGGGAGAGACTGTCCGCCCGGCGGGGCTCCAGTGGGCACTGCCGGAATCCAAGTGGTTCGGGCGCCAGCGGGTGTGTCCTTGGCAGGATCATCGTGGGGGCGCGCTGAGCGGAAGGTGACTACCTGCGTCGCTGCGGGGACGGGAATTGTCCGTGCGGATCAAACCCGTGCCGGCTACTTGGAGTTCAAGAACATGTCTTTAAGCCTAGCAGACGGGGCAGATGGCTCCGGCCCGCCGGATTCCGCCGGGCCGCCGCGGTTTCCCCTACAGGCCGGGGGCCAACTAATCTGGGCAGTTATGGAGTCTGCACACTATTTCAGCGCCCAGCCTGCCGGGCCGTTCACCCGCAAACCACTGACGGTGGAGCTTGCCGGTGCGACCCGGAAGCTGCGGACGTCCTCGGGCATCTTCAGCCCGGACGGCATCGACAAGGGCACGGCTGTTCTGCTCGCCGAGGCGCCCGCCCCGGCGCCGCAGGGGACACTGCTGGATATCGGCTGCGGCTGGGGTCCGATCGCGCTGACCATGGCCCTGCGGGCACCGCACTCGCGGGTCTACGCCGTGGACGTCAACGAACGGTGCGTGACCCTGACCAACGAAAACGCCGCGCTGCTGGAACTGGGCAATGTCACGGCCAGCACGCCCGACGCCGTCGACCCTGAGCTCCGCTTCGATACCATCTGGTCCAACCCGCCCATCCGGATCGGCAAGGACGAGCTCCACGCCCTGCTGCTCCTGTGGCTGCCGCGGCTGGCGCCGGGCGGATCCGCGTGGCTGGTGGTGCAGAAGAACCTGGGGTCTGATTCGCTGCAGCGCTGGCTGGCCGCGGAGCTCGACAGCAGTTTCACGGTGACGCGCGAGAGCACGTCGAAGTCGTTCCGCATCCTTCACGTCAGGAAAGCGTCCCACTAGCGACGATCACTGCGGGGCCGCTGAGCTCGACGTGCTCGTGGCCGCCGGCGCCGAGGAAGAACTTCACTCCGACGGTTCCGCCCGGGACATGGACATTCCACACGTCCGGGGCGCCCTGGCCTGCCCAGTGGCGGATCGCGACGGCGGCCGCGCAGGCGCCAGTGCCGCAGGACTGCGTTTCCCCGACTCCGCGCTCGTGAACGCGCATCGTGATGGTTCCTACGCCCTCATGGACCAGCGGCTCGGACGGCACAACGAACTCAACATTGGTGCCGTGCGGCGGGGTCGGGTCCACATGGGGTGCCGTGAACAGCTGAGTGGCCTGCAGCTCGGCCAGTTCGGCCAGCGCCACGACGGTATGCGGGTTGCCCATGCTGACGGACAGGGCGGGCCGGGCGACCTCCAGCCCCGCCGCGCTGACCAGCGAATCCATGGCCCGGGCGGTGGCCTCGCCCGGGAAGATGAATTCCCAGGGGCCCATGTCGACGGCGTAGCCGGCTGCGGTGCGGACGATCGTCTTGGCGCCGCCCCGGGTGCCGATGGTCAGTGACTCGCCGGCGGGCAGCTCGACGAGGCCCTCGGCGAGCAGGAAGTGCACAAAGACACGGACGCCGTTGCCGCACATCTCGGAGAGTGAGCCGTCCCCGTTGCGGTAGTCCATGAACCATTCAGCGTCCGGGTGCTCCGTCAGCAGCTCCTGGCCCTCGGCGAGCAGCCGGGACGGGACGGCGCGGATCAACCCGTCGCCGCCGATGCCGCGGTGGCGGTCGCAGAGGGCAGCGACCTGCTCCGGCGTCACTGCCAGGGCGCCGTTGGGGTCTGCGATCAGGACGAAGTCGTTGCCGGTTCCGTGGCCTTTCGAGAACTTCAGGCCGGCGAGGGCGGCGGTGTCTCCGGCAGCGAGGTGGTCAGCGGCCGCGGCAAGGGTTTCGTCCATGGTCCAAGATTACAGTTCGTTTAGCGGCACAGCGCCGCGGCCTTCGCCAGCAGCCCGGGGTCCTGCCAGTCGAGCCAGTGGATGCGGGGGTCGGCGCGGAACCAGGTGAGCTGGCGGCGCGCGAACTGCCGGGTCGCGACGATGGTTTCCTCGGCGGCCGTCGCCGGGTCGGATTCGCCGTCGAGCACCTTGAGGAACTGGGCGTAGCCCAAGGCGCGGGGGGCGGTCCGTCCGAGCCGCAGTCCGGCGGCGTCGAGCCTGCGGACCTCGTCGAGGAGCCCGCTGTCCACCATGGCGTGGACCCGGCGGGCGAGGCGATCCCGGAGCTGTTCCCGGTCTACCTCGAGCCCGATTTGCACGGCCGGCTGGAAGTACTCCCGGGTGGGCATAAAGGAACTGAATGGCCGCCCGGTCAGTTCGAACACCTCCAGTGCGCGGATAATCCGGCGTGCGTCCCCGAGCCGGCCTGCCGAGACTGGGTCCACAGCCTCCAGCCGTGCCCGCATTGGTGCCGGTCCCCCGGCTTCCAGTTCCGCTTCGAGCCGGCGGCGGATGGCCGGGTCGGTGCCCGGGAATTCCAGCACGTCCAGGGCGGCGCGGACGTACAGCCCGGACCCGCCCGCCAGGATGGCGCGCTTGCCCCGGGCATGGATGCCGGCAATGAGCTCACGCGCCTGCTGCTGGAAGTCCGAGACGCTGGCTTCCTCGGTCACGTCCAGGATGTCCAGGAGATGGTGCGGCACTCCCCTGCGTTCGGCCAGAGTGATCTTGGCGGTGCCGATGTCCATGCCGCGGTAGAACTGCATGGAATCGGCGTTAATGACCTCGCCGCCGAGCTCCAGTGCCAGCGAGACGGACAGATCGGATTTGCCGGAGCCGGTCGGCCCGACGACGGCGATCACCGGCGGAGCCGGTTCTGCACTGTCCGGTACCGCGCCGCCCGGTACAGCGCCGGTCCGTACAGCCCCGTCCGGTACTTCGCCGGCAGGTGTGCCGCCGGCCCGTACAGCACCGTCCGGCACTTCGCCGGCAGGTGTGCCGCCGGCCGCCGGTGCCTGTGCTGGGCTGGCAGCGGGGCGTTGCTGACCTGTCACAGGCTAGCGGCCGCGCACGGGGAGGGTGGGCATGCCCAGGGACACCCCGGTGCCGCCGGAAGCGGGTCCCGGCGCGGGCGCTCCGCAGGAGTCCGCCTGCGACCTGTCCCAGGCGTCGCCTGCGCGCGAGCGGCGGAGGCTGTAGTCGTCGGCAGTCGCCGGGTCGGCAACAAGGTGGAAGGACGCGGCCTCGGTGATGGTGACGGTGACGAGGTCGCCGGGGCGGGGCGTCTCGGCCCCGGCCGGCACGGAGAAGTGGACCAGGCGCTGGTCCTGGGACCGGCCCGAGAGCCGGTGGGTTTCCTCGGACTTTCGCCCGGACTGGGCCGTGACCATGACCTCCACCCGGCGGCCGAGCTGGCGGGCGTTCTCCTCGGCGGCGATCCGGTCCTGCAGGGCCGTGAGGCGTTCGAAGCGTTCCTGCACGACGGCTTTCGGGAGCTGGTCCGGAAGCTCCGCGGCGGGCGTGCCCGGCCGTTTGGAGTACTGGAAGGTGAAGGCCGTGGCGAACCGGGATTTCTCCACGACGTCGAGCGTGGCCTGGAAGTCCTCCTCGGTCTCGCCGGGGAAGCCGACAATGATGTCCGTGGAGATGGCGGCGTGCGGGATCTTCTCGCGCACCTTGTCCAGGATGCCGAGGAACTTGGTGGAGCGGTAGGACCGCTTCATGTCCTTGAGGACTTTGTCCGAGCCGGACTGCAGGGGCATGTGCAGCTGCGGCATAACGTTGGGCGTCTCGGCCATGGCGTCGATGACGTCGTCGGTGAAGGCCGCGGGGTGCGGGCTGGTGAACCGGACGCGTTCGAGGCCGGGGATGTCCCCGCAGGCGCGAAGGAGCTTCGAGAATGCCTGCCGGTCGCCGAATTCGACGCCGTAGGAGTTCACGTTCTGTCCCAGCAGGGTGACCTCGATCGCGCCGTCGTCGACGAGGGCCTGGATCTCGGCCAGGATGTCGCCGGGGCGCCGGTCCTTTTCCTTGCCGCGGAGGGCCGGGACGATGCAGAACGTGCAGGTGTTGTTGCAGCCGACCGAGATCGACACCCAGCCGGAATAGACCGAGTCCCGTTTGGTGGGCAGCGTGGAGGGGAAGACGTCGAGGGACTCCAGGATTTCGAGCTGCGCTTCGTTG
>Ga0213837_1001800_pt1 | contig 10600 bp, 10 predicted proteins | sample SWPATP12_FD_160572 | JGI IMG/M metagenome (GOLD analysis project Ga0213837, IMG submission 160572) | Coastal seawater microbial communities from Marineland, Florida, United States - SWPA TP1 #2 | ecosystem: Environmental > Aquatic > Marine > Coastal | place: USA: Florida | collected 2016-08-06
AGCTCAGAAAGTTCAGAAGACGTTTCAATGTAGAAAGCCGTGCCGCGCTCTAGGCGAGAAACTTTATCAAGGCCACAGTTATTGGCGATATCAGTCGACTTTGAAGACCAAGGCGAGATAGTGCCTGGACGTGGAGTTGCAAGAAGCAATAAACCTTCTGGCTTATGTTCTTCAATCGTTGGACCGTAAGTCAGTAACTTTTCTAACTTCTCAACTTCAGACGCGTCTAGATCTGCCGTTAAGTCAGCAAAGTGTGCAAACTCAGCGTAAATACCTGTTACAGGTAAGCTTAATTCACGACAAAGCTCTAAAAGCTTGTTAACACGAAACTCAGATAGAGCTGGGGAGCCACGCAAAATTCTCATGTGCTTAGGTCTCTTATGCAATTGATTAAGGTGATATTGGAATAAATTCAGTGGGTTATAGGGAAAACCTAACTGTTTTCTTCGAACCTATGCCGATTCCACCTCTCCTTTGCGAGCGCATTATAAAGCAATTACTTTTGTGATGTAACACCAAAAGCAACCGTTTGCGTTATTTTTTTTGTCAACCTGCGGTTACAGGCTTTTTGTCGATTCTGCCACCACTTTTACACATGCTTAATCATTCAAGCTATGCCAGTGATGCTCGGTTTGGTATAAAGACACTATTCGTCGTACGGAATTCAATTCATGTCAAAACTAACGTTACGTTTTTCTGCAAAAGCATTTTTGTTGTTTTTCAGTATTCTAGGGCTCGCAGGCTGCCAAATAGAGTCCGAGCCTAAAAGCGTGCTAGACCAAATTCGTGAACGCGGAGTACTCCGTGTCGGAACTCTCAATAACCAGCTTTCTTACTATATTGGTCCGGATGGCCCTACTGGTCTCGATTACGAGCTTGCACGTGAATTCGCTAAACAGCTGGATGTTAAGTTAGAAGTTAAACCCGCTTACCGATTGTCGGGGTTGTTTCCTGCTCTCAAGAAGGGGGAAATCGATCTCATTGCGACTGGATTAACCCAAACCTCCAAGCTTACTCGCTCATTCCGAGCTGGCCCAACGTATTACTACGTTAGCCAACAGGTGGTTTATAAAAAGGGCCAGTGGCGGCCTAGAAACTTAGAGCAACTGATCCAGTTTGAACAAAAGCGTCAAGCTGAGCATGTTGAAGAAAACCAGACGGTACTCGATCCCGCTTTAGTTGTCGTGAAAGAATCTCATTTTGAACCAACGCTGCAAGCGATCCAAAAAGAAAACCCAGCACTTGAATACCAAGCGGTAGGCAACGCAGACGTTAATGATTTATTGCGCCGCGTATCCAATGGGAAACTACAGTTTACTGTCGCTGATTCCGTAGAGCTTTCCCTCGCACAGCGTTTATATCCTGATTTAGCATTGGCTTTTGAATTAACCGAAGACCAACCTATTTCTTGGTATCTAAATAAATCAGAAGACGAAAGCCTTTATGCGTTACTGATCGAGTTCTTTGGCCACTATAAGCAGTCTGGCGAATTAGCAAGCCTTGAAGAAAAATATATCGGACATATTGGCAGTTTCGATTATGTAGACACGCGCGCGTTTATTCGTGCTCTTGACAGTAAACTTCCAAAATGGTCTCCGCTATTTCAGCAATACTCTCAAGAGTTTGATTGGCGTTTGATTGCAGCACTTGCTTACCAAGAATCGCATTGGAACCCAGTAGCCAAGTCTCCAACCGGTGTTAGAGGCATGATGATGCTGACGCTGCCTACAGCAAAAAGTGTTGGTGTAACCAACCGACTAGACCCGGAACAATCCGTTCAAGGTGGTGTTGAATATTTACGTCGTATCGTCAAACGGGTACCAGACTCCATTTCAGAACATGAAAAAATTTGGTTCGCACTCGCGTCTTATAATGTTGGATTTGGCCATATGATGGATGCCCGCCGACTTACAAAGTCTCAAGGCGGCGATCCAAATGCTTGGGGTGATGTAAAAGATCGCTTACCGCTATTAAGGCAGAAAAAGTATTACAGCAAAACTCGTTATGGGTACGCTCGAGGGGATGAAGCACGTAATTACGTTGAAAACATTCGACGCTATTATCAAAGCATCATTGGGCATGTTGATAAGCAAACTATGGTAGAGAATCAGCAAAGTATTGATGACCTTATCGTCATCCCACCGCTTGCTGTCTCGGCGTCTGACTCAACAATCAGCGCAGCAGATTCAACAGTAAGCGACGCGTTACCAACACAATAATGAAAAAGAGCAATGTTCGATACATTGCTCTTTTTTCGTCTGGGTTCAATTAAGCGAAAGTTTATCGCCAAATTCCTGTGTCATACTATGGTAACAATTGAGCTCTATAAACGCAGGGAGTTTGATTCCTCCAAGCGAGCGAACAACCCCATACTTTAAGAACACCAATCTATAGGATATCGTCAAATGATGAAGCGGAAACTAAAGACAAAACGCCTCGATAAAACCGTCGCTGCGAACCGTCGTAAACGCATGCTTTCAAACAACAAAAAGAAAATCATTTGGCGCAATCGTGCCTTCATGCAAATGATAGCTATGTAATACTCAAATGAGGAGTAAGCGAAATTAAACGCTTACTTCTTTTTCGTTTCTGAGCCGCTTAACGCACTATCTTCTGCCAATTTCTGCTGTTTTCTTTTCTCTTTGATTTCCTTTCGACGCCTTTTAAAAAACGCTTGTAACTGTTCGCGGCATTGTTCTTCTAGTAAACCGTGTTCTACCTCGGCGTAGTGATAAGACGCTTGGCTATCAAACAAATTCAGCACCGTGCCAGCAGCCCCAGCTTTCAAATCAGGCGCGCCAAATACAATTCGCTTTACTCGACTATGCAATAGCGCTCCCGCACACATCGGGCAAGGTTCGAGTGTCACATATAACGTAGTGTCCAGTAATCGATAATTCTCTAGCACTTGCCCTGCTTTTCTCAACGTCTCAATTTCAGCATGAGCCGTCGCATCATGCGATCCTATTGAGCGATTCCATCCTTCAGCAATAATGTCGCCATCTTTGACTAAGACCGCCCCAACAGGCACCTCCCCTTCTAATTCAGCTTGGTGAGCAAGCTCCATGGCTCGCCGCATGAATTGTTCATCTTGAGGCGTGAAATTATCCAAAATACAGTCTCATCCTAGTCAATTAACATTTGTGCGATAGCTTATCGCCCTGCTTTAAATTTACAACAAAAAAGCCCGCACTCAATAGCGCGGGCTTTCATAAACTCTTCACACTTTACATTGTGTAAGTGTATGGCGCGTTAATACCTAGTGGAATACCTAGCGCCCAGTAAGCGAGTAGGAAGATAGTCCAACCAATTAGCATCGCGATAGAGAATGGCATCATCAATGACGCTAGTGTGCCAATACCTGTCGACTTCACGTAACGCTGACAGTAAACCACTACAAGAGGGAAGAATACCATTAGAGGTGAAATGATGTTCGATACAGAATCACCTACACGGTAAGCCGCTTGAGATAGCTCAGGAGAAATACCTACTGCCATTAGCATTGGAACTAGGATTGGACCAATCAGAGCCCATTTAGCCGATGCCGAACCAACTAGTAAGTTAACCGCAGCAGTTAGAAGAATCATACCAACGACCGTTGCTTGGCCTGGTAAATCCATCGCTTTCAAACCTTCTGCGCCGTATAGCGCAAGCATTGTACCGATATTCGATTGGCCAAATGCAGACAGGAATTGAGCACAGAAGAACGACATTACAATGTACGCGCCCATTGTCGCCATTGTATCTGACATCGCCTTGATCACATCGTTGCTGTTCTTAAATGTACCAGCGACACGTCCATAAACGATACCCGGAATGATGAACAAGATGAAGATAAGTGGAACAATCGACTTCATTACCGGTGCAGTAAACGCTGTTAACTCGCCTTCAGGTGAACGCAGCGCTGAGTTCTCAGGGATAAGTGCAGCCACAAGAAGACCAATACCAGCAACCATTGCCCAACCAGCGTATTTAAACGCTTTCGATTCAGTAGCAGTAAAAGTACCTAGATCAGGTGCTTCTTCAGCATCTTCATCAACAGGCATTTTTTCTAGGCGCGGTTCAATGATTTTCTCTGTTACATACCAACCAATCGCTACGATAATTACTGAAGAAAGACCAGTAAAGAAGATGTTTGCAAGTGGGTTAATGATGTATTCAGGATCCAGTACATTCGCTGCTGTTTGCGTAAAACCAGCCAACAGAGGGTCGATACCAGAAGGAATAAAGTTTGCAGAGAAACCGCCAGATACACCAGCAAACGCTGCTGCAATACCCGCTAGAGGGTGACGACCAGCGGCGTGGAAAATGATACCACCTAGTGGGATAACCAGTACATAACCCGCATCAGCTGCAGTGTGCGAAACAATCGCAACCAAGATAAGCATTGGCGTTAGAAGCTTAGCTGGTGTGAAGTTAAGCATTTTCTTAAGGCCAGTTTGAATGAAGCCTGAAGAATCGGCAACACCGACACCAAGCATCGCAACAAGTACGATACCAAGCGGCGCAAAGCTAGTGAACGTTGTCACCATATTTGCGAGGAAGCTAGCAAGAGCTTCACCTGTAAGAAGGTTATTTACTTGTAGTGCATCACCCGTTCGAGGGTTGATTAGATCGAATGAAACATTCGACAAAAGTGCAGATGATACCCATACAATAACTAACGCCCAGAAGAATAAGATTGCTGGATCTGGAATCTTATTACCTGCACGTTCAATGAAGTTTAAAAAGCGATCCATGCCACTGGTTTTGCCAGTGTCTGGGGCTTGTTTTACGGCTTGGTTACTCATCGTAACTCCATATGTGATGTTGTTTAATTAGGTCTAATTTAAGTTATGACCATGACCCATTGGTACAGCACATATTCTATTAAAACGGCCATTAAAAAGCACAAGATTCCACCTAATTTTCCATAAATGGAGACATATTTTGCAAAAAAGCCATAGTTACACAACAAACCAAAAACAATTAAAACACCATTTCATATACATGAATTTAACTAGCACGTAAACAATGTCTGAGAACTGCAAAATATCATCACATTGAAATTATCCAATGAATGAATCAATCAAACTCACTGTATTTGGACAGCATGGTTTCGATCGTTAAACTCTGAGTGGCGTTCAAGCGATCGACCCAAGTAACCGTCACGTTTACATTCTTTAATGCACCAGATAACGCTCCGCTTACACCATCAACCGTACAAGAATAGTCATAGCCAGAACCAGTGAGCCCACCTAGCGAATTGGTATTACTTAAGTTCAAGCAGTGCTCCGCTAAACCTAACTCGCTATATGCAATCAAGCCAACCGCCCCGCTGACATTCTCTGCACGTGTCCTGTAATGCTCCATTTGTCGCTCTGCAAAATGTAACGCTTCAATACTTTGAATGGCGTAATCGGCTTTTTGTTCAACATAAACCTGCAACTTTACCAAGCCGAGTGCAGAGACACCGATTAACAGGAATGAAATAAGCACCTCTATCAGGCTGAATCCTTTTTGTTTACAGATCATTCCAAGAGCCTTTTTGCCACACATATGTTGGAGGAGGATCGATTGGGTTAGCCGCAGAACGAAAATCTAAATCCATGTCCCCAACAATCGTAGAAACTCCCGCTGGCGCATCAAAGATAAGTCCTCCGGCGGGTAGTCCTGAAGCGAATTGAATACCAACACTTTTTTTGAGCACACTCGAGTCATGAATAGGCTTAATGAATGGAGCAAATACATTGGGAGTGGCTAGCCCTTCCCAAAAATCATCAATGTGATTCTTTACATTGATGTCTTGATAATCCACTAAGTGATAAATGACGCCGTTGTATGCCAGCGCGCCATTAAGCGCGAATACGCCATCTTGCACGACAAGCAGCTGAGATACATTACTGATGGCAGCCACAGCACTGTTTATGTGACAATTGCCTTTGATCCAAAGTCCTTTTGTTTGGCCTGCAGTAAAGTGATTAGTAATCTCTGTGCCACAACTTGTCGCATTCGACAGCACTACGCGAGTGAATATGTCGGTATCTTGAGATAAGTCTTCAATATTTTGCGCCGTTTTAGGTAAACCAAAGAAATTGGGAAACGGGTTCAAGTCTGGATTTGGATTAAAGTCTTTTTCAAACGGAGCTGGATTTGTTCCTTGTTGATCAGGTGCATACATTGAATACTCGCTTCCAGCCGCTTTCGGAATTACCGTTTTATAGTCTTCATGACATACCCCGTTAAACCCGCTAAATGGCCCATCCATACTTGGGTCTAGCACCTCTAACCCTTGTGCTTGACCAGAATCACCATGAGTAGCGTCATATCGATAAGTGAATTCATCGGCAAACGCCACACTGACACATTCGTATTCATTACCAGATAAAGGCGTTACTTTCGCAGTAGGTTTAATACTCACAGTACCGACCAGCTCAATAGGCCCTGTAGATTGAATCGCACCAGCTCCAGTCAAAGACAACTCTAAAACCGTTTTGTGCAAAGTATAATTACTCGCTGTGGCACTCACGACATGGGCATTTGCCATACTTACATCAACTATCTCTAAACTAGGTAAAGCGGAATAAGGAGAGCAAAAAGTGGGGTAATCAGCTGCATTTGTAGCGGGTGTTTTAATATCGGTGACCGTTTTGTTCGTCGCCCGCAAATAAGAATAGGTGCACTCAATCCCCGCTTCAGCTTTCCAGTGCGCTTGTCGTCCACTTACTTCATTTTGAGCAACTTTGATTTGATGAAAAACCGTGCGGTAATGACCCAGTGTTATGATCAGAACTCCAATAAGAAGAACCGATGTTATTAATAGCGTGATGAATCCGCGCTCAGCTTCTATCCGCATTACTGCCAATTCCTCTGCTTAACTTTAATGGCTACGGCCTGAGATAGACTCGCAGCAGGAATAGAGGCTTGAATTGAGATATCTGTAACAATTGAACTAACTCCACCTTGAGATAGGTGAGTGGTGTGGACCAAAAACTCATCAACTTGAATGATCTTTTCGTCCAGTAAAGAATGGCAGGTAGAGACATCATTGAACTCTAATAGGCTAGCCGATGAGGTTGTTCCTTTTTCACAAATCTGCAGTCTTGCCCCGTTTTTTCGATAGACAATATTTCGAAAGTCTTTGTTATTGTTTGAACCTTCCAAAAAATAAACAAACCCTATCGCAGAGCTCCCACTAAGCTGAATGGTATCCACGGAGCCAGATAATTTTAGAGATTGTCCATTCAAACCATCATAACCCGCTCTTTGAATATCCTCTTTCATCACCTGCATGGTGCTGGTCAAATTCTGCAATAACAACAACTCTAAGCCTTTGTCTTTTGCAATACTCTGCCCGGTGACAAAAATGCTCCCTATTGCTCCAATTGCGAAGACGCCGAGCGTAGAAGAAACTAAAAGTTCGACTAAGGTCGCTCCGTGTTGGCTCGATAACCCTCTCATATTAACACTTAGGGTAGTCATACAATTCACTGCTCAACCCGCAAACTTTGATCCGCCCAGGAGGGTTAGATAGCACCAATTTTAGGGCATTATTTGAAATGGAGTCTGACTTCAGAGTAATGTTTCCGGCACTTGGCCGCCCGCGGACACCCTCAAATGTTATCTTTTGTGAAGAATAGCTATGGCTGACATTAATATCGCTATAAGGAGCTCCATCTAGTGCTAGCAACACTTCATTGGCAGAGTTGACCATATCCAAACTCCATGAGCCCTTAGCCTGTGGGTCATCTTTACTGAAAGAAAATCTCACCCATAAGTCTTCATTTCTATTTACCGCTTCCGATTTAGCTTGCACTAAAAAGCCATTCAACTCAGACGCTAACCGCTGAACCTTCACTGTTTTTATGACTGAACTAAAGCTTGGGGCTGCAGAGGCAAGCAAAATCATCATGACCGAAATAGTGATCAACAGCTCTAAAAGAGTAAACCCGCGAGTCATTTCCCAAAATCCTATGTAATTGAAATTACGATTGAAATAAGCCTTGAAGAGATGCTATCAGCTATAAAAAATAGGAAGGACAAATTGAAAGGACTACTAGAAATGATTCGAAAAAATGGCTGCAACAAGAACAACGTAAAAGTGAAAGGGATGACACTGATCGAATTATTGATAGTCGTTGCCATTCTCGCCACGTTGACGGCGATCGCCTATCCCAGATATACCAATCATGTACTCAAGTCTCAGCGCACAGTGGCACTTGCTGATTTAGCGAAAATTCAACTACAAATGGAAAGTAATTATCGGACAAACTATATTTCCGCTGCTCAAGGGATCATTTCGGGCGGCACCTGTGCATTTTGCGAGATCGATACATCACGATTTACGCTGTCTATCTCATCTGCGTTAAACACCTACACACTGATTGCTGATCCGCTTGATATCCAAGAACAAGATTCATGTTTAGCGATCGGTACAGACAAGATCACTTTGTCCCACAGCGGAATACAAACACCAAGTAATTGCTGGAAATAACGAGGAATCGAGTTATCCACCCATAAAAACAAAAAAGCCCGCATTATGCGGGCTTTTTAAATAGAGCTGAACCAATGTTTACTTGGTTAGATCATCAAAGAAGTTTTTTACGCCGTTAAAGAAACCTTCAGACTTAGGCTTATGCTTATTAGCAGCTTCACCACCACAAGTCTCTTCAAACTCTTTTAGTAGCTCTTTTTGACGAGTGCTTAGCTTAACTGGCGTCTCAACCACTAGCTTGACAATCAAATCGCCAACACCACCACCACGCACGCCCTTAACACCTTTAGCGCGCATTCGGAACATACGTCCAGTTTGCGTCTCTTCAGGTACTTTAAGGTTTACACGTCCATCAAGCGTTGGAACTTCGACTTCACCACCTAAGGCTGCCATTGCAAAGCTAACAGGAACTTCACAGTAAAGGTTGTTACCATCACGTTCAAAGATATTGTGCTCTTTCACGTGAACCTGAACATACAAGTCACCTGCTGGTGCGCCTGTTTCTCCAGCTTCGCCTTCACCAGATAAGCGAATACGGTCGCCAGTATCCACACCTGATGGGATTTTAACGTTAAGTGTTTTCGTCTTCTGTTTGCGACCTTGACCATGACATGAATTACATGGGTCTTTAATGATTTTGCCTTTACCGTTACACGTTGGACATGTTTGTTGTACAGCAAAGAAACCTTGGCGCATTTGCACTTGGCCGTGACCATGACAAGTACCACAAGTTTGCGCTGAAGAGCCTTTCTTAGCCCCGCTTCCGTCACAAGTGTCACATTCGACTAATGTAGGTACTTCAATTTCTTTTGAGCAACCGCGAACCGCTTCTTCAAGCGTCAATTCCATGTTGTAACGCAAGTCTGCGCCACGTTGGGCACGTTGCTGACCACCGCCACGACGACCGCCACCAAAGATGTCGCCAAACACGTCACCAAAAATATCACCGAAATCGCCTTGACCACCGCCGAAGCCACCGCCACCGCCCATGCCACCTTGTTCAAAGGCTGCATGACCATATTGGTCGTATGCCGCTTTCTTCTGGGAATCGGTTAAAATTTCGTACGCTAATTTTACTTCTTTAAACTTTTCTGCAGCGCCTTCATCACCCTGGTTACGGTCTGGGTGGAATTTCATCGCTAAGCGTTTGTACGCTTTCTTAATATCGCGCTCTGATGCATCGCGGCTTACGCCTAATACTTCGTAAAAATCACGTTTTGACATGTTCTAAGTCACCAAATAATTGCCACTACCGAATCATCTATTTCAGTAGTCTGTGTATCAATCTAGATAAAAGTTCTGTCGGCTGAAACACCGAATAAAGCTATTATCTAGATCGACAGCCTAATTACAAATTTACGGGCGTGAGAGTTACCTCTGACGCCCGCAATCTATTTCATGAAGAAAGGAAGCTTGATTCAAGCTTCCTAGCAAGGAGAATTACTTCTTCTCGTCTTTAACTTCTTCGAATTCAGCGTCAACAACATCGTCGTCTTGCTTAGGTTGCTCACCCGCTTCAGCGCCAGCAGCTTGCTGTGCTTGAGCTTGTTGTTGAGCGATTTCCATTAGCTTTTGAGCTGCTTGCATAAGTTCTTGAACTTTTGCGTCGATCGCTTCTTTGTCGTCACCAGACTTAACTTCTTCTAGTGCTGTGATAGCCGCTTCGATTTTCTCTTTCTCATCTGCAGGTAGAGCTTCACCAGCTTCTTCTACTTGCTTACGAGTGCCGTGAATCATTTGGTCAGCTTGGTTACGTGCAGTTACTAGCTCTTCGAACTTCTTGTCCGCTTCTTTGTTAGCTTCTGCTTCTTGTACCATTGCTTCGATCTCTTCCTCAGACAGGCCGCCTGATGCTTGGATAGTGATCTTCTGCTCTTTACCCGTCGCCTTATCTTTCGCAGATACGTTTAGGATACCGTCAGCATCTAGATCGAAAGTAACTTCGATTTGTGGCATGCCACGTGGTGCTGGTTGGATACCTTCTAGGTTGAACTGACCAAGAGACTTGTTGTAAGTCGCTTGCTTACGCTCACCTTGTAGTACGTGGATAGTTACCGCGCTTTGGTTGTCTTCCGCTGTAGAGAACACTTGATCCGCTTTTGTCGGGATAGTTGTGTTTTTCTCGAT
>Ga0213837_1001803_pt1 | contig 10591 bp, 8 predicted proteins | sample SWPATP12_FD_160572 | JGI IMG/M metagenome (GOLD analysis project Ga0213837, IMG submission 160572) | Coastal seawater microbial communities from Marineland, Florida, United States - SWPA TP1 #2 | ecosystem: Environmental > Aquatic > Marine > Coastal | place: USA: Florida | collected 2016-08-06
GACGGCGCTGCCCGGCGCTGCCTACTTCAGCTCTGCCGATTCCTTCGGCATGATCCGCGGCGGCAAGATCAACCTCGCCATCCTGGGCGCGATGCAGGTCTCCGAGCGCGGCGACCTGGCCAACTGGATGATCCCAGGCAAGATGGTCAAGGGCATGGGCGGCGCGATGGACCTGGTGGCCGGCGTCAAGCGCGTGGTCGTGGTGATGGAACACGTCGCCACCGCCAAGGATGGCTCGACCTCGCACAAGATCCTCAAAAAGTGCGACCTGCCGCTGACCGGCGTCGGCGTGGTCGACCGCATCATCACCGACCTCGGCGTGATGGACATCACCGACAACGGTCTGAAGTTGATCGAACTGGCGCCGGGCGTGACCAAGGAACAGGTTGTTGAAGCAACGGCGGCTGAACTGGACGTCTCAGGCGTGTAAGCAGCAGCCGGTGCGAATAAACGGGGAGCGGCGCAGGCCGCTCCCCGTTTTTTATAGCACGTAGAAATAGATCGTGATGTAGTGCGCGGCGCTGCCTGCCAGTACGAACAGGTGCCAGATGCCGTGCGCATGGCGCAAGCGCGCATCGAGCAGGTAGAACACGATGCCCAGGGTGTACGCCAGTCCGCCTCCCAGCAGCCAGGCGAAGCCCGCTGCGCCGAGCCCCTCGTGCAGCGGCTGGATCATCGTTGCGGCCGACCAGCCCATCGCCAGGTACACCAGCATCGACAGCACCCGCGCCCCCGAGCGCGGCCGGGTTTCCTGCAGGATGCCGACGATCGCCAGGCCCCACACGACGCCGAGCAGGATCCAGCCCGCGCTGCCATGCAACATCAGCATGCAGAAGGGCGTGTAGCTGCCGGCAATCAATAGGTAAATGCTGAGGTGGTCAAAGCGCTGGAGCAGGGCCTTGAGCGCGCCGCTGCTGCCGTGGTAGGCGGTGGAGCACGCATACATCAGGATCAGCGAGGCCGCATACACGGCCGTGCTGGCCAGGCCGAGGTGGCCGTTGCCATCGAAGGCGCGCGCCAGCAGCGGGATGCTGGCGCCGAAGGCGAGCAGGGCGCCGCCGAGGTGGGTGATGGTGTTGAGCTTCTCGCCGGTTTGCATGGCGCCCTCCGATGAACAGTGCGCTGTCACGGCCTTATTCTATCGTGCACGCCTGTCCACACACTGAGCGACGCAGGACCGCGTGCGGCCCTGTTGCTTATTTGTCGGCCCTTACCCCAGCGACCAGACGTACTGGACCGCCGCCCAGGCACGCACCGGCTTGCTGCCGGCCATGCCGGGCGTGAAGCGGCATTTGGCGATCGCCACGCGCGCCGCTTCGTCGAGCAGTGCGTCGCCGCTCGACTTGGCAACCGCGGCTTCGGCGACACTGCCGTTGACATCGATCAGGAAACGCAGCGAAGTCGTGCCCTGGGCGCGCCGGGCCAGCGACTCGTGCGGATACTCCGGTTTGGCGCAGGAGCTGAACTGGGCAACCGGCTTGGTAGTCAGGGCATCGTATTCGAGCGCGTCGCTGCGGGACGCCGTCCCGGCACAGCCGGCCAGACAGGCGGCCGCCATGGCCAGCACTGGAAGCGCGGCTTTCCAGCTCAATACCTGCGTTTCGGGACGAACCAGTTGTTTGATACGTGACATAAGATCTCCTCCGTTGGCCGCCTGGGCCAGGTGGTGGGTTGAGAACTGGAGACGTTCCAGCTCGGAAAGCGCAAGGGCCAGGCGCCGCGGTTCGCCCAGTTGTCTTGCCGCGATATCGTCCGCGATCAGTTCGCGCTCGGCACGGATGCGGTGCGAGAGCCACCAGACCACGGGGTGGTAGAACAGCACTGTTTCGATCACGCTCTGCGCCAGGTTGACGAGGTAGTCGAAGCGGCGCACATGGGCCAGCTCATGGGCCAGCAAGGCCTCCAGCAACGTCGGCGGCATGCCGGACACCAGCGAGGCCGGCACCAGCACCACCGGACGCCACCAGCCCGCCGTGACGGGACTGGCCAGCGCATCGACCACGCGCAGGCGCACCGCGCGGGTGATGCCGAACTGGGTCGCCATGGTCGCCAGTTTCGCGTTCCAGTGGGCGTCGCTACGATGCACCCGCGCCACGCGTCCGACCCACACCAGGCCCAGCGCCAGGCGCAGGCCGAGCGCGGCGGCGCATGCGGCCCAGCCGGCCACCAGCCAGCTAATGTGCGCTTGCAGGAAGCCCTGCAAGCCGCGATTACCGGCGTCGCCGACGCCGGGGAGCATCTGCACCAGCACCGGCGCGCCGCTCGCGCCGGCGGCGCCGCCATGCAGGCGCGCGGCCAGTTCTACCACCGGCCAGAGCAGGCAGAGCAGCAGATGAACGCAGCCCACCGCGTAGCGCGCCTGGGGCCGCGCCTTGCGCAAGCCAATCATTGCGCAGGCCGCTTCCAGGCCGATCAGGGCGCACTGCCAGACCGAATCGAGCAGGGTGGCGCCGACGTGGCCGATGAGTTCCTGGCCGGTCATTGCTCGTCCTCCTTCAGCAACTGCTCGATCTCGGCGCGCTCCTTCTTCGAGATGCCGCTTTTCAGGGCCGCCATCACCAGCGCCTTGGCCGAGCCGGCGAAGGCTTTCTGCATCAGGTCCTTGAGCAGGTTGGTCTGCAGCGAATCCTGCGCCTGGGCCGGGGCGTAGACGTGCGAGCGTTCGCTCTCGTCGCGGGTGAGCAGGCCCTTGGTGTGCATGATCTGCATCAGGCGCAGTACGGTCGCATAGGTCACCTCGGGACGCGTCTGTTGCATGGCCTCGTGCACCTGGCGCGCGGTCGCGGCGCCCAGCGGCCACAGCGTTTGCAGCAGGTCCAGTTCGGCCGTGGTGGGCTTCGGAATGTCGGCGGAGGTGGGCATGATGCGTCCTTGAATGCGAACTGAATTGAATCTAGATTATCTTGTCTAGAAAAAAATGTCTAGATCATTTTTCAGGCGTGCGGTTGCGGGGAAATATATAGACAATATTGTCTATTTTGTACGTCAAGCAAAGTACGCCGTTCGCCGTTTGCGGACAGCACAGCGCTAAGGATGGTTCGCTAGTGTTGTTGACGAGAAGTATTTTTGTCGTGGAATCAGCAATGCTGTGAGATTTCGATAGAATTTCCTAAAAACATTTTCTATTTCGTTTGTACAACCTGACCAGGAGTGCTACGCCATCATGCCAAACGTCGAACTTTCTCATTACAAGCAGGCTGACCGCCTCATGCTGTTCATCTTGTGGAGTCTGTTTTTCATGTCTCTCGGGCTGGCAGGCATGCACGATACGCTGACCTGGGCGCTGATTGTGGGACTTCCGGCCGCGCTGGTTCCAACCGCCTTGATCGTCAGGGCAGGGGGGACGCGCCTGACTGCTTCAGCTGTGGCGGTCGCACTGATGGTGTTTGCAGGTCTGCACATCCATCAGGCTTCCGGCATGACCGAACTGCATTTCAGCATCTTCGTACTGCTGGCCTTTCTGCTCTGCTACCGTGACTGGACCGTCATAGTGGTCGCAGCGACAACGATCGCGCTGCATCACGTCACATTCAATTACTTGGAAGAGCTCGGTTACGGTGTGCGCTGCATGGCCGAGCCAGGATTCGGGCGAGTATTGATCCATGCTGCTTATGTCGTGGTTGAAACGGGCGTGCTGTGCTTCCTGTCGATTGTGCTGAAACGGGAGACCGTGCAGGCAGTAGAACTGACGGCAACGGTTCGCGCCTTGTCAGGTAAAGGTGGCGTGATCAACCTGCGTAGTGACCGGCACCAGGCAGTCAGCCCGGCAGGAAGTGCGCTGCAGCAAGCGGTGGGTGCCATGCACGCAGCGATGGCACGCGTACATGAGGGCGTAGGAACGATTGCCGCCGCGTCGCGCGAAATTGCAACCGGCAATCTCGATCTGTCCGAGCGTACCGAGCGCCAGGCGAACTCATTGCAAGGCACCGTGGCCTCGATGGAATCACTTACCTCGCGCGTTCGGCTGAATGGGGAAAGCGCGCGCCGTGCCAATGAACTGGCGATCTCGGCATCCGGCGTGGCCGTGCGCGGCGGTGACGTGGTCACCCAAGTTGTCGAGACGATGGCGTCTATTAATCAATCATCGAAGAAAATTGTCGACATCATTTCGGTAATCGATGGCATCGCGTTTCAAACTAATATTCTTGCGCTTAACGCGGCGGTCGAGGCGGCGCGTGCGGGCGAGCAGGGGCGCGGATTTGCTGTCGTCGCTGCGGAAGTACGGACGCTGGCGCAGCGCTCGGCTGCTGCTGCCAAGGAAATCAAGCAGCTGATCGGTGATTCGGTTGGCCGCGTTGATGAAGGATCCCAATTGGTCGATAAGGCCGGTGCGACGATGCATGAGATTGTCGACAGCGTGCGCCTCGTCACCGATATTATCGGCGAGATCAGCACCGCGAGTGCCGAGCAGGAATCTGATATTGTCGATATCGACCGTGCCATTACGGACATGGACGCCTTCACGCAGGAGAATGCGGCTCAGGTGGAAGAAGCTGCGGCAGCTGCACGGTCTCTTCAGGATCAGGCCGATGACCTCGCTCGCGTGGTAGGCACGTTTTCACTGGAGGACAACCGCGACTCGCCGGTTGACAAGGGCAGAGTACTTCCTTCAGCGCTCATTGCGCCCAGGCTGCTCGCGTCAGCCATATAGGCGCAAGTTCGTGCTCATGCCTGAGCATGGTCCAGTTAACGACATACGATGCGCGTTCAATTGGCCAGGTTGAGCCAGACACGGCATCTGGGCGGCTGCTCCAGGGCGCTTACTTCTTCTCGATCTTGCCGTGCACCTCGTTCACCATCATCAGCGCCGCCGAGCCGTAGAACTTGTGGTACTCGGCCACCATCTCGCCGTTGATGATGACCGGGTCCGTGGCTACCCAGGAGGTCGCCGCGTCGATATCGGGTGTGTTGAACACAAAAATGCCGCGCCGGCCTTCCTTGCCGTCGAGGGGGCCGGCCAGCACCAGTTTCTTTTCGCCCGCGAGCCTGCCCATGTTGGCGAAGTGGCCCTTGAACATGGCGTTGCGCGCTTCGCCCTCGGCCATCTTGTTGGGGCCGGTTTTCAGGATCACCAGCACGTACTGGCGCATGCCGCGCTCGTCGGCGCCCAGGGATGTCGCCAGCGCGGCGTCGTAGGCCGGCGTCGTTGCCGGTTCGCCCGGGGCGGCGCTCGCGGCGAAGGGAAGGGCGAGCAGGGTGGCGAGGGCGAGGGCGGGCAGGCGCATGGTGGGGTCTCCGGTGGTGTGTTGTTTGCCGGCGAGCGTAGCATGAGGGTGTGCGTGCGGCAACGACTATGACGCGGCCATAAAAAAACCGCGCCGAAGCGCGGTTTTCCATGAGAGCGGGGGCTATCAGGCAGCTTCGCGGAACGGCGCCACGTGCTTCGCCTGTTCCTCGACATAGGTGCCCGACAGCACCGCAGCCATGCGGTCGTGGTCGAGTTCCTTTTCCCACTTCGACACCACCACCGTGGCCACGCCGTTGCCGATGAAGTTGGTGAGGGCGCGGCATTCGCTCATGAAGCGGTCGATGCCGAGGATCAGGGCCATGCCGGCGACCGGGATGGTCGGCACCACGGCCAGGGTCGCGGCCAGCGTGATGAAGCCGGCGCCGGTGATGCCGGAAGCGCCTTTCGAAGTCAGCATCGCCACGAACAGGATGGTCAGTTCCTGCATCAGCGTCAGTTCGGTGTTGGTCGCCTGGGCCACGAACAGGGCCGCCATCGTCATGTAGATGTTGGTGCCGTCCAGGTTGAACGAGTAGCCGGTCGGGACCACCAGGCCCACCACCGATTTCGAGCAGCCGAGCTTTTCGAGCTTGCGCATCAGGGCCGGCAGCGCGCTTTCCGACGAGCTGGTGCCGAGCACGATCAGCAGTTCTTCCTTGATGTAGCCGATGAATTTGAAGATCGAGAAGCCGGTCATGCGGGCGATGGTGCCGAGCACGATGACGATGAACAGGCCGCAGGTCAGGTAGAAGGAACCCATCAGCTTGGCCAGCGGGATCAGCGAGGCCAGGCCGTATTTGCCGATCGTGAAGGCCATCGCGCCAAAGGCGCCGATCGGGGCCACTTTCATGATGATGTTCACCACGCCGAACACCACGTGCGAGAAGTCGTCGATGAGCTTCGTCATCGGACGGCCGCGTTCGCCCAGCAGCGACAGCGCCACGCCGAACAGGATCGCGATCAAGAGCACTTGCAGGATGTCGCCCTTGGCGAAGGCGTCGACGAAGGTGTTCGGGATGATATTGAGCAGGAAGTCGACGGTCGACTGCGACTTCGCCTTCTCGGTGTACTGGGCAATCGAGCTGGCGTCGAGGTGGGCGACGTCGACGTTGAAGCCGGCGCCAGGCTTGACCAGGTTGGCCACGATCAGGCCGATGGCGAGTGCGAAGGTCGATACCACTTCGAAGTAGAGCAGGGCCTTGCCGCCGACGCGGCCGACTTTCTTCATGTCCTGCATGCCGGCGATACCGGCGACGACGGTGCAGAAGATGACGGGGGCGATGATCATCTTGATCAGCTTGATGAAGCCGTCTCCGAGCGGTTTCATCTTGGTGCCGAGCTCGGGATAGAACACACCGAGCAGGACGCCCATCACGATGGCGAAAATCACCTGCACGTACAGGATTTTATAGAAAGGCTTTTTCATGACAACTCTTCATGAGAGGTTGATGGTGACGCCATGATCGTGATTTCCCGGCTACCCCGCTATTGTGGATATCCCCATGTCGTGAATGTCCATCATTTCGATTCTTGATGTCGCACCTTACGGGGCGTGGCGTTACTGTCGAGTTGTTTTTTCGCGCTCGCTGAATGTCGGATATTCACGCCGCATCGACCCTAGGGCCGGCGGTAGACCTTCCCGCCCTTCATCACGAACCCGACCTTGCGCAGGGCGGTGATGTCCGCCGTCGGGTCGCCCTCGACCGCCACCACGTCGGCCAGTGCGCCAGGTAGCAGCTGCCCCAGTTCCTTGCCCTTGCCGAGGATCCCGGCCGCGACCACGGTGGCGGCGCGCAGGGCTTCGGTCGGCGTCATCCCGAGGCGCACCATCCACTCCAGTTCGCGCGCATTGGCGCCGTGCGTGAAGACGCCGACATCGCTGCCGTTGCCGATCACGACGCCGACGCTGCGCGCCAGCCGGAACGCGCGCGCGGCTTCCTGCATGGCGGGCGTCGGCGTCGCGCCGCGCACGTGCTTCTGGAAGTATTCGCCGATCGCCTCGGGGGCGGTGAGGGTCGGCACGTAGGCGGTGCCGCGCTCCTTCATCAGGCGGAAGGTCGCCTCGGAGGCGCCATAGCCATGTTCGATCGTGTCGACCCCGGCCAGCACGGCGAGACGGATCGCGGCGTCGGTGCTGGCGTGGGCGGCGACCTTGCGGCCGCTGACGTGGCTGGCCGCGACCATCGCCTGCATCTCCTCGAGCGTGAAGGTCGGGCGGCTGCTGCCGTCGACGCCGGTGCGGTAGTCGGCGTAGAACTTGATCCAGTCGGCGCCGTGCGCGCTTTGCTCGCGCACCGCCCTGGTCACCTCGTCGACGCCGGTCGCCTGCTGGGCGCCGTAAGGGATCTCCATGTCGGGCCGGTAGCTGCGCTCGGCGGGGCCGTAGCTGAAGCTGGCGACGATGGCTCTGGTGGCGATCAGGAGGCGCGGGCCGGCCACCACGCCGCCCTCGATCGCGCGCTTGATGCCGACGTCGGCATAGTTCGCGCCTTCGGTGCCGAGGTCGCGCAGGGTCGTGAAGCCGGCCTGCAGCGTGTCGGCCGCGTGCTTGCCGGCCAGCAGGGTGCGGTACTCGACCTGCTCCTTGATCACCTGGTCGTCCCAGGTGGTCTCGTTGTACGGGTGCAGCAGCACGTGCGAATGCAGGTCGATCAGGCCGGGGATCAGGGTCGTGCCGGGCAGCGCAATGCGCTCGGCATCGGGCGGCGCGCCGATCGATTCCAGCGCACCGACTTCCTTCACGCGCCCATCGACCACCAGCACCGCCCAGCCGGCGTGCGGCTTGCCGTCGCCGGTCCAGACGCGGTCGGCCGACAGCAGCAGGCTGCGCGGTTCATGCGCCTGGGCGCAGGCGGAGCAGGTCAATGCGGCGATGGTCAGCGCGAGTTTCCAGGTCAGGGTCCGCATGGCGTTTGCTTGTCGAGTTGTGAGGCTGCCATCATAGCGGAGCCGTTGGCGCTTGCGTGCGGTATGCTGGCGGCCGAATTCATCGAAAGAGGGCCTATGGGCGAGGAAGATGCGCAGCTCGGTACGCTGTTGAATGAAGCGGTCGCGCTGCACCAGGCGGGCCAGCTCGATGCGGCGCAGGCGCGCTACCGCCAGGTGCTGGCGCGTGCGCCGCGCCAGTTCGACGCGCTGCACCTGCTGGGCGTGATCAAGCGCCAGCAGGGCGACGCGCAGCAAGCTGTGACGTTGATCGGCCAGGCCATCGCGGTCAACCCGGCCCAGGCGGCGGCCCACTGCAACCTCGGCGCCGCGCTGCAAGACCTCGGACGCAGCCAGGAAGCCCTGGCCAGCCACGAGACGGCGCTGGACCTGAACCCCGGCTATGCGCTCGCCTGGAGCAATCGCGGCAATGCCCTGCGCGCGCTCGGACGAGCGCGCGACGCCGTCGCCAGCTACGAACGCGCGCTGGCGCTGCGCCCGGATTATCCGGAAGCCTGGTGCCACCGCGCGATCGCGCTGCTCGATCTGGGCGACGCGGAAGCGGCGCTGGCAAGCGCCGGGCGCGCGCTGGCCGCACGAGCCGCCTACCCGCAAGCCCTCTGTGTGCGCGCGAACGCGCTGTTCCAGCTGCGCCAGTTCGAGGCGGCCCTGCATGGATACGACGACGTCATCGGCCTGGACGCGAACCTGGCCGAGGCGCAGACCGGGCGCGGCCTGAGCCTGCAAAAGCTCGGACGCGCGCAGGACGCGCTGGCCTGTTTCGAGCGCGCGCTGGCGCTGCGGCCGGAGCACGCGCAGGGCCACCGGCACTATGCCGAGGCCTTGCTGGCGCTGGGCCGGCGCGACGAGGCAATCGCCGCTTACCAACGCGCACGCGCGCTCACGCGGGACGTCGGCGCCGACACCGGCCAGATCGACTTCGTCCTCGCCGCGCTCGGCATCGGCGCGCCGCCCGAACGGGCGCCGGGCGCTTACGTCAAGGCCCTGTTCGACCAGTACGCCGGCCACTTCGACCGCCATCTCACCGGCGTGCTGGGCTACCGCACGCCGCAGCTGATCGCCGACGCGATCGCGCGCCACGTGGGCGGCACGCTGCAAGCCGCCGTCGACCTGGGCTGCGGTACGGGCCTGTGCGCGCCCTTCCTGCGGCCGCGCGCGCAGCGCCTGGCCGGCGTCGACCTGTCGGAAAACATGCTGGCCCAGGCAGGCGCGACCGGAATGTACGACGAACTGGTGTGCGCCGACATCGGCGCCTTCCTCGCAACGCGCAGGTCGGCGTTCGACCTGGTCGTGGCGGCCGACGTGCTGGTCTATTTCGGCGACCTGGACGCCTTGTTCGGCCAGGTGCGCGCCGCCTTGCGTCCCGGCGGCTGGTTCTGCTTCTCGACCGAAGCGGGCGAGGGCGGCGACGTCGCGCTGCTGCCCTCGCAACGCTACGCGCACGCGCTGCCCTACCTCGAACGGCTGGCGGGCGCGCACGGCTTCGCGCTGGCCGAAGCCGGACGCGCAGTCGTGCGCAGCGAAAACGGCGTCGCCATCGACGGCCACCTGCTGGTGCTGCGCGCGGCCTGACTACTTCGCCACGGGGCGGGTTTTCACCGCCATGCAGAGCAAGCCGGTGAGCAGCGCCAGCGCCACGTGCATCCCATACACCGGCAGGAAGTCGGCGCGCGTCAGGTTGGCGTGGCCGACCAGCAGCACGGTGACCGCCACGCCGAGCACGGAGCCGAGCTGGCGCGTGGCCTGGTTGACCGCGCTGCCGACCGCGTACTGCGCTGCCGGCAGGCCCGCCACCGCCGCACCGGACAAGGACGGCAGCACCATGCCGACGCCGATCCCGGAGAGGAACAGGCCCGGCAGCCACTGGGTGGCATACGCCGGTTCGGTGCCCGGCACCAGCAGCAGCCACAGGCCGCTGGCCGCGTACACGAGCGAGCCGATGACGAGGATGGGGCGGTGGCCGGTGCGCGCGGCGATGCGGCCGGCGACGATCGCGGTCGGCACCACCATCAGCGGGCCGGGCGTCACTGCCAGGCCGGCCAGCGGCAGGCTGAAATGCCAGATCCGCGTCATGTAGGTGAAGAAGGCGAAGAACATCATCGCGAACGCGGTGCCGAAGGCCAGCGTCGCCAGGTTCACCGCGCTATAGCTGCGGTTCGCGAACAGGGCCAGGTCGACCAGCGGCGCGCTGGCTGTCCTGGCCCAGGCGATGAAGGCGCCGAAGGCGATCGCGCCCGTCAGCGCCAGCGCGGCCAGTTCCAGCCGGCTCCAGTGCTTCGAATCGAGCTGGGTGATCGCCATCGCCAGCGCACCGACGGCGACGATCAGGAGCAGCATGCCGACCAGGTCGATGCGTGCACGCTTGCCCGGCACCACCGCCTCGCGCAGGCGGGAAGCGCCGAACCAGAGCGAGACCGC
>Ga0213837_1001804_pt1 | contig 10586 bp, 5 predicted proteins | sample SWPATP12_FD_160572 | JGI IMG/M metagenome (GOLD analysis project Ga0213837, IMG submission 160572) | Coastal seawater microbial communities from Marineland, Florida, United States - SWPA TP1 #2 | ecosystem: Environmental > Aquatic > Marine > Coastal | place: USA: Florida | collected 2016-08-06
CCCGAGCGCCTCGGCCACGCACGCCATCGTGTTGGCGGTGTACATGCCGCCGCACGCGCCCTCGCCGGGCGCGAAGCCGCACTCGATGCGGTGCAGGTCCTCGGCCGAGATCTTGCCGGCCTTGAAGGCGCCGACGGCCTCGAACGAGTCGATGATCGTCATCGACTGCGGGATCGTGCCGTCCTCGAGCTTCGCGAAGCCGGGCGCGATCGAGCCGGCGTAGACGAAGACGCTCGCGAGGTCGAGGCGCGCCGCGGCCATGAGCATGCCGGGCAGCGACTTGTCGCAGCCGGCGAGCAGCACGGTGCCGTCGAGGCGCTCCGCCATGACGACGGTCTCGACGCTGTCGGCGATGACCTCGCGGCTGACGAGCGAGAAGTGCATGCCCTCGTGGCCCATCGAGATGCCGTCCGAGACCGAGATCGTGCCGAACTGCAGCGGGTAGCCGCCGCCGGCGTGCACGCCCTCCTTCGACGAGCGCGCGAGGCGGTCGAGCGAGAGGTTGCAGGGGGTGATCTCGTTCCACGAGCTCGCGATGCCGATCTGGGGCTTCTCCCAGTCGCCGTCGCCCATCCCGACCGCGCGCAGCATCCCGCGGCTCGTGGTGGCCTCGACGCCGTCCGTCACGGCGCGCGAACGCGGTTTGATGTCGATCTCTGGCATAGGCCGATCCTACGCCGCACGGACATGTCAGATCGGGCGCGCCGTCCGGCGGACCGACGCGCGGATGCGCGTCCTCCAGGCTGGAGGGGCTAGCGTCGTCGGCATGATCCAGGTCGGCCTCAGCACGATCTCCGTCTTCCCCAAGGGGGTCGAGGACGGCTTCCGGCTCGCGCACGAAGCCGGGTACGACGGCGTCGAGGTGATGGTGACCACCGACGCCAAGACCCGCAGCCCCGAGAAGCTGCTCGAGCTCTCGGAGCGCTACCAGCAGCCGATCATGGCGATCCACGCGCCGGTCGTGCTGCTCACGACCTTCGTCTGGGGCCGCGATCCGTTCGTCAAGCTCGACCGCTCGGCCGCGCTCGCGGTGTCGGTCGGCGCGCCCACCGTGGTGGTGCATCCGCCCTTCCGGTGGCAGGGCAAGTACGCGAGCACCTTCACGGATGCGGTGCGGACGACCGAGCAGAAGCACGGCATCGAGGTCGCGGTCGAGAACATGTTTCCCTGGTCGATGGGCGGGGCGGACCGCCAGGCGTACCTGCCCGGCATCGACCCGAGCGAGATGGACGTCGATCACGCGACCCTCGACTTCTCGCACTGCGCGCTCGCCCGCCGCGACTCAATGGAGCTCGCGCTCGACCTCGGCGACCGGCTGCGCCACCTGCACCTCACGGACGGCGTCGCCGCCGACGAGGACAAGGTCTTCGACGAGCACCTCATCCCCGGGCACGGCAACGAGCCGGTCGCCGAGGTGCTGCAGATGCTCGCGGCCAAGCAGTGGACCGGGCAGGTCATCGCCGAGATCAAGACCCGGCACGCGCGCTCGGAGCGCGACCGGCTGCGACTGCTCGTCGAGACGCTCGAGTTCGCGCGCGAGCACCTCGGGCAGACGGCGCGCGTCGCGGCCGAGCCGCCACCCTCCGGCGCGGAGGCTGCGCCCGAGCAGGGCTGACCCCGGCGCAGGCTCCCCCGCCTCACGCGCCGATGGCGCCCGCGAGGTCGCTCGCGCTAGCTCTCCAGCACCACGTCGTGGCTCCAGCCGAGAGGCAGGAACTCGGTGATGGCGGCGTGCAGGTCGTCCGATCGCTGGGGCACGTAGCGGTCGTGGAACACGCCGAGCTCCGATCCGTCGTCGGCGCCCCGCAGGATCTCGACCGCGCACGTGGCGGTGCCGCGGTCGTCGAGCCGACCGTAGTCCGGTCGGCCGTACCGCAGTCTCCGGTCGAGGAATCGCGGCACCACACGCGCCGCCTCGTCGGCCTCGGTGCCGGGGGGCGCCGCAGCGATGACGAGATCGGGCTGGCAGGCGTGACGCCTGGGCGTGCGCGACCGTGGTGGCACGTAGCAGAAGCGCACGCACCCGATCTGCCTCCTGGCGCTGTCGACGATGCCGGTGAAGATGCTGTTCTCGGCCAGCTCGATCGCGTGCACGCGCACTCGTCCGACGATCGTGCTGTCGACGATGCGGACGACCGCTTGGGCGCGGCGATCACCGGGGGCGCTGATCGCCGATGACGGCTGCGCCGTGGCATCGACGATGCTCCGCTGCAGGTCGAGGCGCACGGGCTCGGCACCCACTTCGTCGCGCTGCACGACGATGGACCCGACGATGCTGCGGTCGACGCAGATCCGAGTCGGCGTCAGCAGCTCGGGAGGGCAGTCAGGCCAGCCCTCCTCCCTCCACGGCGCGTGCACCGCGAGGTCGCTGACGACGAGGCTCGGCTCGGTGCCCCACTCCGGCCGGCACTGCTGGTCGATGTCCCATCCCGGTACGAGGGTGCAGTGACGGACGACGACGTCGTGTGGATTGCCGCTGATGCGCACGGCGCGGCGCGCGACCATCAGGCCGTCGAGCACCACGCGGCTGCCATCGCCGCACGAGATCACCATGTCGTCGATGTCGTCGTCGCGCTCGGGGAGCAAGATCGTCGGTCGGCACCCCTCGGCGGCGCGCAGCACGAGGGTGTGGAACGGGCGCACCTCGATGACGACGGGCTCCACGTACAGCCCGCTGTCGGTCAGCTCGATGATCGCGGTCATCGGCGGACGGGCATCGTCCCGGAGCGAACGCGCGGCGTCGGTGATCACCCGCTGACCGCCTCGCGAGGCGACGGAGACCTTGGCGAACGACCGGCGAACGGTGTCCGGGTACACCGCCTCGAGCAGCAGCCGGTGGAAGCGGATGCGATGGGCGCCACGCGCGTCCAGCGCCCGGAGGGCGACCGCTTCGGGGTCGAGCTCGAGATCGGGCGGCAGCAGCTCCTCGGGGAACGGCTCCGCCTGCAGGATCCGGTTGAGCTCGGCCGACAGCGCGCGCTCGACGGCCGCCGGATCGTCCAACGACATGCCCAGCACGGACGGGTCCACCCGTGTCCGCAGCCAGTCGGAGAAGGGCAGCGCGCTTCCCCGCAGCGCGGTCAGGAACGGCATACCCTGCTCGACCAGGTGTCCCGTGCGGAAGATCGACATGCCCGCCGTCGCGTTCTGGAGCGGCCGCGGATACTCGCCGCCGCCGATGGCCGATGCGAACCCCTGGTGGCTCGAGACGGTGACGCTCGTCTGCCGGTGGCGCTCGGGGAACATCACGCGTCCGCGCACCGGGTCGATCGCCACCTCGTCGTCGACGAGGGTCGCGTCCCATCGCGGGAGGTCGCGGACGACGAGACGGGATGCGTCGATGGGGTGCCCGTTCTCGTAGATGCAGAGGCTGCGATCCGGGCCGTAGAGGCGGTCGCGATCGTTGCGCAGCAGGGCGGCGGTCATGCGCTGCGGCACGGCTCTGTCGGTCGTGACCGCGTCGTCCTCGGCATCCGCCCTCGAGTCCGCGCGGACGAACAGTGGCGCGTCGTTGCCGAGCACGCTCAACGAGAAGCAGTTGACGCCGCGCGGTTCGTAGTGCGGACGGACGCGCGTCAGCGGCCAGGACGGGAGGCGCCAGACGCGGAGGTGAACGACCAGCGGTCCTCCGGCATCGTCGTCGATCCTGGCCGGCCAGCCCGTCGTCTGCGCGACGAGATCCTCCAGCACGGAGTACGTGCCCTTGCGCCGGTTCCGTCCGACGCGCCCGGCGACGACGACACGCGGATCGACGAGCGCGCGCCGTTCCTCGTCGCCCGGCGGCACGAACAGCGGGCGGTAGCCGACGAGGTCGCCGATGTAGGGCACCGCCCACGACGCGGCAGTCTCGATGAACAGGTTCTCGTACATCTGGCGGATGTCGTCGTCGAGCAGGTCGGCCTCCTCCCCGATCACGCGCAGCAGGTCGCGAAGCGGGCCACCTCGCCGCTCGTCCGCCTGCCGCACGACGGCTGGCAGCAGCGCGAAGAGTCCGTCAGGATCGGGCATGATCACTCCTCTTCCCATGCGGACAGCAGCAGCGTCCCGCTCGCGTCGGGCGACCAGTAGGCGATGGCGCCGTCCGGTATCGCTGAGACCGGGGGCATCCGACCGTCGGCCGGCTCGCTGAGGGCCGCGAGTGCCTGGTCGGCGATGGATGCCACGGGATCAGCCGTCTCGGACGCCGCGTCCGTGTCGATGGTGCCGAGGCCCTGCAGATCGACGGCGACGACCCCGCGCACGCGCTGCATGACGGCGACCACGGCACTCGGATCGAGCACCTGCCCGAGTCGGCGGGCATCGAACCCGAGCTCGCGGCCGAGCGCTGCCCGCAGCCGTGGCTGCACGTCGGGCCACGCATGGTCGGGATGCAGGCGCACTCGCGCTCGCAGTGCGATCAGCCGGGCTGCGCGAGTGCGGATCACGATCCTGCACGACGGGAGGTTGCGGGTCATGAGCTCGTCCACGGCGGTCTGCTCCAGGTCGCCGGCGACGGCGATGGCGCCGGACAGGTTCCGGAGGAGCGCCGACCCGGGCGCGATCGGCACGTCATGTACACCGGCGATGCTCAGGACCAGCGTGTCGGCGTCGAGCTGCCAGATCTGCGCCTTGCCGATGCCCGCGAACCTGCGTGCGAAGTCCTCGAGATCGGAGGCCGACACGAGGCGATCGAGCGCGGACAGCCCGATCGCCGCGAGCTCGCGCACCCGGTCGAGATCGTCGGGATCCGCTCCGCCGGTGGTGGCGAGCAGGTTCGTCACGCCGGTGACACCAGCGGGCTGCGAGCCGAGCACGCTGATCTGGCCGGCTCGGACGTTCCCCGTCCGGCCGAGTCCGCTCCGATAGGTCGCGCGCACGTTGTCCCGCCCGGTGGGCAGGCGAGCGCCCAGTCCGGTGACGACCGTCGTCGGCTCACCGCCCTCGGCCGTCACCAGGTACGCCCGTTCATCGGCTGTCACTGCCGCGGCATTCGGTGCTTCCCGCCAGCGCAGGCCGTTCACCCGCACGCCGAGCGTGCTGGCGATCCCCGAGGTCGTGGTCGCCGACACGAAGGTGAGGGGGTGCTGCTTGAGCTCGAACTGCTGCATGCGCCGGGCCGCGTCGCCGCTGCCGAGCACCTCGGCACGGCTCTCGCCATGCGTGGCGTGTGCGACGTTGCCGTGCACCGTCACCGAGGTGCGGCGGTACCGGTACCGGAGGCCCGGCTGCGCGAGCGAGACGCGGGTGTGCACGCCGTCGGGAGCCGACCAGCCATCGTCCGGCTGGGTGCCGTGCGACACGCCCGAGACCATCACGAGCTCCGACGCGCGCACCCCGGTGACGCCGTCGAGGTCGGAGCGCTCGCCGGAGACGATGAGGCGCCGCCCCGGCTCGAGCCCTGGGTAGAAGCCGTCCAGGACCAGCTCGAGCGCGCCGACATCGCTTCCGATCGGCCGTTCTGCCAGCTCCAGCGGCTCGCTCTGCGCGTGCACGACGGTGCTGCGGATCGCCCCGAAGTCGTCGTCGCCACCGCTGACGAACCATTCCCGGTCGAGCGTGAGGACGCTGACCTTCGCCGGGAGGCCGAACGCGGTGCGGCTCTCGGTCCTCACCGCGGTGACGGTGAACACCCTGTCCTGGTCGAAGCCTCCGCTCTCGGCGAGCGAGCGCGCCGCCCTGTTCTCCTCGTCCGTCGCGTCCGGGTCGGGTCTCCACGGCAGCAGCACGGCCACTTGGCTGCCCGGCTGGATCCCGGGATGCACCGCATCGAGCGCGATCTCGTCCCACGGGGTCTCCGGCAGCGGCCACTCCTGATGGGACGTCACCACGCCGTCCTCGTTGACGACCGCGATCTGCGGGGCGTTGTGTCCGTGCACCGCGGCCGTCACCCGCATCGCGAACGCGGAGACGGCGGCGGTCGGGCCTGTCGGCGGCGTGCCGGCGATGGCGTCCGCGAGAGACGCGACCAGCTGCGGGTACGCCGCGGCGAGTGCGGCCGCGGGCGCGTACGAACGTTCGCCGAAGACCTCCTTCGGCGACGCGACCAGGGCATCGCTCCCTGCCGTGAACAGGGCCGCAGGCTCCAGCAGCCGTCGCACCGTGGCACCCGATATCGACGTGACGCGTGCCCGCTCATCGAGGTGAGCATCGGCCGCCCGCAGCATCACACGCGTCCGCGCCGCCGACGGTGGCCCGACCGTGGCTGCCGTCGTGGCCGGCAGGACGTCGAGGCTGCGGATGATCCGGCCGACCTTGGTGCGGCCGTCGAAGTCGAACAGCAGCGGTTGCCCCGCGAGCAGGCCCGTCGAGGTGCCCGCGAACCACACGGGGTCCGTGCCGGTGGTGACGTCCTGCGGCCCTTCGCCGGGCGGCAGTCCGGGCTGCGCCGCCGCGGGCACCAGCCACTGCGGGATGGTCTGTCGCGCGTGCATCCGGCTCCAGCGCGGACGACCGGTGAGCGGCTCCACCGTCTCGAACGGCTGCATCGTCTCGCCCGGACCCGGCACGCTGTACGCGCGGGTGCCGTCGGGCACCTCGAGGGTCGCTTCCCGGTCGAGATCGTCGAGCAGGAAGGCGAGCCAGGCGTCCGCGGCGACACCCGGCCGCGGTGCGTAGCCCACGAGCGCGGCGAGAGCGACCGCTGACCGGTGCTCGATGCAGGTGCGCAAGTAGGACTCGTGCACCGCCCGCGTCGTGTAGAAGCCGAGCACCTCGCTCAGGCACGCCCAGCCGTCGAGCAGCGCGACCGCCGGGTCGAAGTCCCCGTCCGTCGAACGCGCGGTGAGCGCGGCGAGTCCCGGCAGGTCGTCGCCCGAGAGCCGCAGACGCATCCGGTCGAAGGACTGCCCGTAGCGGCCTCGACCGTCGTCGAGCGCGGTCAGGCCAGGAGGCCTGTCGTCCGAGCCCGAGCAGCGCGGGCCGCCGCACCCTCCCCCGCATCCTCCAGCCACGCGGCAGCCGCCCGCGCAGGCGTGGTGCCCGTGGCATGCGCACGAACAGCTCATACCGCTACCTCCCGTTCGAATCGCAGCACACCGTTCGCGGGCCGGTTCGGGTCGTCGTCCAGCCGCACGATCTGCCACGGCTCCACCTCGAAGACCTCGGTCGCCGGCACGTCGGGCGCGGCGGCATGCCTGGTGAGCGAGACCACGGCGGCGCGCTCGACGCCCGGCACGTCGACGGCGTCGGTGAGGAGGGCGCTCACGGAGATCGCCTGGCCGAAGGTGAGCCTGTCCGGATGGAAGATGCCTGGCGCACCGTCGAAAGCCGTGGCAGCACCGAAGCGCGAGCGGAGTCGAGCGAGCACCGCTCCCCACTGATGGTGGGGAGCGACGCGGATCCGGAGCGTGAGGTCGATCGGTACGTACTCTGCACTCACCACGTCCAACCGGTGGCCGATGCGCACGAACGGGCGGAGCGCCCGGGTCACGGCGGCCCACAGCTCCGCGTCGTCGTCGGTCGACCCTCTCGGGTCGATGAACAGGCTGACCAGCGTCCGGTTGTCACCGGTCGACGACAGCCGGGCCGCCGCGCGCTGGAGACGCTCGGGCAGCTCCCGGAGCGCGATGGCCGCATAGTCGTCTGCGAGCACGGCTCGCTTGAGCGTCGTCCGGAACTCGTGCGGCGCGCGCAGCCGCACGTCGGCGACACGCTCGGGCGCCTTCCCTCCGAGAGCCGGCAGCGGGTTGCGCACCCCGCGGACGGCGCCGCCCTCGATGCTCCCTCTCAGCAGGAGGCAGCGGATGGCGTCACGACCGACGTTGCCGCTCGCTCCGCCGCCCACCCGGTACCACGCCAGGAAGCGGGCGCCAGGACTGGGCGCGGCGGCGCACACGCCGTCGCCGAAGCGCACCCGGGCGACGCCGCCGTCGTCGACCTCGACGACGAAGTGGCGGTCGTCGCCGTCGCTCGAGAGGAGGTCGAACCGGGGCGACCAGCGCTCGTAGAGGGCGTCGACGCCCTCGCCCGCCTCCCGGGTGACCACATCCATCCACGGCAGCGTGCGCTCGACCGGACTGAACAGGGCCACCTGCGGCCGGGCCCGGCGCGGATCCTGCTGCAGTGCCGCCCTCGCAGACCGCGGCTCGGCGGAGAGCGGCTCGGCGAAGGCGACGGGAGTGCGCGCCAATCGCGGCGAATACCGGTCAGCCCGCACCGGGCTCTCGTCGAGCCATCCGGCGTCTGCGCAGCACCACTCGATCCCCCCGGACGGCACGACGTCGTCGGGCGGGTCGAACGGCACGGTGAGGATCTCACGCGCGCCGTCGAGCAGCTCGGGCGGCGCCGCTTGTCGCACCGTCTCTCCGTGGTCGACCAGCACGATGTTCCCCCTGGCGACGCTCACGTCCGCCAGCGACCGGCACTCCGGCGCCGGGCCGATCGCGGAGAGGACGAGCGGAAACGGGAGGGCGTCGTCGTCGGACCACCGGACGCGCACGACCGGTGTGTCGCCGAGAGGATCGACCTCGCGCACCAGGGAGACGATGCGAACGGGATGCCGGTGCGTCGGATCCACATCGCTCGTGCTGCCCGTCTCCGGGTTCATCAGCTCTTCGAGCACGAGCACGTCACGCACACCGAGGCTGTCGAGCACGCGACCGCCCCGGCCCTCGTCCGTCCAGCCATCCCGAAGGACCGCCTCGGTCGAACCGGCGGGAAGGCAGCGCTCCGAGCCGTGCCAGGTGTGGAAGCGCACGACGTTGTGCGCCTCGTGGAACCGGAGACGAGCGGGCTGCACGAGCTCCTCGGGGAAGATCTCCTGCATCGCGCAACGGTTGCGACGCCGACGCGCGAGGCCGACCAGGTTGTGCCCGCGACCCGAGGCGTCGGACCGGTCGAGGTCGTCGAGCAGCGGTCCGTCGAGCGCGGCGCTCAGGAATCCGACCAGGATGGAGGCGAGCTCATCACGCTCTCCGGCGAGCGCGGACTCGAACAGGGCGCGGGTCGTCAGGTCGAGCTGCTCGCGCAGTGCGCGCAGGCGCGGGTCCCCGCCTCGCAGCAGCCGCGCGGTGAGGCCGTGCGGGTCGACGACATCCGCAGGGACGACCTCCTCCCAGCCGCGCTCCATCACGGGCTCGAACACCTCGTAGCTCGATCTCGCGGATGCAGCGACATCGGACTCGAGCAGCACCGTCGCGCCGCGATCCGCCCCCTCGGGCCTGGTGACGAACTGCACCCGGTCGGCGCGCACCGTTGGATCGCCGTCGACCTCGACCGCGACCCAGGTGCGGGCGTTGCATCCCTCATGCATGCGGTAGTCGACGAGCCTGGCGTGGCGACGCACCGATGTGCGGAATCGCGCGGTCTCCAGGTACGCCTCCGTCGCGACCGCATCCTGGGCATAGCTCAGGTGGTCGGCTCGGTAGGCGAGCGCCTCGAGCACGGTGACGTAGAGGTCGGCACCGTGTCGTTCGCGCCAGTCGGGCAGCGTCGTCGCCAGGCGATCGAGCAGGAGCCGCCGGAAGCTCGCGTAGTCCTTCGCGAGGTAGTCGATGCTCGGCGTCGGGGTGGCGTCCGAGCTGCATGGCACGGTCGCCGCGCAGTCCACGTCGGTCGCCGATCCGGTGAGGACGAAGCTGAAGCTCGCTGATGCGCTGTGCGGGTCGAGATCGGCCAGGGGATGCTCCTCGGTGCCCCGCAGCTCGAGCGTGTAGGTCGAGGCGTCGCCCGCGCGGTCGAGGGTGGCCGTGATCCGGTCGTCGCGCTCATCGTCGCGGGCGTCGTGGAATCCGACCCTGAGCACCGTCGGCTGGGGCTGCACCGTGCCGCCGACGATGCTGAGGTTGTCTGCGTCGAGCCACTGCTGCGGTTCGTCGGGCAGCCGGCCGAGCAGATAGACGTGCAGGACGGGATCACCGCTGGCGTTGCTCTCGACCTCGACGTAGTCGATGCCGTTGAGACGGCCGTCCAACCGCAGGGCGTCGCGACGCCCGTCGTCGCCGTGCGCATGCGCGCTCATCGCGGCGCCCCGTCCAGCTCGACGGTGCCGGGCATCCCGGTCGCGAGGATCAGGTAGTCGACGACCACGCGGATGGTCGCCTCCTCGCTCGTCACCGACACACCCTCGAGCGCGAGCACGTCGCCCAGCTCGCGCTGGATCGCGGCCGCGACGGCGAACTCCAGCGCGGGGGCGAAGTCCGGGCTGTTCGGAGCGAACACGAGCTGGCGGATGCCGCTCCCGAATCCCGGTCGGTTGACGCGCTCCCCCGGGTCGGTGAAGAGGAGCAGCTCGAGCATGTCCCCGATGTGGTCGTCGGATGCCGCGGCAGCCGTCTGGCCCCGCGCGTCGTACTGCCACGGGAAGTCGATGTCCATCGCCGTCACATCCCCGAGACGCGCGTCTGGATCGCGCTGACCGTCGGCGCTCCCTGCGGGATCTGCTCGACGCTCTGGCAGATGCCCGGCCCCGGTCCGCTGAGGCGCAGCACGGCGGGCTTGCCGCCGACGAAGACCCGGCTGGCTGCTGCTGGCACCCAGCGGACCGTCACGCACGGCTGGTACTTCTGGCCGACGGTGAACGGACAGCCCGCGACGGTCGCGACATCGGGGGCGGTCGCCACCGGCATCCCGTTGACGAAGACCCGCGCGGTGCTCGTGACCGTCGCCGG
>Ga0213837_1001806_pt1 | contig 10569 bp, 7 predicted proteins | sample SWPATP12_FD_160572 | JGI IMG/M metagenome (GOLD analysis project Ga0213837, IMG submission 160572) | Coastal seawater microbial communities from Marineland, Florida, United States - SWPA TP1 #2 | ecosystem: Environmental > Aquatic > Marine > Coastal | place: USA: Florida | collected 2016-08-06
AATTAAATTTGCAAAAAATAGCAGTAGTGACAAAATACTTTTGTCAAAAATGAAAAGGTAAAACCATGAGCGTGATCTCCAACACCCAAGATTTAGAAGCATTTATTAGCGTGGTTGATACCGGCGGGTTCTCAAGTGCAGCCAATGCATTAGATGAGCAAGTAGCAAAAATATCACGGGCGGTAACTCGGCTCGAAAAATCCTTAAACGTTACCTTATTCAACCGCACTACAAGGCGCATTGAGCTGACCGAAGAAGGCCAGTTATTTTTAGGCTATGCTAGAGAAGCACTGAGTCAGCTTGCACAAGGCGAAGAGGCCTTAAAGCTTCTGCACTGTGCGCCATCAGGAAAATTAAGAGTCGATGCCGCAAGCCCCTTTGTGTTTCATCAATTAGCACCACATTTAAAAGCCTTTAACCAAGCTTATCCTGATATAAAGCTCGAGATCACCAGCCACGACAACATTATCGATTTACTTGAGCATAAAACCGATATTGCTATTCGTATTGGCGAACTCGCTGACTCAAACTTGCATGCGCGCACTTTGGGAGTTAGTAAGTTAAAGCTCGTTGCCAGCCCTGATTATTTAAAAACGGCACCGCCATTAAATGAGCTAACCGACTTAGCCTTGCACCAGCTTATTGGTTTTACCGATGCGCCGCATTTAAATCACTGGCCGCTAACCACACCTTTAGATCTTAAATTTTCAATCAGTGCATCAAGTGGTGAAACTGTGCGCCAGCTTTGTATTCAAGGTCACGGCATTACCTTGTTGTCGGAATTTATGATCAACGAAGATTTAAAAGCAGGCCGTTTAGTAAAAGTGCTCGAAGGCGAGGTACTGAGCCCTAATCGCCGCGAAAAAGTGCATGCGGTGTATTATCAAAACAGCGGTGTGTCATCACGAGTATTAGCGTTTTTAGACTTTATAGCACCTAGGTTAACGCTTTAGTTTTTGCACTTTTAACAAAAGTGTTTTGTGATTAGTGGCATTAATTTCATAAATAATTTTCGTTATGCTGAAAGCATATTCGCTTTCAAGGAGCCGTAATGAACAAATTATTCGATACTGTACAACTTGCCGGTCATACATTAAAAAACCGCATTGTTATGCCACCGATGACCCGCTCTCGCTCATCACAACCGGGTGATATCGCCAATGAGTTAATGGCCGACTACTATGCACAACGTGCGAGCGCTGGCTTAATTATCAGCGAAGGCACACAAATATCAGCCCTAGGTAAGGGTTATGCTTGGACACCGGGTATTTACACTGCCGAGCAAATTGCCGGTTGGAAGAAAGTAACCGACAAAGTTCATCAAGCTGGTGGCATTATGTTCGCTCAGCTTTGGCATGTTGGCCGAGTATCTCACCCAAGTAACACAGGTGGCGAGCAACCAATCGCGCCATCTGCTATTGCAGCTAAAGACGTAAAAGTTTTTATTGATGAAGATGACAAACCTGACTTTGTTGCCACAGCACAGCCACGCGCAATGAGCCATGACGACATCAAACAGGTTATAAACGAATACCGCCAAGCAGCCCGTAATGCAGTTGATGCAGGGTTTGATGGTATTGAACTTCACGCTGCTAATGGTTACTTAATTAATCAATTTATTGATTCAGAGTCAAACCAACGCACTGATGAATACGGCGGCAGTTTAGAAAACCGCTTACGCTTTTTACAACAAGTGACACAAGCGGTTTGTGATGAAATTGGCGCTGAACGTATTGGCGTACGCCTTGCTCCACTCACAACCCTCAATGGGACGGTCGATGATAACCCATTTGAAACCTATATTGGCGCAGCAAAAGTACTCAATGAACTCAACGTTGCTTACCTGCACATTGCTGAAGCTGATTGGGATGATGCGCCTTTAATGGAGCAAAGTTTTAAGCAAGCGCTACGTGAAAACTATGCAGGATTAATGATTTATGCGGGAAAGTACACTGGCGAGAAAGCAGAGCAAGCATTAGCCGCAGGCTGGGCTGATTTAATTGGCTTTGGTCGCCCGTTTGTTGCAAACCCTGATCTGCCAGCTCGTATTGAACAAGGCATTGAACTTGCGAAGCATGATCCAGATACCTTATTTGGAGGCGGTGCTAAAGGTTACACTGACTACCCTTTAGCAACGCAGTAACGCACTAAAAAAGGTGGCTCGTCAACCAAAAGCTCAATACAATAAAGCTGATGTTGGCGAGCGCTCTTAACCACCAAGGAGCAGAGCTAAACTGGAGTTGGCTGTACTTGCTTACTAATACCAACACGCCCATCACAGTAAACCAAGGAGTAAAAAAGAATAGTGGCTTTAACTTCACTAAACTCACCGCTAAATCGTGCAGCGCCCCACTGACAGCAAAAGTCAAAACAAGGGCACACCAAGCCGGCATAATGTCATTGCAAGGCTTCATTACATACCGAGATAAGTAATAGCTCCACACCGGATTCCAATATCGCCAAAATAAATAAAACGAGCTAGCACCCAGCGAGCGTATCAGCATATTGCGCAACGAATCTTTATGGCCAAGAGGCACACCTGTACGTTTTTTAACGTATTGAGCAAGGGTAATAGCTGCAGACACAGGATTTCTCTTTTTTACTAATGACTCAATTAGACTACTAAACAACCAACAAAAGAGAAACCAAAACAAGGCTTGAAATTGTAACGGTTTATGAAGCGTGCAGAACTAAGGCAAGTGATGAAGCTGAGCTAAGCACTCAGCTTCATTAAAATCACATCTTACTTTTTACTTTATTAGTCGCTTGGCTGGTGGCTGGGTCGTCTGGCCAAAAATGTTTTGGATAACGCCCTTTCATTTCTTTTTGCACATCTCGGTAACTAGTTTGCCAAAAGTTAGCTAAGTCTTGAGTTAACTGTAGCGGTCGCCTCGCTGGTGATAATAACTCCATTAATAATGGCAGTTTACCTTGGGCTAGCAAAGGCGTGCTGGTCATGCCATACACTTCTTGCATACGTACACTGAGCTTCGCAGGGCCATCGAGCTGATAGGTCACTTTTACATTTGAACCACTTGGCACAGTTAATCGCAAGGGCAGGTGTTCATTCAATAAGCTTTGCTGCTGCCAATCAAAACAGCTTTTAATCGCTTCGCTGTAATTGAACTTTTTTAATTGTTCAAGGTTTTTAATATCATCCAAATAAGGTGCAAGCCATTGGCTATCGGCAATTAAATCATCATGATTTAAACGCGGAAATGACTCTGGTAACAGCTTACTTGCCAAGCTCATTCGAATAAGTAACTGCTCACTATCGGGCTGTTCATTAAATATCGAAAAGCCCCGCTTACTAAATAAATTTAACCAAGCTTTGGTGCGCTCGTTTTTATCTAGTGGCTGTTTACTTGGTTGACTCGCTATGGTGATGGCACCCAGCTTGAGCTCATCTTGATGGATAAAACGCCCTGCTTTTTCATCGTATTCGCAGCGAGTTTGCTCAGTAAATAAATGCGAAAGCTCATCTTCAAGCTCACTTGGCAAAAAGGCAACAGCGGCAAAAACACGGTTTCCCTTATGGCCGCCCATATGCGCAATGGCAATATAGTCATCGTTATGCCAAAACTCCTCACTTAAATCGGCGCCTGCACCATTGGCAAGTAAATAACCATTACCGCGCTTTTTGGCTAGGCGGTCTGGAAAAGCAAGCGCCACCAGCAGCGACAAGTACTCTGTTTTAAGCTCATTAACCGGCTTGAGTTGCAAGCGCGATAGCCAATAATTTAATTGCTGCTTAAATACTGGGTGCGGTTTGCTGTGCTGACTATGTAATGCCAAATTAAGATCAGCTGGCATACTGATGCGGCTTTCAAGCAGTGCAGTTAAATACCCCGCTAATACATAAATACCAGACATGCGCTGCTCTAGTTGCTTTGCCTTAATGAGCATATGCGAGAGGCGAATATCGGCTCCATAGCTCAGCATTTGGCTACCGAGGGTTGTTAGCTTTTCATTTTCATCAATGGCTTCGAGCATTTTCAAAAGTGCCGTTGCCTGTTTAATCTGCTGGCGACTAGGTGGGTCGAGTAAGCTAAGCTCAGCAAGTGATGCCCCCCACTGCTTTGCCTCTAATAACAACTGACTAATATCACTGGTCAGAATTTCTGGCGCATCATGGCTGTTACGGCGCTCAAAGGTTTGCTTAGAGCCTAATCGATACACAACCCCCGGCTCAATTCGCCCAGCACGACCAGCGCGCTGTATGGCAGAAGAACGAGAAATGCTTTGCGTAACAAGCTCTGTAACACCGGTTTTTAAATTGAAATTGGCAGCACGGCGTTTGCCGCTATCAACCACAATACGTATTCCTTCAATGGTCAAACTGGTTTCAGCGACATTGGTGGTTAATACCACTTTGCGTTTGCCATTTTTAGCAGGCGCGATAGCAGCTTGTTGCTCGTTTTTATTTTGCTCACCATACAAGCTAAATACTTCGACGCTATCACCTAAATCATTTAAAGACTGCTGAACGCGCATGATTTCACGCTGCCCTGGTAAAAATACTAAAGCACTGCCAGTTTGCTCACTAAGCGCCTGTTTTATTAGTGCAGGTATGTCATCGAGCCAACGGCTTTCGTCTTTAAGTGGAATATACACTTCATCAATGGGGTAGCTTCGACCTTGTGATGAGATAATAGGACAGCTGAAAAACTCACTGTAACGATCGCCATCTAGGGTTGCCGACATCAGTAAGATTTTTAAATCATCGCGAAGTGCCGCCTGTGTTTCGAGGGCAAATGCCAAAGCCGTATCTGCGGCAATTGAGCGCTCGTGAAACTCATCAAAAATAAGTAAGTCTACACCACTAAGCTCTGGGTCATTTTGCAACATACGCGTCAACATGCCTTCGGTGACAATTTCGAGTTTAGTTGTAGAACTTACTTTTGATTCACCACGAATGCGTAAGCCGACACTGTCACCGACTTTTTCATTCTGCTGACTTGCCAAATACTGGGCAATATTGCGTGCAGCCAGTCGTCTTGGCTCTAACATAACAATGCGTTTAAAGTGCCCTTCGCGCATTAAGGTAAGAGGCAGCCATGTCGATTTACCCGCTCCCGGTGGCGCTTGCAATAAGGCCATTGGGTTACTCTGTAATGTGGTTAACAAGGATTGATAAATATCTTGAACTGGCAGCACGTTAGGTATCTCTTACTTTCTTTTCACGCATTGTATCAAAAAACTAAAAATTGCGATGGCTATAGGCTTATTTTCTATCTCGGGCTTTAGAAGTGAAAACATTGCATTCTGCCAGTTTAGACTTATTCTTGATTAAACGACCAAACAAAAATCAGAATAAGGAATTAACTTGCTCAGGATTTACACCCGTATTTTAATCACCTTGCTACTTTTAGTTTTCCCGTTTCAAAAAGCGTTTAGTCAGCAAAAAATTACGGTTGCACTTGGCAATACACTACCACCTTGGGTCATGGTTGAAGACAACACAGGCATAATTCCTGACTTACTTCGTGCGACACTCGGTGTTCACGGTTATCAAATACACTTTGTCTACGTTCCCTATGCAAGGCGGATCCCTTTGTATACTGAGAACTTAGTTGATGTTGTGTCTGATATTAATGAAAAAGTTATCGAAACCCATCAAATGAGCGGTTACTTTTCAGATATTGCTTACAGCTACGAGAACTTCGCTTTTAGTCTGGCCAAGCAAAACCTGCAGCTTAGCTCTATTGCACAATTAAAACACTTTAGTGTTCTTTCATGGCAAGGTGCAAAAGAATTACTCACACCAGAATATCAAGCAATGGCCAGAGAAAACCCACAATACGCAGAAACCTATGATCAACTTGCACAAGTACAGCTTTTGTATCGAGAGCGCTACGAGGTGATCCAGATGGACGGTAAAATTTTTGATTATTATCGAGCATTAATTAATATCAATGACGAAATTGATGTCTCTAAACCTGTGCAACGATTTGCGTTGTTTGGCAAAAACCCCAGTGGCTTTTTATTTCGAGACGAAGCTTTAAGAGACCTGTTTAACGAGAACTTGCGTAAACTAAAATCAACTGAAGAATACACGCGGATAATCAATCGCTATACCTCTAAGAGCCACTAAGTATCTAAAAACTAGCGCAACAGAAAATATTACAGGCTGATTCTAAAAACTACGTAGTAATTGCAAACTTATAAATTCCACTCATTATATGTAAAAGCATAAAACAACTATAAATCAATCAGTTAATAAAATTCACCAAATTGGTACAGCGATTGCTCTTACTAAGATGAATGTTTAACAAAGTAAGGAGATAATGATGAACAGCGATCGTTTAGAAGGCAATTGGAAAGAGCTTAAAGGTAAAGCACAACGTAAATGGGGTGACCTTACCGATGATGATTTAGATAAAATTGAAGGTAGCCGTAAAGAGCTGATTGGTAAACTTCAGCAAAAATACGGTAAATCTAAAGAAGAAGCTGAGCGTGAAGTCAGCGACTTTGAAAAAAGCCATTAATTTGAGCAATAAATAAAGCCGCTAATTGCGGCTTTATTTATCAAGCAGGCTCATGTTTTGCTAAATCGGCTTCAGCAACCGTTTGATTTTTACCTTGCGATTTAGCGCGGTAAAGCCGTTTATCGGCAATGTTCAAACAGTGATCCACGCTCTCATCAGCAACGCGCACGTACAAGCCAATACTTAAGGTGACATTAAAACGATGCTGGCCGCTCGTAAATGGCTTTTCAGCAAGCTTCTTATGGATTTTTTCAGCTACTTTTCTGGCTCTAAGCTCATACCCTGTTGGGATCACTATTAAAAACTCTTCGCCGCCCCAACGGGAAATAACATCTTCTTCTGTGCACACTTCTTTAAAGACATCAGCGAAAAATATTAGCACCTCATCGCCCACTTGATGACCGTAGGTATCGTTGATTTGTTTAAAGTTATCAACATCCATCAGCAAGAACACAGCCCCTTCGCCAAAGCGCTTATCTTGCAAGCATTCAGTTGCGTAGCGACGGTTAGCGAGTTCAGTCATCGCATCAGTACGTGCAAGCTTTTGATTAAGCTTAAGTTGTTCCATTAACTGCAAACTGTATTTGTTGCGGTAATATTCGTAGAAGCCAGCCAAAATACATAAAATCGAGAAACACAGCATGACACGTGTCGGAAAGTAGTGACTCGGATAACTGTAATAACCAAATTGATCGGTAAAATAGAAAAGCACCGAGATAATACTGGCAAGCAAGATAAGATCGAACGCTCCGCGCTTTAAGCCACGAATAAAAAATGTCACAGGAGATACAATAAACAGCCATAACGGCCCAGTGCCATTGCTCCCCCCAGAGACAATTAAAAAACACATCATCGAATAGAGGGCGTACAGCATAAGTACTGCGATGGTTTCGTCACGATTTTTAATGACGAAAGGTGAGGCAAACACAAAGCCGCCAATAATCAATAAATAGCTAAGGGCATGGTAACCATCTTGATAGCTGGTGATCGCCATTAAAAACGAGGTAATCGAACCAATAAATGCAAAAACACGTAAAAATCGTGCTTTATCTTTGTCACTTGCATTCACTGTATCAATCACAATTTCACCTTAGATTTCTTGATCAATCTCAATAATACCAATCCGCAATAATACTTAATCATTTTGAGGGATTAAACCTGTCGCTACCTGCGTTAAAAATTTCTGATTTAGAACAACTAAATAACGAAATTTTTGCCTTGTTATCAACGAGGTTTTATTGCCTCAAAATAGACCACTTAATTAAGCGAATTGGTATAACTTTAACACAAATATATAAATTAGAAGGAATTTGCCAGTATTAAAACAATTAAAAAGAAAAAAGTATGATAAAAAATGAGCATAAAAAAACGAGCCATTTGTGGGCTCGTTTTTAATTTAAACAAAAGCTAATAACTAAAGGTTATTATTCTGGTTCATAGCCCAAATTAGGCGACAACCAACGCTCAGCTTCTGCAAGAGTCATGTTGGTACGCTTAGCGTAATCTTCAACCTGATCTTTTTGAATTTGCGCTACAGCGTAGTACTTAGCTTCAGGGTGAGAGAAATACCAACCAGAAACCGCCGCACCCGGCCACATTGCATATGAACTGGTTAGCTTCATGCCAATACGCTGCTCGGTATCAAGTAACTGCCAGATTTTCTTCTTCTCTGTATGTTCAGGACAAGCAGGATAACCTGGCGCAGGGCGAATACCTTGGTAGTTTTCACGAATAAGTTCATCGTTCGATAGATTTTCATCTACCGCATAGCCCCAATACTCTTTACGTACTTGCTCATGCAAGTACTCAGCAAATGCCTCAGCCAAGCGATCTGCTACGGCTTTAACCATGATTTTATTATAATCATCTTGCTTAGCATCGAAGGCATCGGCAAGGTCGTCTTCTTCAAGACCACCAGTAACCGCAAAAGCACCAAAGTAATCAGGGGTGCCTTTTGGCGCAATATAATCAGCTAAACAATAATTAGCAAAGTCGGTTTTTTCTGTTTGCTGACGTAAATGACACGCTGTAGTTAAAAGCGTTGTACGCGACTCATCGGTGTAAATCTCAATGTCATCCCCTACTCGGTTTGCAGGGAATAAACCAATGACACCTAGAGGTTGTAGCGCACCTGATTGCTCAAGCTCATCAAGCATTGCGTTGGCATCAGCGAATAAGCTTTTAGCCTGTTCACCTACAATTTCATCTTCAAGAATACGTGGGTACTTACCAGCGATTGACCACGTCATGAAATAAGGTGTCCAGTCGATGTACTGTCTTAACGTCGCAATCGAAACATCTTTAAACTCAGTCACACCCAGCTTTTTCGGTACAGGCGGCGTGTAGTTGTCCCAATCGAGTTTTACAGCGTTGTCGCGAGCACGCTGTAAAGTAACTGGTTTTGAGCGCGGCTTTTTACGTGCTTGTTGTTCACGTACTTTTTCATACTCAGCCTTGGTTTTCTCTAAAAATGCTGGTTTTAATTCTTTCGACAATAAATTAGAAACTACACCTACAGCGCGGCTGGCGTTATTTACATAAACCACACCTTTATCATACTGAGGTTCAATTTTAACCGCGGTATGCGCTTTAGAGGTTGTTGCACCACCAATCAGTAGCGGTAATTCAAAACCACGGCGGGTCATTTCTTTCGCAACATGCACCATTTCATCAAGCGAAGGGGTAATAAGCCCTGATAAACCAATAATATCGGCTTTCTCGTCAATGGCGGTTTGCAAGATTTTCTCTGCCGGCACCATCACACCAAGGTCGATAACCTCGTAGTTATTACATTGCAGTACAACGCCTACAATGTTCTTACCAATGTCGTGTACGTCACCCTTAACGGTTGCCATAACCACTTTACCATTGGTTGCGCCCTCTTCTTTTTCAGCTTCAATGAAAGGATCAAGATAGGCTACGGCGCGCTTCATCACACGAGCAGATTTAACAACCTGAGGTAAGAACATTTTACCTGCGCCAAATAAGTCACCTACTACATTCATGCCGTCCATAAGCGGGCCTTCGATCACTTCGATAGGCTTAGCTTTGCTCTTGCGGCACTCTTCGGTATCTTCATCGATGTATTCGGTAATGCCTTTTACTAGTGCATGTTCAAGGCGCTTTTCAACAGGCCAAGTACGCCACTCTAAATCTTCAACTTTCTCTGCTTGCGCCATACCAGAGTATTTGGGTGCAAGTTCAACAAGTCGCTCACCGGCACCTGGGTCGGTATTGAGGATCACATCTTCTACAGCTTTGCGCAGCTCTTCGGGAATATCATCGTAAACCGCTAATTGGCCCGCATTTACAATGCCCATGTCCATACCCGCTTTAATCGCGTGGTATAAAAACACTGAGTGAATAGCTTCACGTACTGGGTTATTACCACGGAACGAGAACGACACATTCGATACACCACCCGACACTTTACAGTGCGGTAAGCCTTGCTTAATTCGGCGCGTACCTTCAATAAACTCAACAGCGTAGTTATCGTGCTCTTCAATGCCCGTTGCGACGGCAAAAATGTTTGGGTCAAAAATAATGTCTTCTGGCGGAAAGCCAATATCATCAACTAGTATTTTGTAACTACGCTGACAAATCTCGAACTTACGATCAGCTGTTTCTGCTTGCCCGGTTTCATCAAACGCCATAACCACCGCAGCAGCACCAAAGCGTTTAATTAGCTTAGCTTGGCGGATGAATGGCTCTTCACCTTCTTTAAGTGAAATTGAGTTAACAATGGCCTTACCTTGAATACACTTTAAGCCTGCTTCAATCACTTCCCATTTAGATGAGTCGACCATAATAGGTACTTTTGAGATATCAGGCTCTGAGGCAATTAAGTTTAAAAACTTTACCATCGCCGCTTTCGAGTCCAACATGGCTTCATCCATGTTGATATCAATCACTTGCGCGCCATTTTCTACTTGTTCACGGGCAACATCGAGAGCTGTCTCGTAATCTTCTTCCATGATCAAGCGCTTAAACTTAGCCGAGCCTGTTACATTGGTACGCTCACCGACGTTAGTAAATACAGCAATTTGGTCAGTCATGTCGGTTTCCTAGTTTAAGTTACACG
>Ga0213837_1001808_pt1 | contig 10563 bp, 9 predicted proteins | sample SWPATP12_FD_160572 | JGI IMG/M metagenome (GOLD analysis project Ga0213837, IMG submission 160572) | Coastal seawater microbial communities from Marineland, Florida, United States - SWPA TP1 #2 | ecosystem: Environmental > Aquatic > Marine > Coastal | place: USA: Florida | collected 2016-08-06
TTACTTCGCTTTTTCTAAACCACAATTAGTTAATTTTTAGGGGCTTAACTACTAAAACTAACCGCCCTAGCGCATTCTTGCAAGGTTTATATAACGTGAATCAACAAATTTCTTATTTCACTTTCAATTACTCAAACAATCTTACGCAACTCCATACGATGCGACCGTCACTTAATTAGCATTATGGCTATTTGTTTTTTCGCAGCTATATTTAAGATACAAGACAATTAAAAAGTAAAAATACACATAAGTGCTTCAAGTTATGCCGAACTACAATAGAGAAGTGCTGGCGAGGGTTAGTTTATTATTAATTTCTGTAATTCTTGCACTACTACAAGAATATTCTTTCAATAAAAGTTTCGTCATCGATATAGATTCGAAACTAAAATTTAGCGCTATCTCAGATAATAGAATATCAGGACTTTCTTTAGCATCAATTAAGAAAGAAAACGGCAATATTGTATTAGATTGTGAGATTATTAAATCAAACTACGCTTGGCCTTTTTGCGAAATTGCTATCGAATTAAGTTCCAATAAAAACCCTCAAAGTGCAGGAATAGACTTATCAAATTTTGATTCTGTTAAAATATTTGCTCAGTATGTTGGGCTAAAAAACAACAGCATTCGATTTCAAATTCGTAGCTTTAATCCAACCTATTCAACCATAGAGGATGACAATACGTGGAAATATAACGGATTAGAGGTTTGGCCATATAAACTAGATAACCCGATAGAAATCCCACTTAATTCTTTACAAGTAGCTACTTGGTGGCTTGTTGAGCAAAATATTTCGATTGCAGACTCAGCCCCTGATTTAAAAAAATCTATGGTTATCGAACTAGCAACGGGTAACAATATACCAGCGGGGAGTTATCAAATCATACTTAACAAAATTGAATTTCATGGAAAAAGATTTTCTACTCTGAGTGTATACAGCATTATCATTCTGTTGTGGTTTATTTATGCCATTAGCGGCATTCTTTCGCAATTATCGTACGCTAGAAAAAAACATAAACATGCTGAAGCAAAAGCGCTGGAATTACGTAAATTAAATAAACTTTTGAATATTGAAACGGAAACACTAAAAGATCAAATAACGAGAGACCCATTAACTGGCGCTCTCAATAGATCTGGTATTGAACCTGTTTTCACCACAGAAATTCCCATAATTTCCCTTGCTTTTATCGATATCGATCATTTTAAAAAAATAAATGACAACTATGGTCATACGGTTGGAGATGAAGTATTAGTTGAATTTACATCAGTCATCAGTAAAAACTGTCGAGATACAGATTTTCTCGCGAGATGGGGAGGAGAGGAGTTTATTTTAGTCTGTCCAAATACGACTATCGATCAGCTGTTCGAGTTAACTGAGAGCTTAAGAAATTTATTAGAAGAACATGAATGGCCGCACGGCATTCAATTAACCTCAAGTTTTGGTATCGCACAAAAGAAAAATGAAGACATATCAAGCTTTATCGAACGAGCCGATCAAGCATTATATTCAGCAAAAGCTCAGGGCAGAAACAGAGTCATTTCCGCTCAATGAATTCAAATTTTACAAAGTTGTTTCCGCTTTATAAGAGAGTCTAAATTTCTCCATGCTCTGCAAAGGAATAACACATATTGTCCGCAACAATCAAATGGTCAACCACTCGAATGTCTACCAAATGTAAAGCTTGTTTTATTTTGTGAGTAATTTGCTTGTCAGCAATACTCGCTTCAGCGATGCCTGACGGGTGATTATGAGCAAGGATAACGGCTGCAGACTTATGTATTAGAGCTTTTTCTACTATAACTCTCGGATATACAGCGGCACTATCAATCGTGCCATAAAACAACTTTTCAAAGTGAAGAACGCGGTGCTGGTTATCTAAGAATAAAACCGCAAATACTTCTCGTGTCTCATGTTTGAGTTCCAAACCCAAATAAGATTTAGTTTGTTGTGATGAAGTTAATACGTCATCACTCTTGGTTTTTTCCGATAGATATCGCTTTGCCATTTCTAAACAAGCTTGTAACTGAACATATTTAGCTTCACCTAAACCATGATAATCACAAAACTCTTTTCTTGTGGCACTAAATATCTTTGAAATACTGCCAAAGCTGTTGATCAGTTGACGTGATAAATCAACAACATTACAACCTTTAACACCGGTACGAAGAAATATAGCAAGAAGTTCGGCATCGTTAAGAGATTCTGCTCCTTGAGTAAGAAGTTTTTCACGCGGGCGCTCGGCACTAGGCCATTGTTTCAACATATTATTCATCCTTGAATTTGTTATCATCGGTTAGTTGAGTTCAAATACATCAACTTAACGTATACCCTACTGCAACCTATTGATATTTTGCAAACATTTAAACCTGTCGCCAATAATGCTATCTTAATACTTAAATTTCCTAAGAATTAACCTGCTTAATCTCTATGTCTGTTCTAGAAAACAAAAAAATCGTACTTGGTCTCACTGGCGGTATTGCCGCTTACAAAGCACCTGAGCTTGTGCGCAGACTAAAAGAGCATGGCGCTGATATAAGAGTTGTAGTCACAGAGAGCGCAAAAGCGTTTGTTACACCATTATCGCTTCAGGCGGTTTCAGGGAACTCTGTCAGCGACAGTCTCTTAGACACAGAAGCAGAGCTCGCAATGGGGCATATCGAACTCGCAAAATGGGCAGACCTCATTCTAGTTGCTCCAGCTACAGCAAATACCATTGCGAAAATTACGCATGGTTTAGCGGATGATCTGCTTACAACTATTTGTTTGGCAACTGATGCGACAATCTCAATAGCACCTGCGATGAACCAACAGATGTGGCACGCGAAAGTAACTCAAGAGAATATTCAATCTCTAAAAAATAGAAGCATCTTTATCTGGGGACCCGGCAAAGGAGAACAAGCATGTGGTGATGTCGGGCTTGGTCGCATGCTCGATGTACCAGACTTGGTTGAACATACTTTAAATTACTTTTCTTCACAGCAACCTCAATCACTAGTTGGTCAGCATTGGGTGATCACTGCGGGTCCAACCCGAGAAGCTATTGACCCCGTTAGGTATATTACCAACCATAGTTCAGGAAAAATGGGTTATGCGATTGCAGAGGCTGCACGAGCATTGGGCGCGAAAATCACTATTATTTCGGGCCCTGTTAATATCCCTACCCCACAAGGTTGCGAAGTAGAATGCATCGAAAGCGCTGACCAGATGCTCGAAAAATCTCTTACATTAGCGCCATCTGCAAATGTATTTATTGGATGTGCCGCAGTAGCAGACTATAGAATTGCAAACGTCGCTTCAGAAAAAATAAAAAAATCGGATGACAAAATCACATTAAACCTCATTAAAAACCCCGACGTAATTGCCAAAGTCGCCGCATTAGCAAACAAACCATTTATGGTTGGGTTCGCGGCTGAAACCCAAAATGTTGAACAATATGCACTAGGTAAATTGCAGAAAAAGAATTTAGATTTAATCGCGGCAAATGACGTAGCAAAATCAGGGCAAGGGTTTAATAGCAATAAAAATGCGCTCACGGTTTTTGGCAAAAAAGACAGGTTCAACCTCGAGTTAGCCAGCAAAGATGAAATAGCTAAACAACTTGTGGACATAATCATAAAAGAGAGTGCTAAATAGAAAAATAGCATTAGATGTTCTCTCTTGTTGTCGTCTGAAGCGCACAGCGATACAATCAATTAATAACAATAATATTAACCAATAGTGAGACGCAAGATCTTATGGTGACACCAAAAATAAATCGCAAGCAACAAATTTTAGAATGTCTTGCGTTAATGTTACAAAGCAGTCCAGGACAAAGAATTACGACCGCTAAACTTGCTAGCGAGGTTGGCGTTTCAGAAGCCGCGCTATACCGTCATTTCCCTTCAAAAGCACGAATGTTCGAAGGTTTAATCGAATTTATTGAAGAATCGATATTCTCTCGTATTAATTTAATACTTGCCGACAATAAAGAAGCGCTTACACGATGTAATCATATTCTACATGTACTACTTGTTTTTGCTGAACGAAACCCTGGAATGTGTCGAATTCTTTCCGGAGATGCACTTATGGGCGAAAACGAAAGATTGCGAATTCGTGTTCATCAGTTCTTCGAAAAGTTAGAATCACAATTCAAGCAAGTGCTTCGTGAACGAAAATTACGTGAAGGCAAAAGCTTTTCTATCAATGAACAAGCACTAGCAAATATTTTAGTCTCATACAGCGAAGGCAAAATAAGCCAATATGTTCGTTCCGGCTTTGAGAAAAAGCCAAGTGAAAACTTTAATGAACAATGGCAGTTTTTAATGGCTGGTAAGTAAGCTCTTAAAACTAAAAATAAATTTGAACAAACGCTGGCTACGCTGGCGTTTTTTATTATAAATAACACGTAGGAAAGATCATGACTACACTATCACACCTTTCACCAAGTAGCTTATGGCAGTTTTTTGAAAAAATTTGTAGTATCCCTCACCCTTCAAAACACGAGCAGGCGATTTCTGCTTGGATTCAATCTTGGGCCAAAGAGCAAGGATTATCAGTTAAAGAAGATGCCGTTGGTAATATTTTTATTAAAAAACCTGCCACTGCGGGTATGGAAAATAAAAAAGGCGTCATATTGCAAGCACACATGGACATGGTTCCACAAAAAAATGCCGACACCGTACATGACTTTTTAACTGACCCAATTAAACCTTATATCATTAACGAAAATGGTGTTGAATGGGTAACCGCTGAGGGAACAACCTTAGGTGCGGACAACGGCATTGGTTTATGTTCAGCTCTCGCTGTACTTGCAGCTGATGATATTCCTCACGGACCACTTGAAGTATTAATTACGATTGATGAAGAAGCCGGTATGAGTGGTGCTTTTGGGCTCGAAGCAGGATGGTTAGATGGCTCAATATTAATCAATACTGACTCAGAGCAAGAAGGTGAAGTTTATATGGGCTGTGCCGGTGGTATAGACGGCGAAGCATCATTTGAGTTAGCTTTGGAAGACGCTCCAAGTGGATATGAATCATTTAACTTATCGATTTCAGGACTAAAAGGCGGTCATTCCGGAGTAGATATTCACCTTGGACGAGGCAATGCCAACAAACTACTTGTTCGCTTTTTAGTTGACGCAAGTGAGCAATTTGGTATTCGATTAACCGAGTTAAATGGTGGTAGCTTGCGCAATGCTATTCCTCGTGAAGCTGATGCGAGCTTTTTAATTGCTGAAGAAAAAGTCGCACCTTTTAAAGAAGCTTTGGCGACCTACTTAGCAACTATCAAACAAAACTTAGCATCTGTAGAGCCAGACATTGATATGATGCTTATATCGCCAGAAACCTTCGATGAATGTTGGACTACCAACACTCAAAACCAAATATTAAAGTCTTTGAATGCCTGTCCAAATGGCGTTATTCGAATGAGTGATGATATTGAAGGCATTGTAGAAACGTCTCTCAATCTCGGCGTATTACGCTGTAAAGGCAAAAAGTTTGTCGCTATGGCACTTATACGTAGCTTACATGATGATGGACGCCTAGAAACTCAAACGACGCTTAAGTCTCTTTTCGAGCTTGCAGGAGCCGACATTAAGTTTTCAGGTGCATATCCTGGATGGAAACCAGATACTGATTCCGCAATCATGAATGTGGTGCGAGATACCTATAATGATTTATTCGGTAAAGTGCCTGAGATTATGGTTATTCACGCAGGTCTTGAGTGTGGTTTATTTAAAACAGCTTATCCTGATTGGGATATGGTTTCGTTTGGTCCAACAATCAAGTTCCCGCATTCACCTGATGAGAAGGTGGAAGTACCAACAGTAGAACAATATTGGCAATTATTGTTGGCCGTTTTAGCAAATATTCCTAACGAATAAGCGCTATTTAAAAGATAGTATGCAGGCAATCAAATTGATTGCCTGCATACATTTTAAACTGTTGTGCTAATTTGATTTTCAGTTAGAATGTAAATCAATAGATTTAAAAAATAGATAACAATATGATCCAGCCAGAAAAAATTATAATAGCTGACGATCACCCTTTGTTTAGACAAGCGTTACTTGGCACTTTAAAACCAAAGTTTGTAGAAACAAATTGGTTAGAAGCACAAACAATTGAAGAGCTAGAACAACTGCTCGTTGATCATAGTGATTGTGACCTTGTGCTATTAGATCTCAATATTCCTGGCGCTCATGGCTTTAATACCTTAATTCACGCTCGAACTCATTTTCCTCAAATTCCAGTTGTTGTTGTATCCGCCCATGAAGATCACGAGACCATAGCTAAAGCTATGGAGTACGGTGCTTCAGGGTTTATCCCTAAATCAACTTCGGTTGAACAAATATATGAAGCCATTCAACAAATATTAATGGGAGAAGTTTGGGTACCAGACACATTTCAAGCTGCTGACTCTGATGGCGTAAGTGACGACATCGCAGAAAGAGTTGCTAGTCTAACGCAACAGCAATACAAAATTTTAATGATGTTTGCTCAAGGCATGTTAAATAAACAAATCGCTTACGACTTAAATGTATCAGAAGCGACTATCAAAGCTCATGCAACAGCGATATTTCGAAAGCTTAATGTGCGAAATAGAACACAAGCAGTAATTGCGATTGGTCAACTTGATATATCAGAATCAAGTATCACTTAATTAAAATCGAGCTTAACTTTGTATGTTGAATAATATTGATAGCACTTTTTTTAGTTTTAACTTTCACCTATCCGAAATAATCAATCATTACCCTTCTATAGCTTGCTCTCTGTCGAAGGCCGCTACTTTCCGCTAAAACCTAAATAAAACAAGTTGACCGTTACAAACGGAATTCAGTCTGTTGTTATATTCTCCAAACTAAACATAACAACATACCTTGTATTACATAGTATATTGTGTAATATAGTTATTAATTGGCACTCAAAAGGAAACTAAATGACTGAAATTGAAGAATTGGAAGCCAAGTGGCATGTGCAGCTTCGTAAAGGCACATTAGAGCTTGTAGTATTAGCAGCACTCCAAGGAAGAACGCTTTATGGATTAGAGTTACTTGGTTTGTTGAACCAATTTGAGACGACAAAAATTACTGAGGGAACACTCTACCCGTTGCTTGACCGCCTGAAAAAGGAAGGTTCTATTACAGCGCAATGGGTGCAAGAGGGCGATACCAGACCTAGAAAATACTATTCACTAACTCCGGCAGGTACTAAGAAGCTCAGTGTATTGAGTGCTCATTGGCGAAAATCAGTGCCAGATATAGAGTATCTACTAGCGCATCCAGGAAAAGATGCCGAAAAATTTAAGGAGTAAACCATGTCAGACAGAGAAAGAATCAACACTTATCTACAAACTTTAAATCGCTATTTATCCCGACTACCGGCGGAAGACGCCAATGAAGTTATTCGTGAAATCGAAAGTCACATTTATGATGCGATTGACCTCGCTGAAGCGAAAGGTGAAAAACTAGAGGTAAGTGAATTACTTAAAGGTTTCGGTCCTCCACGAACGCTGGCAGAAAAATATACGAACCATATGCTTGACGGGACACCGCCACCCTCTGGTTTTTCTGCGATTACCTCGATAAAGCACAAGGTCACCAAAGGAATGTACTGGAGTACATTGTTATTAGGTTACGGCTCAGGGTTCGCACTGATATTGCTGGCATTTATGAAACTATTGTCACCGGAAACCGTAGGTATCTGGACTTCGCCAGGTGGCGAAAGTGTAATAGTTGGCACCCTAGATGCTCCGGCTGAACAAGGTGATGATTTATTAGGTTTATGGTTAGTCCCAACAGCATTAATTTTAGGGAGTTTGATTACTCGTTTTACGTATTCATTACTGCGCATTTTAAAGCGTATTGCCGGCTAAGGAGAGCCATATGAAGACTATACTAATTTACTTGAAACATTTTCTGATTGTGACGTGTGTAATAATCGCAATTGGATTTGTTGGCATCGTCAGCCAACATGGTCATATTGGTTTTGGCACCGATGACTTAGCGTATAAGGTCGGTGGAGAAGGACCACATATTTTTGCCAATGAAGACAAGCTTGAAGCGTTATATATCAGAGGGGGACGAGAGGAAGGTTTCTATACCGAAAAACTTAATCTGACAATGCAAAAAGACACAAATTTACCAGTTTACCTAGCTTTTGATGACTCCACTTTTAACGTCCAAGTTTCCAATAATATATCGATTCCGGAGTCCACATATGACGACGGCGAAAACATTATCGCCATTTCAGACTTGGAAGGGAACTACCGGGCATTTAGAGATTTTCTTATCGCCAACAATGTTATTGATAAAGACTTAAACTGGACATTTAACAAAGGTCATCTTGTCTTAGTAGGCGATATGGTTGACCGCGGTTATTCAACCACCCAACTACTTTGGTTGATCTACAAACTTGAGCAAGATGCCAAAAGCCAAGGAGGCTTGGTGCACTTTATTGTAGGCAATCATGAAATTAAAAATATGCAAGGTAACTTTCGATCAGCAGCTCCCAAATATTTACCTGTCGCAGGTATTTTAGGCAAACAGCAATACGATCTTTTTGGACCTAGAGCTTTCCTAGGGCAGTGGTTGCAAAGCAAAAACGTGATTGAACGTATTAATGGGCACTTGTTTGTGCATGGCGGTTTGCATCCAGGCATACAGGAGCAGGGTCTTAACATTGATGACGTAAATCGTATCGTTAGGCAACATTATCGGCAGTTTTATTTTCCAAATGCGGCGCATTCTGAGTCTGTCACCTTACTAACGTCCAACAAAACTGGTCCAGCTTGGTATCGCGGCTATTTTAAAGATGACCTTGAGCAAACTCGTGTAGATTCAACATTGAAATACTTGGAAGCTAAAGCCGTAATAGTAGGTCATACCATTCAGTTTAAAGTGCGAGAATTGTTTAACCGTAAAGTCTTTGCCATCGATGTAAAGCATCCGAACGACTATTCCGCTAGCTTCCCAATAAAACGTTCAGAAGGGCTGCTGATTAGTAAAGGTGAATATTACCGTTTATTGGATAACGGCGAAAAGATTCAAATTTAACACAGGTAAAAATTGCATTTGCTTGGCACAATTAAAAAGTGTCTCTTCAAGATAACATCGACATAAAGCGTAAATTGGCAACCTTGCTCAATAACGCTAGCAATTTGCATTCACCAAGAAGCACTATGATGCGCTAGCTTCCTTTAATAAGGTCAGATAAAATAAAACTCAAAGATTCCAGGGTTTTAATCTTATGAATAATTATCTTGAAGCTTTTTGGTTAACTTAGCACTCATCATTGCTCGTAAAGCTGCCGGTTTAACTAACTTTTTCATAAAGCCAACATCATCGGCTGCCGCTTTCTTATCGATATTTACTTCCGTTGTTGCTGTGATAAGAATAGCAGGTAAATATTGCGGACTTTGCTCTCTCAAACGTTTAATTAGTGTTAAACCGTCCTCTCCGTTATCGAGTTGATAGTCCGCAAGCACTATATCTATTTCCAATCCATAGGCTTCAAAAACCTCATCAGCTGATTCGTAAGAATCGGCTGTAAATACATTACACTGCCATGCTGCTAAGAGCTCTACCATGCCTGCTAATACATCAGGATCATTATCTATACACAAAACGGTGACGTCACTAAAACTAACGTTAGTAGCCATAACTGATTGTGGGGCGGATAACACAGGTAATGACTTTTCAACCTGTACACTAAATTTGCAGCCTTTGTAGACTTCCGATTGCAATGAAAGTTTATGATTTAAAATTGCGCTTAAACTCTGGGTAATGTTAAGACCTAACCCCAACCCTTTTGTGAGTTGCCCTGCGGGTGTATCAAGCTGGGTAAACTGTTCGAAAACAACTTCTTGCATTTCTTTCGGAATACCCGGGCCATTATCCAATACTTCCAATCTAACTTGCTCACCAGATCGTCTTGCACCTAATAAAACCTTACCTGGACTTGCATATCTAAGCGCGTTCCCAATTAAGTTTTGTAAAATTCTGCGCAATAATCGTTTATCTGACTTAACAAAAAGTGACGTAGCTATTATTTTTAAGCGCACATCAACGTCATTCGACAATGCCAAAAACTCAGTATTTAAGTCTTCAAATAACTCTTGTAGTGCAAAAGATTCAATATTGGGCCTTATATTTCCACTCTCAATTCGAGCAATTTCTCCTAGATCAGATAATAAATCATTAGCAACTTTTAAAGAGTGATCAATATGTGTGACTTGTCGCTTCTGATCTTCATTTAAATTGTTTTGTTCAGACAGTGCGGTTGTAAATAAGCGAGCCGCTTCTAAAGGCTGCATTAAATCATGACTACATGCTTTTAGATATTGGCTTTTCTTTAAGTGGGCTTGCTCTGCTTTTTCACGCGCAACCGCCAATGCCTGATTTGCGGCTTCTAGTTTTTGCGTACGTTCCTGAACAATGGTTTCTAGATCTAAGTTGGTTTCCCTTAATACCTGTTCTGCTTGACGATAAGCGGTGATATCTGAAAACAACATCACAAATCCACCACCTGGCAGTGGGTTACCTTCAATACGAATTGCTTGACCATCCGTATGCTGTCTCTCAGAGC
>Ga0213837_1001809_pt1 | contig 10561 bp, 11 predicted proteins | sample SWPATP12_FD_160572 | JGI IMG/M metagenome (GOLD analysis project Ga0213837, IMG submission 160572) | Coastal seawater microbial communities from Marineland, Florida, United States - SWPA TP1 #2 | ecosystem: Environmental > Aquatic > Marine > Coastal | place: USA: Florida | collected 2016-08-06
AACAATAATATGTTCGCTTCTAAATGGAAGCGGCCGGCATCCGCCAATTGCCGAGATATCAGCCCAAGCGGGCACCAACATCGGGGGCAGCAGCCGTGTACGGACATTCCCCAGGATTTGCCGAACCACCCATGCTGATCAACCGGCCCTGTCGGTTGGCCCTCCGCTCCGGTATCATGCGGGGATGAATGAAATTTCTCCCCCTCCGTTTGTCATTGGTGTCGCTGGCGGAAGCGGCAGCGGCAAGTCGACGGTGACGCAGCAGGTGCTGGCGGCCTTCGGCGCCGATCTGGTGTCGGTCGTGATGCAGGACGATTACTACTGCGACCAATCCGACCTCACCCCCGAAGTGCGCCGCAAGCAGAATTACGACCATCCGAACGCCTTCGACTGGCCACTGCTGGTGCAGCACGTCCAGGCCCTGCGCAATGGCGAAGCGATTGCGATGCCGGAGTACGACTTCACGATCGATAACCGCTCCACCAATACCATTCCGGTGAAACCGGCTCCGGTGATCGTGATCGAAGGCCTGTTCGCCTTGTATGACGCGGATTTGCGCGACATGATGTCGCTGAAGATCTTCGTCGATACCGCGTCGGACGTGCGCTTCATCCGCCGCATGCAACGCGATATCACGGAACGCGGCCGCACGGTCGAGAGCATCGTCGGCCAGTACCTGGAAACGGTGCGCCCGATGCACAAGCAATTCATCGAGCCGACCAAGCGCCACGCCGATGTCATTCTGCCGCACGGCGCGAATGGACCGGCGGTCGATGTGATCACCACCAAGGTGGCCAGCGTGATCGGCCAGTTGCAGCAGCCCTGATGTAGTTCCCGGGCCGGTCATGCCAGCTGTACAAGAAAAGCCTGGTCGAGCACGAAGGCCCCGGCGCTCCATCCACGCTCGTCCCTCACGCGAAGGTCGCACTTGTCCGGTCTCCTTAGAAATCTGCTGACGCTGCTGCAAGCCTTTCTGTCGCGTGGCGTCGCCGGCGCGCAGGCGCCGGTGATGACCCATTTCCTGATCACGCCGCTGGACTGCGGCATCCGCACCCTCAAGAGCGACAAATACCTGCAACTGGCCGAGGCGGCGCAAATCGATTACCTGGTCAGGACCGGGCTGTTCCAGCGGCTGCTGCGCGACGGCGTGCGCTTCGTGAATGCTTCGCAGCTGGTCAAGTTCTCCCGGCCTGTCGGCATGTTCCAGCGCGTGCGCATGGAAACGGCGATCGTCTTTGCCGATGACAAGTGCGTCTACTTTTCGCATGTGCTGTTTCGGGGCGCGCATCGACATGGCGAAGTGCTCGTCAAGATGAAGTTCAAAAAGGGCGCGCTGACGGTTCGCCCGAGCGACTTGTTCGACCACGCTTTCGCGGCGAAGCCCGCATCGATCGACAGCTGGGACCTGGCGCTCGCGGCGATGTGATCGCGGCGGGCCGCGCGCCCTGCATCAGGCCAGCTTCGCCTTGAAAAACCCCACCGTGCGGCCCCATGCCAGCTTGGCCGCGGCCTCGTCGTAGCGCGGCGTCGTGTCGTTGTTGAAGCCGTGCTCGGCGCCTTCGTAGACGAAGTGCTGGTAGTCCACCTTGTTGGCCTTGAGCGCCGCCTCGTAGGCCGGCCAGCCCGCCAGCACGCGTTCATCCTTGCCGGCGTCGTGGATCAGCAGCGGAGCGCGGATCTTCGCCACCTCGGCCGCCGGTGGCTGGCTGCCGTAGAAGGGCACGGCCGCGGCCAGGTCCGGCAGCACGGTCGCCAGGTGATTGGCGATGCCGCCGCCGTAGCAGAAGCCGACCACGCCCACCTTGCCGGTCGCCTGCGCCAGCCCCTTGAGCGCGCCGGCCGCGGCGAGGAAATCGGCCCGCGATTTCGCCTGGTCCAGCTTCTGGAAGAGGGCGCGCGCCTGGTCCTCGTCGCCCGGATAGCCGCCCAGCGGATGCAGCGCGTCCGGCGCGAACGCGATAAACCCCTCCAGCGCCAGGCGGCGCGCAATGTCTTCGATATGGGGATTGAGGCCGCGATTTTCGTGCACCACCAGGATCGCCGCCAGCTTGCCTTTGGTCTTGGCCGGCATGGCCATGTAACCGCGCACCGTGCCATAGCCTTGCGGCGACGGGAAGGCCTCGTAGCTGGTGTGGATGCGGGTGTCGGCCGCGGCGACCAGGGGCGCGGCGAAGGAGGGCGACAGCTGCGCCAGCAAGGTCGCCGCCGTCGCGCCGCCGACCGCATAGCGCGAGGCGCGGGCCAGGAAGTCGCGGCGCGACAGCTGGCCATGGACGTAGCCGTCGAACAGCTGCAATACCTCGGGGTCGAAATCGTGTGCGGTCAATCTGGTCATGTGGACGGTCTCCGTGAAAGGGAAGTGGCCCGGCCAGCATACGCCTGATGGGCCGCGGCAGGAAAACGGAACACCTCCTTGAGATTTCCTGTTGACATCATTTAAAAAAGTGCCTACTGTATTAATCAACTAATACACTAGATGCCATGGCCACCCACCCCGCCCAGTCATTCTCGATCGTGACCGGCTCGTCCGAGCCGATCTACCGCCAGCTTGTCGAGCAGGTGCGGCGCCTGATCGCCGCCGGCCAGATGGCGCCCGGCGACAGCCTGCCTTCCGTGCGCGAAGTGGCGCAGGTGCTGGCGCTCAACCCGATGACCGTCTCCAAGGCTTACGGCCTGCTCGAGATGGAAGGCCTGTTGAGCCGCCAGCGCGGGATGGGCATGCGCGTCGCCGAGCGCGTCGGCAAGCCGCGCAGCACCGCCAGCCGCGCCGAACTGCTGCGCCCGATCCTCGAGCGCGCGGCGCTGGAAGCGCGCCAGCTCGAACTCGATCCCGACACCGTCCTTTCCCTCTTCACCCACATCCTGAAGGAACACGCATGAACACCCCGATCGTCCGGCTTTCCTCGATCAGCAAACATTTCGGCAGCACCCAGGTGCTCGACGGCCTCGATTTCCAGGTGCTGCCGGGCCAGGTGATCGGCCTGTTGGGGCGCAACGGCGCCGGCAAATCGACCCTGCTGGAGTGCCTGCTCGGTCTGCGCGAGACCGAGGGCGGATCGGTCACGCTGTTTGGCGAGGACGTGAACGCGCTGTCGGACGCGACCCGCGCGCGGATCGGCTATGTGCCGCAGAAATCGGACTTGTTCGAGTGGATGACGCCGCGCCAGCTGCTCGACTACTTCAAGGCCCTGTACCCGCGCTGGAACGCGGCCAAGGTCGATGCGCTGCTCGCGCGCTGGGGCTTCGACGCTCTCATGCAAAACAAGGCGATCAGCAAACTGTCTGGCGGCGAGCAGCAGCGCCTGTCGATCATCCGCGCGCTCGGTCCCGATCCCGACCTGCTGGTGCTCGACGAGCCGGTGTCCGCGCTGGACCCGGTCGGCCGGCGCGACTTCCTGCGCGAGCTGATCGACGGCGTGATCGAACACGGGACCACGGTCGTTTTCTCGACCCACATCCTGTCCGACCTCGAACGCGTGGCGCTCGACGTCGCCTTCCTGAAGGACGGCAAGATCGCCTTGCAAGGCCCGCTCGACGACTTGCTGGAAGGCGCGCGCCGCATGACCGCACCCGGCGCCGGGCCTGCCGCCCCCATGAGCCTGGAAGACCTGTTCATCGAGGTGACCCAATGAAGGCCGCGCTGCGCGACTACCACCTGCTCTGGCGCATGGCGCTCAGTGCGCGCCTCGGCCACGCCAGGGCTTTCCTGCTCAGTGTCACGGCGCTCGCGGCGCTCGCGGTCGGCTTGCTGGTCTGGCTGAAGACGAGCGACGTGGGAGAGGTGCTGGGAGCGGCCGCGCGCATCGTCATTGGCGGCATCCTGATCGGGTATGTCATGTATTTCCTGCCTGGCGCCGCCAAATTGAACACGCCCATGCATGCGCGCCTGGTGCCGCGTATGCGGCGCCGGCTGATGCAGTTGACGGCAGCAGCCTGGGCAGGCGCCAGCGGCCTGGCCGCGCTGCTGGCATGGGGTACGCCCTTTTCGCCTGTGTTTGTCTTGCTGGGAATGGGAACCTGGCTTGCCATCCTGGGCCTCGGACGTAGCGGACACCGCGCAGGCACGCTTGCGCAGTACATGTTCTTTCCGGTCTTTATCGTGCCGGGCGCGCTGGACTTCATCCGCCAATACCTGGGCCACGGCGCCGGTTTCGCCATCGCGGTGGCGCTCATGCTTGCGTTGGCCGCCTTCACGCTCGAGACCATGTTCATGAACGGGGGCGATCGCCACTTCACCATGCGCACCGCACAGAAGCTCCAGACCGAGCGACTGACCGTGGAAGGCCAGTTCAAGGGGCACAACCACAACCGCTTCGCGACAGGCATCTACCTGGCCGCCTTGCGCCGCGACAGCGCCGGGCACAACGGCGGCAAGCTGCTCGCCCACCTGCTCGGCGCGCGCGAACACTGGTCGCACCAGGTGCTGGGCTTGGGAAGCGTCTCCCTGCTGGCCGGCATCGCCATGTTCGTGCTCAGGCAGGTTGGCGGCGAGACGGTGCGTGGCCTGCTGATCAACAGCGCCCCGATGTATGCGTCCGGGATCTTTATTGCGTCCTACTTCGAATTTGGGGGGCGTAACACCCGCCTGATCGAAACCCGGGGCGAGCAAGCCTTGCTGCGCCTGGCGCCCGTCATGCCGGCGCGCGCGCCGCTGTTCAATCGGCGCCTTGCGCGCCTGCTGCTGAGGAATGCCGCCATCAATTGGTGCATGCTGCTTGCCGCGTCGCTGTGGCTGACGCTGGCCGCCGGCGCCCCGTCATCGCTACTGGTCAGGCAGGTGTGCCTGGCTTGCCTGACGCTGCCGCTCATCGGCCTCAACCTGCGCGACCAGTCCCGCCTCAGCAGCATGCTGGGCAGCAGCGTGCTCGTGTTTCTGCTGACATCGGTCGGAGTCAGCCTCCTCGCGGGCATCGCCCTGCGCGAGGTGACCGGCTTGCCGGTGCTGTCCGGCGCGGCCCTGATGAGCATCACTATCGCCTGCGTGGATGGTGTGCGTCGCTGGAAGGTCAGCATCGACGCGCCGCATGCCTTCCCTGTCGGGCGCATGGTGTGACTAGTGCCCCTGGCGCTGCACCAGCGCGCTGCCCACCCCGTGACGCCGGCCTTCGCTGACCGCCGTCACGGTGCCGTCCGGATTGAAGACGATGGCATTCGCCGCGCCGATTTCTTCCGGCGCCGCGTCCCATTTGTGACCGAAGGCTTCCAGGCCGCGCGCCTGCGTTGACCCCGCAAAGCCCGGCTCGGCCGACGTTGTCGCGCTATTGCGTTCGGACAGGCGCGGCGCATTGATCGCCGCATCCATCGGCATCCCGAAATCGACGTAGTTCACGATCGTCTGCAGGACGGTGGTGATGATGGTCGCGCCGCCCGGGCTGCCGATGGTGAAGGCCGGCTTGCCGTTTTTCAGGGCGATGGTCGGCGCCATGCTGCTGCGCGGACGCTTTCCCGCTTCCGGCACGTTCGGGCGCGGACCCGAAAAATCGAAGTCGGTCATTTCGTTATTGAGCAGGAAGCCGTAGCCCGGCACCACGATGCCGCTGCCGCCCCAGGATTCGATGGTGAAGGTGTAGGAGACCACGTTGCCGTCCTTGTCCGACACCGTGAAGTGGGTGGTGTGGGCATTCTCGCGCTGCCACATGCGCGGCTCGGGGCGCAGCGGGATGCTCTGGTCTTCCTGGAACAGGTAGGGATCGCCGGCGGCCACGTTTTGCGCGGCGCGCTGCGGGTTGATCTGGGTGCGGCGCTCGGCTGCGAACTCTTTCGAGAGCAGGCCGGCCACCGGGGCGTCGATGTATTCCGGATCGGCGAGATAGGCGTTGCGGTCGGCGAAGGCGAGCCGGCTCGCTTCCAGGTAGAGGTGTTCGGCGTTCGCACGCGGCATCGATTTCAGGTCGTAGCCCTCGAGGATGTTCAGCGCTTCGGCCACCGTGACGCCGCCGCTGCTCGGCAGCGGCATGCCGTAGAGTGTATAGCCGCGGTAGGTGCTGGCCACCGGCTGGCGGATGCGCGCTTCGTAGTTGGCCAGGTCGGCCAGCGTCATGCTGCCGGCGCGCACCTGGGCGTTGCCGGCGACCGGCGGCTTGTTGACGGCGTCGACGATCGCGCGCGCCATCGGGCCTTCGTAAAAGGCGCGCTGGCCGCGGGCGGCGATCTCGCGGTAGGCCTTGGCCATGTCGGGATTGCGCAGCAGGGCGCCGGGCGTGACGGCCTTGCCGCCCCGCAGGTAGAGCGCGCTGGTGCTGCCGAATTGCTGAAATTTTCTTTCATTTTCGCGGGTCAAATGAGAGAAAATTTCACTCACCGTAAAACCTTTGGTGGCGACGTCGATCGCCGGCGCCAGCACCTGCTTGAAATTCATCGTGCCGTAGCGTTCCAGCGCCTCGTGCCAGCCGCGCACCGTGCCCGGCACGCCAACGGCGGCGCCGCTCGCCACTGCCGTCTCGAAATCGATTTCTTTACCGTTCTCCAAGAAGGCCATCGGGGTGAACGAGGCCGGCGCGGTTTCGCGGTGATCGATCGTGATCACGCGCTTGTCCTTGGCCAGGTAAATCACCATGAAGCCGCCGCCGCCGATGCCGCAGCTGAACGGATCGGTCACGCCCAGCGTGGCCGCCGCGGCGACGGCCGCATCGATCGCATTGCCGCCCTTGTTGAGGATGGCGAGCGCGGATGCGGACGCCTTTTCGCTGATGGTGGCCACCGCGCCGCCGGTGCCGGTGGCGACCGGCGTCTTGGCGAGCGCCAGCGGCGCGTGGAGGATGATGGAGAGCGTGAGAGTACAGGTGAGTGCGGTCGCGGATCGGGTCATGTGGTGGGCAAGGTTGGCAGATCAGGCGGGAACGAGGGTGAGGGTGGCGCGGTACACGATGGTGGCGCCGGGCGCGGGCGGGGCAGGGATCGTGGCCGTGTCGAGCAGGATGCGGCGTCCAGCCAAAGCGCCCGGCGTTGCCTCCGGCTGGCCGGGCGAGAGGGTGAAGGATTCGGGGGCGTCGCTGCCGCGCCGGATGCTGAAGCGGTAACCCAGCCTGCCGGCCCAGATGCATTGCACGCCGGGCGGGCAGCGGCTGTCGTCGACGCTCTCGAAGGTGAGCGTCAGGCCAGGGGCCAGTTCGGCGCTCGCGCCGCGCTCGAGCGTGAAGGGGCCGGCCGGCTTTGGTGCGGCCGGGGAGGCGCAGGCGGCGAGGACGATGCAGGCGGCGGGCAGCAGGAAATGGCGCATGGGCCGAGCATAACAAAAACGCTACAGCCGTGGTGTACATGCGCACGTCATACAGCCGTCATATTCGCTGGCTAGACTGCATCCATCACTTAACCCCACCCTAGCGACGACAACAATGAAAACCAAGCACATGTTCAAAACGATGATCGCCGGCGCAGCCGCCGTGTTTGCAATGTCCTCGGCCTTCGCCGCCGACGTGACCGGCGCGGGCGCCACCTTCCCGTATCCGATCTACGCGAAGTGGGCGGAAATGTACAAGGCCGCCACCGGCACCGGCATGAATTACCAGTCGGTCGGCTCGGGCGCCGGCATCAAGCAGATCAAAGCGAAAACCGTCGACTTCGGCGCCTCCGACATGCCCCTGAAAGCGGCTGAGCTGGAAGAAGCGGGCCTGATGCAGTTCCCGGCCATCATGGGCGGCGTGGTCGCCGTCGTCAACGTCGAAGGCGTGACGCCAGGCCAGCTGAAGCTGACCGGTCCGGTGCTGGCCGACATCTACCTCGGCAAGATCACCAAGTGGAATGCCGCCGAGATCGCGGCCCTGAACCCGGGCGTGAAACTGCCGGCCGACGACATCACCGTCGTGCACCGCGCCGACAGCTCCGGCACCTCCTTCCTGTTCACCGACTACCTGTCGAAAACGAGCCCGGAATTTCAATCGAAGATCGGCGCCGGCACGGCCGTGAAATGGGCGACCGGGATCGGCGGCAAGGGCAACGAAGGCGTCGCCGCCAACGTCCAGCGCATCAAGGGCTCGATCGGCTATGTCGAGTGGGCCTACGCCAAGAAGAACAAACTGTCGCACACCCAGTTGAAAAACAAGGACGGCCAGTACCTGCAGCCGGACGACGACAACTTCAAGGCCGCCGCCGCCAGCGCCGAGTGGACCAAGACCCCCGGCTTCGCCGTGGTGCTGACCGACACGGCCGGCAAGAAGAGCTGGCCGATCACGGGCGTGTCCTACATCCTGATGCACCGTTCGCAGGCGGACGCCGCCAAGGGCAAGGAAGTCGTGAAATTCTTCGACTACGCCTACAAGAACGGCGACGCCGCCGCGGCCGAGCTGGACTACGTGCCGATGCCCGAGTCGGTCGTCAAGCTGGTGCAGGGCGCCTGGAAGGCGCAGCTGAAGGATGCATCGGGCGCGGCGATTTATTGATGTGGTGCGGGCGAGAGGCCCGCGGTTTTTTATCGGCAGATTGAGTTATAGTCATCATGATGGCGGACCACATCCACGCATGGATAAAGGTTGATATCATGAAAAATCGTCTGCAGGTTCTGGCGGCGCTGGCCTTATTGGCCTGCCCGCTCGGGGCGCTCGCCCAGGTGGCCGAATCGTCCTGGACCGCCTTGCAACAGGCTCACTTCCCCGGCAAGCAGCTGGACGCGGCGCCTTTCATCCATCTCACCGCGCCGTCGCGCGCACCGAGCGGCGAGCAGGTTCCCTTCGCGTTCAGCATCGACCACCCGATGACGGCGAACCGCTACATCAAGTCGGTCACGCTGTTCGTCGACGCCAATCCCGAGCCCCTGACGGCGGTCTTCCACTTCAATCCGCAGAGCGGCAAGGCCGAGATATCCACTCGCATCCGCTTCGAATCCGATTCGCCGGTGCACGTCGTTGCCGAGTCGAGCGATGGCAAGCTGTACGTGAATTCGACGCTTGTAAAAGCCTCCGGCGGGTGCGGCGGCACGGTGCTGGGCGACAATGCGGCGGCGCTGGCGGCAGCCGGGAAAATGAAACTCGCGCTCGACGGGCCCTTCAAACGCGGCCAGGTCAACCAGGCCCGGCTCCTCATCAAGCATCCGATGTACACCGGCCTGCAGCGCGACCTGAACACGAATGGCTACCGGCCGGCTTTTTTCATCGACAAGATCGACGTCAGCTATAACGGCAAGCCGGTGCTCGCGGCCGACACCGCGATCGGCATCAGCGAAGACCCCTACATCCAGTTCGGCTTCGTCGCCGACCAGCCCGGCGCCCTGCAAGTCCTCATCCGCGACAATCACGGCGCCACCTTCCGCCAATCGCTCGCCGTCGGGGGCTAGATGCGGCTGTTCCTGGCCTGGCTGCTGGCAGCCGCCGCCGCGCAAGCCGGCGCGGTGCCGCTGCGGGTCGACCAGGTCGCACCCGGCGTCTACGTGCACATCGGGCAGCACAAGGATGTCGACGAGGGTTATGACGGCGACATCGCCAACATCGGCTTCGTGATCGGCAGCGAGGCGGTCGCGGTCATCGATACGGGCGGCTCGCATGCCGTCGGCATGGCCTTGAAGGAAGCGCTGCGCGCCATCACCGCGCTGCCGGTTCGCTTTGTGATCAATACGCATGGCCATCCGGATCACGTGTTCGGCAACGCCGCCTTCATTGGCGCCGGGCCGCCACCGCGCTTCATCGGCCACGCCTGGCTGGCGCAAGCGATGGCTTCGCGCGGCGACGCGTATCTGCGCAACCTGAACAAGCAGCTCGGCAGCGCAGCCGATCAGAGCGCGCTCATTCCTCCGGGCGAGACCGTCGCGGATCGCCTGGTCCTCGACCTGGGCCGGCGCAAGCTCGAATTGAGGGCGTGGCCGAATGCGCATACGAACAACGATCTCACCGTGTTCGATGCCGCCAGCGGCACGCTGTGGACGGGCGACCTGCTCTTCATCGAGCGCACACCTGCCGTCGATGGCGACGTCCCGGGCTGGCTCGCCGCCATCGAGGCATTGAAGCGCGTCCCGGCAGCGATCGCCATTCCCGGGCACGGTCCCGTCACCCGCGACAAGAACCGGGCGCTGGAGCGCGAACGCGCATACCTGGCGGCCTTGCTGCAGGATGTCCGTGGCAGCATCCGCAAGGGCGGGAGCATGACCGAGACGATGGAGACGGCGGCCGCCGCCGAGCGCGGACGCTGGCAGCTGTTCGACGCCGTCAACCGGCGCAATGTGAACCTGCTTTATCCGAAGCTGGAATGGGAGTGAGGGCCATGCAGCGGCGCGATTTTCTCGCATTGGCACTGGCCGGATCTGTCATGGAGACGGTGTTCGCCAAAAACCGTCACGCCAGGCTGGGGCGGGTCGTCGTCGTCGGCGCCGGCTATGGCGGCGCGACCGCGGCCAGGTATGTGCGCATGTTGAGTGGCGGGCGCATCGAGGTCATCCTGGTCGACCAGAACGCCAACTTCATCTCCTGCCCGGTCAGCAACCGCGTGCTGGGCGGCCAGCGCACGCTCGAGCAGCTCACCTTCGGCTACGACGCGCTGCAGCGGCAGCACGGCGTCAAGTTCATGCGCGGCAGCGTGACGGCGGTCGATGCCGACAAGTCGCGCATCGTCGTGGCAGGCAAGCCGCTGTCGTACG
>Ga0213837_1001811_pt1 | contig 10556 bp, 12 predicted proteins | sample SWPATP12_FD_160572 | JGI IMG/M metagenome (GOLD analysis project Ga0213837, IMG submission 160572) | Coastal seawater microbial communities from Marineland, Florida, United States - SWPA TP1 #2 | ecosystem: Environmental > Aquatic > Marine > Coastal | place: USA: Florida | collected 2016-08-06
TAGACAGTAAACGTACGCCATAGCCTGTACCGCCTTCAGCTAGTTCATCTTTTGCTTTAGAATTTAGCGCGTTACCAGCAATATCAATGTGAACCCAACGTGTGTCACCGGCAAAGTTTTGTAAGAAACTCGCTGCTGTAGTAGCACCTGGGCCATGTGAACCGATGTTTTTAAGATCAGCAATGTCTGACTTTAAAGCATCTTCATAACCTAGAGGTAAACGCCATAGGTTTTCGTTTACTTGTTTACCAGCAACAGTTAGTTGCTCTACAAGGGTGTCGTCGTCAGAAAACACAGCCGCATAGTCATTACCTACAGCACGAATTTTAGACCCTGTTAGGGTAGCAACATCAACCATAATACTTGGTTTGTACTTGTCGCGGGCATACCACATTACATCACTTAATACTAAACGGCCTTCAGCATCTGTATTTACAATTTCAACGCTTAAACCTTCAGCGGTTCTTACAACGTCACCCGGCGCGACAGCAAATTGCGATACCATATTAGCTGCCATGCCCATTACAGCAACAACGTTTGTGTCGGCTTTAGCCAGTGCCATTGCTTTTACAGTACCCAGTACAGCAGCTGCACCTGCCATGTCTGATTTCATGCGGGCGATTGAAGCGCCTGTTTTAAGGCTGTAACCACCAGAATCAAAGGTAATACCTTTACCCACTAATGCGATAGGGGTGTTTTTATTACCTTGATAATGTGCAACCACTAAACGTGCACCTTCTTCGCTACCACGGCCAACAGCCTCAAGTGCACCCATGCCCAGCTTTTTAAGTTGCTTAGGCTCTAAAACAGTAATTTTAACACCTAACTTTTTAAGCTCTTTTGCCGCTTTAGCAAAATCAACCGGCGTCATTTCTGTTGCAACTTCAGACGTTAAGTCACGCGCTAAAAATACACCTTGTTCAATGCTTTGTAGTAGTTTATGGGTTTTGACCGCTTGGTCTAAATTTTCAACATCTAATGTGTAGTTAACAACATGGCTGTCTTGTTCTTTTTTGTATTGCTCAAAACGGTGGTCACGTAAATTTGCGCCATGTGCAAATTCTGCTGCATATTTAGCATTGATTGCGCTGTCTTTTAGCTCTGAAAAATCAAGGCTAACATTTTCCTGTTTAGCCGACTGCAATTTAGCGTGAACGTTACCACCTAGTTTTGCCATTTTTGCTGCATCTAGTTTTGGCTGCTCTCCTAAGCCAACAAGTAAGATGCGCTGATGGTCGCTACCGTTTGGTGCGATAACTTCTAAAGTTTTGCCATAGGCTGCTTTAAAGTCGCTAAATTCAATGACTTTATTTAGGTGAGTTTGGGTTTCTGGCTTTAAATAATTAAAGTTAGCAACTTGGCTATCTGTATCTAAAAATAAAACTAGGGTGTTGTCGTTCGGTTTAATTGATTTCGCAAAAGTGAACTCTGCTGCATTCACTTGCGTAGCAAGTGTTAATCCTAATGCAATAGCAGATAAGCTGTGTGCAATTTTCATTTTTTAATATCCCAATGTTAAAAAGCTGTTTTTTACCGTAAATAAGGTTAAGAGTTAAATTGTTAGCGGTGAATCGCTGTTTGCATGCGTTTAAGTTGAAATTATTAATACCTATGCTCGGTCTGTCTTAAATACAGGCTTTTAAGAGGAAATAAGTATGACAATTAAGTCGATGTTACTGACACTATTCACTTGCAGTGCCATTTTTACCACCAGCCCAATTAAAGCTGACACAATGCCAGATAACGCGACAGGGCATATTGAAACCATTGTGCTTGGTTCGGGTTGCTTTTGGGGAGCAGAAAAACGATACGAAGCACTTGATGGTGTATTGGATGCGGTATCTGGCTATGCTGATGGGCATGGGTTTAAAGCGACCTACAAGAACATAACACGTAGCTCACGACGCTTTGATAAAAACAATTATGCAGAAGTTGTTAAAGTGACATACAACAGTAACGAGTTAACAACTCAATCGCTTTTAAAGCATTATTTTGAAAATCATGATCCAACTCAGCTAAATCGCCAAGGGAATGATGTTGGTACTCAATACCGCTCAACAATTTTGGTAAGTAATAATGAGCAACTCGAGATTGCCAATAAACTTAAAGATGAATACCAAAGCAAATTAACCGCAGCAGGCTACGGCAAGATTGTGACTGTGATAAAACCCCTTGATGCATTTTATGCTGCTGAGGATTATCATCAAGATTATTTAAAGAAAAACCCCAATGGCTATTGCCCTGATCATTCAACGGGCGTTGTATTCACACCAGTAGAAAAACAGCAGGTTGATAACACAGCCTTATTGGCAGGTAAGCAAATAGTAGTGATTGATGCTAAAGGTTATTGCCCATACTGTGAAAAATTTAAAAAAGAGGTCGCTAATGAGTACATGGGCTCGATACCTATGACATTCCGTCATGCTGATCAACTTGATGGCTTAACGGTTAAAACGCCGACTTGGGCAACACCCACGTTATTATTTATAGAAAATGGTGAAGAGGTTTATGGTCGCCAAGGATATGTCAGTAAAGATGAGTTTTACAAAGCCTTAGGCGCATTTAAACTAGGTGATAGTGAAGCTTTTAGAGTGGCATTTCATGCAAGAACTGACAGCCCATATTGTAAGCAGTACGATATCTTTAAAAATACACCCGACGGTATTTTTATTGATAAGCTAAGTGGAGCGCCGCTATTCGATACCCGAGATAGATTTAATTCGGGCACTGGCTGGCTTTCTTTTACACACCCAGTAAAAGACAGTGTAACTATGCATGAAGACAACAGTTATGGCATGCAACGTATTGAGCTTAAATCAAAAAGCTCGGGTATTCATTTAGGTCATTTGTTCCCTGGTGAAGGGCCAAGAGGTAAAGATAGATACTGCATAAATGCTACAGTGCTTGATTTTGTGCCAAGAGATAAATCTTAAAAGGTAACTGACGTAAGAAAACCAGCCGACATGGCTGGTTTTCTTTTAGCCTGATGACTTTTTACCACAATTTTAATTCCTGTTTAGCGAGATTTAAGTTAAACGACACCAGCTCGTTATTATTTAGCTGCACAGCCTCATAGAAATCGGCAATGGCTGCCGTATCATTTTTCGCCATTAGTCGAGCAATGCCTCTATTACTTAATGCATAAGATGTCAGTTCATTTCGTTTATAGTGCGAGGCATTGACCTTTTTAAGCATCGCGATTGCTTGAGAGCAATCTTGATCAGCTTTATCAAACTGCTTCAGTTTCACACTCGCAACACAGCGGTTAAACGGCACGATATAGTTGTTAGCTTCGTTCATTGTCTCTAATGAATTTGCAAAGTTGCCTTGCATAATTGCTTTTGAGCTTGCGTTATCGTCAACAACCATGAGTTTAAAGTCGTTGTTGTTGGCGAATACAAAATTTGAACAAACAAATAATATTAACCACACGCAGGGTTTAAGATTTAATTTAAACATTGTTTTCTCCTTGTTAGCGTAAGCGTTGTGCTTACTCTATAAAGTTAGAAAACAGGGTATAAAACTGACAAACGATATAATCGCACCCATAAGGTGAAGAAAAGTATTCTATAACGCAGATATTTTAGACGAAAAAAAGCCCGGTCAGAACACACAAGAACCGGGCTTTCGACAACAATTTGGTTGGGGTAACTTTTACAGCGCTAGGTTTTGTTTTGCGCGGCTTAAGTTGTGGTTAACAAGTTCGTTTTTAGAAATTTGCACTGCTTCATAAAAGTCAGAAAGAGCAGCAGTATCGTTTTCAGACATGATGCGTGCAACACCACGGTTACTAAGTGCAAACGATGTTAGTTCACGGCGTTTGTAACCTGGTACTTTACTTGTGCTTAGAAGAGAAATTGCTTGAGTACACAGGCTTTCCGCTTCTGAAAAATTCTTTTCTTTAACGCTTAATGCACAGCGGTTGAAGGCAGTTTCGTATTGGCTAGTTGCATTGTCGTTAGTTTGAGCTTGCTCAATAACCATCAGTTTATAATCAGCTTGGTCGGCTACTGCCATCGCTGAGCAAGTTAATAAAGAGCTAAGTGCAATAGTTTTTACAAGTGTTTTTAACATGATAGTTTTCCTCTGAATAAGTTGGTGTTTCTTGCCAACGAGTGAACTTTAAAATATTCCTATAAGCTAAACAAACGATTAAATTGAAACTGATAGATGAAGAAATTTAATCTATAGAGTAATTACTCAGGGTTCAGGTTTTTACTGTGGTGTAGAGGAGGTGAAGTTGTTTTATTCCTGTATTGGAAAGTCAAAATAGCTTAGCTGAGTGCTGATAATTTAATGCCGTCACTTCATGTACAAATGTTATTTGGGTTTAAGGGACGTGGCCGTACTGTTAGTACAGTAGCAAAAGGTAAGTAACTTTGTTAAAAATTGTCTTTTAAGTAATATTCTGTCGAATTGTTCAAAGTGCTCAATATGCCTGTTAAAAAACTCTTGGTGGTTCATGAAGCTAATCGTATTGCTTGTTAGAAAAGCTATAGATTCTAAATTTAAAGTATTTGGCTTAAAAATTATACAGGATATAAAAACTGATGATTTTATAAATATATTAGACTTTTGCCTGAAAAATGGCTGGGTTAAAACTTATGAATACGATAATTTTGATGCATGGATTGATTACGGTAGGGTTAAGCTAGTAAAAGAAAATCGTGTACTTAAATTTGAGTGGGATCATTGGTTTGAAGGTGAAATATCAGGCAAAGCCGATGATATTGTTTTCATAGCTAAAAAATTTGGTTTAATACCGAGAGATAAACCGGCTTGGATTGAAGTTAAATAAAAGGCTCTTTTTCTAAAGAGCGACAAAATTAGAAAATTTGAATTCTGTTCGCTTTGCAGTCATTTTAACCTACCGTTAAAGCTAATTAAGTTGGCGAAACAACTCAAGGAAAGGCATGGCTAAATTTATTTGGGAGATTACTGTTCAAGATATTAATGAACATGCTGTTTGGCTTTTTAAGTACTGTAAGGACGATTCTGTTAATGAAACGATTGTAACACCAGCATCTGAAGCTGATATATTAAACCCAAATAATCAGTTAATTGTAAAATCACAGTTTACTGATGCTATTGGCAATAAATTCTTGGGTTACATTAATATCGGCTTAGCCGGGATTGAGTATACGCAACCATGTATGTTTGTTGATGATGAACCAGTTGGCTTTTGGTTTGGCATATCAACACCTAATACAATTGATTTACCAAAACTAAACTTTCCAATCCAGGCTGTTTCAGAGCCTATCTATGGTCTGCCTTCTCAAATCGAGACAATTAGTGGTTATGGTTATTTAGACATGTACTCAAACAAAATTTATCTCGATTAGGCCTGATTAATAGCATTATTCTGTTTAGGATGTATTTTACTCGAAATTATTGAAATATACATTTGGACATTAACTTCTATAAAAAGGAATTCATTAATGAAGATCGCAGCAGCCAATTCAGCACCATGGAATATAGCAGAAAGTGATAATGGCGGTATGCCTAGACTAATTCGTTATCGAACTGATCTGGTACCGTTTATCGCAAGCAGTGATTATCCTCAAAGATTAGTTATCATATGGGAGTACGATGCAGTTAACCTTAATGGAATGCCATCAACTGAGCAAAGTGAAACGATGAAATGTTTTGAGGACGCTTTAGATGCGACTCTTGACTCAGATCGTATAGCTGTCTTAGCGTTTGTACTTACTTGTAATGGAAGCCGTGAATGGCATTACTATATTAATCGTGTTGAAGAAGTCGGCTTAGAATCAATACGGCCTTATCTGAGTTTCCAAAGTTACCTATACACCTGCAGGTTGAAAACGATCCTGAGTGGGAGCAAATTAGCCTTGTATACCAAATCTGCGGTGTTTAGCTAAAACAATTAAATGTTGTTCAAAGGATTTAATCCACGATGAATAAATTAATTATTTCAAGTTTAATGCTTGTTAGTATGATTGCATTTTCTGCACCTGATCAAATTATGCATTGGGGGGATTTAGCATCAATTAATAGTGAATTAATCGAAGATAAAGCAAGAACATTTTTGTTGCGTGAGAAGCCTGAACTAAAAAATGTTGCTGTTAAATTTGTTCAGATCGATGCTCAAATCCATAAAAACGAAGGCCCAACTTTGAATTGCAAACTCCTTTAAACCAATCGAGCAAAGTGAACTTTACGGTGAGTTAAAGAATTCCAGTGAAATAAGATATTGTATGGAATTTATCCTCATCTTTTTTTCAAAAAATGGCGAACCAGAAAAATTGGTCGTCAAAGATGTTTTGCTTAGTAAAGATATTGATTATTCGAAGAAATTTTTTTTGGATACATACAATTCATTTTAATGCAGAAACAATGAGTTAAGATTTTAATCTTATTTTTACTTCTTGGTATGCTTACAACAAATATTAACATTCTATTTTGAGTTTATATTTTTAAGGACAGAATTATGAAAAAAGGACTGTTATCGGTCGGATTATTATTTTTATCAAACCTTGCTTTTGCAGACTGTACAGTAGCACTTGAAGAAAGGTTAAAAGACGATTTAAACCTCACATACCAACAATTTGATCAGACATACGATGCTGGGTTTAGGTTATTAGAAAAATTAGGTTGCCATGCTGAAGCCGCAATTCTAATAAAACGTTTTATTTCTCACAATAATTCAAAAGAAAGCTCATTAACTTGGCATTTAGCTCAAATGGAAGGGCTAGCGGGTGATTATCAACAAGCTGTCTTTTACGCTAAAAAAGTATTGGATCCCGATGAGAAGCTAAGTAGTTCAAAAATGTATTGGAATGACTTTGTGTTAGGAAATATCGCCTTTTGGAATAAAGACAAAGCAAAACTAAAACAACACATAGCGAATATTGAAAAGGGACAAAGTTTTAAACCTAATCAGATAAACCTGAACTACTTAAATCAGTTACTCAAACATTTTGATTTAAGCTATAAACAAGCACTATCTGTGTAGCCAACTATGTAGACTGAATTACTGAAACATCAACGTATCTGACTTAAACCTTACAAATATTACTAAATATATTATGCAAAAATTATCTAAAGCTCTTTTACTGCCAACGTTCATATCTGGAGTGCTTTCATTTAAGGCGTTTGCTAACGCCCAGTCAGCTGACGTCGAAGTAATTAATCTCGCTGATGATTTTTATACTTTATATCAGTCAAGCAAGACGTTGACTGCAGAAAATAGAGCAGAGCAGTTTTCTCAACATTTCACCTCTCAATTTGCGCCTTTTTATAGTGATAAAAGCTTTGTTAAAGCTATTGAGGGTTTCAGTGAAATAGAAGATGTATATTTATCAAAAAAAAGGCGTTTATCTAAAGATTTAAACAGCAGTATTGAATCATTTATTGCTACTTTCCCTGAGTTTAAATCTGAAACTCCCATTTACATACTCCACTCATTAGGAAGGTTCAATGGGGCAACTCGAGAGTTAAATGATAAGTATTACTTAATGTTTGGTGTAGACCTTATGGCCAAATATCATACCTGGAAAAACGATACGCCATTCTTTCATCACGAGTTATTTCATGTTTATCATGAAAAATTATTTCACTGTAAGGATGAGCTATGGTGCTCTATTTGGACTGAGGGATTAGCTACTTACGTTTCACATAAATTAACTCCGTCAGCCAGTGATGATGAATTGATGCTAAACATACCTAGCAATCTGGTGAAAAAGATTCGCTCAAGACAGCTCGATTCTCTCGTTGACCTCAAGAAAAAGTTTTATTCAAAAAAACCTGAAATATATTCTTCATTTTTCAACTTCGCAAAGGACGAGACAAAGCTGCCATACCGAAGAGGTTATTACCTAGGATTTATTTTAGCTAAAGAAATTGGCAAAAATTACAGCTTAGAGCAATTGGCTAAAATGGATAAACAGACAGTAGAGAGCTTATTACTAAAAGAGCTTGATTTATTAATAAAAGCGGAAGGCTAAAAAACTAAACACCTAAACGACAAAACCCAGCCTAAGCTGGGTTTTGAGACAACACAATTCTGTGAGAACTTATAAAGCTAAGTTCTTTTTCGCACGAGTTAAGTTGTGCTCAACTAACTCGTTCCCTGAAATTTGTACTGCTTCGTAAAAGTCTGACAATGCAGCAGTGTCATTTTCAGACATGATGCGCGCAACACCGCGGTTGCTTAACGTAAATGACGTTAGTTCGCGACGTTTATAGCTAGGTACTTTACTCGTACTTAGTAAGCTGATTGCTTTTGAGCATAATGTTTCAGCTTCAGAGAATTTTTTCTCTTTAACACTCAAAGCACAGTCATTAAATGCTTGTTCGTATTGACGGTTCTCTGCAACATCAGCAGTGATAGATTGGTCAATTACCATCAATTTGTAGTCACTCTGATCAGCCACTGCCATAGCTGAACAAGTTAATAAAGAGCTAAGTGCAACGCGTTTCATAAGTGTACTAAACATAATCTTTTCCTCTATTTGAATCGGTATCAATCGCCGACAAATGTACTTTAATTGAACAGCGCAAATTCAACAAACGATAAAAAATGACCTAATAGATGAAGAAATTTAACCTATAGACTTTAGTCTAATGTAGTGAGTTAGTCTTATAGCTGTCAGGTCTGTGATCTGACCCCGATAAAGTAGACACGGGGTTTAAATAGCTAATGTTAACGATAAAGAAAAATAAAGGGGCAGAGTACGCAAAACAAACAAATTGTTGTTAATTAAAAATAAAATCGGTACTTTATGATGGTATGTATAGTTGATGACTTAATTTATTTAGAATAAGCGTATAACCATGAAACTGATATTTGCGTTGTTACTTTTAGGACCTGTTATTGCCAATGCAGCTGAAGATAAAGTCGCTGTTTATCTTAATTTTGAGCAGGCTTATTTGAGCAATGATGTATCTTTGTTTACGCCATTATTAAGTAATAACTATACGATTAGACAAACATTGCATATTCCAGGCATAGGGTCAGATACTGTACCTGTTACTAAAGATCAGTTACTTGAAGGCATGAAGCAAAATCCTAACCCTAGTTCATTACCGCGCTCAAAAGCTGAATCAGTTATAATAGAAAAAATTTCAAAACAGCAATTCTGTGCAAGTTCTCAAACTTTAGATCAAGTCGTAGTAGCAGGTAAAAACTACGAAGAGAAGGAACTAAGAAAAGCGTGTTTTAAACACGAAAATAACAGCTATGAAGCTATATCACATACCATTGATGTGTATTATCGAGAGCTTTGATAGAGGTAGTTAACATTCAGAAATTTCCGTGTATCAAATAAACGTACTAACTGATATTAATTACGGATAAACTCTATAAATGAGATAAGGAAATAAATATGAACAAACAGTTAGGTTTAGTAGCTGGGGTATTACTATCATCATCGAACTGTTTCGCAGTTGATACTTTTCAAGTAGAAACATCTGTTTATAGAGCGAATGAGCTTCTAGCATCGCCAGTAATGCTGGTGGAAGAAAAACAACCTGCAACCATCTCTATAGGTGAGGGGTTTAGCTATGAAGTTACAGTGATACCACAACAAAATAATACGGCAGCTGTAGAAACATCAATCACACTCGCTGGCAGCTATTTTACACCTTCTTTTATTGTGGAATATGGTAAACAGGCTTCTTTCGAAATAGGTGAAAACAAAGTGAGTATTTTAATAACCAAGTCGAAAAGTTAAATTAGCAATAAAAGACCCTCAACAAAATTGAGGGTCTTTTATCTATTATTTTAGATGTTTAAAAGTATCAATCATCCATTTTATAAATAGCTCTAATTGTGCATTAGTTTCGCTAGGATCGTGTTGCACTAAGTAATATTTATCTTTCGTTTTTAATGGCATATCGGTGAAATTAAATAACCACTGCTCATCAAACCAAGTTTGACTGATAGGTAAGGGGATTAGGGCAATACCCATACCCTGTTGCGCGGCACGTGCCACACCAAACATACTATCAACTTGAATAATTTGCTTTGGTGCAAAGTCTTCAATACCAGCATGCTCTGCCCATTGGTGCCAAGCCCAAGGACGCGCTTTATGAAGAATAAGAGGTACTTCATTTAATGCCTGAAACGGGTTTTCTTGCCATGCTTGCCAGTTTTCTTTATTGCAAGCTGGTGTATACGATAGCGAAAATAGCTCATGTACAACGCCTTCGTGCGGTTTAGACGAAGATAATACAATCGACAAATCGCTTTGCTTAGTCAGCTCTTTACGCGTTTTTAAGGTATTAAGCTGTAAGTTTGTATTTGGGTGCTCACTGGTCCATTCGCTCAGTTTTGGCATTAAAAGCTCACTGGCAAAAAACTCAGGTAGCGTAATACTGATCGTTACGTTTTCTTGTAACTGACTAAATTCATTGATGGTTTTTTCTAGCGCTTTGATCAGCGGTGATACAGAGTCATAAAAATTCTTCCCCGCAGCAGTTAGGCGGATAGAGCGGGTTTGACGTTCAAATAGTTCAATACCCAATTGTTCTTCTAATTGTTTGATCTGATGGCTTACGGCAGACGGTGTAAGGTAAAGTTGGTTTGCAGCATC
>Ga0213837_1001812_pt1 | contig 10542 bp, 9 predicted proteins | sample SWPATP12_FD_160572 | JGI IMG/M metagenome (GOLD analysis project Ga0213837, IMG submission 160572) | Coastal seawater microbial communities from Marineland, Florida, United States - SWPA TP1 #2 | ecosystem: Environmental > Aquatic > Marine > Coastal | place: USA: Florida | collected 2016-08-06
CCGTCGAACGGGGGCTGGAGGCGATCATCGCCGACGCCGCGGCCGCGTCGCTGGGCGCAGGGAACCGGGAGTTCCTCCTCAACGCTGCCCCGCACGAGCGCCAGGGTGTGCCGGCCCTGGCCGCCGCTGAGCCCGCCCGGCCCGGGCAGTCCGTAGCGGTCACCGAGGCCGACGGGGGCTACATCCTGGACAACGGCATCATCCGGGCGGTGGTGGATGCCAACGGCCTGCTGGCCTCGCTCAGGGACCACGCCACCGGGCGCGAGGCGATCGCTCCCGGGGAGCGCGGCAACCTCCTGGAACTGCACCGGGACACTCCGAATGAATGGGACGCCTGGGATATCGACGCGTTCTACCGCCGGAACGTCGTCCGGCTGGTTGAGGCGCATTCGGTGACGCTGGAGCGCGACCCCCGGGGGGAATGCCAGAGCGTGGCCGTGGTGGTGGAGCGGATGGCCGGCTCCTCGGCGGTGACCCAGCGGATCGCGCTGGGCGCAGGAGCCGACTCACTCGCGATCTCCACGTTTGTGGACTGGCAGGAAAGCGAAAAACTGCTCAAGCTCGGCTTTGCGCTGGACGTCAAGGCGGACCGCTCGGCGGCCGAGACGCAGTTCGGCCACGTCTTCCGCCCCACCCATCTCAATACCTCCTGGGAGGCCGCGAAATTCGAGATCTGCGCCCACCGCTGGATCCACGTCGCCGAGCCCGGCTACGGGGTGGCCATCTCCAACGCCTCCAGCTACGGCCACGACGTCACCCGCAACGTCCGGGACGACGACGGCGGGACCACCACCACCGTGCGGGTCTCGCTCCTGCGGGCACCGAAGTTTCCGGACCCCGGCGCGGACCAGGGCAGGCACGAGTTGCAGGTCACGATCCGGCCGGGCGCCACCATCGCGGACGCCGTCGAAGAGGGCTACCGCACCAATCTGGCGCCGCGGGTTATGAAAGGCGCCCACGGGGTGGAACCGCTGTTCACCGTGTCCAACCAGGCCCTCGTCATTGAGTCGGTCAAACTCGCTGAGGACGGCTCAGGCGACGTGATCGTCCGGTTGTACGAATCGCTGGGGGAGCGGTCCACCGGCTTCGTGACGGCCAATTTCCCCGTCCGCGGAGTGCGCAGCGTGGACCTGCTGGAACGGCCCGTCGATGCCCCGGGCGTGACGGCAGGCCTCGATTCCGCCGAGCTCACGCTGCGGCCGTTCCAGCTGGTCACGCTGCGGTTCGTGCGCTGACTGAGATGCGCTGAAGCAGGCCGACGATACGTCCGAAGGCATCGAACTACACCCTTAAACAGGCTGAGTGGGAGCGGTCCTTGCGGACCGCTACCACTCATCCCCCCAATGGCGCTTGGACGACTGCCTCTGCTTTGCACGGCTGACTTCCGTACACAAAGCGAATGTCGCTTTCACACATTCATGATTCTTTCACGATCTAATGATTTTGTGAATGCCCTACCCATTGTTCTTGCGGAATGTTGCGCGAGCGTTACCAGATTTCTTTGCAACGAGTCCGGAAACCCAAAACAGGCCCAGCCCCAGGACATAGCCCAGGACGGCCAAATAGTTGACCGTCTGCTGCGCGGGGACCCATGCTCCGGTGGCGAAAGAGGCGGGGATGCCGAGGACGGCGGCCACGGCGCCGACGCACGTCAGGTAGGCCCCGGACCGCACCATCCGCGGTAGCTGGCTCCGGGCCGTGACCAGCAAGGCCGGAAGCAGGGCCAAGGACACAAAGGCCGGATAGGTGCGGCCGGCCGCGGCATAGAACGGCGCCAGAACGGCATTCTGGCCGCCGTTATCCGCTATGTCCAGCAGGCCCACCGAGGACCCCCGGGTGTCCATGAGGGCGAAGGTTGCCGCCACCGCGACACTACTGACGGCCAGGGCCCAGCGCCCGGCCGGGCCCGCAATGAGCCTGTAGCCGCGCGGGTCCCCCAATCCCCTGGCCACCCGCAGGCCCACGAGCAGGACCGCGGCGAAAACGAGGAAGCGCAGGAGGAGGTGGGCGAGATTCCAACCCCCAAGAGCCTCATCGATCGCCTCATAGGGTCCGGGCACCGAAAGCAGGCTGCACAGCGTCGCGAGAACCAAAATCCCGAACACCGTCCTGTTCCGGCCCCGGACCGCGTCCGGAACGCGGAGGAGGAGCACCACGGAGCAGATGACCAGCGTGCCCCACTGGAGGATGGCAATCATTCCGGGTACTCCCACATCACGGTCCTGCTCCTCAGCCTCAAGGCACTCAGGTGAAGCTAGCTTGCTTCGTCGGCGCCCGCTTCGCAAGGGTCTTCGCCACCCGGATCAGGACCAACCCCAGAACCAGGCACAGCACGGCAGTGTAGTTGAAGACGAACCGCAGGAATCCAAGGGACGGAGGAATAACCGGGGACAGCAGGCTCAAGGTAATGGCCACGGTGCCCAGGGCCAGCAACGCTGCGCTGCACCGCACCAGGACAGGAAGCCTGCCGCGCACGGTCCGCACCATCGCCGGGAACAGGGCCACGGTGATGTAGGCCGGATAGAGACGACCGGCGGCTCCGTAGTACTCCACCAAGGCGGCATTGCGGCCGTCCTTGGCGAACACGGCGACCAGCCCCGCCGAGGAGCCGGCCGTGTCCATCATGAAAAAGACCGCCACCACCGCGGCCGAGGCGGCTGCGGCTACCGCAAGGCCGATGGGGCCGGTGATAAGGCGGAGGGCGTCGTCCGCGCCGAAGCCCCGGGCAACCCGGAGCCCAAGGAAGAAAATGACGGCGAAAATGACGAAACGGAGCACCAGGTTGGCGACGTTCATGCCGCCCAGGGCGCGGTCCACGGCCACGTACGGGGCGTCGATGCTGAGCAGGATCGCCAGGGTCATCAGCGCAAAGATGGAAAACAGGGAACGGTTCTCACCCCGGAGGGCACTCGGAACACGGGCGAGCGTGGCCATGCCGCACACCGCCAGCGTGCTCCACTGCAGGACCCCGATCATCGTCGCAGGGCCTGTTTGCCAGCCCGTACCCGTCCCGCCCAGATCAGGGCCAGGCCCACCACCAAGCCCAGCACGGCCGTGGAACTGATGAAGTACTGCAAGTATGCGAGCCGTTGCGGCAGCAGGTCACTGAGCGCTAGGACGATCATCGCGACCGCGCCGACCAGCAAGATCGCGGCACCGGATCGGACCAGCCGGGGCAGAATCCGGCGTTTCAGGACCCCCAGGATGGGAGGAAGCAGGCACGCCGCGATATAGGCGGGGTAGAACCTGCCCGCGGCGGTGTACAGCCGGATCAGGTCAGTGTTGTGGGGAGTCTGGTCCGGCAGGTGGGACAGCCCCGCGGAAGTGCCGGCGGTGTTGGCCATGAGGAAGGGGACCAGCGTGGCAACCGCATTAGCAACGAGTACCGCCAATCCCACGGGGCCCACGATCAACCGGACGCTGCCCGCCGAGTCGAAACCCTTGGCGATCCGGTAGCCGGCCAGCAGGACTGTGCCGTAGATGACGAAACGCAGCAGGAGATTGGCGATGTTGTCAGCGCCGAGGAACGAATCCACGACGGCGTAGACAGGCTCGATGCTCAGGGAGATGGCGATGGTCATCAGCACGAAGATTCCGAACAACGAGCGGTTTTCGCCCCGGAGTGCGCTGGGAACACGGGCCGCCGCGATGAATGCGCAGATGGCCAAAGTGGTCCACTGCAGGATCGCGATCATCCGAGATTCTCCCAAATCTTCTCTGTTTGTGCTTGTTCCTGCTCCTGGCGGCGCAGGGATTTTCCGAGTGCTTGAAGACGCTCTCCGGCGAGGGCGGTCAGTTCTCCGTCGGAGAGCGCGTCCAACGCCGACTGCTTGGCCCCGGGCGGCCAGCCGGCCTCAACCTCGGTTAACAAGCCGGTGGCGACGAGCCCGCCCGTGAAGCCTACGCCCGCCGCGCGGGAAGTAGCGACCGCCAGCTCCGGCGACAGCCTGTTGGCGGTCAACTGTGCCGAATAATTCTGCGGCGCGACGCCGGTCGCGGCCGAAACCCTGTGACGCAACTCGCCGTCGTCGATCGCGTCCACCCAGTTCCGGACGGACGTGGCGTGCGGGGCCGGGCTCAGCGCGGGAGTCATGGAGCTGCCCTCGTCGCCATAGCCGCCGTAGGCCGGGGCGGACCGGGAAATGACCGCCCGCAACAGGTCCATGGTGGCAATCTGGCTGACGAGTTCGGCCGGGGTCGGCGGCTGCGGCCTGGTGGCCAGCTCCTCGTAGTGCTCGAACGATGCCAGTGCCGCCAGCGGACTCAAATCCAGGGCCCTGCTGATGCTGACCAGCGTCGATTCGGCCACTTTGCCCCGCACCAGCTGCTGCGCAAGCGTAGTGCGCTTGATCCCGGAGATTCTGCAGATATCGGCTGTGCTCGCGGAGGGCGCAACCTGATGAAGCCAGAGTTGGAACGCCTTGGCGGGTAGTGGCATCTAGGGCTTCCTGCGGAGTCGATGGGCAGCGTGGCTACTGGCATACGGTGGGGCAGCGGAGGCTGGTGGTGATGGTGTTGCGGTGCTTCGGGCGGGGATTTTACGTGAGGTCCTAATTCAACTATGCTAAATGGTCGAACCCGCTGGTCCGTACACCCCCCAAGTCCGGACCGGCGGGTTCTTCTATGCCCGATGCGGTTTCGGCCCGCTACAAGGCCCGTTTCTGCCAATCGGGACGGCCCGTTTTGGGCCGCAGTGAGAGGATGAACTAATGACTGCAACCCTTGTTGCCAAAGATCTTTCCGGTGGTCACGATCACCGCACACTCTTCTCAAAACTCTCCCTGACGGTAGCCCCCGGTGACGTCGTCGGCGTCGTCGGTGCCAACGGCGCCGGCAAATCCACCCTGCTGCGGCTGCTGGCCGGCGTCGACGAACCGCAGGAAGGCACCGTGAGCCTGGCCCCTGCCGATGCCTTTGTGGGCTGGCTGCCCCAGGAACACGAACGGATTGCCGGCGAAACGGTCGCCGGGTACATTGCCCGGCGCACGGGCTGCGCCGAGGCGACCGCAGCGATGGAGTCCACCGCCGAGGCCCTCGGGTCCGGCGCCCCGGGGTCCGATGACGCGTACTCCCTCGCCTTCGACCGCTGGATGGCCTCCGGCGCTGCCGACCTCGAGGATCGGATCCCGGCCGTCCTGGCGGACCTGGGCCTCGACGTGGGGCCGGAAGCCGGGATGACGGGCCTGTCCGGCGGGCAGGCCGCGCGCGTGGCCCTGGCAGCCTTGCTGCTCAGCCGCTTCGACATCGTGCTGCTCGACGAACCGACCAACGACCTCGACCTCAACGGCCTCGCCAAGCTCGAGGCCTTTGTGCAGGGCCTGCGCGGCGGCGTGGTCCTGGTCTCGCATGACCGCGAGTTCCTGGCACGCTGCGTCACCACGATCGTGGAACTGGATCTGGCCCAGAATTCGGTGGCCGTGTACGACGGCGGGTACGAGTCCTACCTGGAGGAGCGCGCCGTCGCGCGCCGCCACGCCCGTGAACGCTTCGAGGAATTCGCCGCCACGAAGGCCGACCTCGTCTCCCGGGCCCGCACGCAGCGCGAGTGGAGCTCCCAGGGCGTCCGGAACGCCATGAAGAAGAACCCGGACAATGACAAGATCCGCCGGGCGGCCAGTACCGAGTCCTCGGAAAAGCAGGGGCAAAAGGTCCGGCAAATGGAATCGCGCATTGCCCGGCTCGAAGAAGTCGAGGAGCCGCGCAAGGAGTGGCAGCTCCAGTTCAGCATCGGGGCGGCGCCCCGGTCCAGCGCCGTGGTGGCTACCCTGCGCGACGCCGTCGCGCACCAGGGCGACTTCACCCTGGGCCCGGTGAACCTGCAGCTGAACGCGGGGGAGCGGATCGGGATCACCGGTCCCAACGGTGCCGGCAAATCCACGCTGCTCCGGCTCCTGCTGGGCATCCAGCAGCCCGACTCCGGGGACGCCTCCATGGGTGCGTCCGTGGCCGTCGGGGAGATCGATCAGGCCCGCGGACTGCTGGCCGGCGATCTGTTGCTGGGAGACGCCGTCGAGGCCGTCCTGACGGAGCAGACCCCGGCGGAGGTGCGCACCCTGCTGGCCAAGTTCGGCCTGAAAGCCGATCACACCAACCGGTCCGTCGACTCCCTCTCCCCGGGGGAGCGGACCCGGGCAGCGCTCGCGCTGCTGCAGGCCCGCGGCGTGAACCTGCTGGTCCTGGACGAACCCACGAACCACCTCGACCTGCCCGCGATCGAACAGCTCGAGGAAGCCCTCGACAGCTACGACGGCGCCCTGCTGCTCGTCACCCACGACCGCCGGCTCCTGGAAAACGTGCGCCTTGACGCGCGCTGGAACGTCGAAAACGGCGTCGTCACCGAACTGCACGCCGATGCCCCGAAAGGCAACACCAAATGAGCATGGACCGCGTCGCCTGGAGCTCCCTCTACAACATCACCCGCGCCTCGAGCGGGTCCAAGCCGTTCTCGAAGGAGACGCTGAAACGCGTCTTCAGTTTCGCCCGCCCGCACCGCGGCAAGCTGATCGCCTTCGTGTTGCTGTCCATCGTGATGGCCGTCCTGGCGGTCGCCACCCCGGTCCTCGCCGGGCAGGTGGTTGACGAGATCATCGCCCACGCGGATGCCGCGACGGTGATCTGGCTCGCCGTCCTGATCGCCATCGTGGCGGTGGCCGAAGCAGGGCTGGGCCTCGTGACGCGCTGGCTGTCCTCCACGATCGGCGAAGGCGTGATCGTGGATCTGCGCACCAAGGTCTTCGACCACGTCCAGAAGATGCCGATTGCCTTTTTCACCAGAACCCGGACCGGTGCCCTCGTGAGCCGGCTGAACAACGACGTCATCGGGGCGCAGTCGGCCTTTGCCGGCACGCTGTCCGGCGTGGTCAGCAATGTCGTGGCCCTGGCCCTGACCCTCGCGGTCATGCTCAACAAGTCGTGGCTCGTGACGGTGCTCGCCATGATCCTGCTGCCGATCTTCCTGATCCCGGCCCGCCGGATGGGCTCCAAACTGGCCGATCTGCGGCGCGAAGCCGCCGAACACAACGCCGCCATGGGCACCCAGATGACCGAGCGCTTCTCCGCGCCGGGCGCCACCTTGGTCAAGCTCTTCGGCCGCCCCGACGAGGAGTCCCGCGAGTTCGCCCTGCGGGCCGGCCGGGTCCGGGACATCGGCGTCCGCACCGCCATGCTGCAGTTCACCTTTGTCACCGCGCTGACGCTGGTCTCGGCCCTGGCCCTTGCGCTGGTCTACGGACTGGGCGGCTTCCTGGCGTTGGAGGGGCAGCTGGCCGCGGGCGACGTCGTCGTGCTGGCACTGCTGCTCACCCGCCTCTACGCGCCGCTCACGGCGCTCTCGAATGCCCGGGTGGAGATCATGAGCGCCCTGGTCAGCTTCGAACGGGTCTTCGAGATCCTGGACCTCAAGCCGCTCATCCAGCAGAAGCCGGACGCGGTGGCCTCCCCGCGCGGTCCGCTCTCGGTGGAGTTCGACAACGTCCGCTTCGCCTACCCCTCGGCGGACAAGGTCTCGCTGGCCTCCCTGGAGGACGTGCTGACCCTGGACACCCGCGGCGGTGAGGAGGTGCTGCACGGCATCAGCTTCCGGGTGGAGCCCGGGCAGACCGTCGCCCTGGTCGGTTCCTCGGGCGCCGGGAAGTCCACCATCGCGCAGCTCCTGTCCCGCCTGTACGACGTCGATTCGGGCGCCGTCCGCTTCGGCGGCACCGAGCCCGGCACGGGCGTGGACGTCCGCGACCTCACTTTCGATTCGATGCGCGAGACACTCGGCATGGTGACGCAGGATGGCCACCTGTTCCACGAGAGCATCGCCTCCAACCTTCGCCTGGCCCGGCCCGAGGCCACCGAAGAGCAGATGTGGGACGTGCTGCGGCGTGCCCGGCTTGAAGACATGATCCGGTCCCTGCCCGACGGCCTGAACACCGTTGTGGGGGAGCGCGGCTACCGGCTCTCCGGCGGTGAGCGGCAACGCCTGACGATCGCCCGCCTGCTCATCGCGCAGCCGCGGGTGGTCATCCTCGACGAGGCCACCGCCGCACTGGACTCCACCAACGAGGCCGCGGTCCAGGAGGCGTTGGGCGCCGCCTTGGAAGGCCGCACCGCCGTCGTGATCGCCCACCGGCTCTCCACGATCCGGGCCGCTGACGCGATCCTCGTGGTCGAGGGCGGCTCGATTGTGGAGCGCGGCACCCACAGCGAGCTTCTCGCCGCCGAAGGCCGCTATGCGGAGCTGTACCGGACGCAGTTCGCCGAGGCCAGTGCGGTCGCCCAGGAGGCCGTGCCCGGGTACTAGGCTTTGCGGTTCCGGGCCTGGCCGGCTGGCGGTTGGGCCGACAGTGCCGGCAGCACATGGTCGGTCAGCAGCGGGGCGAGGTCGCCGGGCAGTTCGGCGGCCAGATCCAGCCAGCGGATCTCGGCGATTTCCGCCGACGGCCGGGCACTCCACACGCCGGGAGCCGTGAAGACGGTGGCCTCGATCTGGGTGGCCGCCTCGTTCGCGGCGTCCGCCAGCCAGCAGCCCAGCAGGTCCAGCCGGTCCGGGGCCAGCACGATCCCCACTTCCTCCTGGAGTTCGCGGACCGCCGCCTGGGCCGCCGTTTCGCCGGCCTCGGGTTTGCCGCCGGGGTGCATGAACTTGTCCGTGCCGCGCTTGCGGACGGTCAGGAGGCGTCCGGAGTCATCGAAGACGCAGACGGCGGAGACGACAATACGGGGGTTCACTCGGCGGTCCTTGCGTCACGGGCAGGTGCCGGGGACGGGTCCGGTGACGCGTGCTGATCGGCGTCTGGCGCCGCGTCCAGCCGGCGCAGGACCGACTCGAGCAGTTGGTCCTTGGCCGGCCCGGTGACGTCCCAGCGGTAGCCGTACTCGTCCGGACCCAGCACCGTGTATGTCACGCGGTACGTATCAGGATCGCACCAGTGCACATCCTGGTTGGCCTGCCCGGCAAAGCCCATCCGGTGGAAGGGGCGGCCGTCCGGGAAGTATACGTCCAGGACGTCGGGCGTGTCCGCGGGCCGCAACACGTATTCCCGGCTTGCCGGCCCGCTGAACGGCGCGCCGCTCAAGGATGCCAAGCGCACGGTGCCTTCCTCGCGCCAGTTCAGGGCGCCGTCGTCGTGGTCCGTGAAGCGCACGACGCCGGTGAAGGTCCCGCGGGTCCCGTTGCTGCGGTCCAGGAGTGTGCGGTCGACGGACCAGGAGCCGCGCAGGTAGGCGCGGAGGTCAAAGTCCGGACCCGAGTCCGGGGTTTCGTCCGGGGCAGGAATATTCAAGTGCCCTCGATTGGAATCGAACCAACGACACCGGCTTTAGGAGAGCCGTGCTCTATCCACTGAGCTACGAGGGCGGGCATCCGGGGCCGGCCAAGGGCCGGCCCGGTCGGACACGGATATAAGCATACAAGGTGAGCGCGCGTACTACGCTCTTGGCATGACCGCAGGAACCACCGAGCTTTCCGCCGGAGCCCTCTACTACCCGGACATCGCCTCCACACGGTTCTACGCGGGGGCCCTGGCGAAGCTGAGCGTGCTGCAGTATTTCGTGGCGGAGTCGGCCGTGATCGGCGCCTGGGCAGGCTCGGAACCGTACAGCCGCCGCACCGGCTACATCAGCGATCTTGGCGCCTTGGCCTGCGGGGACTTTTCCGGCCGGGACGTCTGCTCGCCGGCGCATCTGCTGATGAACGTGTCCTTTGTGGTCCAGGGCCTTGGCATGATCGTCGGGGCGCTCCTGCTCGGCTCGGCGCTCCTGTGCTGCGCGGCGCGGACCGGCGTGCCGTTCGTGCGGGGCCGGGTCAAGGGCGCGGCGGGGGGTTCTGCGGCGAGTTTTGCGGTGGGCCCGGCCGGCGGGGCGGCACCGCCGCGGCAGGTTGCGCGGACGCGCTGGGGTGCGGGGGTGGCCGCCGCGGGCACCGCCCGGCTCCTGACCGGCACCGCCGGGGCAGGCACGGTCATCGTGGGGCTCGTGCCCGAGGACACGGGATCCGCCTGGCACGTGGCCGGCGCGCTGATGTACTTCGCGGCCGGGTCCCTGGCCCTCCTGGTCCTGGGTTCGCTGTGGCTGCGGCAGACACCGCTGGGGTGGATCATCCTGGCCTGCGGCGCCGTGTCCTTCACGGCGCTCATCGCGGGCGGACTGACCGGTATGCACGTCCCCGAACCGGGCACGCTGGAACGGCTCATGGGCTACCCCATTACGGTTGGCGTCGCCGCGGCCGGACTCGTCATCGCCCAGCGGGTCCAGAGCGAGCGCGCAGTGCGCCGGCGGGCCCGGGCCCGCTGACGCCTGGCGCACTGACGCCTAGCGTGCTGACACCGGGCCCGCTGAAGCAGGCCCGCTGAAGCAGGGCTCTTAGGGCGCCGGAGCGGACGCCGTCGTGCTTGCAGCCGCCGCGGCAGTCGGTTTCGCCGTCGCGGTGGCCATGAGCTTCAGCAGTTCCTCGTCGCGCAGCCTGGACCACGGCGAGTCGGGTGATCCCTGCAGCGAAGCTTCGGGGCTGTCGGTCTGGGTCCACCATTTTGCCTCGAAGACCCGGCCCTCGAAGAG
>Ga0213837_1001816_pt1 | contig 10521 bp, 5 predicted proteins | sample SWPATP12_FD_160572 | JGI IMG/M metagenome (GOLD analysis project Ga0213837, IMG submission 160572) | Coastal seawater microbial communities from Marineland, Florida, United States - SWPA TP1 #2 | ecosystem: Environmental > Aquatic > Marine > Coastal | place: USA: Florida | collected 2016-08-06
ATGAGTTTTTATCAGAAACAGACACTGAAGTTATGGTGCACCTTATTCACCAACTTCGCCAACAACACGATACGCTTTTAGCTGCAGTACAGGCTGCTGTGAAGCAGTTTGAAGGTGCATTTGGTACTGTTGTTTTTGATAAAGCGAACGACAACGAAATCATCGTAGCGCGCTCAGGTAGCCCACTGGTGATTGGTTTAGGTCTTGGCGAAAACTTTATTGCCTCTGACCAACTCGCTCTATTACCTGTTACACGTACCTTTATTTACCTTGAAGAAGGTGATGTTGCTCGTATTACTCGCGACAGTGTTGAAATTTTTGATGCAAACGGCGATGCAGTAGAGCGCGAAGTGATTGAATCAAACATTACGCAAGATGCATCAGGTAAAGGCGAATATCGTCACTACATGCTGAAAGAAATTTACGAGCAGCCACTTGCTGTACGTAACACGCTTGATGGCCGCCTAGTTAATGATACTGTAGCGATTGATGCCTTCGGCGATAGTGCTCAGCAAATCTTTAAAGATGTAAAACACGTACAAATTATTGCCTGTGGTACATCATATCACTCAGGCATGGTTGCTCGTTACTGGCTTGAGCAGTTTGCAGGCGTAAGCTGTAATGTCGAGATTGCTTCTGAGTTCCGTTACCGTGAATCATTTGTACATGAAAACAGCTTACTTGTGACCATTTCACAGTCTGGTGAAACAGCCGATACGCTTGCTGCACTTCGTCTTGCAAAACAGCAAGGTTACATGGCGTCAATGACCATTTGTAACGTACCGGGTTCATCGTTAGTACGTGAATCTGATTTAGCCTTTATGACAAAAGCAGGTGCTGAAATTGGTGTTGCATCAACTAAAGCTTTCACCACACAGCTTGTTGGCTTATTAATGCTAACGGCATCTATTGCGCAAGAAAAAGGCCTAGATCAAAGTGCGATTGTGAATGCAATTAAAACACTTCCTAACAAGTTAGAAGAAGCATTACTACTTGCTGAAGGGATTGAAGATTTAGCTGAAGAATTTGCTGACAAGCACCACTCACTATTCTTAGGTCGTGGTTCACAATACCCAATCGCGATGGAAGGTGCGCTCAAGCTGAAAGAAATTTCATACATTCACGCCGAAGCATACGCAGCGGGTGAGCTTAAGCATGGCCCTCTCGCGTTGATTGATGCCGACATGCCTATCATTGTTGTGGCACCAAACAACGAACTACTAGAAAAGCTTAAATCAAACGTAGAAGAAGTACGTGCCCGTGGCGGTATTATTTATGTATTCGCAGACAAAGACTCAGCGTTCAATTCTGACGAAACGATGCGTGTAATCAACGTAAATCATGTCGATGACGTGATTGCCCCAGTTGTATATACAATTCCACTACAGCTGCTTTCATACTATGTTGCGGTTATTAAAGGCACCGACGTAGACCAACCTCGAAACCTAGCAAAATCGGTAACGGTTGAGTAAGTTAAAGTATCGAGAGCCGGCTAATTAGCCGGCTTTCTAGTGTTTAAAAAAAGTTATAAGTGAATGAAACGCCGTATGTTCTTGGGGGAGCATACATGACATCACTGAAACTTAGTTCAGACGTTGCTTTATCTGCTTTACTAACTTCAATTTCTTCATCGAGCAGATTTTTAGTCCACAGCATGACTTCCCATGTGCCATCTGTAGAAACGATACCTATCTGGCTATTAACTAAGTTACTTGTACTAAGCTCTGTGGCTGATAAGTTACGCGCATCGCTTTGAACTTTACCGCGGTACGAATAATCAACCCCAGCAAACAGATCCCAATTTTCAGTGAGCGTGGTTTCATAGTTTAGGCTGACGCTGTTCGTCCATTTTGCGGCTCCCGGAAGTTGGTTACCTGTACAGTCGTCAATGGCATGGCAGTTTTCAAATTCATCAAAGGTTGCATCAGCATAGCCAATAGCTGCATTCACAGCTAATTGCTTCGTTATTCGATAGCTCAATTCAGCCTCAACACCTTGACTGGTTGCCGATGGGCCATTAACGACTCTGTTGGTGCCATTATCGTCAATAACGCGGGTTTGAATATCTGAGTAGTCTAGGTAAAAAGCTGCCATATTTAGACGCATGCGGTGATCAAATAAATCACTTTTAAGGCCTAATTCGTAACTGACAACGGCTTCACGGTCAAAACTCATCTGTGGGTTTAAAGGGTCGCCACCAATTGATTGTAGAGATTGTGGACGGAAGCTATAACCCCCTTCTTTATAGCCTTTCGATACTTTAGCGTAAACGTGGTTGTTGTCGTTTATTGTGCCATTTAAGCCGACAGTCCATGATAAAAAGTCATCTTTAAGGGTCTGATTTGTGGTTGGAATATCAATGTAATTGAGCAAGTACACACCCGGCAAAGACGTTTCCCAGCCGCGTTGATAAAAGCTCATTTGTTTTTCTACATCTGAGTATCGTAAACCTAAAAAGCCGTTAATAGCTTGAGTGAAATCATAATTAACATTTGCAAAAATGGCGCTGCTTTTGGTTTGTAATGTGCCGCCATTGATAGGGCCGCTACCCGGTTGTAAGTTAAGGCTCTGTGGGTACGGCTCTGGTAAACCTGTTGGAATGCCATATATCCCAGTACCACTTAAAAAGTTTTGGTCATTTACAGCTTCATTATCTAAATAGAAAAAACCAGCTACATAGCGTAATGACTGATCCGTTGGTGATAATATCTGAAACTCTTGCGTGAATTGTTCGTTATTTTCGGTTTCGGTACTGAATACGATATCAACGGGAGTTGAGTCCATGTCTGTACCAATGGTTGAGTCGTACACCTTTTTAGCCGTGATGGATTTAAACTCAAACCCAGAATCAAATTGGTAACTGAGCGTTGTATCTAAGCCCCAGTTTTCTCGGCTTACAAAGTAGCGCTCAGGGTTTACAAACACTTCATGAATATCATCGGTAATAAAATCTTCTGGTGTCATGCCACTTGGGTAAAGACCTAAATAGCCAAGACCTAACTCATAGCCAGTGAGTTTATTAGCAAGAGGAATACTCTTGTCTTTTAAATATTCAGCGCTGATATCAAGGGTTAGTTTATCTGTTGGGGTGTAACGAACTTGCGCGCGACCACCATGACGGTCTTGTGTTGAAAACTCGCTGCCATCGGCACTATTTTCAACATAACCATCTCGAGAAACATCAAACAAAGAAATACTCGCAGCGAGTACGTCTTCGATCAGAGGCCCTGTTAAATACAGGTTCGTTTTACGAAGACCGTAATTGCCTAAGTCGACTTTTACTTTACCTTCCACCATATCTGAAGGCTTTTTGGTCGTAATATTAATAACCCCTAAATTGGTATTTTGACCAAATAAAGTGCCTTGTGGGCCGCGGAGTACTTCTACTCGCTCAATATTACTGAGCTCTTGGTTGAACCCTGTTGCTCGCGAATACACCACACCATCTACGTACATACCCATGCCTGGGCTGGTGCCAGAGTTAAATACGCCATTAGGACTTGATGGAATACCACGCATGTTGATAGTGGTTGTGAATGGGGAAGTGGTGACCATGCTCAAGTTAGGAACAGACTGCTGAATATCTTGGATATTTTGAATATTTCCGCGGTCCATTTGCTTACTGCCGAGCACCGATATTGCTAGTGGAACCTCTTGTAAGTTTTCACCTCGTTTTTGCGCTGTCACAATGATTTTTTCGAGCGCTAATTGCTCTTGTTGTTCGCTATCCTGAGTTTCAGCTGCTAGGCTCACGATAGGCAACAAGGTTAATAAACTGGTTATTGTTTTTGCAAGTTTGTGCTTTTTAAAATGACCCACCAAGCTCTCCTTTTGAAGCAATTAATTATTATTTTTTTCTGGTAAGTTAATCTTTTAAGCGATAAGTTTTGTTAGTGCTTCCGGCTTTGCAAAATAAGAGAAATTAGTTTTAAAGCTTTTACTGATTTGCAAATTCGTAATATTAAAAAGCCCGTATTTAGCTGCTTTGGCAGCTGTGAGATTAAAATAAAAAGAATAATAAAAGTGTATCACTATGGCATTAAATGCGTTTTTATCCAGCCCTTTGACTATTCAGCCGTTCTCTCTTTTTATCGGCGCGTGTATGTGTTTTAGCTTTGGTTTGTCGTTTTTTTTATGGCGTGCAGGGCCCGGCTCTGCGGGAGCAAAAAATACCATGGCCTTGGTTAGTTTATTGATTTCAATGTTGGCTTTTGCTGTCATCATGCAAGCTGAGATACCAGCCCTCAGAGGGGAAGTGTATTACCTCGTCAGTATTCAAATGCTGACGGGTCCGTTGCTGTATTTTTATGTGTTGTTTCAAACAAGGCCTAACTTTACTCTTCAAGCGACGCACTTATGGCATTTAAGTCCGGTACTCATTTTTACACTCATTTGGCATTGGCAAATGCCCGTTGAGCTTAATCACAGCTTGGCTTTACCCTGTTTTAGTAATGAGTTATGCGATGTTTATCGACAAAATCGTTACCTTCATAAGGTGGCTGCTTGGGTCAGTAATTTAGCTTATTGCTTTATCATCATTGGGATTCTTAAATCTTACCAAGTGCAAATTAAAAGACGTTTTTCTAATATTGAAGAGATCAATTTACGCTGGGTCACCATGATTTGCTGGTGTTATATACTCGGTACTCTCTTGGCTATTCTATTTGAAGCGGGTCTGTTCTTAGGAAATGAATTTAATAGTGGACATATGCATGAACTTGCGATGCTGGTGACAACCGCTCTAATTGCTCATTACGGGGTGAGACAAGTAACAATCCACGCTGAAGATAATGAAGAGCCTCAAAACCAACCCGCAATAAATGTATCGAGCAGCAATAAAAAGTACCAAACAAGCAGCTTAACTGAAGTAGATGCCGTTTTACTTTGGCAGCAACTGCAGCAATTGATGATCACTGAACAGCCATATTTAGAGGCGGGTTTAAAGGTGAGCGATTTGGCTAAGCGTTTAAACGTCTCCGTGAGTCATGTATCCGAAACCATTAACGGTCATGCAGGATTATCGTTTTACGATTTTATCAATAAGCAGCGAATAGAAGCCGCTATTCGCATCTTAGAAGATCCTAATAAAGCATATTTATCAGCGACTGAAGTTGGCTTTGAGGCAGGTTTTAACTCGGTTTCAACCTTTTACAGCCACTTTAAAAATTATCAAGGTTGTACGCCTAAACAATATCGCAGCAATAATAGTGCGACTACTGTGAGTTTAAAAAGCTAAACCCATAGTGTGGGTTTAGCGCTTAATTAAAGGTTTTGATCACTTTGCTTAATTAAATAGCTATAAAATTGCACCGCTTTAGTTAAGTTCTCGATGCTAATTTTTTCATTTGTACCATGGAAACCGGTTAGCTCTTGTGAAGTTAGCGTCATGGGTAAAAAGCGATAGCTATCGTCAGCAACTTGTTGGTAGCGACGACTGTCTGTTCCCCCAACGGTTAACCCAGGTACAACTACCAGATCGCCATGAATGCTTTGTGCTGCATTAGCAAGTAGTTTAAATGCAGGGCTTTCGCTGCTTGATACTGGTGATGGCTCAAATTGTTCAACAATGCCAATCTCAATACGAGGGTCATCAATCACTGCATTAACGTAGGCAGTGATACTCTCGACTGAATCGCGTGGGTGGATTCGAAAGTTAACTTTTGCTTTAGCTTCGATGGGTAATACGTTTGATTTCTCACTGCCCGATAACATAGTAGGTGCTGTGGTTGTGCGGAGCATGGCATTAGCAGAGTTCATTTCACTCATTTTATTTTCGATAAGTGAGCCAAATAACCATTTGTTGGCAAATAACATGCGGCTTGAAAAAGGCATATGACGAGCCATTTTATCGTAAATTTGCGCCGAAATGCCTTCAAGGCCACCTGGCACTGGGGCATTTTTTAAGTTTACAATGGCTTGCGCTAAGATACTCACTGCCGTTTCTGAGGGGGGCATTGAGCTGTGACCACCCTTAGAGTGTGCGATTAGTTCAAGGGTTAAATAGCCTTTTTCGGTGACATTAATACTTGCCACTTTTGGCTCAACACCAGGGATCATACCATCAAGTACAAATGAGCCTTCATCGAGTGACCATTCAAGGGCAATAGCTGCATCAGCAAAGTAATCAGCAATTGCTGCTGCGCCATATTTACTGCCAATTTCTTCATCATGCGTTAGCGCAATATAAATATCTCGATGAGGGCGATAGTCTTTTGCAAGTAAATGGGTTAGCGCTTCCATGAGGGTGATTGCTGAGCCTTTATCATCAAGTGTTCCGCGCCCCCAAACATGCTCACTATCAATGGTGCCAGCAAAGGGGGGGTGGCTCCATAGAGACTCTGTGCCTGCAATTACCGGAACGACATCATAATGGGCAGATAATAAAATCGCTTTTTTATTCGCCTCGCTACCACGCCAATGAAAGAGTAAGGTGTAATCATTAAACTTCTTTAGCTCAAGTTGTTGATGAACATCGGGGTATGTTTGCTCTAGCCAAGATATAAAAGCGCTAAATTGCTGGTAATCAATATCAGAACGATACTCTTTTGAAATCGTTTTAAATTGCACCGCTTGAGATAAGTGTTCAGCAATCTGCTGACTGTTTACAGCAATATTTGCTGCAGGTATTGGGGTGATTGCAGCGGGTTTGAATTGCCAAGTGCGAAACAACACAATCGCAGTTAGCAGTAGCAAAGCTGCTGCAAAACCGATGAGTATTTTTTTTATTGTCATGATTTATTTCTCTATTTAGAAAAGTACTGAGTGAGTGAAGCTTAAAAATGGTTGGCTTACTTCCGGTTTTGCAAACTGAGAATAAATTCTATAAAAAATTCTATTTTGGTTGTTGATAGGAGGTTAAGTCTCAGAAAATGGTGCTCTTTTTTTCTTTGTTTGTACCTGCAATTCTGTTAGCTTAAAAAATTACCAATATTTCTTAAGGATAAGTCGTGCGACTATTTAAGTTACTCTGTATTAGTGGTTTTTTACTCTGTACTAGCCATGTAATGGCTCAACCAGATGCAGATGATGCGGTTACACATTACAGCCAGCATACGCATACTATCGAATCAAGTAATCTTAGTGAGCAACGCACTATCGTTGTGCAATTGCCAAAAAGCTATCAAAAACATCCAAACAAAAGCTATCCCGTTATTTACCGTTTAGATGGGGCCGGTAATTTACCATTGATTAATGCTGTGCTTGAACGCTTACAACAAAATGATCAAGCGCCAGAGGTGATTGTAGTTGCAATTGAAAGCACTAATCGACTTAGAGATTTTTATCCTACAGTGAACAAAGAACCACAAGGACCTGTTGGCGAAGGCGGTGGTGCAGCAAAGTTTTTAGCTTTCGTAGAGCAAGAACTGATGCCTTTGGTTAATAAACAGTATCGTACTCATGATTATAGAGTTATCGCAGGAGCCTCTGCTGCGGGTGTATTTGCTCTTTACGCAATGCAAGCTGACCCTGAGTTATTTCAAGCGCATATTGCTTATAGCCCTGCGGTATGGTGGAACTATGGCGCCCCTGCTAAGAGTCTAAATACCTTTGTTACTAAAGCCAAAAGTATTAACAGCTATGTATATATGAATATCGGCGAAGAAGCCGGCATTATGCGCGAAAGATACGATGATATGCAGCAAACGATGCAAAATAGTAAAGTGCAAAATCTGCGCTTTAAGAGCGACGCCTTTGCAGGCGTTTCGCATAACCTAACCTCAGCTGCTGGGGCATTTAATGCGTACCATGGCTTATTTTTATCTAAACATATGCCTTTGAGTGCATTGGGCGATGATGTTTCATCAATTGATGTTTATTATCAACGTTTATCTCAGCAATGGGGCGAGCAAATAGCGCCACCAGACCGCGCTGTTAGGTTGCTGGGTTACAGTTTAACGGATAACCAGCAATTTGAGCGGGCTATTGAAGTGTTTAAGTACAATATTAAAAACTACCCTAAATCAGCGTATGCACTGTCAGCATTGTCATATGGCTATGAAATGCAAGGTAATGTTCGCCAAGCATTAGTTCAAATCGAGGCTGCAATCGCTGTTGCAGATGACTCTTATCCCTACCCAGATTACTTAAAAGAGACAAAAACGAGGTTACAAGGGCAGCTATAATTAAGCTGCCTTAAACAAATCAATGGTCTTGGTGATAGTAGTTTAGGGTTTGTAGGGCAAGCGCAAATACATCTGCGCTGTTATCACCATTAACGTTTTTAACCACAGTCACCGCGCGTTGATGATCAACACACATAATGGTCATAGTAATGCCACCCATACTACCGCCAGAATGCATCACAGCGTGTGGCATGTCGGCCATCAAGGCTTGTAGTTCAGTATCATGTTGGTATTTTTCTCTTTGCTGATAGTTTTTGAAACCTGTCATCCAACCAATACCAAAATTGACCTGTTCACCATTATTGAGTGTGGCTGGGGTAAACATTTCATCTACTGTGGTTGCTTTTAGATAATTGCCTTGCGTGTGAGCTACTGCAAACTTGACGATATCACTTGGTGTTGCAATAAACCCACCGCCTGCCCATTTATAGCTATGATCGGTTTGCGGTGAGTTAATTAAACGGCCCTGATCAACGCTATAAGGTCTTGCACGATGTGGGATCAGGGTAAACTGCTCATCAAAATATGTGTCGTTTAACTTGAGTGGCGCGAAGACTTCTTTTTCGATAATTTGTCGAAAGTTGCGTTTCGGATCAGCGCCTTCAATCGCAGCGCTAACTAATGTCCAAGCGAATGTTGAATACTGCTGTTTGGTGCCCGGCTCAAACAGTAGGGGATCATCTTTAAACATGGCTAAAGCGCTATCAATATCGCCATACCATTTGTTGAGTAAAAACTCATTGGCGCCTTTTTTGTAATGGCGGATCCCTGCGGTATGTGACGCGAGTTGGCGCAGTGTTAAAGCTGCGTGTTTCTCTGGCCAGTTAGTTACATAGTCGGTTACAGGTTTGTCTAAGTTAATCAATCCCTTGTCGTAAAGGCGCATCATGGCAGCTGTGCCAATAAGTTTAGAGACACTGCCAATGCGAACCTTATGCTCGGGACTCATTAAAACTTGGTTTTCGATATCGGCAAAACCATAACCCTTTGCCGCGATTATTCCTGATTTATCGGCTACCGCGACAGTAATGCCCGGCACCGTTTTCGCACTTACCGCCGATTGAAAGGCGGCATCAATCGCTTTTGGTAGTTCAGCTGCGCTAGTGACATGGGCAGCAATCAACAGTGGTAAGCTGATGAGTGAGCGAGCTATACGGTGTTTAAGCATGGCGGCATCCTTTTTGAGTAACCTTGCAGTCACTCTTGTTATTATTTTTAAGGCATTTTTAGATTGCTCAAATTTTCTCTAGATGACAACCCATAGTCGCTTAATTGCACATTTTTCACGTTGTGATGAACATTTAAAAAGGGCGTAAATAACAACGATTGATTACTTTTTAGTTGCTTTCACTTTTTAAGCTGTTTACAATCGCCGCGATTTTAACCATTCACACACTGTAGAGGAGTAAACAATATGACTTATACAACTTGTTCCTTTGCAGGTCGTTTTCTTGCCTAGCTCGAAGCTATTTCTTTATTAGCTTTTCAAAGCTAAGCCTGATCAATTAATCAAAGACCTGCCAAATCATTTTTCGTTAGCATTTTTCTATTGCAGAGAAAGGAATTGGTATTATGGGCAAGTCCGTCCAAAAACTTACTGATAACGTTAGCCTTATTGCGTCTAAAGAGTCGTGGATTGAAGGGCTAGCAATACAACAATTAATTAAAACTTCTGAATTACCTGGTATGCACGCTGTAGCGGGTATGCCCGATTTACACCCAGGTCGAGGTTACCCCATTGGGGCAGCCTTTTTTACAGAAGGTAGAATTTATCCCGCTTTAGTGGGGAATGATATTGGCTGCGGTATGTCGCTTTGGCAAACCAATACTAAGTTAGCCAAGTTAAATGTAGATAAGCTCGCAAAACGCTTAAGCGATGTTGAACAGTCGCTAGATGAAAGTTGGCACACATTGATTAGCGAGCGAAAACATGAACTGGCTATCACACAAACTGGTTTTGATAGCGCCCTTGGCACCATAGGTGGTGGCAATCATTTCGCAGAATTTCAGGCGATTGAAGAGGTGTTTGATCAACAAGCGTTACTTGCTCTAGGCCTACAACCTAAACAATTGCAGCTATTGGTGCACTCTGGCTCTAGAGGGTTAGGGCAAGCTATTTTAGTTAAGCATATTGCAGAGCATAACCATGATGGCCTTGAGGTAGTAAGTGATGCCTTTACAGATTATATGGCTAAACATGACGAAGCCCTGCGTTGGGCCCAGTTAAACCGTGAACTGATCGCACGGCGATTTTTACAAGCTATTCGTGCGGGTGGCGAACAGGTTTTAGATGTAAATCATAACCTTGTAAGTCAATCACAGATTGCAGGACAAGCAGGCTGGTTACATCGAAAAGGCGCTACACCTAGCGATCAAGGGGCTGTGATGATCCCGGGCT
>Ga0213837_1001817_pt1 | contig 10514 bp, 5 predicted proteins | sample SWPATP12_FD_160572 | JGI IMG/M metagenome (GOLD analysis project Ga0213837, IMG submission 160572) | Coastal seawater microbial communities from Marineland, Florida, United States - SWPA TP1 #2 | ecosystem: Environmental > Aquatic > Marine > Coastal | place: USA: Florida | collected 2016-08-06
CCGACCTCGACGACGCCGACAAAGCCGAATTCCTGGGCGACATGGGCATGGACGAGCCGGGCCTGGACCGCCTGATCCGCGCCGCCTATAAACTGCTCGGCCTGCAGACCTATTTCACCGCCGGCGTAAAGGAAGTGCGCGCCTGGACCGTGAAGGTCGGCGCCACCGCCCCGCAGGCGGCCGGCGTGATCCACACCGACTTCGAACGCGGCTTCATCCGCGCCCAGACGATCGCCTATGACGACTACATCGCCTTGAAGGGCGAGAGCGGCGCCAAGGAAGCGGGCAAGATGCGCGCCGAGGGCAAGGAATACGTGGTCAAGGATGGGGACGTGCTGAACTTCCTGTTCAACGTATAAGCATGAGGTTGGAATCCGGTGGATTCCAGTAGGAAACTGAAGCCCTGATGCCTCTGCGGTGCCGGGGCTTTTTTCCACGCTTTTCCCGCAGTAACCCACTCCTTTGAGCTCGCGCCTCGCGCCTGAGCCTAACCCTACCAATCGAAACTTAAGTTTGATAATGACGAGTATTCAACAACGCGCCGAACTGCAACGCCGAATTTGGCAAATCGCTAATGATGTGCGCGGCGCAGTCGACGGCTGGGATTTCAAGCAATACGTCCTTGGTGCCCTGTTCTATCGCTTCATCAGCGAAAACTTCATTGACTACATAACAGGCGGAGATCCAGAAATCGATTACGTCGCGATGGATGATGTTGACAAGAGCATTGCCGCAGCTAAAGAAGACGCCATTAAATCAAAAGGCTACTTCATCTATCCTAGTCAGTTGTTTATTAACGTGGTGGCGGGTGCCAACGCCAACGAGAGCCTAAATACCGAGCTGGCCACCATCTTTGCCGCCATCGAAGCCTCAGCCAATGGCTACCCCTCCGAGCACGACATCAAAGGCTTGTTTGCTGACTTCGACACCACTAGCAATCGCCTTGGCAATACCGTCAGAGAAAAAAATGCCCGCTTGGCCGCCGTGCTCAAAGGCGTGGCCGAGCTCGACTTTGGCCACTTTGACGCTAGTCATATCGACCTGTTCGGCGATGCCTACGAGTTCCTCATCTCAAACTACGCCGCCAACGCTGGCAAATCGGGTGGCGAGTTTTTCACGCCGCAGCATGTTTCCAAGCTAATTGCCCGACTCGCCATGCATAAGCAAGCCAGCGTAAATAAGATTTATGACCCCGCCTGCGGTTCCGGATCGCTGCTGCTGCAAGCTAAGAAGCACTTTGATGCTCACATCATTGAGGATGGCTTTTTTGGACAAGAAATCAACCACACCACCTACAACTTGGCTCGGATGAACATGTTCTTGCACAATGTGAATTACGACAAATTCAATATTCAGTTGGGCAACACGTTGGAGGAACCGCACTTCACCGACGACGGGCCTTTTGACGCCATCGTTTCCAACCCGCCGTATTCGGTGAAGTGGATCGGCAATGACGATCCTACGCTAATCAACGACGAACGCTTTGCCCCTGCGGGCGTGCTCGCACCGAAATCCAAGGCAGACTTTGCCTTTGTGCTTCATGCGCTCAACTACCTCTCCGCCAAAGGCCGTGCTGCCATCGTTTGTTTCCCGGGAATTTTTTACCGGGGTGGTGCCGAGCAGAAGATTCGCAAATACCTAGTTGATAACAACTACGTGGAAACGGTAATTTCACTCGCGCCCAACCTGTTCTTCGGTACCACCATTGCCGTGAATATTTTAGTGCTGTCCAAACACAAAGTCGACACCACCACCCAGTTCATCGATGCCAGTGGCCTGTTCAAAAAAGAAATCAATAACAACACGCTGCTGGACACGCACATTCAACAAATTATGGCGGTCTTCGACAGCAAGGAAAATGAGGAGCACTTTGCCCACTCAGTCCCGTTTGAGCAGGTGGTTGCCAATGATTACAACCTCTCGGTCAGCACCTATATCAAAGCCAAGGACAAACGCGAGGTGGTGGAAATTGTCCAGCTCAACGCCGATCTAGAAATCACCGTGACCAAGATCGACAAACTTCGTGCGGAAATTAATGCCATCATTGATGACCTTATTACCGAACATTGCCCGGATGGGGTGAAATTCAAGCGTCTTGGCGACATTGTGCGCATCAAAAACGGCAAGGATCACAAGCCGCTTGGCGATGGTAAATTCCCAGTTTACGGCTCCGGTGGAATCATGCGATTTGCCGACACCTATGCCTACGACAAGCCTTCAGTCTTGATTCCTAGAAAAGGTTCACTTGGCAATCTGTTCTTTGTGGATGTTCCATTCTGGAATGTTGACACCATCTTCTATACGGAAATTGACGAAGTGCAGATTTACCCGAAATTCTTTTACTACTTTCTGACAACGGTAGGTCTTGGTGAAATGAATAAAGCGGGCGGTGTGCCAAGCCAAACTCAATCCGTCTTAAACGAGCTAAAAATCCCGGTCCCGCCTCTGGAAGTGCAAAATGAAATCCTGAAGGTACTTGATACTTTCTCCAAGCTGCAAGCGGAGTTGGAGGCGGAGTTGGAAGTGGAATTGGAAGCCCGAAAAAAACAATACGATCATTACCGCGATCTGCTGTTGAGTTTCCCTAAGGCAGAGGAATGAGAGGAATAGCATGAGCAAGACGCTAAGGGAAGTCGCCCAGCAATTGAAAGATGCCGACAAGAAAGTGCAGTTGATTTATGCTTTCAATGGAACGGGGAAAACACGTCTTTCCAGAGAGTTTAAGGAACTCTTGGCAGAAGAAATTGGCGCCGAAGAGGAAGATGCGGAAGCATCCGAGTTGTCGCGCAAAAATGTTCTTTATTACAACGCTTTCACCGAAGACCTCTTTTTTTGGGATAACGACTTAAACGGCGATGAAGATAGGAAGCTAAAAATCCATCCCAACGTTTTCACCAAATGGGTGCTCGAAGAACAAGGGCAAGGTCCAGCAATCATTGATCATTTCCAAAGGCTAACGAATAGCAACGTAGAGCCTAAATTTAATGCTGATTTCTCAGAGATTCACTTTGTAGTAAGAGGTAATGAGCAACATACTCCTATTAAGATTTCCAAGGGTGAAGAAAGTAATCTGATTTGGTGCATTTTTTACAGCCTTCTGGATCTGATTGTAGAAGAATTAAGTAGTCCTGCAGGCGATAGAAGCACTAGTGATTTCAACAAATTAAAGTACGCTTTTATTGATGATCCTGTGAGTTCTCTCGATGATAATCATTTAATTGAGCTTGCAGTTGACTTGGCGAAGTTAATCAAGTCCAGTTCTGCCGACTTAAAGTTTATTATCACAACACATAGTCCGTTGTTTTATAATATCCTCTCAAACGAATTTAATAATAAGCTAGCAAAAGACCCTGATGCCGATAGCATCGAGTGGGTGTATAAGCCGAGAGACGCCCAGAAATTCCGTTTCGATAAAAAAATTGATGGAAATTTTGATCTCGCCGAGTTAAATGGCAGAACTCCTTTTTCATATCACTTGCTTTTGCTGTCTGAAGTTAGAATGGCTATTAGTAGTGGGCAAATAAGAAAATATCACTTTAACTTTTTGAGAAATATCTTCGAGAAAACAGCAACTTTTTTAGGGCGCGACAAATGGGAGGATCTGTTGCCTAAAGCTGCCGACGGCAATCCAGATCCATTCGCCAATCGAATTCTAAACCTTTCTAGTCATTCTGCGCATGCGGGCGAAGAGAGTGGTGAAGTAGAGCAAAATAATAAAGAAAAACTAGAAGAGCTTGTTGGTTTCTTAAGTAGTGCATATGGATTCTGGAGGCCAGATGCAGAAAATGACTGATTACAAGACTATCGCCGAATCTACTAATTTTATCGTTTTAGATAGATATACTGAGAAATGGCGCGTTGCTGAAAGCTACCAGAGTGAGAGCGAACTGGAGCATGAATTCATTCAGGACTTGGTCGGTCAGGGCTATGACTATCTGCCAGGGCTGAATACGCCAAAATCCTTGCTGGCGAATGTTCGCATACAACTGCAAATACTCAACAAAGTAGAGTTTGCAAATGACGAGTGGCTGCGTTTTGTTGAGACTTGGCTAGACAAGCCAAGCGACGGCATCGTCGAGAAAACCCGAAAAATTCACGACGACTATGTTCACGACTTTGTCTTCGACGATGGCCGCATCCAGAACATCTATCTGGTGGATAAGAAGAATATCGCCCTCAACAAGGTCCAGGTGATCAAGCAGTTTAAGCAAACTGGCAGCCAAGCCAACCGCTATGATGTGACGATTCTGGTCAATGGCCTGCCCCTAGTGCAGGTGGAGCTTAAGAAGCGCGGCGTCGCAATTCGTGAAGCGTTCAACCAAGTGCATCGCTACAGTAAGGAAAGCTACAACAGCGAGCAATCCTTGTTCAAGTATCTGCAGTTGTTCATGATCTCCAACGGCACTGACAGCCGTTACTTCTCAAACACCACGCAGCGCAACAAAAATAGCTTCGACTTCACCATGAACTGGGCGAAGGCGGACAACACATTGATCAAAGACCTAAAGGATTTTACAGCTACCTTCTTCCAGAAGCACACGCTACTCAATCTGCTGCTGCACTACTCAGTCTTTGATGTCAGCAATACGCTCCTGGTGATGCGCCCATATCAGATTGCGGCCACGGAACGCATTTTATGGAAGATCAGAAGCAGCCATCAGGCTAAGAATTGGAGTAATACGGATAGCGGCGGCTTTATTTGGCACACCACCGGCTCAGGCAAGACTCTGACCAGTTTCAAGACAGCGCGGCTTGCCACCGAGCTGGATTTCATCGACAAGGTGTTCTTCGTGGTGGACCGTAAGGATCTGGACTACCAGACCATGAAAGAATACCAACGCTTTTCGCCGGACAGTGTGAATGGCTCAGACAGCACGGCAGGCCTGAAGCGCAATCTGGAAAGAGACGACAACAAGATCGTCGTGACCACAATCCAGAAGCTCAACAATCTGATGAAAAGCGAATCTGATTTGCCCATCTACGGAAAGCAGGTGGTCTTCATTTTTGATGAGTGCCATCGCAGCCAGTTCGGTGAAGCACAGAAGAACCTGAAGAAGAAGTTCAAGAAATTCTGTCAGTTTGGCTTTACCGGCACGCCGATATTTCCGGAAAACGCTTTGGGTGCCGAAACCACCGCCAGCGTGTTTGGCTGCGAACTGCATTCGTATGTGATTACCGATGCGATTCGCGATGAAAAGGTGTTGAGGTTCAAGGTGGACTACAACGATGTGCGCCCTCAGTTTGCGGCCATCGAAACCGAGAAGGACGCGAAAACGCTAAGCGCCGCGGAGAATAAGCAAGCTTTGCTGCATCCCGACCGCATCCGTGAGATCACCCAGTACATCCTGAACAATTTCCGGCAGAAGACTCACCGACTGCAGATGGGCAATAAAGGTTTTAACGCCATGTTTGCTGTCAGTAGCGTAGACGCTGCCAAGCTGTACTACGAGTGCTTCAGGGAACTGCAGAAGGGCAGCGACAAGCCGTTGAGGGTGGCCACCATTTTCTCATTCGCCGCCAACGAAGAGCAGGACGCGATCGGCGACATTCAGGACGAAAGTTTTGATGTTTCAGCGATGAACAGCAGCGCCAAAGAGTTTTTGAGCGCGGCCATCGCGGACTACAACGTATTGTTCAAAACCAACTTCAGCGTGGATAGCAATGGCTTCCAGAACTATTATCGCGATTTGGCCAAGCAAGTCAAAGCTAAGGAAATTGACCTGTTGATTGTGGTGGGCATGTTCCTTACAGGTTTTGACGCGCCGACGCTGAATACCCTGTTTGTCGACAAGAACCTGCGCTACCACGGTTTAATGCAGGCCTACTCGCGCACCAATCGCATTTTTGATGCCACTAAGACTTTTGGCAACATCATCACCTTCCGCGACCTGGAGGAGGCGACTATCGATGCCATTACTCTATTCGGTGACAAGAACACCAAGAACGTGGTGTTGGAGAAGAGCTATACGGAGTATATGGAAGGCTTCACCGATGTGACCACTGGGGAAGCGCGGCGTGGCTTTATGGACGTAGTAAAAGAGCTGGAAGTACGCTTTCCCGATCCCGCAGCAATAGAAAAGGAAGTTGACAAAAAGGCTTTCGTCAAGCTGTTTGGTGAGTATTTGCGCATAGAAAACGTGTTGCAGAACTATGATGAGTTCGCCAGTCTCAAGGAATTGCAACGCGTCGATATCGCCGATTCGGCAGCTGTAGAGGCGTTCAAGGCCAAATATTATCTGAATGACGACGATGTGACCACACTTCAAGTCATCACGCTCCCCGCTGAGCGGAAAATTCAGGATTACCGCTCCACCTACAACGATGTGCGCGATTGGCTTCGCCGTGAAAAAGCGGGGATTGAGAAGGAAAGTTCCACGATCGACTGGGATGATGTGGTCTTTGAAGTGGACCTACTCAAGTCGCAGGAAATCAACCTGGACTACATCTTGGAGCTGATCTTCGAGCACAACACGAAGATTAAGAGCAAGTCAGATCTGGTGGATGAGGCGCGCCGTGTGATTCGCGCAAGCCTAGGCAACCGCGCCAAAGAGAGCTTGCTTGTCGACTTCATCAATCAGACCGATCTGGACCAGATTGGTGACAAGGCCAGTGTAATTGACGCCTTCTTCACCTTTGCCCAAGCAGAACAGCTGCGTGAAGCACAAGAATTGATTGACTCCGATAATCTGAATGCAGAAGCAGCACGACGCTACATCACCACCTCACTCAAACGAGAGTTTGCCAGTGACAATGGCACCGAACTCAATGCCGTTCTGCCCAAGATGAGCCCGCTGAATCCTCAATACCTGACCAAAAAGCAGGGCCTGTTCCAGAAAATCGCCGCTTTTGTGGAGAAGTTCAAGGGTGTGGGAGGGCAGGTATAGATCTACTGCATCATAAGATAGAACGTTGCCGTGATAGTGCGTGGCTAGCTCGCAGTGCAGCGTGACGGGCATTTCGTCCTTCTGCGCGACTAGCGTGCCAGATTGGCTGGATTCATTCCTTTGCTTTATTTTGAATCAACTTACCTGCATCTTCGGTCTGCCGATTCGCTGTACAGCTTGTCCTCCGGGCTACTGTCAAGGACGAATGACACCAATGCTTCTGTGTCAAAATCGGATGTGAAATCGGATATGAAATCGGATATGAAATCGGGTATGAAACTGGGTATGAGCTCAAAAAATCGGGTTGAGAGCTACGATTTATAGGACTTAGGAAAATTTCCTGTTTAACATTTAATGTAAAAATGGCAACCAGCAGTGTGTCGGAAAAATTTACACCTGGTTGCGCAAGTTGATGTAGCGCAAAGCCAAGTCCTTGATTTGGAAATGTAATCAGGCCGGGGCATAAAAATTGCTCTGATTAAATTTCCATTCCAAGGATGAGGTTCACATGAGCAAATTTCTCCGCGTGATGCTCGCGAGCGCCGCGCTGGCCCTGAGCAATGCTGCCGGCGCCGCTGTCATCAACGGCAGGATTTCCACGATCGCCGGCGATGGCGAGGATCCGGAACTGAAGGTGGCGCGGATTGCGTTCACCGTCGGCGCCGATACCCGCCTTTTCTTCGATTCCCTCGTGCTCGAGCTGACCCGCGACCTGAACGGAGACGGCTTCATCACCGGTTTCGACGACGAGCTGCGGCTATACGACGGCGCCACTTTACTGGCACGCAACGACGACTCGCCCACGACCTATGGCGACGGCTCCGAGCACCCGTTCGACGCGGCCTTTACCTGGAATTTCCGCCAGGCCGGCACCTATGTGGTGGCCCTGGGCGTGCGCGGCTACAGCGATCGCGATGCGCTGCGCGGCTATCAGGCCGACAAGGCCTTCCAGGCGCGTGTCGGTTACGAGGATTTCGCCGCCTGGCGCCTGACCCTGTCGGCCCTGAGCGGCAGCGTGAGCGACGTGCACGAAATCGGCGCCGAGGTGCCGGAGCCCGGCTCGCTGGCGCTGTGCGGCGCCGGCCTGCTCGGCGCGCTCTGGCTGCGCCGCCGCCGGCGCTGATCCGTTTTACCCCTGTCCGGAGCCCGCCGCGTGCGGGCTTTTTTGCGTCGGACCCTGATGCTGCTCAAGTACGCCTGTGGACAATCTCACTTTGAGTAAACAGCAGGCGTAAAAATGCGTCGCAAGTTTTCAGGTAGCTTCAACGGAAAGCAGAAGGCACTATCGAGCCTTCTCAATGACGTCCGGAGGGCACCATGAAACGTACAACCTCACTCAACCAGCAACAGAAAAATCACCGTGCCGATGCGCTTAATAACAACCGAGGCACATCTGGCACGAATATCACGAATGCGCATGTGCACGGAAACCGTGGCGAGCAGATGAAGCAGCTGCAGGCGGATCCCGCACGCCCGCAAACGCATGGTGTGACGCCTTCGAAGGCCCGCAACAAATGAACGGACCGTCATGTATTGGTTACCCTACTTTAGGCGAGGTACTTCGTTTCGTTTTCAACGCAACGGCTGTCTTGCCGGAGAAACGCGACCTCGCTCCTGATTTTGACTGCAAAGAGCGAAGGAACGTGCAGAAGCTGCTGGAGCGTCTTGCCGAAGAAAAGGGCGATGTCAGCGAGAATGCCGCCAAGGCGATTCAGCAGTTGGCCTTTCTGATCGCAGGCTATATCGAATCGCCTTCGTTATGTCTCGCCGTCGGCGAGGTGATCAACGACCTGCTAGACGTCTATCGACAAGTGATTCGCGAGGAGGGCACCTATCTTTCAGGGAAGGACACCCTGCGCTGGATGATTGCCGAACGGTGGGCAGGGGCGGCAGCCGCGTCGATTGTCCGGAATATCACCCGGTTCGGCTTGCGTACGCAGCGGGAGTATTTCCCGGATGATCCTCAGTGGTACTTGCCGGACATCGACGATGGCAAGCTGACCTTGCCTCTTGCAAAAGTCATGCGATGGATTTATGCGCAGGCTGGGCTGTCGCAAACGCAATTTCATTATCCGCAGCGGCAAGCCGACGAACGCGATGCTGGACGCAAGCATGACCTTGAAAACGCCCAGAACTGGTACCGGGGTCGTCGCCTGCCGTCGGCTGCGGCACTTGATTGGACCTTCGGCCGCGGGTTCGCGTCCGCCCAGGCAAGGGCCGGTGCGATCAATGCCGCATCGGCGAAGATGGCTTTCATGCGCCAAAACGGAATAAGGACCGCCTTGTTCCTGGCTCGCTGCATTAGTTTCGCATCGATCGAAATGCGGAAACACTTCGGTGACGACTTCCTGCGCCGGACAGTGAAGACGTTCGTGCGCACGCTGAATATGGCGCTGGAAGACGCGCAAGATGCTGAGGACTGGATCGTGACGCAGGCGCATCGCACGGGCTGCTCGCTCGACGATCCCGAGTTGCGTTCTTATGCATACGACTGCTGGACCGAGAGCCTAAAGCAGCGGGCATTGTTGGCGGGCGATCAATTGCAGTCACTGCTGCAGTCGGGGGCACTCGACCAGGCCGAGGTCGAACGGATGGTCGGAACGTATGGCCCGTTGGTGGTCCTGCCAAGTATCGAAATGTTGCGCGCACCATCAGAGCATGTCGTTCCAGATGGTTTTCCCGAGGCGCTATACGAGGGAGTAGCGCTTGGACGCGAGCACGAACTGAGCGGCGAATGCATCGATGCCTACCAGGCGCGTCTGGCGGCTTCTGGCATGGACGGTTTGCTGGCCTGGATGGTACCGTGGCTACGCTTTCAGGTCTGCTATCGCCGCGATGATCATGCGCAGGCTTGGACCATGATCGAGCAGGCATTCGAGTTTGCGCGGTACCGGGCGGGCTCAGACCAATACGTGATTGTGAACCACTACATCGAATTGGCGGCAAAGCTGGGAAAGGCTCGGGCCTTCCGCAAAGGCGTGTATTGGTCGCGCTACATCGGGATCGAGGTGCGCTGGTTGCGGGACAAGGAGCTGACCCAGGAAAACCTCGATTTCCTGATGACGATGATGAGCAAAGCGCGCTACGTTGTTTGAGATCACTGCGCGCCAGCGCTTGCCCGACTGTCATCAAGCTGACACACGCCTCACCTATTCTGCCCTCCATGGACGCGGCAAACCGCCGCACACTCGACCTGGAGAGAACGCATGAACCCGACCCCCGAACTGTCCCGCCGCCGCCTGCTCCGCATGCTGGGCTCCGCGCCGATGCTGCCCCTGGCCGGGGCTGCCGGCGCCTCGCTGCTCAGCGCTTGCGGCGGCGGTGACGATGCCATGCCCGACGCGGTGGCCCCCGTTGCGCCCGTCGCCACCCTCGGATCGGTCACTTTTACGTCGATGGCCGCGCCCACCCTGGCCAATGCCGCCGCGATGGCGACCAACACCGTCGGCTCGACCATGAGCGTGAACTTCAGCGACACCAGCAAACTCGATTTCAAGCTGGCTTATCAACCCTTCTTCGTCACCGGCGACCTGGTCCCGAACGGCAGCGCCGGCACCATCCTCGCCGGCGGCTACTACGACATCCGCAACCAGCCGATCGTCGACACGACCGTCGCCGGCAAGGAGCGCC
>Ga0213837_1001818_pt1 | contig 10513 bp, 12 predicted proteins | sample SWPATP12_FD_160572 | JGI IMG/M metagenome (GOLD analysis project Ga0213837, IMG submission 160572) | Coastal seawater microbial communities from Marineland, Florida, United States - SWPA TP1 #2 | ecosystem: Environmental > Aquatic > Marine > Coastal | place: USA: Florida | collected 2016-08-06
TCAGCGACGCCACCCGCCACCTCATTGACGATGCTTTCCTCGCGGCCATGCCCGACGGCGCCCTGCTGGTCAACGTGGCCCGCGGACCGGTCGCGGACACCGACGCCCTGGTCCGGCACACCGCCAGCGGCCGGATTCGTGCGGCCCTGGACGTCACCGATCCCGAGCCGCTGCCGCAGGACCACCCGCTGTGGCGGACCCCCGGCGTCATCATCAGCCCGCACGTGGGCGGCGCCAGCTCGGCGATGCGCCCAAGAATGGGCATGCTCATCCAGCGGCAGATCGACCTCATGCTGGCGGGCGAACCGCCGGTGAACGTGGTGCTGGGCGGCTAAGTGGCCGGCTGGCCGCCGGCTGTCGTCGTGGATAGCGAGCTCGTGACGCGGCAGATAACCCGTGGCGGTCCTTAGGATGGAGTTCCTGCTCCACCTCACTCACGGCCGTCGCCGCATACACGGAAGAGTCGTAACCATGACCGCCCGTTTTTTCAGGCCCGGACTCCGCGCCGTCATTGCCGCCCTTGTCCTGCTGGGCGGTTCGGTTGCCGGTTGCGATGCCATCGATGGAAATCCTGAAACGTGGGGCCCCTCAGAGCCCTACGCGCATGACCCGATGAATGAGACCTCAGTGGCCATTCCGGTGGCGAGTGAAGGAGAAGTAGGTAGTGTCGCCCGCTCGTTGGAGAAGGCAGGGTTCTTCTGTGCACAGGTGAGGGCTAACGACACTGCCCGCCAGATCTGGTGCAGGCTCGCCACTGCGGGGAGCACCGTTTCCGGCGAATCCGTTGTCACGCGCGTCGACCTCGTGAGCACGCCCAATGGCCGCTTGCAGTACGCCTATCTCGGACTTCCCGATCAGGTCGACACCACCTGGGGGACAGACCGGGCAGCGGACCTGATGGCGATGCTGGATGCGTCCATACTCGCGTTGTGGCCCGACGACGCCGGACCGGTCCGCGACACGGTGAACAAAGTCGCGAACCCTGGCACGAGAATTACAAAGGACAGGAGCGATCCGCGTCCCCCGGCCCAGGCGAGCATCACAACCGGAAATGCCACCTACGCCATCGGGGAGGGACGGTATTTCGTCGAAGGGACTAGCGTTAGTGGTGCGCCCGCCCTGACACTGACAGTGACTACCAAGGCCGCAACGGACCGCAGCTGGCCCTACGGAGGCGAGCACTACGCCAAGACCACTACCGCGGCGGCGCCGGGCCTGGAAGCTGGCGGATTCGACTGTTACGGCCCGGAACAGTCACCGTGTACCCGTCCTGCGGGAAACCAAGACATCAACTACACCACCCGCGGCCGAACGGACCAGATCCTCACTGCGGGCGTGGGCATGGGAGGCGGCATCCTTGAACCGGCAGAGGGTCTCACCAGTATCACAGAATGGGGCTTTCCACAGGGGCTGACTTTTCTGACCGACAGAGTCCGGCCGGCGGTGGAAAAGCAGCTCAACCTTGCCCGGCTGACGGGCGAATCCTTCATAGGCGTCCTGGAGGGCACCGTCGTTGTGATCGAGGCCCGGAAAACACCACCGCAGCCAGACGGGACCTACGCCGTGCGCGTGGACCTCACCGTTGGCGCACCCCTCGTCACCGTTCCGGGAACCTAAAGAGAGGTCCTGAAACCAAGGCTATTGAAGAGTAGGCGGCTCGCCCCACCAAGGCTCTGTGACCACACCCGGACCCGCTCAGCAAGCTCTGGCGAAATACCCAGCGACCCTAAATCGACAGGCGTCCCCTCGTCGTTCCATAAGGGTCCTGGGCCATAGTCGGGCCAGAACTCCAGACGCATCATGATTTTGAGTATCCCCCGCTGACGAGCCCGTCGTTGCCACGACACCGCAGGGACACGCCGACGAACTGCCCGCCACCATATAATTCGAACATGCCAATCACGCGCCTTGACCGAGGCAACCTCGCCCAGCCGTCCGCCGTCAAACAGTACGGAAGCGGGCTGTGAGCGGCGGTCTCGTCGCCCTGCTGGACGACATCGCAGCCCTGGCCCGCATCGCGGCCGCCTCGGTGGACGACGTCGCTGCCGGAGCGGCCAAGGCGGGGGTCAAGGCAGCCGGCGTCGTCATTGACGACGCCGCCGTCACCCCGCAGTACGTGTCCGGGGCGGACCCGTCCCGCGAACTGCCGATGATCAAGAAGATCTTCTGGGGCTCGCTGCGGAACAAACTGCTGATCATCCTGCCGGCGCTGCTGCTTATCAGCGCCTTCATCCCGGGGGTCATCCCGTTCATCCTCATGCTGGGCGGCACCTACCTCTGCTACGAGGGTGCCGAGAAGGTCTGGCACAAGTTCTTCGGACACCACGAGGCCGAGGAAGACACGCCGGCGGTCGACCGGGGCCCGGAGGCGGAGGCCAAGGTCACCAAGGGCGCCATCACCACCGACTTCATCCTCTCCTGCGAGATCATGGTCATCGCGATGAACGAGATCGCCGCCGAGTCCCTGTGGGCCCGGGCGGCCATCCTGGTGGTGGTGGCGCTCGCGATTACGGTGGCCGTGTACGGCGCCGTCGCACTCATCGTCAAGATGGACGACATCGGCCTGCACCTGACCACCAAGGACTCCGCGGGATCCAAGCGCTTCGGTGAGCTGCTCGTCAAGGGGATGCCCGCCGTGCTGACCGCGATCACCCTGATCGGGACGGTCGCCATGCTGTGGGTGGGCGGCCACATCATGCTGCAGGGCGCCTACGACCTCGGCTGGCACCTGCCCTATGACCTGGTCCACGTCCTCGAGGCTCCGTTCGCCGGGATCGCGGTGGCGGGCGGCTTCCTGGCCTGGCTCGTGAACACCCTGTGCTCGGCCGTCCTCGGCCTCGCCTGGGGCCTCGTCGTCATGGCCATCCTGCACCCGCTGCTCAAAGTGCTGCCGTTTGGCAAGAAGAAGGACGGGCACGAAGAGGGCGACGTCCGCGCCGCCGTCGACGGCCATCAGTCGGCAAAGCACGACGCCGACCCCGCGTAAGTCCGGATCTTCGCCCGGTGCGAGAATGTCTGCATGCTCGCCTTCCTGGAGACTGAACGGCTTCTGCTCCGGCAGTTCACCGGCGATGATGCCGACCTGCTCGTGGCACTGGACAGCGATCCGCTCGTGATGCGGTACATCACCGGCGGCATCCCCACCTCCCGGAGCGAGATAGAAAGCGACTACCTCCCGGCATTCCTCGACTACTACCAGCGCTATCCCGGCTACGGGTTCTGGGCCGCGATCGAGAAGACGACCGGGGAATTCCTCGGTTGGTTCCACTTCCGGCCGGGCCCGACGACCCGCAAGATCAGCCGGAACTGGGCTACCGGCTGCGCCGCGCGGCCTGGGGAAAGGGCCACGCGACAGAGGGATCGCGGGCGCTGATCGCCAAGGGGTTCACCGAGTTCGGCGTGCAACGGGTTGTGGCCTCGACCATGGCCGTCAACACGGCCTCCCGCAGGGTGATGGAGAAATCCGGGATGCGCCTCGTGCGGGCCTTCGTCGCCGACTGGCCGGTGTCCATCCCGGGCGACGAACACGGCGACGTCGAGTACGCGATCACCCGAGACGAATGGGAGGCTGACCGCCTTCGCCCCCGGTGACCCTGCCGGTATCAGCCGGCCGGACCTATGGAGGTAATCGGTCCTCCTTGGTAGCTTCAACGCATGGCCATCAAACTTGAGAACGTCGGTATCGCCGTTCGCGACCTCGAAGCGGCAATCGCCTTTTTCACCGATCTCGGTCTCACCGTCGTCGGCCGTGACACGGTCAGCGGGGAGTGGACCGACACCGCCGTCGGGCTAGACGGCAACCACGCCAACATCGCGATGCTCCAGACCCCGGACGGTCACGGTCAACTTGAGCTCTTCGAATACATCCACCCCGAAGCGATCGAGTCGAACCCCACGCGTCCCAACGAGATCGGCATGCACCGCGTGGCTTTCTCGGTCGACGACATCGACAAGGCCCTGGAGGTAGCTGCAAAGCACGGATGCTATCCGCTGCGCGGCGTGGCGACCTATAAGGACGTCTACAAACTCACGTACCTGCGCGGCCCGAGCGGAATCATCGTGATGCTCGCCGAGAAACTGAAGGAAGACTGACACTCGGATCGGCCCACTTGGAAAGGCGTTGCCTCAGCCGCGTTTTGTCTCCCGGGTGGCAGCGTAGAGGAACATGTCACAACGCTCCCCAGAGATCTCCTGATAACTGCGAAGCAGGCCCTCGCGTTCGTAGCCGGCACGTTCGGCAGTGCGGATGGAGGCACCGTTCCACGGCTCGATGTACAGCTCCAGGCGGTGCAGAGACGGAATCGTCCACGCAAAGCACGTGAGCGCGCACAGGGCATCGGATGCAATGCTGTGGCCTCTCTCGCTCGGGGCAACCCCGTATCCGATTTGAGCGCGGCCTGCGTCCAACTCCCTAACCCAAAGTCCGATGTTCCCCACAGAACGATCAGTTTCAATATCAGCTATCGAGAAGGAATAACCGGTTCCTTCGATGTGGCGCTGCCGCTGGCGTTCAATCCACGCCACGGCTTCTTCATGAGTAGCATGCGGCGGAAGGCTTCCCACTTTGGGGACATACGGATCCTGGGAAAGGTCTATCGCCATTCCCGCGTCCTGATTCGTGAACGCGCGCAGCCGGATTCGGCCATACTTCGGGTCGGAAGACGGCCAGGGCGGGATGCTGCCGCTGATGCTCATGTCCAAGTCACGATCGGCCCTTGATTGGTTGGGATTGCGTGTAGGACTCGGGAAGCTTGGTCTTAGCCCCGGTGATGCGGAGCGGATCAGGCGATCCCCGGCGGAGGCGCTCTTTTCGAGTTCGATACACAACCACCATTTCCCAGATGAGGTATATGACCATCAGGGTCACTAGCACGCCAACGGACAGAGTTGCCCACCGCGCCTTCGCCTCTTCAACCGGAAGAGTGGTGAAGAGGTACATCATGAGGCAGAGCATCGGCAACAGGAACAGGAGTCCGGGCAGGTTCTGCCACCACCGTGAACTTCCGTTCGGTGGGCCTCCCAATTCCGCTTTGGTGTAGCATCCCGTGCTCGGTCAAATACAAAACCCGTTGTTCACCGCGGGCCAAAGCCGTTTCATGCTCGGGGTGCACCGCATCATCGTGTTCCTGGTGGCTGCTGACTGCCATAATTCCCCCAACATCTAGAATTCTCTGGCTCTTGGCCCCTCAAGCCCCCGATTTCACGGTCGTTTCTGAACTACCTCACGCTCCTGATGCCCCCCATCCTCTCGTCATGAAAGCTAGCCTATTCGGTGCGAGGTTGCGCCTGTTGGACGGTCCGTCTGAGGATCCTTCTAAGAGCCGGCTATGACCCTTAAGGGTCCTTCATCGTTAGTCGGAACCTCGAAGTGGTCGAAGTACTCGGCCGCCAGTTCCTCGCTCAAGGTGAAGTCGTCCGGGTGGTTCGCCCGACGGGCACGAATGCGGGCCAGGACCTCGTCTCGAGACGTGGCCAGATAGATGGTCTCTGGCTCCACTCCCAGCGGCCTGAGCAGACGGCGGTATTCCTCACGCATGCTTTGCGACCAGAACGAGTAGTCGAGAACCACGTCTTCACCTGACTCGACAAGAGCGACCAGTCGTGCCCGGAGCGCTGCATCAATCGCGCGTTGATTTTCCAACCCGAGGGGCATGGTGCGCAGTCCCATCTGCCACGCGGCCTTGTCGACAGAGAGCCGGGTCATGCCATCAGCCTCCAACTGCCGGGCGATCGTGGACTTACCTGCGCCAGCTGGGCCGCACATGAAAACGACTCGAGTCATTCCCCGATCGTACGGGCCAAGGGAGCGCTCCCGGCGGAACCACGTGGCGCGGACCGGGTTCGACTGCCTCCACCTTAAAAACGACTCTTTTCGCGGCTGGAGCCGCCCAGGCCCAACAGAACCGGATGGGATCGGCGGAGGCTACTGGAGGTAGCTGAGGTGTGGGTTGTTCAGAGGTGCCACTGCGACACAGATCAGCAGGACCGCGGAGAGCCAAAGCATCCAGCCGCGGTTGAACCAGACCCCCGAGGCCGATCTGATCCCTTTGAAAACCAGGACAGGCAGGGCGACAAGCTGAGCGAGGGTGATGGTCATTTCGAACTCTCGCCATCCTGACCTGGGGCCGCAGGACGCCGGCCGATATTCGCCGTCGCAGGCAATCCCGGCCAAGCCGTCGAGTCCGGCGATCGATAGAAGCGTGCCGGCGTAGGCGCCCCAACCAAAGACCAGGACCGCTGCCACAGCTGCCCACGCGAGGAGAGTTCTTCTGCGGCCGGCCGGTGTCCAACTCGAAATCCGTTCGCTCGTTGTCTCCCCCATGGGTCCACCCTGTCATTTTTCGAGGTCGTCTGGCGAAATCATGGACAGGCCAACTTGAGGTTTGCGTCGTGCCGAACCGTGGACAAAGTTTTGCTGGGTGTGTACCAATTGAAGGGCCGGGCACCAGGCGGGCGTGCTTACCGGATCGGTCGGTGAGTTCCAGCCCGTTCCCGCGTCTTCAGGCACATCCATCATCCGCGCGAACTTTGGGGCACGTTTGAAACTCTTGCTTACGTCAGGCGGCGTGACGAACCCGAGCATCCACTCGGCGCTCGTGCAGCTTCTCAACAAGCCGATTGCCCAGTGCCACGCCCTGGTCGTCCCGACGGCGCAGTGGGGTCACCCGATGTGCGGGCCGGCATCGGTGCGGCGCCTGCTCGCCGCCGGGCCAGACTCCCGTCACTTGTCCGGCCTGGGCTGGGCGTCGCTCGGCGTTCTCGAGCTCACCGCGCTGCCCACCATCGGCGCGGAGCGATGGGTCCCCTGGCTTCGGGAGGCCGACGTGCTCTTGGTCGACGGCGGCGACGCGACGTACCTGTGCCATTGGATGCGTGAGTCCGGGCTGGCCGACCTGCTGCCGTCGCTGCACGACACGGTGTGGGTGGGAGTGAGTGCCGGAAGCATGGTGATGACGCCCCGGATCGGAGACTACTTCGTCGAGTGGCCGTCCGCGCCGGACGACCGCACCCTGGGGGTGGTGGACTTTTCGATCTTCCCGCACTTGAACGCTTTCCCGACCAACACTCCGGCCCACGCAGAGCGGTGGGCTGCCGACCTCGGCGGCCCTGCCTACGCCATCGATGAGCAGACAGCTATCAAGGTCGTCGACGGCTCCGTCGAGGTAGTTTCCGAAGGAGAATGGAAGAAGTTTGGGTGACAGGCGCCCAGCTTAATCGAGTCAGACAGCGGCAAGGGTCATTTCTTGGCCGACGATCATAGCTAAGAGGTCGTCCAGAGTTCCGTGGCACTTCTCCAGCTCTGGTAGGTGGTAGAACGTGCTGGTGGTCTCAAGGTTGTTGATGACTTCTTCCGACGAATGCAGGATTGTCCTTCTGCCTAGAGCGATCGCCATACCGAGCTCAACGTGCGTGCCCTTCCCGCCCGGAAGCAGGATTACGACGACGTCGGCACCCGTCACCGCATCTCTCTCATGCTGCCCGACGGAGCGCAGATCGCCGAGGGTGACTGTACCCGCATCGCGCGCCGACGCGTTCTGGGTCCAGTCGTACGTGTTGATATAGCCCTTGCTTTCCAAGATTTGCGCGACGTACCGGACGTTGACGATATTCCTGAAGCTCGACGCAACATAGAACCTTTTCAAAGCTTCTGCCTCCTGACTGGAACTGCGACCATTGTTCCTTACTGAGTCGGACCTGGTGCGTCACGTTCGCACACTATAGGCATCGGCTAACGGGCAGCGTGAGCAGGAGAATCAGTGCTTAGACAACCGCCCCGTTATCGAACTGCCGTAGCCGGGAAGATCGGCGCGGCAGTCCCCAGGCCCAATACGCCATCATCAGGCCTGCCGTTGCCGCTCCGCCTGCGCAGGTCAGGGGCGAGGACCACGAGCCGTCAGGTGTGGGGATGACAAGGGCTAGCAAGACAGCAGTTATGGCCAGAAGAACCTCCGCGGCCGCCTGCAGTAACCTTGCCCGGTACTCGGAAAAGGCCAACCGGGCGAGCGGGATAAGTGGCAGCAGGAACAGGCCGAGGCTAAAAACCGGGTAGACGACGTTGAACGTGAAGATCACCAAGCCCAGCACCATCAGCCCCAGGAACTTCAGCAGCTGGACAGGCTTGAGCTGGTCCTCTGGTGTCCACCGGCTGAGCAGGAGTCCCCATGCGGGCAGGCCGAGCAGCCAGCCGCCGGCCCAGAAACCCAGGTTCAGAAGTGCCAGGGGAACCAGCAGGGCGCCGGGCAGCAGGAACGCCACGCCTTGCCGCAGTGACGGCAACTTCCGGGCGGGACCGAAGATGCACACTCCAATCAGCAGGTACGCCGCAACATAGCCGGCCAGCAGCTCGATCACCGATCCCCAAGGCGGGCCAAACAGTAGGAGCGTCAGCGCGGCCACCATCACGCACACCGCCGCGAAGGTCCATGGTGGTCGGCCCTCTGTAGGATTCACAGCTCGACCCTACTGCCGGTTCGTGTCCGATGACCGGAACTGCAAACAGAACGGGTAGTTCCCGCGGCATGTGAGCATTTAGGACCTGAGTTACCCGTGGAGTGACCGGTAATGCAGAGTTGCGCTGAACGGCAACGTCCGCAGCAAAGTCTCCTGAAGGACTCGTTCCGGCGCGTAGGCTCGGGCTATGCGTGGCCCCTGCTAATCCCTTGGATGCGCTCCGCCAATCCGGAACGATGCCGAGGGTAGACATCAGGCCACAGCGGTCTGGATGACCCCCTGAATACGGCTCTGTATCGGCGCCAAGTTTTCCTTTCTGCCTGCCACACCGGGCACGCGGCCTCCAAAAGAGCTGCCGTTCCAGCGGGATAAAATTGGCTAATTGACGTCGTACTCCCAGTAGGCTCGGGGCATGTCATTACCTGGGGGAAGAAGGCCGTGGTTCCGTGCGGCCGGGCTGTTGTTGGCCGGGGCTTGTGCGGTAACGGGCCTGTCCGGTTGCGAATATACGGATGACGGCGCAGACCCGACCTCGGCGCTTTCCACAACCAGCCGGCCGGCACCGCCGTCGCCGCTGCCGGCGGCCCCTGATCTTGCAAACGCCGAAAATCGGAACTTCAAAGACCTCGGTCCCTTACTCGGCGCCGGGCCGGAAAACGTCGTTCTGGAAGGTGTCGGTGGACTGGGTGGAGTCGGGTTCCGCAAGTCGGTCAGGGCGTTGGCCAAGGGAAGGTACACAATAACCGCGGCCTGCGTCGGCGCCCCGGCCGCATACTTTTCAATTTCCCAGGAAGGCCTTCGGGACGGCGGCAAACTCGAATTGAATCTCGACTGCGGAAAAGCCACAAAAGCGCAGGCCGACATCGCAGCAGGGCCGGTCCAGGTCCAAGGGTTTTATCCCACCACCGGTCCCGGCACCGGAGCGGTTGCTGGTTTCTGGATGGTCCCGGCCGCCACCGGTTCCTAGAGCAGGTGCGGGTCCGCGCCACGCACCCGGCGCGGAGCCCACCAGGCTCCGCCCTGAGAGGAACCCGTTCCCATCCCGGCTCCCGGACGTAAACTGACCTTCGGACCACTTGGCGGAACCCGTGGCTGGGAGTACGGATGCTCTGGAAACTGCTTGTCGAATACCTGCGGCCCCAACGCTGGCTGCTGCTCGCCGTCGTCGTCTTCCAGCTGGCGGCCTCCATCGCCTCGCTGTACCTTCCCACCCTGAACGCGGACATCATCGACAACGGCGTCGCGCAGGGGGACACCGACTACATCCTGCGAACCGGCGGCGTGATGCTGCTGGTCACCCTGCTGCAGATCGCCTGCACGATCGCGGCCGTGTACTTCGGTGCGAACGCCGCGATGGCGATGGGCCGGGACGTGCGCGGGGCGGTCTTTGCCCGGGTGGCGGCATTCTCCGAACAGGAAGTGTCCCGGTTCGGCGCGCCCAGCCTCATCACCCGGTCCACGAACGACGTCCAGCAGATTCAGCAGCTGGTGCTGATGTCCGCCACCCTCATGGTTACCGCGCCCATGCTCAGCATCGGCGGCGTCATCATGGCCGTCCGGCAGGACCTGCAGCTGTCCTGGCTGATCGCCGTCAGCGTGCCGGTGCTGATGCTGGCGGTGTGGCTGATCGTCTCGCGGATGGTGCCGCTGTTCCGGCTGATGCAGACCCGGATCGACACGGTCAACCGGGTGCTGCGCGAACAGCTCACCGGCATCCGGGTGGTCCGCGCGTTCGTCCGCGAGGACATCGAGACCGCCCGGTTCGGCCGCGCCAACGAGGACGTCACGGACACCGCGCTGCGCGCCGGCCGGCTGATGGCGCTCGCGTTCCCCACGGTGATGCTGGTGCTGAACGTCTCGTCCGTGGCGGTGATCTGGTTCGGCGCGTTCCGGATCGAGGACGGGTCCATGCAGGTGGGCACCATGATCGCGTTCCTGAGCTACCTCATGCAGATCCTGATGTCCGTCATGATGGCCACCTTCATGGCGATCATGATCCCGCGCGCCGCCGTCTCCGGGGACCGGATCGGTGCGGTGCTGGGCACCGAATCCAGTGTCCGGC
>Ga0213837_1001820_pt1 | contig 10511 bp, 11 predicted proteins | sample SWPATP12_FD_160572 | JGI IMG/M metagenome (GOLD analysis project Ga0213837, IMG submission 160572) | Coastal seawater microbial communities from Marineland, Florida, United States - SWPA TP1 #2 | ecosystem: Environmental > Aquatic > Marine > Coastal | place: USA: Florida | collected 2016-08-06
CGCGACTCGGACAACGACGGGATTCCCGACGTCTACGAAAAGGACGCCGCGGGGTCCTAGGCCGGCGCGGCGTCCGCGGGGCCCAGGCGGCCGCGGGTCCCAGGCGTCCCGTGGCCGGCGCGGCCGGCGCTACGCGTGGTGGTCGGTGCCGCGCATCCGGACCGCGACTACGAGCCCGGACGCCGCCGTCAGTGCGGCGACGACGGCGACCGCCGCGGGAATGCCGTACGCGTCCGCGACCAGCCCGGACAGCAGCGCGCCCACGGCAAAGCCGCCGTCGCGCCACAAGCGGTAGATGCCAACCGATCGCGCCCGCCACTGCGGGTGGGCCACATCGCCGATGGCCGCCAGCAGGGTGGGGTAGACCATGGCGGTGCCGACGCCGAGCAGGACGGCCGCGAGCAGCCAGACCTCAAAGCCATGGCCGGCCGCGACGACAGCCAGGCCCACCGCCTGGACGAACATCCCGCCGGCGATCAGCCACTTGCGTCCCAGCCGGTCCGAGGCGGCGCCGGTGACCAGCTGCACGGCGCCCCAGACGGCGGGGTAGACCGCGGCGAGGATGCCGATGCGCTCGATCGAGAGGCCGGCGGAGGCGAAGAGCACCGGGAACAGGCCCCAGGCAAGGCCGTCATTGAGGTTGTTGACCAGGCCGGCCTGGCTCACCGAGGAGAGCGAGCGGTCCCGGAAGCTGGTCAGGGTAAAGATTTCGCGGGTGCTGAGCGCCGCGCCGGCGCCGCTGTGCGCGTCGACATGGTTTGCGGCCTCGGTTTTTGCGTGGTGGTGCGTTTCCTTGACGGCCAGCACCGACAGGCCCAGCCCCAGGGCGATGAAGGCGGCGCCGAGCAGGAAGGGTGCGGGCCGCAGGCCGTAGGCCGCCGCGAGGTAGCCGGTGAAGAGGGCCGTCCCCGCCACGCCCAGGTAGCCCGCAGCCTCGTTGAAGCCCATCGCGAGGCCGCGCCGGTTTGGCCCGACCAGGTCCATCTTCATGACCACCGTGGTGGACCAGGTCAGGCCCTGGCTGATGCCCAGGATCACATTGGCGGCAACAATCCACGACCAACTGGTGCCGAAGATCAGCAGCAGCGGCACGGGCACCGCGATCAGCCAGCCGGCCACCAGCACCGGCTTGCGCCCATAGCGGTCCGAGAGCGTGCCGGCGAAGTAGTTGGTGGCAGCCTTGGCCAGTCCGAAGGCCAGGATGTAGGTCAGGGCGCTCGTGTACTTGTCGAGGTGGAACACGTCACTGGCGAGCAGCGGAAGCACGGTGCGTTCCTGGCCTAGGGTGCCGCCCACCAGGGCATTGACCGCGACGAGCAGCAGGAACTGGGCAATATTTTGGCGCAGCCCAAGGACCACGGCGCCTTGCGCGTGGGAGCGGCGGGGCGAGGGCTCAAGGCCAGGGGTTGCCATTCTCCCAGAATATACCCCTGGGGGTATTGAATCAAAACACTCCAAGGGCGGCGCCGGGCGGTGTTCTCTGGCAGAGTATGAGCATGCTCACAGTCATTGGTGAGGCTCTGGTTGATGTTGTCCAGCGCTCCTCAGGTATCCAGGCCCACGTCGGCGGCAGCCCCCTTAACGTCGCGGTAGGGCTGGCCAGGCTGGACCACCCGGTGCAGTTCATCGGCCGCTACGGCCGGGACGCCTACGGCGAATCCGTCGCGGCGCACCTGAAGTCCAGTTCGGTGCTGCTCCCGCTGGGGCCGGATGAATTGCCGACATCGGTGGCCACCGCCCTGATCGACGACGACGGCGCCGCGAGCTACACCTTCGACCTTGCTTGGGAGCTTCCCGGCCTGGCGGACCGGCTGCCGTTCATGCTGCAGGGAAGCACCCTGCTGCACACCGGCTCGATCGCCACCATGCTGGCGCCCGGAGCCGCGGACGTCCTCGCCGCCGTCGAACATGCCCATCCGTCGACGACCATCAGCTTCGATCCCAACTGCCGCCCCAGCATCATCACGGACGCCGACTACGCGCGGCACCAGGCTGAAAAGTTCGTCACGCTCGCGGATGTGGTCAAGGCCTCCGATGAGGACCTCGAGTGGCTCTATCCCGGTGTTGATCCGCTGGAGTCGGCCCGCCGGTGGCTGTCACTGGGCGGCTCGGAGGGCCCCGCCATGGTGGTGGTCACCCGCGGCGCGGCCGGGCCGTGGGCCGTCAACGCCGCCGGCGAGACGCACGTCCCGGCGCCGTCCGTGAAGGTGGCAGACACCGTCGGCGCCGGCGATTCCTTCATGGCCGCGTTGCTCTCCGGCGTCGTGGACCTGGGCCTCAACGGGGCCCAGAACCGTAAGGAACTGCGCGGCCTCTCCGCGGAGAGCCTGCGCGATCTCCTCGGCCATGCCGCCGCGGCGGCCGCCGTGACGGTCTCCCGTGCCGGCGCCAACCCGCCCACCCGGGCCGAGCTGAACCGGATGGAACTGGACCCTGAAAGTGCGGGCCTAACCAGCAATTGAGAGGAAGCCATGGCAACCTTCACCCTAAACAGCGACACCTTTGAGGACGGCCAGATCCTGCCGGCGGCCCAGCGCGGCGCCGCGACCGGACCGGGCGGCAGGGATGAGTCGCCGCCGCTGAGCTGGGGCGGCGCCCCGGCCGGCACCCGAAGCTACGCCGTCACGGTGTTCGACCCCGACGCCCCGGGCCACGGCGGATTCTGGCACTGGGCCGTGCTGGACATCCCGGCGGACGTCACTTCCTTGGACGCGGGGGCGGGAGCGCGGCACGGCGGCGGCCTGCCGCTGGGCGCCTTCCAGCTCCGCAACGACGGCGGATCCGCGGGCTACCTGGGGGCCGCCCCGCCCAAGGGCCACGGCCCGCACCGCTACGTCTTCACCGTGCACGCCCTGGACGTGGAAAAGTCCGGGCTCGACGCCGGCGCCTCCCCGGCCAAGCTGGAAGCCAAGCTCGGCCCGCACACCCTGGCCCGGGCGAGCCTGACCGGCCTCTACGAGCGGCACTGACGCAGGCCCGCGCCGCCGTCGACATGGTGCCGCCGCACCCAACGTAGACTGGCAGTATGCGGCTGGTAGCAAGTGATATTGACGGAACGATCCTCGGCCACGACGGGAAAATCAGCGACCGGACCGTGCGCGCGTTCCACGCCTGCCGCGACGCCGGGGTGGAGCTGGTCTTCGTCACCGGCCGTCCGCCGCGCTGGCTGCACCCCCTGCAGGAACAGCTGGGCCACGCCGGAACCGTGATCTGCTCCAACGGCGCGGTGGTCTGGGATCTGGAAGCCGACCGCATGGTGTCCGCCCGGGCCCTGGAGCTCGACGCCGTCTTTGAAGCCCGCCGCATCATCCAGCGGCTGCGCCCCTCCGCGCTGTTCGCAGCCGAAACCCTCACCGGCTTCCACCTGGAACCGGGGTTCCTCGGCACCGGCTCCAGCGGACTGCTGGCCGAATTCACGCCGGCGCCGCTGCAGGACACGCTCAGCGCCGACGACGCGGTGGTGAAGTTCCTCGCGGTGGTCCGGGACGGCACCGCGGACGAGTTCCTGGCCGAGGTCACCCCCGCCGTCGCGCACCTGGCCGCCGCCACCCACTCGGCCCCCAACATCGCGCTGCTGGAGCTCTCGCTGCCCGGCGTAAACAAGGCCGTGACCCTCGCCGAATACGCGGCGTCCCTGGGCATCGAGGCGCAGGACGTGGTGGCCTTCGGTGACATGCCCAACGACATCGAGATGCTGCGCTGGGCCGGGCACGGCTACGCCATGGCCAGCGGACACCCTGAGGCCATCCGGGCGGCCGGCCGGCAGGCACCGCACTTCGACGACGACGGCGTGGCACAGGTCCTCGAGGCCAAGCTCGCCGAGCTGGGCGTGCCGCTCCCGTAAGTGGCGCCCCGGCGTGCACGGGATTCCCAGCTGACGGACAACTGCCGTTCACCTTGGCCTTCTAGGCTGGAGTGACGGAACGGATCTTTTGACTGATGGTGGGGCAATCATGGCCAGGTACGGCAACCGACATATGGACGAGCAGCCGCTCCGGCGGATAGCCCCGGACGCGCATTGGAAGAGCCTGCGCCAGGGTGACCGGGTGCGGGTCCGCCTTTCACCGGGGTTTGAAACGGGCGGCTTCGTCGACGAGGTCACGCTGGATCACACGACTGTCTGGGTGGACCTCGACGGCGGCGGCCGGACGCTGGTGCACTGCAGCGACGGGGTGGAGATCCTCCCGCACGGTTCCTAAACCCGCCTTCCGGCAGCGATGGTCGGGCTCCGGTACGCTTCAGGAGTGAGCGACCCGCACCCCTTCCTCGCCCCAGGCGGCCAGCCCGCAGCGCCCGTCGCGATGGCCCATCGCGGCTTCTCACCGGACGGCGCCGAGAACTCGATGGCAGCGTTCCGCGCCGCCGTCGCACTCGGTTACCGCTACCTGGAAGCGGACGTGCACACCACCGCCGACGGCGTCCTGCTGCTCTTCCACGACGAAACCCTGGACCGGGTCACAGACGGGAGCGGCCGGATCTCCGAGCTCCGGGCCGAGACCGTCGCCCGGGCCCGGATCGCCGGCACCGAGCCCATCCCGCTGCTGGAGGAACTCGTCGCGGAGTTTCCGGAGATCCGGCTCAACCTCGACGTCAAGGACTGGAACTCGGTGGCCACGCTGGCCGCTGCGATCGAGCAGTTTGGCCTGCATGACCGGGTGCTCATCGCCAGCTTCTCCGACCGCCGGCGCCGGGCCGTGCTGGGGCGGCTGAGCCGTCCGGCCGCAAGCTCCGCCGGCATGGCTTCCAACGCTTTGTTTGTACTGCTGGGACCGCTGCTTCCGGCTGCACTGATGCGCCGGGTGGCGGCCCGCGCGCTCCGCGACGTGCACGCCCTGCAGGTCCCGGTCCGCTATGGGGCCGTGCCGGTGGTGACGGCCGGATTCGTCCGTCGTGCCCACCGCCACGGCCTGCACGTCCACGTCTGGACCATCAACGAGGCGGCCGAGATGCACCGGCTGCTGGATCTCGGCGTGGACGGGATCGTCACCGACCGTGCCGACCTGCTGAAGACTGTCCTGCAGGAACGCGGGCAGTGGCCGGACTGACGTCCCGCACCCGGCGCCCCGCGGACTCCGCTCAGCTGCTGAGTTCCACCATCAGGGCCGGCAGCTCATCGCAGAGCTCGCGCGCCAGGTAGCCCAGTCCGCCCAGCCTGCTGGCCAGCCGGTCGCCGGCCGCGGCGTGCAGATGCGAACCCCAGCAGGCGGCCTGGGCATCGGTGGTTCCCCGCGCCCGCAACCCCGCAATCGCGCCGGCCAGCACGTCGCCGCTTCCCGAGGTGCCCAGTCCGCTGTGTCCGGTGGTGATCTCCCAGACGCTTCCGCCGGGCTCCGCGATCACTCCCTGGCAGCTCACGACGGCCTGGTACTTGTCGGCGATCCTCGGCACGTCCTGCTGCAGGTCCACAATGTCCCGGCCCAGCAGGATCCCGCCCTCGGTGACGTTGGGAGTCAGGATCAACCGGCCCGCCCAGGGCTGCAGTTCCCCGGCCAGCTCGGGCAGGCAGCCCAGGGCATAGGCGTCGAGTACGACGGCGGGTCCGCGCGCCGGCCGCGACCGGCCTGGCAGCAGCATGGACCGCAGCAACGTCAGGGCCTCGTCCTTGTCGTCCAGGCCCGGACCGACCAGGATGGTGTCCGCAGCGCCGGCCTCGTCCGCCAGCAGCGACGCACCGGAGCCCTTGACCGAACCGTGCGTAGTCTCCGGCAGCCCCACAACCCCGGTTTCCGGGAAGGCCACTGCCAGCTGCACCGCCGTCGACTCCGCGACCGCGAGAGTCAGCCGGCCGGCGCCCGAACGCAGGGCTGCCACGCCGGCCAGCAGGGCCGCCCCCGGCGTCTTGCGGGCCCCGCCCACCACCAGCACCGATCCGCGGTCATCCTTGCCGGAACCCCCGCCCGGCAGCGGCCAGCCGCGCAGCAGCGTCGGTGTCAGCTGGACCGTGGGAGAGGACTTAGCGCGGGTGGACATTGGCGTCCCCTGCGTGCTCGGTCACGGGGACGCCCTGCTCGGCCAGGTGGTCCGCCATGTTGAAGCTCACCAGTTCCCAGGATCCCGCCCCGCCGGGCCGCGCGAAGCGGCTGACGGAGGCGTTCAGGACGCTGGTCGTGGCGGCAATGTCCAGTAGTTCGGATTCGGTAAGCCCCTGCAGGATGTAGCGGAACAGCACGATCAAGGCGTCGTGGCAGACCAGCAGGACCTCTTCTCCGGGGTGGATCCGGTCGAGATCCGCCAGCAGCGACCGGAGCCGCAGCACGACGTCAGCCCATGACTCGCCGCCCGGGGGCCGGTAGTAGAACTTCCCCAGCCACCGTCGGCGCTGGGCTTCCTCGGGCAGCCGCGCCTCCACGCCGGCGGAGGTGAGCATGTCCAGAATCCCCAGTTCACGGTCGCGAAGCCGCTCGTCCAGCCGGATTTGTCCGCGCCAGCCGCCGGCCTGGACCGCGATCTCGGCGGTCTGCCGGGCGCGGGCGTAGGGGGAGGACCACACCGCGCAACGTCCCGGCTCGGGAACGCCGGCCAGCAACCCGCCCAGCGCCAGCGCCTGGTCTCGACCGGTGTCCGAGAGCCCGACGTCGGCGTCGCGGGCCGGGACGTTGATGACGTGGGCCCCGGCCTGGTGCGCAAGGGTCGCGGCCACGTTGCCTTCGCTCTCCCCATGCCGGACCAGGACGAGTCCCGTGATCCCCGGCAGGCTGCCGCCGACGTGTCCGATGTTGCTCACCGTTACCTCCGTCTCGCCGGCCCGGGGGCGGACCGAAAACTGCCTCGGCCGTCCGCGGGTGGAAACCGGGCGGCCCGGAGGTGCCCACGTTACTCCGCCCTTCCGGCCTTGTCTCGGAGAGGAAATGTCGGCCCTGGCTGGCAGGATGGAGCCATGCGTATCCTGATCGCCCCGGACAAGTTCAAGGGCTCCCTGACCGCCGCCGAGGCGGCCGCCGCCATTGCCGAGGGCGCCCTGCGCGTCTACCCCGAGGCCGAGGTCATCCAGTTCCCCGTGGCCGACGGCGGCGAGGGCACGCTGGAGGCCGCCGTCGCCGCCGGCTACGAGGAGCGCCTGAACGCCGTCGTCGGACCGATCCTGGCGCCCATCGGTGCGGCCTGGGCAATCCGCCGGGACGCCTTCGGCGGCGCAACCGCCGTCATCGAGACGGCGCAGGCCTCCGGACTCGCGCACATGGAGCCGACACCGGCCAACGCCCTGCGCGCCCACAGCTACGGGTGCGGGCAGTTGATTGCGGCCGCGCTGGACGCCGGGGCCACCGAAATCGTTCTCGGTGTGGGTGGCTCTGCCATGAGCGACGGCGGCAGCGGCGCCCTTCGTGCCCTGGGCCTCAAGCCCGTGGACGCTGCCGGCAATGTGGTGCCGCTCGGCGGCGGCTCGCTCGGCGACGTGGCCGCCGTGGACCTCAGCGGCCTGGATCCGCGGCTGGCCGCGGTGAAGTTCAGGATTGCCGTGGACGTGCAGAATCCGCTCTACGGACCCGACGGCGCCGCGCATGTTTTCGGCCCGCAGAAGGGCGCTGACGGGGACGCCGTGGAGGTGCTCGACGCTGGGCTGCGCAACTGGGCCTCAGTGCTTCGGCAAGCTACCGGCCGCGACGTCAACGTCCCGGGCGCCGGCGCCGCCGGCGGCTTCCCGGCGTCGTTCCTGGCCTTGAGCGACGCGGCGCTGGAAGGCGGATTCGAACTGGTGGCAGGGCTCACCGGCCTCGCCGAAAAGCTCGCGGACGCGGACCTGGTGATCACGGGGGAGGGCTCGCTGGATTCGCAGTCGCTCACCGGAAAAGCGCCGATCGCCTTGGCTGACGCCGCCCGCGGCCGGGGGATCCCGGTCATCATGGTCGCCGGCCGAATCCTCGTGACCCCCGAAGATCTGGAGCGTCACGGGGTGGTTGCGGCCGCGCAACTGCTGGACGTTGCGCCGAGCCCGGCCGAAGCCGTCGCGAAAGCGGCGAAGTATCTGGCGTGGGCCACCAGCCAGGTGCTTGAGGGGGCCTAGGCCCCGGGGCCGGGAATCCCAGGTCAAACTCTGGTTTTGGGTGCGCTCGCGCCGATAAACTGGCCTCAGTTGGGGGCCGTGACTCCCTGCCAGGGCCACGCGCAAAACAGTGGCCCTGCCCAGGAGACCGAAATGTCCATGAAACGCAACAGCCCCCGCCGGCCCAAGCTCCAGGAGCGCAGGCTGGAGGTCGAACACATCAACGTCGTTGACCGCCGGGTCATGCGCAAAGCCCTCGGCGGCACCATCGTCGGGAACACGATGGAATGGTACGACGTCGGCGTGTTCGGCTACCTGATCACCACCATGGGTCCGGTCTTCCTGCCCGAGGCGGACAAGACCGTGCAGAACCTGTTCCTGCTTGGCACCTTCGGCGCCACCTTCATCGCCCGTCCGCTCGGCGGGGTGTTCTTCGGCTGGCTGGGCGACAAGATCGGCCGCCAGCGGGTCCTGGCCATGACGCTGATCATCATGGCGGCCTCCACGTTCGTGGTGGGGCTGCTCCCGGGCTACGCCGTGCTGGGGATATGGGCCGCCGTCCTGCTCGTGGCCACCAAACTCATCCAGGGCTTTTCCACCGGCGGCGAATACGCCGGAGCAACTACCTTCGTCAGCGAACACGCCCCGGATGCCCGGCGCGGCTACTTCGCCAGCTTCCTGGACCTCGGCAGCTACATGGGCTTCGCCATCGGCGCGGCGCTGGTGACGCTGTTGCAGGTCACGCTCGGCGGGGATGCGATGGAGGCGTGGGGTTGGCGGATCCCGTTCCTGATTGCCGGTCCACTGGGCCTGATCGCCATCTATTTCCGGATGAAGATCGAGGAATCCCCGGCATTCCAGGCCAGCCTTGACGCCCAGGGAACGGCCGGACCCGCTGGGGAGGCTGCGGAAACGAAGGGCCCGGTCGCGATCTTCGCCTCGCACTGGCGCGGCATCCTGCTCGCCATGATCCTGGTGGCGGCCGCCAACACGGTCGGCTACGCGCTGACCTCCTACATGCCCACCTACCTGACCTCCAACAAGGGCTACGACGAACTCCACGGCACCCTGCTGACCATCCCGATCCTGGTGCTGATGTCCGCCGCGATTCCGCTGACCGGCAAGCTCTCGGACCGGATCGGGCGGCGGCCGGTGCTGTGGATCGGCTCGCTCGGCACCGTGGTGCTGGCCGCTCCGGCCTTCCTCCTGATCGGCATCGGCGAAATTTGGTCCACCCTGCTGGGGCTGGCGTTGATCGCCTTCCCGCTGACGTTCTACGTTGCCAACCTTGCCTCGACGCTGCCGGCGCTCTTTCCGACTGCCAGCCGCTACGGTGCCATGGGCATCGCCTACAACTTTGCCGTGGCCATCTTCGGCGGCACCGCACCGTTCATCATCGCGTCCCTGATCGCAGCGTCGGGCAACGAAATGATGCCGGCGTACTACCTGATGGCCACCTCGGCGATCGGCGCGGTGGCGGTCTACTTCATCACCGAGACCGCCGGCAAACCGTTGCGGGGATCAATGCCCAGCGTCGACACCATCGAGGAGGCGCACGAACTCGTGGCCGGGCAGGACGCCAACGAAAACCTTGACCTCAACGAGATGCCGTTCGACCACACCTACGAGCCCGCCGAGGCTGGGGAGCTGCCGGGCGGTGCCGCCGAACGCCAGGACAAGCCCGCGGAGTAGGCAGAGCCCGGACTCAGGCTCCGGTTTCGTAGTGCGGCTCGGCCACCGGCTTCGACTCGGGGGATCCCTTCTCCCGCAGGTACACGGAAGCGCCCACCAGCACGGCGACGGCTAGGAACTCGCTCTGCCAGTTCTGGAATGACTCGAACCAGAAGCGGCTCGTGGCGAGATAGCCCAGCACGCTGACCGGCGGCTGGCCGTGGGCCTGCTGCTCCTCGCTGTACTCCTCGCTGCCGCCGACCGCGTGCAGGGCGACAGACATCAGGAACAGCAGCAGGAACATGATCGAGAGGGAGTGTTCGTAAAGCTTCAGCACCCACCCGCCGCGGCGCACCGGCCACGGCGTCGCAGCCTTGATGTTGGCGTGCCGCGGATCCTCGTCCTGAGGGGCTTTCTTGCCCATCGGTTTGGACTCAGAGGAGCCCTTCTGGAAGAGGAAGACCGTCAGGATGACGTACATTCCCATCTGGAGGAACTCGGATTCCCAGTTCTCGAACGTCGCCTCCAGGAACGCGCCGGTCCCCAGATACTCGAAGATTCCGACGGCGGACTGGCCGTGGGCGAGCTGGTCCTCGCTGTAGTCCGCAGCCCCGCTGATGACCATGCCGCCGAAGAAGACAACGAAAAGTCCGATGTTAGCCAGCAGCAGTCCGTGTTCCTTGGCCCACTTGCGCATTCTTGCTCCCGAATCTGGGTGGATTGTGTGAGGTGCGGTTTCAGCCATGTCCTATTCCGTCCCGGCCCGGTGGCGAAGCCTGTTGGGAATCAGCACGAGCAGGACCAGCAGTACAGCCAGCAACGCGCCACCGGCGGTAAGTCCGGCGGTCCGTCCGGCCGT
>Ga0213837_1001821_pt1 | contig 10501 bp, 7 predicted proteins | sample SWPATP12_FD_160572 | JGI IMG/M metagenome (GOLD analysis project Ga0213837, IMG submission 160572) | Coastal seawater microbial communities from Marineland, Florida, United States - SWPA TP1 #2 | ecosystem: Environmental > Aquatic > Marine > Coastal | place: USA: Florida | collected 2016-08-06
GACATCGTCAAGGCCATCTCGCAGTACGCGACCCAGCAGACCACGCTGGAGGCGGCGCAGAAGTCGTTCAAGACGATGTCGTCGCTGTCGCTGTTCAATTACATCGGTTGATTTTGTAGGGTGGGCGCAGCGGGCAGTCCGCGCCCGCGTCATGCCGGCGTCGCCATGCGCCGGATAGAGTCGGCAGCCATGCGGGCGGCGCCGCGCGCTCGGTAAAGCTGAGCCGTTCCGCTACACAAATCTCGCGTTGCACGGTCGCACTGATCTAAGTCAACGCCTGAGTTCGTTCCGCATGTCATTTTCTTGTGAGGTCTTTCCTATAGAAAGAAACTTCACATGAATTCATTGAGCATGATCGGGTTGCCCTCCAAGCTGACGGAATCGAACCGGCCCATCCGCCTGCGTCTATCTCATCAAGATGCCGTCCTTGAGGATGTCTTGCTGGTCAAGCATGTCAGCGGGCAGGAAACGCTCTGCGGCGGCATCGAATACCGATTGCTCTGCGTCTCGACACGAGCAGCCTTGCCTCTGAAAGGCTTCATTGCATTGCCGGCGGAGCTGCAATTCGTCACCGACCGCGGCCAGTTACGGTCGGTGTGCGGCATCGTGGCCCAAGCATCCTCCGGGCAAAGCGATGGCGGATTGGCGACTTACCAGTTAGTGATGTGCGATGCATTGGCCTTGATGGAACAGCGCGTCAATACCCGCATCTTCCGCGATATGAACGTGGTCGACATATCGACGGCATTGGTGCGCGAGTGGCGCGATACCAATACGGTCCTTGCCGGTGCTTTCGAGATCGATACCTCCGGCATCGCCGAGAATTACCCGGCCCGTGACTTCACGAAACAACACAACGAGTCCGATGCGGCCTTTTTACGCCGATCGTGGAAGCGCGAGGGAATTGCCTGGTTCATGCGGCCCGGTCTGCCCAGCGAAGCGGGCAGTTCGGCCACGCCTGCGCATACCCTCGTGCTATTCGATGCCTCACATTCGCTGGCGCAGAATACTGCCGGCACGGTGCGCTTTCACCGTGACGCAGGTACGGAGACGCGCGATGGCGTGATCAACTGGAGCGCCGTCCGCACCCTGAGTGCGGGCGGCATTACCCGGCAAACCTGGAATCACATGCAGGGCCGGATGACGTCGACCCAGTTGCCTACTACTATGCAGCAGGGCGAGGCCGGCAACCAGTTCGCGTTTAGCCTGGATGACCACCTGATCGACGCACCCCAGGTTGGCGAAAACGGCAACGACTATCGCAGGTTGGGGGAATTGCGGATCCGGCGCCATGAATACGAAGCCAAATGCTTTCATGGTGAGAGCGGCGTGCGCGATTTATGTGTCGGGCAATGGTTCAGGCTCGATGGTCATCCCGACATCGACACCCATCCGGGCAGTGAACGCGAGTTTGTACTAACGGAACTGTCGGTTGCCGCCGAAAACAACCTTCCCAAAGACATCGATGAACGGGCGCAGCGCCTGTTCTCCGCAAATGGTTGGCATCAAACTGTCCAGGCCGCCCTGGAACAGGCAAGCAACACCCGCGATGTCAAATACACCAACCGCTTTACTTGTGTGCGGCGTGGCATACCGATTGTCCCGGCCTACGATCCGCGCATCGATCTGCCGCGCATGCAGTTGCAGTCGGCGATCGTGGTTGGGCCGCCGGGCGAAGAAGTGTATTGCGACGAACTTGGACGCATCAAGCTGCGTTTTCCGGGAACGCGCGAGCAAGACCATCCTGGCGGTGCAGGCGCCAGCAATACCGACCGCGATTCTGAATGGGTGCGTGTCGCTACGAACTGGGCAAGCGACCGCTGGGGCAGCATCAACCTGCCGCGGGTCGGCGACGAAGTGCTGGTGGATTTTCTCGGCGGGGACCCCGACAAGCCGATTGTCGTGGGCCGCGTGTTCAGTGGCCGGGCAACCCCACCGTCCTTCAGCCATACGGGTGAGCTGCCCGGTAACCGTTTCCTTGCCGGCATCAAAAGCAAGGAAGTACAGGGCATGCGTTACAACCAGCTGCGGCTGGACGCCACGCCTGGGCAGATCAGCGCGCAGTTGGCGAGCGAGCATGGGCATAGCCAACTGAACCTCGGATGGTTAACACACCCAAGACGCGACGGGGATGGGAAGGCGCGCGGCGAAGGCGCTGAACTGCGCAGCGATCAATCTGTAGTAGTGCGCGCAGCGCGCCTGATGCTGCTGACGACCCAAGGCAATGCTCGGCGCAACCGGCAAACAGCTGGAACGCGAGCCCTTGCAGGCGCTGCTCGAAGGTTCGCAGGCACTTCTGAAGGAATTGGGCGAGTTCGCGGCGCAGCATCAGGCCATGCCGGTCGATCTCGCATCACACCAGCAGTTGGCGGAAAACCTGAAGAATGCCGAGCAAGGCAGCAATACCGGCGGCGCAGGGCAAGCCGGGGAGCCGTTGATTGCCCAGTACGCCGCTGGCGGCTTTGTCAGTGCCACACCGAACTCGTCGGTCAGCTATAGCGGCCGCCAACAAAACATCATGGCGCAGCAGCACATCCAGGCCGTCGCAGGGCAGCGCGTCAACATCAATGCCGGCAAGGGCATTTCGCTATTCGCGCACCAGGACGGCATGAAATACATCGCACGCGCGGGCAAGGTGGATATCCAGGCGCAGCAGGACAGTATCGGCATCGCAGCCGATCGCGATGTCAAGATCACCGCCAGCCAGGGCGAGGTCGTGATTGCAGCCAAGAAGAGCCTGACGCTGCTATGCGGCGGTGCGTATATCAAGATCGCTGACGGCAAGATCGAACAAGGCTGTGCTGGTGAATTTCTTGTCAAAGCCGGCATGCACAAGTGGGACGGCCCTGCCCGGCAAGAGGCGGAACTGCCGTTTTTCCCGTCTGCGGAACACACCAACTGGCTGAAACTCGACCTGGACGGTTACGAAGGGGCCGCCATGGCGGGCGTGCCCTATACCCTGCATTTCGCAAACGGACAGCAAAAACAGGGCACGCTCGACGGCAACGGCATGGCCGACGAGCGTAATCTGCCCGACACCATCGACAAGGTCGTTTATCACAACTCGCCGTCGGCCAAAGATGAAGCACGGCCGACCGTCGGTGACTTGCTGTCCAAACTCGATCCGCTTGTTGCCCAGGAGCCGAACATGGTAAATGCACCGCGCGATCAGGGAGGCAAATGATGGCCGGCGCTGACGAGACACTGGACGGGCTGAACGAAGTTCATGGCCAGGAAAAACCGGACGACATAGGATTGGGAGAGTGGATATGGGGAGCGCTGCAGGGCGACTTCAATAACGAGCGCTCAACCGGTCAGATCGGATTCGACATGGTGGTCTCGCTGATCCCCATCGTCGATACTCTGTGCGATGTGCGCGATCTGTGCGCGAACATCCGGCAATACCGCAAGGACCCGAGCAACAAGATCGTCTTGTTCTTCATGGCGACCACGGCGACCGGTTTTGTTCCCGAACTCGGCACCGTTGTCAAAAGTTCGCTGCGGCTTGTTTGGGTGTATCTGAAGCCGCTGATCAAGCATGCAGACGACATCACGAATACGAGCAAGCTGGTAGCGGCGGCCAACCGGGCCTGCGATGCAGCGCTCCCGAAAATTACCGAATATCTGCAACATAACCGGGTGGCAAAGTGGGCGACACATGGGAAGCTGCCGGATGTGTACAAGTTTGTTGCGAAGATTATTCGCGAGGCGGCAGACAAAATTAGTCCTGCAAAGCTGAAAAGCCTGTTGGATGAAAAAATCAGCGATCTGAAGGCGTTGCTGCAAAAAATACGGCCTATCGTGCCGAGCACCATTCGGGAATCGATCGATGATCTTCTGACGTTCATCGACAAAAACCGGCGTGCGATCACCAATGCGGTCCAGGAGTTCACCCAGCCAGTCCGAACTGTGCTGAAAGTTCTTGCCAAGAGGCTGGACGACCAGGCATGGCGTGCGCAGACCTATCGAACCAACCGGGGATGGATTGCGCCGATCTCGGAGTCGGGGTCGGCAAAGCTGATCAATGCAAAGCCGCCCAAGTGGGTGAAAAAGTTGCCTAAGACAATGAGCTTCCCCCCATTGAAAATGGAAGCAGACGAAATAAAAGCGTTGATGAAAGAACATCCAGATCATCCGCCAGTTGAAGACTGGCTTGTAAGCACGTTTTCGTCGAAAGGTGGAATACGAGCAGATGCAATTATAGGCCCGGCGAAAATTTATCGGATTGTCGATCCTTCCAATGAAGGCGCGGGAATTTTCTGGATATCGGAAGCCGAATTCAAAGCAATCAAAAACCGGGATGAATGGCGCAGCAAATTCGCCGTCAAGCCGGAATGGAACCAGAATGGATGGGTCGTAGAATATGAAGTCAAAGCAGGTGAAACATTGCCCGTGTGGCGCGGTCCTGCTGCAAGTCAGGAGCTCAAGGGAACTGACTATTACTTGGAAGGGGCAGCGAACAAATTGCCTTTTTTCCAGGAAAGCGTGACGAAATGATTCAGGCAATGCCGAGAATCGATCCTAAGACTGGACTTCCTATGAAGGACCGGAGCGGCAATTTGGATCGGCGAGTTGAGTTCACTGATGTAACAGGCGAGATGGCTCCAGCAAGGCTACGTGCACAAATTACCGATCCACACATCCGGGGACCAATGGAAACTGGATGGGGTGCGACAGATTATACGCCGCAGGAAGCACAGCGGATTTTGCTGACCGTTCCTGCGGCACCGTAAGTTATTTGAAATGGAGAAGGAATGATATGCGGGATATAAACTTGGAAGGCGCCATCTGGAACCTGTTCAGCTCGGTCGAATTCTTCGAGGTCGCCGCACAGGAGTGTGAGAAAACAATGACATGGTTCGGTACCCTTGCTATTTCACGGCAGGTCGCGAATTTTGGAAGGAATAATCAAATATATGATACGTTCAAAACGCTTGCAGTCGATTTTCGGCGTGGTTCTGAACTAGCAAGGCTAGGCGATTACCGTTCGATATGGGAGACCGCTCGATCCGTCAGAGGAGATGCTCGCGGCATGATGGAACAGCCCTTGCATAGCTGGATGACAGAAACTGAATATCGTGAATTCAGCGGGGTGAGGCTAAGTCGGTTGCTCGCATATGCTTCCAAAATTACGGATGTACTCAACAACGCCTTTGTTGGCGCAGACAGCTTCTTCGATCCGGATCCGGATTATCCTGAGGGGAGTAACTATGACGGCGGATTCCCTGGAGACAGGATTGTAAAAGTATATAACTCCTGTATGTCGTTGTTCGAGGATGCTTCATTCCCGACGCTGCCGGATCCTTTGCCAGAATATGTGATCGATAGATCGACTGTCTGTGCAACGGGAGATGAGGTGCCGTCGACTGGCGTCTGGTATCCGACGGTCGGAATCGAAGGACATAGCCTGACCTTTGCCATCAAGGGGCTGAGGATGCAACCCGCATATCGCGTCACAAAAACGGCAGAGGAGCGCAAGCGCGAAAGTGGAGGAGCCATATTTTCAGGGCCTGAAACCGCTGCAGTGGCAACGACCTGGCACCCGGTTATTCCTTCGGGTCGCCATGCGGATATGAATTCTGAGCTGCGGACAAAAGCAGGCGAGCCTTGTCCCAAAGCAGGCATCTGGCAGCCGATGGAAACAGGCGCGGCGCAACGAAGCTACGAGGCAGGTGAAACGATGGGCAACCTTGGCTCTGCATACGGCATCACTGTATGGCGTTGGATTGCAGACCGATGAACCGCCGTACATCGCTTAGTCGAAATGCAGAACGCGCGCATGAGCAATCCACAACTGGAGGAAGGACATGAAAGGTGTAATCCGACTCGGTGACAGCACCAGTCACGGCGGCAAAGTAATCGCCGCTTCCGGGACATCCCGAGTGCATGGCATCCCTGTTGCGCGCAAGGGAGACGCCTGCATTTGTCCAATCAAGGGACACGCCTCCTGCGTCATCGCGGAAGGCGATCCACATGTATTGGCCGGCGGCATACCGGTCGCGTTCCAGGGGCACAAAACGTCATGTGGCGCCACACTGATTTCGTCCGCGCCAACGTCGGTCAAGGTTTGAGTTCACCGGGTCCCGGCCGGCTCCACACCAGCTCCACACCAGCTCCCCATTGCGCACCACCTCGCGCACCCGGTGAAACGGCACCATGCGCGCCTCGCCGTCGCTGCCGATCAGGTCGAAGCCGAAATGCTGCCCGCGTTCGAGCCGGATACGCTCGAACGAGACCCGCACGATGCGCTTGAACACGCGGTCGTAATAGCCGATGACGAAGTGGGCGTTGCCGTATTCGCTGTCCCACATGATGCGGTGGACGATGTCGTGGATCGGCGTCATGGCATCGGATGCGCTAAGCGACCAGCGGGATGATCCTGGGCCGGCTGCACAGATGCGCGATCTCGTCGGCGCCAAGCGGCTGCCCGACATACGCTCCCTGCGCCAGGTCGCAGCCCATCGCGCGCAGGTCGGCCAGTTGCGCCGCGCTGTCTACCGCTTCGGCGACGACGCTCAATTGCAGGCGGTGGGCCATGTGGATGATCGATTCGGCCAAGGCCCAGGCCGATTCGTCCTGTTCCGCCTGCCCGAGCCGCGCCACGAAGCTGCGGTCCAGCTTGAGGACGTCCAGCGGCAGCTCGGCCAGCGCGTGCAGGCTGGCGCCGCCGGTGCCGAAACCGGTGATCGAGATGCGCATGCCCGCACGGCGCAGCCGGCCCAGGATCGCGCCCGCCAGCACCTTGTCGCCGGCCAGCGCGGTGTCGGCAATGTCCAGGTCCAGGCAGCGCTGGTCGATGCCGGTTTCCTTGACGATTGCGAGGATGCTCTCGGCCGTGCCGGGATGCGCGAGCTGGCGTGCCGACAGCTTCACCGTCATACGCAAGGCGGGCAGGCCGGCCGCGCGCCAGGCGACGTTCTGCTGGCAGGCGCTGCGCAATGCCCATTCGCCGATCGGCATGGCCAGGCCGGCTTCCTCGGCCAAGGGCATGAAGCGCGCCGCCTCCAGCCGGCCATGGCGCGGATGGTCCCAGCCGATGCAAGCCTCGACGCCGGCCAGCTGCCCGCTGGCGAGGTCGACCTGCGGCCGGTACGCGAGCAGCAACTGGCCGGCGGCGAGCGCCTCGTGCAGCTCCTCCTTCAGCATTGGCTGCTCGCCCGGCGCCGCGGCGGCGTCCAGGGCGTAGATCTCGACCTTGTTGCCGCCCCAGTTTTTGGCGCGCGTCATGGCGGCGTCGGCGCGTTTCAGCAGCCCGTCCATGTCGCAGCCCGGGGACGGGAAGATGGCGACGCCGATGGCAAGAGTCACCGCGCACTCGCGTTCTGCCACGACCAGCGGGAAGGCGAAGCGGTCCAGGATCCTGTCCGCTGCCTGCCGTGCTTCGTCGGCGCAGTTGAGGTCTTCGAGGATGACGATGAATTCGTTCCCGCCCGAGCGGACAAGCGTGTCCGCTACGTGCAGGCAGTCGCGCAGGTGGCGGGCCGCCTGCACCAGGATCTCGTCGCCCGCCTCGAGCCCGTAGGCATCGTTGAGTTCCATGAACCTGTTCACATTTAGCTGCAGCAGCGCCACCTGGCGGCCGCCGCGCAGGGCGCGCGCCATGGCATGCCCGAGGCGGTCGCGCAGGACGCGCCGGCTGAGCAGGCCCGTCAGGGCGTCGATCCGGGTGGCGTCGAACAGGTCGGCGCTCACCTGGTCCGTGCCCGGCCCGGGCGCCTGTCCATAAGCGAACACGCGGTTGCGGCCAGTCGAGGTGGCCTGGACCAGGGCGTCGTCGGCGCGCGCCATGGTCTGGCCGATCGATTCGCCCGCGCGGAACTGCGCCAGCCCGATCGAGACCGTCACCTTCAGCGCCAACGCGATACCCTGGCGTACCTCCTCGGCCAACAGGCGCGCCTCTTCCTGCGTGGTCGCAGGCAGCAGCAGCAGGAACTGCGCCGCACCATAACGTCCGACGGCGTCAAGCGCGCGCAGACGCTCCTTGATACTCAGTGCCACATCGCGCAGCACCAGGTCGCCCTTGGCGTGGCCATGGGTCTCGTTGATGCGCCTGAAGTGGTCGATCTCGAGCAGGCACAGGCTGAAGACCGTGTCGCCCCGGGCCGCGTTGTCGCGTTCGTCCTCGGCCAGCGCCAGCAGGTGGCGGCGCTTGTGGCTGCCCGTGCGCGGATCGCGGATCGCCTGTTCATGCAGGAAGTCGAGCGCGTGCTGGAGCTTGACGAAGCCCTGGGCCCTGGTCAGTTCGATCAGGAGTGCGAACAGGACGATGACGACGTACAGGCCAAAGTCGCACAGCAGGTAGAGCAGCGCCATGTCCTCGATCGGGTTCGATGGCAGCGGGATGTCCAGCAGCGGCAGGGCGTAGATCAGGACGATGGTGGCGCAGGTCAGGCCGAGCCAGAACATGGCGCTGGCGAAGCCGCCGAGGAACATGGCTACCATCGGCGGTATGACCATCCAGCCGGCCGTCGGCGCCGCCACGCCGCCCATGGCGTAGGTCAGCCAGCTGAAATTGAAGAACACCGCGCACAGGAAGACTTCGCGCGCCACCACGATGCTGTTGGTCGCACGCAGCAGGAAGGGGGCGACAAACATGCCGGCGCAGCAGGTCAGGATCACCCTGGCCGCGGCGGTGTAGCCAAGTGCATGGTAGACGTACGCATAGAAGGGGCCCGAGAGGGCGGCCATGACGACGGCGTTGATCACGTTCTGCGCGCGCGTCAGGGTCGCGGCGTCTTCCCGGACTTCGAGGGGAATGAACCACCGGATGGCGGCGATATAGCGATGGATGAAGCGGGCGCCGAAATTCACGTTGAAAAGGCTCACTTGGAAGCAGAGCCGGATCGTAGCATGACGGCCGGGAGTTTTGCACCTTGATGGTGCACGCCTAGCCCGGCAGCCGCGTATCGCTGCACACCATCTCCTCGAGCGACTTCTGCGACAGCGCCGGGCTGAAATACCAGCCCTGCATCTGGTCGCAATCGTTGGCGCGCAAGAAGGTCAGCTGTTCAAGCGTTTCCACGCCTTCGGCAATCACTTTCAGCTTCAGGTTGTGCCCGAGCGCGATGATGGCGCGCGCAATCACGGCATGGCCGTCCTGCTCCACGTCGCCAAGGAAGGAACGGTCGATCTTGATGTAATCGACCGGGAATTTCTGCAGGTGCGACAGGCTCGAGTAACCGGTGCCGAAGTCGTCGATCGACAGGCGTACGCCGAGCGCTTTCAGGTCGGCCAGCGCTTCCATCGCTTCTTCGGGACGGTCCATCAACTGGCTTTCCGTCACTTCCAGTTCGAGGTTGGCCGGATTCACGCCGAGGCGCTTGAGGGTGCGCGAGAGCTGCGCCGCGAACTGGCGCTGGCGCAGTTGGCGCGCCGACAGGTTCACCGAGATCACGAAGTCGGTGATGCCGAGCGCTTCGAGCGCCTTCAGGGCGCCGCAGGCTTCGACGATCACCCACTCGCCGAGCGGCACGATCAGGCCGGTTTCCTCGGCCACCGGGATAAACGAATCGGGCGGCACCATGCCTTTTTCCGGATGGTTCCAGCGTACCAGGGCTTCCGCGCCGACCACTTTACCCGAGCGCAGGTCGACCTTGGGCTGGTAGCCAAGCATCATTTCCTGGTTGCGGATCGCCCGCGACAGGCTCGCCTCCAGCATCAGGTGCTGGTGCACGATCTGGCTCAGTTCGTTCGAATAGAACTGGCAATTGTTCTTGCCGAGGGATTTGGCGTGGTACATCGCCGCATCGGCCGCGCGCATCACGCGGTCGACGGTGTCGCCGTCTTGCGGGAAGCGCGAGACGCCGATGCTGCTGCTGGGCAGAATGTCGCGCCCGTTCACGGTGATCGGCCGGCCCACGCGCTCGCGGATGCGTTCGATCAGGTCGGCCAGTTGTTCGTGGCTGGGCTGGTTGTTGATCACGAGGACGAATTCGTCGCCGCCGACGCGCGCCACCGTGTCGTTCTCGCGCACGCTCTGTTTCAGGCGGCCCGCGATCTCGCGCAGCACCAGGTCGCCGGCATCGTGGCCGAAGTTGTCGTTGATGTGCTTGAAGTTGTCGAGGTCGAGAAAGGCAAGCGCGCCCAGCACCTCGTTGCGCACCGCGAAATCGATGGAGAACTTGAGTTCATCCTGCAACAGCGTGCGGTTGGCCAGGCCGGTCAGCGGATCGTGGTGGGCCAGGTGGTGCAAGCGGCGCTCGTAATGGCGGGCTTCGGTGATGTCGCTGAAGACGCCGACGAAGTGCGTGACCTCACCGTCGGCATTGCTGACCGGGTCGATGCGCAGGTCGTTCCAGAAGACCTCGCCGTTCTTGCGCGCATTACGCAGGATGACCTGCACGCTTTCCCTGTTCTTCAGCGCATCGTCGATGTGCTTGTGTTCCTGCACGTCGCAGCCTTCGACGCGCATGAAGCGCGGGTCGCGGCCCTTGATCTCGGCCAGGCTGTAGCCGGTCATCTGCTCGAAGGCGGGATTGACGTATTCGATCGGATGCTCGCC